>Ga0070698_100000708_pt1 | contig 35672 bp, 46 predicted proteins | sample KBSK1502metaG_FD_65477 | JGI IMG/M metagenome (GOLD analysis project Ga0070698, IMG submission 65477) | Corn, switchgrass and miscanthus rhizosphere microbial communities from Kellogg Biological Station, Michigan, USA - KBS K1-50-2 metaG | ecosystem: Host-associated > Plants > Roots >... | reverse complement strand
AGCCGGGCGTGCCCGAGGCCGGGCAGCCGTAACCGGCCTGCTGATCCGGCTGGTCTCTACCTGCCGGTAACATCCACGGCGTGGCCGACAGCTTCTTCGTCCCCCTGGGTGACGGCGCGTGGCTTGCCACCGTGCACACCACCGGGCCCTGGGACGCCAACGCTCAGCACGGCGGGCCGCCGAGCGCGCTGCTCGGCCGCGCCATGCAGCGGTGTGACCCGCGTGACGACATGATCGTGGCCCGGTTTAGCTGCGAAATCCTCTCCTCCATCCCGGTCGGCGAGATCGGCGTGCGGGCGCGTGTCGCCCGGCCGGGCCGGAGCGTCCAGCTGCTCGAAGGGGTGGTCACCGCCGGTGGGCGTGAGGTCGCCTGGGCCCGGGCCTGGCGGGTGCTCCGGACCCAGAGCCCCTCGGCGGGGCCGGGCCTGCCGTCACCGCCGGCTCTGCCGGACCAGGGTGCGCCGCTGGCGCCGGGCGGCTGGGTGGACGGCTACCTGTCGGCGATCGAGTGGCGGAACGTGCGCGGTGCCTTCGGGGTGCCCGGCCCGGCCACCGTGTGGGCCCGGATGCGCTACCCGCTGCTGCCGGACGAGGAGCCGAGCCCGCTGGAGCGGGTGCTCGCCGTCGCCGACAGCGGCAACGGCGTTTCCGGTGAGCTCGACCTGCGCCGGTGGCTCTTCATCAACCCCGAGCTCACCGTCCACCTGTACCGGGAGGCGGCCGGGGAGTGGATCTGCCTCGATGCGCAGACCACCATCGCGGCCGGCGGCACCGGGCTCGCGACGTCGGTGCTGTCCGATCTGGACGGGCCGTTGGGCGTGGGCGCGCAGTCGCTGCTGATCGCCCGGCGGGACCGCCAGCGCGGCTGACGATTCGGCGCTCAGACGTTGCTGGGAACCCGCTCGGCCAGGAAGTCCTCCCAGGTCCGGCGGCCCACCGCTTGCTCGGGGGCCAGATTTGCGCCGCCGCGGACCGCGCGGGCGGCCTTTCCCGGAAGCCCAACCGGCACCATGAGCCGGTGCTTGCCGGCGGCCCGAAGGTAGCTGCGGAGCAGGTCGGCCACCGGGTACACCCGCGGGCCGGCCATGTCGGGTACCAGCCCGGCCGGGGTGCCGAGCGCCAGCTCCACGAGCCGGGCGGCCACCTCACCGCTGTCGACCGGCTGGAACCGGGCGCCGCGCGGGACCGGTATCACCGGCAGCTTGGTCATCGTCTGCGCCACCGTCAGGACCAGGTCATGGAACTGGGCGGCCCGCAGCGTCGTCCACGGCAGGCCAGAGTCGGCCACGATCCGCTCCGCTGCCAGCTTGGCCGCGAAGTAGCCGAACATGGCCCGGTCGACGCTGCTGACGACGGGGATCCGGTCGGCGCCGACGACCGAGATGTACACCAGGTGCGGCTTGCCGGCCCGCGCCGCGGCCCGCACCAGGTTCCGCGTCGCGTCGTCGTCGCCCTTGCTGCTGCCCGCGCAGTGCACGATGGTCCCGGCGCCATCCACCGCGGCGGCGACGCCCTCGTCCTTGAGCAGGTCACCTTGCACGTACTCGATGCCGTCCGCAGCCTCGCGGGCGCGCCGGCTGAGCACCCGCACGTCGCAGCCCGCGTCCAGCAGGAGCGGAACCACCTGGCGCCCGAGCGTGCCCGTGCCGCCAGTGACCAGGATGCGTGCCATGTGTCCACCTTCCTCGCTTGGAGCCCGCCAGGCATCCCGCATGTCACGTCTGCGGAGTGCCGGGTTTCAGTCTTGTGACACCCGACTGAGAAGGAATGTGACAGGTGGCTGTCGGTGACTGGCGGGCAGCCGTATTCGAGGAGGACCGCGATCACCTGCGCGGCTACCGTTTCCAAGAGTCATTGTGATGCGCCAGCTGCTGACATTCGGTTCACGCGCCTTTCCTTAACCGGTCGGACGCCATGACGAAACCCTCCCCTTCCGAGCTGAGGGGAGGATAGTAGAGGCTTCCCGTCAGCTGGCGGGGTGCCCGAGCACCACGCGGCCCATGGCCGTCAGGGCAGTTATGGACAGGGGATTGCCGTTGACGCTGAACCGGCAGGCGAGATTTCCGCGCTGATCCCAGTACATCACGGCGGCGATCTGTGGGTTGGCGAGCACGTAGGCCTGCATCTGGGCGATGTAATTTGACTGGAAGGTTGGGTCGGCGGGGTAGAACGCGCTGGCCCACTCGGCCAGGAATACCGGCTTGCCCTGCGCGCGAGCCCACGTCAGCACCGGACCGAACAGCGAGCCCGGGGTGACCGAGGGCTGGGTGGGCCAATTGGTGAGGCTGGCGGTGCGGCAGCCGCCCCGGTTGTAGCCGTCAGCGGCTACTACGTCTACGTTGGCGCTGCCCGGCCAGTAGTTCGCGGCCAACCCGAGCTTCAGCGACCAGTGGGGCCGCTGGTTGACGGGGAAGTACGCGTAGTGCTCCAGAATCAGGACCCAGCGCAGCCGGCCGCCGGTGCTGTAGTTGAGGTTGGCCCTGGCGGCGAGAGCGTGCACGTGGTCCCAGGCCGCCACGAATTGGGCCGGGGTGCCCAGTCCCTGCTGCCGCACGCCGTCCGCCTCATGCTGGAAGCTGACATACACCGCGCCGAGGTCATAGGTGACGGCAGCTTGCTCAGCCTGGGTGAGCCAGGTGAGGACCGGCTTGTCGTAGCGCCCGGCCGCGATCGAGGCGTAAGAGGGCCCGTTCGGCGGCACGTCGAGGCTCGCCAGCACCGTGCTGCCCGCGGACATCACCCGCTGGGTGTTGCGGGTGGTGAACTGCTGGCCCAGGTTGTAGTAGAGGCGGATGATAGCCAGCTTGCGGCCCAGCGCGCCCTGTTCGGTGACCAGCGGCAGGGTACCGCCGAACAGCGCGTTACTGGTCACCCCGGCCGCGCCGGAGGCCTGCGCCGCGGGGAAGGGCCGCGCCGCGGGGAAGGGCCGCGCGCTTGCCGGGATCGACGGGATTGCGAAAGCGATGGGGATTGCGAGAAAGGCTGCGTACTTGACTACGCGGAGTTTCATTGCCCCTCCGGGCTAGGAGTTCTGCCCGGCACGGGGTGCGGCCGCCGGTGACGGCAAGCCCGTGCTGGCAGCTGCCCCGCTCAGTCGGCTGGCTCTGCTCCCTTTCAACTGCTGACCGGACCGCAGCCTACTGCGGGTACCACCCTCATGCGGGGCATTCGAGATATATCCGTGATGCCGGCTGTCGCGGCGCACCCGCGAGTTGCTGTTACGTATGTTCCGCATATCACAGAACTGTTGCAATGTCCGGTCTGCGGGTCAGGCGGCCTGCATCATCGTTGCGTCCCGCCATTGAGCCTCCGGTGGCTCGGCCCTAACCGACGTTGGCCGCTAGGTCTTGGTAGACGGGGAGGAGCTCGTCCCACCGCGCGTCGTCATCGCCGGGCTCATGCCCCGCGATGTGGGTAGCGAGGTTTTCGACGTGGATCTGCACCCCGGCCCCGTAGGCGGCGAGCAGGTGCAGGGGCAGGCCACGTTCCTCGACGACCAGGATGGTCTGGCCGCCGTCGGCGGTAAGCATGGCCTCGATGATCGTCTGGTCCGGCTGGCCCGGCCCAGGGTCGGGATCGCGCATCGTGAGCAGCAGCCGCTGCGGCGGCTCGCATGCGTCCACGCGCCCGGTGCGTTCCCCTGCGCCCGTAACGTGCGCGTGGAACTCACCGCCGGGTCGTAGGTCGCCCTCCACCTCCCCGTACCAGCGGGCGAGACGGTGGGGGTCGGTGAGCGCCGACCACAGGTCGTCGATATGGGTGCCGAAGCGGTCCTCCATGCGCACGACACCCTTGCCATCTGCTGATCGCAGGCTGCCCAGGATGCGGTTATTGCTGGTCATCTGCTGCTCCTTCGCTCGCCTTTCCCCGGGCCACCTCGGCGTGCAGGGCATCCAGCCGCCGTTCCCACAAGGCTCGGTAGCGGCCCAGCCATTCATCGACCTCGGCGAGCGGCTCGGGGCGAAGACTGTAGACCCGCCGCTGCGCCTCCTGGCGGACCTCGACAAGCCCCGCCTCCCGCAGCACCCGCAGGTGCCGTGATGCCCCCGGGCGGGCTATCGGCAGCGGTGCCGCCAGCTCGCCCGCGGTAGCCGGGCCGCCGGCCAAGGTTTCCAGCATCGTCCGCCGGCTCTCGTCCGACAGCGCCTGCAGGACAGCGTTCATCGCCCGACTGTATCCAGATGGTTACGTAACTGTCAAGTTACATAGACAGACGGGGCGGGGCAGGTCAAGGAGCAGGTGAGGCTAGACAGCGGCTCTGGGCAGGGACGAGGAGGCGGTCACGCCGAGGGCGCGTTACGGTGGCCGTCCACCGTTGAGCCCACCTAGATCCGAGGAGATTCCCATGGCGGTCCCGATCGCCGCCCGCGATGTAGCCGCCGCCGTCGGTGCCCTGTTGGTACTTACCGCGGCGGTCAGCGTCGTCGGCACTCTGATTGTGCCCCGCTCGGTCGCCAGCTGGCTGACCCGTTGGGTCGGCGCGCTCGTCGACGGCGTGTTCAAGCTCATCACCAGCCCGATCGCCAGTTACAAGCAGCGGGACCGGATCCTGGCCGCAGAGGCGGCGACGTTCCTGCTCGCCCAGGTGGCGGCGTGGCTGCTCATGTCCTTCATCGGGTACACGTTGCTGGTGTGGCCGTTCATCTCCGGAGGCATAACCTCCGCGGTCACTCTGGCCAGTCCCGCGGTGTTCGGGGCCAACGACGCCCTGGGTGCTGCGGAGCGGATCATCGCTGATCTAGCAGCGGGGACAGCGCTCATCATCGTCACCTTGCAGATCGCCTACCTGCCCACCTTGTACTCGGCGTTCAACCGGCGCGAGGACGAGGTGTCGCTGCTGAACGCGCGGACCGGTGCCCCGTCCTGGGGGCCGGAGTTGCTGGCCCGTACGCACTACGCGCTGGGCTCGGGCACCTCGACGATCGACACGCTGCCCGACCTGTACGAGCGCTGGGAGGGCTGGGCGTCCGACCTCGCCGAGAGCCATACCACCTACCTGCCGCTGGTGTGGTTCCGGTCCCCCCGGCCGCTATCATCCTGGGTGATTTCGCTACTGGCGGTGCTGGATTCAGCCGCGCTGTACCTTGCCCTGTCGCCGCAGTCGGCGCCGGTCGTCCCGGCCCGGCTGTGCTTGCGTTCGGGGTTCGTATGCCTGAGGGAGATAGCGCAGGCGATGGGATTCGGCATCGCCGACGAGCCTGATCCGGACGCCGGGATCACCCTCAGCTACCAGGAATTCCTCGATGCGGTCGCCCGGCTGCGCAAGGTGGACTTCCCCATCGAGCGCGACCCCGCTGACGCATGGCCCGACTTCGTCGGCTGGCGGGTCAACTATGAGCCGGCTGCCTACGCGATGGCTTACGCCCTCGATCTCGTGCCCGCGATATGGTCGGGCCCGCGCCGTCGGCCCACGCCGCCGATTACGCCGTTCCGCCCACCGCCTGGCCGGGCCAAGTGATCCGCACGGAACCTCCAGTCCCGTCGCCTGCCTGGGCCCAGGCGCACTTGTAGGACCGGACCTTGTCACACCGCGGGCCACAGGTGCAACTCGAAATCCTCGACACAGATGAACCGGGGTTCGATAGTCGCAAACAGGTAAAAATTACAAACCTGGGGTGGTGTTAAGAATCAAGTGAGGCCGATCCGTCAAGGATCAAGTGAGGCTAGGCACGGCCCGGCACGGCCCGGCCACGCGGGGCTCACCCTCTGCGTGCCCTGCGGGAACACCGCGTCCAGCAGGACGTACTGAGGGGCCAGGCCGGTAGCCGATGGCAGGACCACGATCTCGTGTTCCCTTCCCGGGTCGGCACTCCCCGTCCTCATCGACGGCGCAGACACCATGGACCGCATCGTCCCGGTCGCCGACTCGCAGTCATGATCACGCAGTCATAGTCACTCAGTTAGTCACTCAGCGCACAGAAAGGGCCACCTGCCAAGATCGCAAGTGGCCTGTGACCTGGGTCGGGGTGGCCGGATTTGAACCGGCGGCCTCTTCGTCCCGAAGCCAAGTCCGTACCTTGTCACCCTGCGGCGGTGGGCACCTGACCTTGGCGCAACCGTCCACCAACGTCCACAGCTGTACCCTCGTGTCCGCTCGGATCGTTACTCCCACGAGTAGAAAAACGCTCCACCGCGGGCAAAGACAAATGTTGGGAGCTTGGTCACACGAAAGAGACCAGTGCCATTCCGGCCGATCGTGTACAACGCGCCACCGGTGGGGGTCTGACCTTGAAAGAACTCGCGCTGGAACAGAATCTTCCGCCCATCCGGCGACCACACCGGGGTGAGCGATTGCACACTGTTTGCAGTGAACGTCAACTGCCGCAGATGACCGCCATTGACATTCACCACGAACACTTGAATCTTCGTGCAGCAACTAGTGAAGGTGACAAGATTGCCCCTCGGTGACCACTGCGCCGAGATCGCGCCCATGCTCAACGGCGTGACGCGACGCAGACCGGTGCCGTTGGCGTTCACGACGAACAGTGCGGTCTTGTTGACCGACGGGTTGAACGCCGCGAACGCGGCCCGGGATCCATCAGGTGACCAGTCCGCCCCGCTGCGGTCAAAGAACCCCAGGTCGATGACCGACCAGCGCCGGGGGCTCAACCTAACCCTCCCCGTTCCGTTACCGTGCGCCGAGAAGAGCACGCCGTGCCCGTGGGGGTCGAATCGTGCGTACAGGACGCGAGAGCCGTTGGGGGAGAAGCCGTACCCGTTGTCGAAAAAGCCACTCGGCGAGGCGGTGATGCGCACAAGGCCCCGCCCGTCCGCCGCCCTGATCGAGTACAGCCCCGCCTGTGCCGGGTTCAGCATCCCTTCGCTATGGCACAGCAGCCGCCGCCCATCCGGTGACCAAGACAGACAGAAAAGATCCAGCTTGCGAGCCGGGTTCAGCAGGCGGAAGCCCGACCCGTCTGGGTTTGCGGTCGCGGGCTGAACGTGATTCTGGCCCCAGACGTTGCACAGCACCTTGCCGCCGTTGGGCGACCAGCCTGTGCACGTCGTGCTGCCCGGTGGCCCAACGGCATCCCGCTCAGAACCGTTCGGGTTGATCGTGAAACCGAAATTTGGAAAGTTCTGCCCCACGACAATCTTGCCATTCCGGCCAGGAACGATACTTGCGCCCGCAAAGGCGATCCCGCCCGCCGCTAGCGCCGCGGCTGCGGTGACGGCGAGAACCATCCGGAGCAGAATAGCGCGCACCGGAACCCCCCTTCCGGCGCGGGGCAACGGCGCCCTTCGCCTGACGCAGCCGAGCATCCTCCTGCGTGAGAACGGGTGTCAACCCTCATCCCGCTTGGCGATCGATCGCTTCAACCGCCAGGCATCCTGGCTGGCTCCTTACCCGTCTGCGGACTTTGCCCGGCTCAGGTAGCCCTGTTGCTGGCCGCCCGCCTGACTCTCGACATAGGTCGGCGGTGATCATCTGATCCGTAGAGTGTTTCGCGCGGCTCCCCCACCGGCTCATACGCCCGTTGACCTGGCGGAACGCTGTTCACCGATACGCAATAGGCGGCAACGTTGAGCGCCGTTGTGCGGCCAAAATCCGGCCATCGTAGCCAGATGGCCTGGCCACACTGGGAGGCGAATGATCGTCAAGCGCTTGTTGACACTGTTCTGCCACGATCTCCACATCTCAAGCCTTTGAGTGCCCTCGTGGCGCGGCCGGTTCATCAGGCTGAACGTCGCCCGACGTGTCCTCTCCTTGAGCCATTCGCCGCTCGGCTGACTCAAGGCCGATTTCATCGGCTTCGCTCAGCCAATGCCAAGCTGCTTACGGCGCACTGCGAGGACCGTCGCGATGACGTCGAGCGGATGGACGCCGACTGGCGGCGGCGGGCTTACCTGAGTCTTAATGACCGACCAGAGGCGAAAGCCCTCTTCCCGGCTGAAACCCAAGGTCATGCGCCGGTACCTCCGCAGATAATCTTCGGCCCACCGGACAGTCTTGTCTGACAGCCGGGACACATCCACGACTTGCGCCCAGGCGAGCAGGTCCGGCCGCACCGTATCGGGATCCGGCTGGTCCGCCAGCACCGCATCGGGACCAGCCTGGTCCAGCACCGCATCGGGACCCGGCCGCGCTGTCCGCCGCCACCAGCGCCTGGTCATAGCTCACCTCCATGTAAGGTACCGCTCCTGCTCACGCCTGGCCGGGTGGCCGTGCTGACCGGCGCGGGAGGGCCGCCCGGTTAGCTCTTGCAAGTGCGGTCACCGAGAGTGCGTGACGGCGGTTACCGCCAGTGGGCCGGGTGCGGGGCTGACCGCGTAGCGGCAGCGGCCCGCGCCGGTGCGCCGCCGCGCTAAGGCAGCGGGCCAGGCTGCCGCCCACCAGCGGCGAGTGCCCCTTTCTACCCTTGCCCCGGCGGCGGATCTCCCGATCGTCCACTCGCTCTTCTCTCCGGTGATCCATGCCTGCGCTGACAGCCCGGGACGCCGGCCGATGCATCACACGTCCGGCATTCCTTCCGCAAGGTCGTCGCTGCGGCCGGACTCGATCCTCATGAGTGGACGCCGCGCGAGCTACGGCACAGCTTCGTTTCACTGCTCTCTGACGCTGGCGTTCCGATTGAGCAGATATCCCGCTTGGTCGGCCACAGCGGCAGCGCGACTACCGAGACGATCTACCGTAAGCAGATCCGGCCCGTCATCGTGCACGGCGCCGATGTCATGGATCGCATCTTCGAGGACAAGCCCGATGCGTAGTTACTCACTTAGTTACTCAGCACCGGGCGAGAGTCACCCTGGCGATGCCACATACCCTCTGAACTGGTCGGGGTGGCCGGATTTGAACCGGCGGCCTCTTCGTCCCGAACGAAGGATGAGGCGCAGGCCAGAGGTACCGTCTTGCGGCTGACCTGCGAAGTTATCCCCCAGCATCCCCCAGCATCCCCCAGCGGGATACGTGCTCGTGGCGCACCAGTGGCGCACGCGAGAGGCTCAGCCGCGCTCGGCGACGATCGTTCCCCAGCCCTGGACGCCGCGCGCCAGGCCCTCGTCCTTGAGCACCTGGAGTGCCTTCTGCGCCGTGGTCTTGGCCACGCCGTACTCCTGGGACAGCCGCGTGATCGACGGAAGCGCGTCTCCTGGCCGGAACTCGCCAGCCTCGATGCGGTCACGCAGGGCCGCGGCGATCACGCGGTAGGGCGGCTCTCCCGAACGCTGGTCGTCTGCCACGCCGTCAACGCTAACGGACCGTAGTCAGGTTCCCCTACGCTGCGTTAACTCTGGTCAACGTGCGTAGAGCGCACTACAGTGGCAGGTCCGTACGCAAAGCGGCCCGGGCGGCGCGCAAACGCCGTGATCCCGGGCCTGACCGGAAACGAGGTCCGGCTATGACCGATCATTCCAGCCACCCGCGCCCCGTGCACCACGCCAGCGGCCCGTTCGAGACCGAGTACGAGGCCCGGGCGAGCGTGCAGCACATCACCGGCAGCACGCCCGGTTCGTGGACGGACGGCAACCACCGGCTCCTGGAGGACGCCTGCCGCGGCGCCGGGGTGGAGCTGGGCGCGTGGGACCACCGGATCCTGCTCTGGCTCGCCGGGTGGGAGCCGTCCACCGTCGCCGTGATCGCCGGGCTGATCAGCCGCGCCCACGAGAACACCGGCCTGTCCGGCGTCGCCCAGCCGGGCGGCGGCTGGATCAGCGGGCCGTCGACATGACCGGCGGGTGGCGCAAGTCGTCCTACTCGAACCCGAGCGGGAACTGCGTCGAGGTGCAGGTCGTGACCGCCGCGCCGGGCGATGGCCTCGACGGGCTGCGGGCCGCGTACCCCGGGTGGGCGTTCTGGCGCGGGCAGCACACCGGCTCATGCTGGGCGATGCCGCCGCGCGGCGGGGAGCTGCTCAGCGCGGACACCCCGGCCGCCCTGGCGGAGCGCGTGGAGGCGCACAAGGCCGGGCGGGAGGGTGCGCAGTGAGCCGCACCCCCGCCGCCGAGCTCGCCCGGCTCAAGGCCGCCCACCCGCAGTGGTCCATCCGCCGCGTCACCCGCGGCGAGGGCTACACCGCCCGGCGCCGCGGCACCGGCCAGCGCGTGCACGCCCGCACCCTCGCCGCGCTGGAGGCCCGGCTCCGCGCCCACACCGGATCGTCCCCGCTGTAGAACCGGCGGGGCGGCGCGCACTGCTTCCCCGCCATGACCAATGGAGGGAAAGTATGAGTTCCCTGATCGCGAAAGCCCTGGCCGTGCCGGCCGCCGTCCTCGCGGTGGGCGCCTGGCTGCGGTGGGCTGCCGCGCCCGTCGTGCTCGCCTACCGGATCGGCCGGCAGATGGGGCGGGTGCGCCGTGGACATTGACACCGGCGACCTCGGCGAGCTCGTCCGCCAGGTCGCCGCGCTCACCGGGCAAGTGGGCGCCATGTCGAGGCGCCTCTCGTGCCTGACCGGCCGGGTCACCATCATGGGCAGCCACCTGCACCGCCTCGCCGACGCCGTCGAGGACAAGATGGACGCCCTGCTGCGCCTGGTCGCCATCTTCGGCGGCGTCACGGCGCCGGGGCGGCCGGCCCCGAAGCACGCCGCGGCCCGGGACCGGCACGGCCTGCACCCGGTCAGCGGAGGCAGGCAGTGAGCCGCTACCGGGGCAGGCCCCGGGTGTGGGCGCGCTGCGGGTGCCTCGGCTGCTCCGTGCCGCTGCTGGCCGCGCTGGCGGCGGTCGTGGCCCTGGTGGCCATCCTCGGGTAGGCGCGCACCCCCGCAGACGGCGGCGCCGCGTACCGATCCCCCCGGCGCGGCGCCGCTCCTGCGCGCTACCGGGTCAGGGCCGGGCGGGCGTGCTGCCGCCGTCAGGCGGGACCTGCACCGGCTCGTCCGGGGGCGGCCGCTGGCCCGGCGGGATGTTGGCCGAGCTGCAGGAGCGGTTCGTGCACCAGCCGGCCGCGTTGCTGATCTGGTGGCATTCCGGGCATTCCCACTGAACAGCCATCGCCTACGCCGTCCTTTCCTCGCTCCCGGCCGGCTCCGGCGCCACGGCCAGCCCCGCCGCGGGGGACTCCGGGGGCTGCCCCGGCTCCGGCTCCGGCGGCGGCTCCGGCGCCCCGGGCGCCCCGGCCGCCCTTCCCTCGACCCAGTCGGCGACCGGCGCGTAGCCGGACACGTTCGGCGCCAGCGTCAGCTCGTCGACCTCCGGGTGAGCCCGCAAATAGGCCTGGCGGTTCGCGCGTTCCTCCGCATTGAGCATCCACCGGCCATCGGTGGGCATCACCCACCTGTCACCGTCTGCGGCCATGCTCACGCCCGTCCCTTCGTCACCGCCGGGCCAGCCCCCCGGCGTTGTACTGCTTCTCGATCCTGGCGTTCTCCGCCTCTTGCGCCTCGATCGCCTGGATCTTCTCCGCCACCTCCAGCGACGTCACCCCGTCCACCTGCCCGTGCCCGGCATGCCGGGCCTGCCAGGTGACCTTCGGCTTTTCGCCGGACAGCGACTCCGCCCCCTCAGCAAAGAACCGCCAGCCCGGGAAGTCCCCTGCCAGCCGCCCCAGCGTGGCCTCCACATCGGCCGGGCCGGTCTCCAGGGGGCCACCCCGGGCCCGCACCCGGCCCTCGCCCGGCACTTTCGCCTGATACGACCCCCGCTGGGAATCGCTGCCCGCATGGCCGCCCCGCAGCGTCTCCATGTAGCTCACCTGCGCTGCCCGCGCCTGCTCAAGGAACGCGCCGACGAGCGCCACCGACTGGCGCGACGGCAGGACAGCCTCGCCGCGCAGGAACGCCCCGGCCTGCTCGGCGGACAGCCCGGCCGCGGCCGCGGCCTTCCCCAGCCGGGACAGGGGCAGCTGCCCCGCCAGGACCACCCTGGCCAGCCCCGCCAGGACCACGGACAACCGCTCAACATCATCGGCCAGGCTCACCTGCGGCGCCATGCCCCCCAGGCTATACCCCCACCCCGTATCACGGCTTTACCAGGGACCGAACAAGGCCACCGGGACGGCCTCGGCGCCACGGCCCCGCCGAGCGCGCCCCGCCGCCTCCAGCGCCCGCCGCGCGGACTCCGCCCGCCGCGCCTCCCGCGCCGCCACCATCGCCTCCCACTCGGCCCGGAGCTCCTCGGCCTCGATGACGGCCTGCGCGCGGCACAGCCCACGCCGCAGCCGCTCCACCCGGTCACCCGCCAGCTCAGCGGCCAGCCACGCAGGCGCCCCCGGCCACTCCGGATCCGGGGCGCGCAGCGCCTCGATGATCCGCGCCGGCAAACGCTCCAGCTTCTCCGCCGCATCCATCAGCCCCTCCGCCTCCGCTGCGCCATCTGATGCGCCTTCGCCAGCTCCCGGACCCGGTTCGGCCCGGGCCGCCCCGGCGCCCCGCCCGGCGGCCGCGCCGCAGGCGCCGCCCGCAGCGCCACCAGGACCCGCAGCAGCAGCGGCCCCAGGGCCCGCAGCGCCACCGCCGGGCTCTCCGCCTGATCGATCACCTGCGCGTACCGGCGGGCCAGCTGCGCCGCCGCGGCGTCCCGGCCGCCGAGCTCCAGCGCCCCGATGCTCGCCTCGACCGCCGGGGCGAGCAGATCACCAGCGTCCCGCAGGCCCGGTGCCGCCGCCAGGCCCGCAGCACGCCGGGCCCGCATCGCCGCCATCCGCTCCGCCGCGGTCTTCGCCATGGTCACAAGGCTACGGGACGGAAAATTACGCCGCCAGGACCGCGGCCGGACAGCCACAACGCCGTGACCTGCGCTTGCGTGTTACGTAACGCGGTTTCCGGCCCAGGGAGAGAAAAACAGTGCCGCCGCTCTGGGACCCCCTTGCCGGCCTTGAACTTTTCCTTCCCAGACACCCCTGGCCCGGGCACCTCCCGGCAGGGGTGGTGGGCTGGGTGGGTGGCACTCCAGGAACTCCGCCCATCGGCCATCCGTTGCCGGCTCCCCTCCCTGCAATCCGCCGCATGACCTTCGTCGAGCGGTTCCCCACCGAGGAGGAACTGTCCAACGCCGTTGGGCAATTCCGGTCCTGGCATCAGGTCGTGAACTGCGCGGCTGCCCGGGGTGACCATGCTGCCCTGGCACTGGCCGCGGGTGGTCTTGCCGGCATGCCCGGGTGGCGTATTTACGCGGCCGGCCCGGGTTGGCGTATTACGCCTGTGGCAGCCTTCGCCACGCACCCGGCGTGCACGGTCCTGCCGCCGAGGAGGTCGGCGGCGCGTTCGCCGGGTACCAGCAGCCATCCGCAGACGGAGCAGCGGCCGAGGTGGTGGCGCAGGGTGCGGGCGCCGGTGGCGAGCAGCGACGGCACGAAGTCGCCGGTGGTGATCGAGGCGTGGCTCTCGGCCTGGTGCGTGACGTCACGCACGCCGGTCGGGCCGGTCTCGCCGGGCTGCCGCTCGCGGCGCCGGTAGCTCATGCCGCCCTCGGCGGGGTGGTGGTGGTGTGCAGGGCGCAGTACGGGCCCGCGTGGGCGGGCAGCCTGCACCGGCTCCCGGCGCGGGTGACCGCCGCGCACTGGCTGTCGGGGGGGCGTGGTATGGCGGTGCGGGTGAGCAGCTGGCGCACTCGCAGCCTGAGCGGTGTCACTGGCTTTCTCCTTCGCCGTGGTCGGTGTACCCGGCCGCGATGAGCGCCGGGTCGAGCGGCTCGCCGCACGCCGCGCACGCTGCCCCGGTATCCGCAACGTCCGCAACATCCGCAACGTGGCTGGCCAGGGACGTTGCGCTTGTTGCGCTTGTTGCGGATACGGGCGGGTCGAGGTAGCGGTGCCACAGGTCCGCCAGTTGCTCGCGGCTGTAGCCCCTGGGGGTGGAGTCGCCGATGCGGACCACCTTCGGTTTCACCTGGTACTTGCCGAGCATCCTGGACAGCCGCCGGGCGTCGATCGGCTTGCCGTGCATGTCGGCCCAGGGGGCCTCCTCGATGGCCTGGAGCTTCTCCAGGATGAATATGGTCGGCATCACGTCCTGGGAGCCGAACACCTCGCGGAGGTCGGCGAGCAGCCGCACGCCAAGCGATAGCTCGCCCGGGTCGGTGGCGAGCACGAAGTGACGGCATGCCCGCCGGGCCGCCTCTGGCCAGTCACCGCCTGCGGCGTCGGCGATGGCGAGCAGCGCCCGCCAGACCTCGGCCTTCCGGTCGGCGACCCCGGCGGGCATGGCCGGGTGTGAGCCCTTCAGCTCACTGTCGGCTGCGGAGCCCATCCAGTCGGCGAGCGCCTGCCGCAGCGGCGCGGCCTCGCCGACCGCGTCCTCCTCGATGAACTCGGCGATGTCCTCATCGGGTGCGCGGCGCCGCATGTGGACCGTCACAGCACGGGTGGTGATGGTCGCCGGCATGTTCCCCGCGATCCCTGCCAGCGCCACCGGGGCGAACACGGGGAACTCCTTGACCGCCATGCTGGCGCCGTCGCCGACGCACCGGTCAACGGTGGCGCCGCGCTTGTACCCGGCGTTGAGCAGTGCCCGCAGGTCCTCGTGGTTCTGCGCGGCGCCCTTGGCGAACACGGCGTCGGCCTCATCGAGCAGGATCGTCCGCGGCTCACCGTCGAGACGCCGGTAGAGCGCGGCGATGGTCGTGTTCATGGTGAAGATCGGCGCGCGGACGATCAGGTTCAGCAGCTCCAGGACACGGGTCTTCCCGGACTCTGGCTCGGCCGAGTCGAGGATGAGCCGCGGGGTCACGTAGAAGACGCCGGTGGCGTGGGTGTGCGCCGCCCACAGGGCGAGCACGGTGATGCAGTGCTCCGATGGGACGGACAGGTACCGCCCGATCCACGCGGCTACCTCGTCGAGGACCTCGGCAGGGTCACCGTCCCAGGCAGGGGCGTGCTGCGGTGCGGGAGCAGGGGTGGCTGCTGCCGGCGGCAGCATGGCCTGCACCGCGGGCAGGTTGGGGCGGACCAGTTCCCAGATTGGCCACCAGGGTGCATGTGATGGACCGTCATCACCCGCGTGCGGGCCAGTCCAAAGGCCGTCCGCGCCCATGTTGGCCGCGATGTAATCGTCGAGCCCGGTCTTGCCGTCGCCGGTATCGGGCAGGTGCAGGTACTCAACCTTGGCGCCCTTGGTCTCCAGGTACCCGGCCAGCTCCGACAGTGCCTGCTGCACCTTGTGTTTGGTGGTGACGTCGGAGTCGAACGCGAGCACGACCCGGCGGCCGTTCAGGGCGATGTCGTGCCAGTCAGCGACGGCCAGCTTGCCGCCCTTGGCGTTCCTGCCACGCCAGCCCCACACCCCGGCGAGGGAGACGCACGCCAGCCCGAGGGTCACGGCCGAGTCGGACTTGCGGGCACCTTCGGTTGCCCACAAGGGCTCCGCGGGATCACCGAGCACGCCCTTGATGGCGACGGGCACGTCGATGCCGTTGCGCTGGCCGGCCGGGGTCTCGTATTTGACCACCGTCCCGGCTCTGGTGACCCGCGGTGTGTCGGGCCGGTACTGGTATCCCCACACCGACCCGTCGGCGCGGTGGAGCGGGATCAGCAGGCCGGGGACGTTGCGCTGGTAGCGCTCGAAGCCGAGTTCCTCCAGGCGCTTCTTGACGTCGATCGACCTGTAGCCGCGCTGGCGTGCGACCTCCGGCGAGATGGCGGACGCGGCGAGCAGGGCGGCGTGCTGGGGGAAGATTCCCGCCCCGTAGCCGCTCACCCCGCTGCCCCGGACTTCGGCGTTCCGGTGCCAACCTTTGGTTGACGGCCGAATCGCTTCCAGGCTGCCTGCCGGGTGATGTGCAGCTCCCGCCCGATGTCGCCGTAAGAGTAGCCACGGGCGACGAGCTGGTCGGCTGCTTCCTGTAGCCGGGCACGGGCGTAATCGACCGACTCGGCGAACATCGCGAACATCTCCAGGTCGGCGCCAGCTCTCTTGCCCTGGGCCCGGACGAGCCGCTTGACGCCATCGACGTAGGAGTCGTTCTCGATGATCCGCTCGGCCTTCTGCCCGCGGCGACGGTGGTCGTCGCAGCAGAACCGGCGCCTGCCCGGTGGAAGCGGGCCATGGCACCAAGAGCACGACCGGGCGGTCATGCGGCACGCTCCCGCCTGGCTGCCGGGCAGCACCGGCGCCACCGGCCATCGGCGCCGAGCACCGCGCGCCAGCACCCGCGGTCAGCGGCGGCCGCCCCGGCGAGGCCGCCGGGCGGATCCCAGGGCGCGCCACCGAACGGGCCGAGCCGCAGCGCCGCCTCGCGCCGTATCCTGAACGCAGACTCGGGCCGTTTGGCGGCGGCGGGGTCGTTGGGTGATGCGGGCGGCGTTCCGGGCGGGGCGCCGCTCCGCTTGTCAGGCCCCATCGGCCGCCCGCCTGGTCCTCGCGCCGATATAGGCGCGCAACGCCTCATCACTGACTCGCGTCTTGGGGCGCCTGGCGCCGGGCACCGCGATATCGACCGCTGGCAGGACTCCTGCGGCGATGAGCCGGTACACGTGATTCTCGCTGCACCTCAGCAGCCCGGCCGCCTCGGGGATCGTGTGCAGGCTGCGGGCGGCCTCCGGTGCCCGGGTGGCCGTCATGACGCCACCCGCTGGAGCTCGGCGAGCAGCCGGGCGTAGCGCTCAGCGTTTTCGCCGCGCGGCTCGTGAACGCCGGTCTCCCAGCGGACGAACGTGAGCCGGTGCACGCCCAGCTCGGCGGCCATCCGGACCTGGGAGACACCGGCGTCGAGGCGGATGGCCCGGCGCGCCCAGGTGGGCGGCAGCCGCCGGGCGAGCAGTTCGTCTATCAGGGTCATGGCTAGCATGAGACACCTGTGCCAGCATGTCGCGCTACAGCAACGCGCAGATGTATCGTCTCATCTCGCGGCGGGTCATGAGACAGTCCCGCCGGAATGCTTCATATTCCGCTACATTCCCGCTACGCTGCACTCGTGGGCAACGGCGGGTACACCTGGGCGGATCTCCCCGGCAGCACGTTCCTGCCCGCGGGCCCGTGGCGCGCGGTCTCGGGCGGGGACCTGCCGGCGCCGGTCATGGTGCGGTTCCACCGGCATGCGGACGGCCGCTACGTCGTCACCGGGCTGCTGATCGGCGAGGAGTCCGGCCCGCGGGAGGTCACCTCGCAGACGCTGCGGCAGATCAGGCTCGGCAATCTGGTGGCTGACGCCTTCGCGGACTTCGACCCTGACAGCCCCCAGGACTGGCCCCGGGCGGCCATGCAGGTGATCGCCGGCGTGAACGCGGATGCTGGCGGCCACGTCGCCACCGGCCCGTCCCGCGGGCCGGGCGAGGAGAAACTGCGGGACTTCGCGCGCACCTATCAGATCGAGCTGGCCCGTCACCCCCGGCGGGCGATGAGCGCGGCGGCGGCGGCGCACAGCATCAGCCGCGCGACGGCGAACCGGTGGGCCGCCATGTGCCGCCAGCTTGGATACCTGCCCGGCGGGCCCCCCGCCGCAGATTGAGGAGGATTCCCAGATGCCCTACTACCGCAGGCTGCCCTCGGGGAAGTGGCAGGCCACCGTCCGCGGCCCGGACGGCCGCAAGCACACCCAGACCGACCCGCTCAAGAAGGTGGTCCGCACCTGGGCCACCGAGCAGGAAGCCAAGTTCGGCCAGGGCGACACGCGCGATCCGCGGGCGGGTGACATCAGGGCCGGGGACTGGCATGCGCGGTACGCGGCGGCCAGCGGCGTGGAGAAGATCACCGCGGCCAAGAACAGGTCGCTGTGGGTGACGCATTGCGAACCGAAGTGGGCTGGGTGGCGGATGAGCGCGGTCACCCGCATGGAGGCGCAGGGCTGGGTGGGCGAGCTGCGCGCGACCCGGCGGGGCCGGCACCAGGGGCGGCCAGCCGCCGAGGGTGACGACGTGCCCCTGCTGTCCGCGGCCACGATCCACGACATCGTGCACGTGATGTCGTCGCTGTACCGGGCGGCCATGCGGGAGCACCCGCCGGTCGTGCTGGCCAACCCGTTCGCCGACCTGGAGCTGCCGAGGATCGAGCCGCGGCCGGTCGAGTTCTACGAGCACGACGAAGCCGGGGCCCTGTACGAGGCCGCCGGGGAGTGGCGCACGCTGGCCGAGCTGGGGATGGACGTAGGGCTGCGCTGCGGTGAGATCTACGGCCTGCACGGGCACCGGGTGGACTGGCTGCGGGGCAGGATCGAGGTCGTCGACGTGATGACCCGCCAGGGCCTGCGCCAGTGGCCGAAGTCGAAGAGGTCGCACCGGGTGGTGCCGGTCCCGGCGCACATTCTGGAGGGCATGTCCGTGCTGATGGCCGGGCGGCCGAGGGATGCCCTCGTGTTCACCGCCCCGCACGGTGGCCCGGTCACTGATGAGCACTTCCGCAACCGGGTGTGGTACCCGGCGGTCGAGGCGGCCGGGGTCCGCCGGTTCCCGCCCCGGATCATGCGCCACACCGCCGCCTCCTGGCTGGTGCAGGACGGGGTGCCGCTGTACGACGTCCAGGCCCTCCTCGGCCACGAGGATTACGCCACGACGCAGCGGTACGCCCACCTGGCGCCGGACGCGCACGGGAAGGTCATCGAGTCGTGGGCGCGCCGCCCTGGCGCACCAGTGGCGCACGAGCGCAAGGAAGGCCGTCTCCCGTGATGCGGAAACGGCCTGTGACCTGGGTCGGGGTGGCCGGATTTGAACCGGCGGCCTCTTCGTCCCGAACGAAGCGCGCTGCCAAGCTGCGCCACACCCCGCCGCCTGAGCGGCTAGCGTCCCGGGCGCGCACGGCCCGGGACCTCCGGCAGTTTAACCGATCCGCGGAACCAGCGTGAGCAGGCTTGCCTCCGGCCGGCAGCTGAACCGCACCGGCGCCCACGGCGACGTCCCCAGCCCGGCGGACACGTGCAGCCACGGCCGGTCCGGATCGCCGTGCAGGGGGTGCCGGTGCAGGCCGCTGGCGCGCTCCGGCTCGATGCCGCAGTTGGTGACCAGCGCCCCGAAGCCGGGCAGGCAGACCTGGCCGCCGTGCGTGTGCCCGGCCAGCAGCAGGTCGTAGCCGTCGGCCGCGAACTGGTCCATGATCTCGGGCTCCGGGGAGTGCATGACGCCGAGCCGCAGGTCAGCGGCAGCGTCGGTGGGCCCGGCGATCTGGTGGTAACGGTCGCGGTCGATGTGCGAGTCATGCACTCCGCCCACCTCGATGTCGAGGCCACCCGCCTTGATCCGCCCCCGGGCATTGTTCGCGTCCATCCACCCGCCCGCGGCGAGGCCCGCGCCCAACTCGGCCCACGGCAAGTCAGGCACTGTGCGGTGCCGCGCCGACGAGGCCTCCCACAGGTAGCGCAGGGGGTTGTGGGGAATCGGCGAATAGAAGTCATTGGAGCCGTAGACGAATACGCCAGGCCGGTCCAGGAGGGGCCCGAGCCCTTCAAGAAGCGGCAGAACGGACTGTCGGTGGGCAATCGAGTCCCCCGTGTTGACCACGAGATCCGGGGCGAGGGCGTCCAGGCTTCTGATCCACGACAAAAGCCGGTGGCGTCCCGGGGTCAGGTGTATGTCGGAGATGTGGAGCACCCGGACGGGTTCCGCGCCTGCAGGCAGGATCGGGACTTCGAACCGGCGCAGCGCGAACCAGTTCCGCTCGATCACGGACGCGTAGCCGAACACGGCGGCGCCGGCCACGGCGGCGAACGTGAGCGTTCGCGTGGGTGCTCGCATTGATCTATGGTCCCATGAGCCCCGGTCCGGCCGAGCCGGGTACCGGCGGACTCGGCTCGGGCAGGATGGGTCTATGGCTGCACTCAAGGACCGGCTCCGCGGCGATCTCACCGCCGCGATGAAGGCACGCGACCAGGTCCGGGTCCGGACTCTGCGGATGGCGCTGACCTCGGTGACGAGGGAGGAGGTCGCGGGGAAGTCGGCCCGGGACCTGTCCGACGACGAGGTCATTCAGGTGCTCACCCGGGAAGCGAAACGGCGCCGCGAGGCCGCCGACGCGTTCGCGGCGGCTGGCCGGGAGGAGCAGGCCGCGGCCGAACTGGCCGAGGGCGCGGTTCTGGACGCCTACCTGCCCGCTCAGCTCAACGACGGCGAACTCGGCGCGCTGGTCGCGGCCGCCATCGAGGAAACCGGGGCGGACAGCCCGCGCTCGCTGGGCCAGGTCATGAAGGTGCTCACGCCGCAGGTCGCCGGGCGGGCCGAAGGCGCCCGGGTCGCCGCCGAGGTCCGCCGACAGCTCGGCGGCCAGGCCTAATGAGCTGGGGGGACGGGGGTGGGGACGGGACCCGGGCCGTGGTGGCGCGGCTTCTTGGGCGGCTTCGGCGCGACGAGCCCGTTCCCCATTGAGAACAGGGCGCTTCCGGGCGGCACCGGCACGAAGTTGAGCGGCGGCTCAGCCAGCGCGGCGTGCAGGAACGTGAGCATCCAGGTGTTGCCCGGTGCCATCGAGCCGTACATGAACCCGGGGCAGTAGAACGTGCCGGAAGCGGTCCGGTAACAGGACCCCGTGCCCTGCATCGGGTGGAGCGCCGGATCGGTCGGGTTGCCCACCCAGACCGCCCCGAGCAGGTCCGGCGTATAGCCGACGAAGAACGCGGACATGTAGCTGTCTGCCGTTCCCGTCTTGGAGGCGGCCGGCCGCGGGATATTGTCCGCGCTCGCCGTTCCCGCGCCGTTGAGGTCGCCCCGCAAGATGTAGTTGGCCGCGTCCGCGATGGTCTGGGGCAGCACGCGACGACAGTTCGCCGACTCCACCGGCAGATTCTGGCCGGTGTCGGTCACGATCTTGGTGATGGCGATGGGGCTGCAGAAGATGCCGCGAGCCGGCAGGGTCGCGTCGGCCGCGGCGACCGCCATGGGCGTGACGGCCACGGAGCCGAGGGTGAACGACGGATAGTTGTCCGCGCTCGCGTGGCCCTTGTAGGGCTTGAGCAGTGACTTTCCGTTTGGCCAGGTCAGGCCCATCTGGGCGGCAGTCTTGACCGAGGCGCAAAGGCCCACCTTCTGCTCCAGGTAGGCGAAGAACACGTTGATCGACGCGGTCGTGCCGGTATAGAGGGTGTAATTGCCTCCGGGCTCGCTCTCGTCGTTGTGCAGGCTCCACCCCAGTTGGCCGTTTGGCAGCATGGTGCCCGCGGGCTGGCCCTTGCAGTTGGTGTAGCCAGAGATCTGGGCGGAGTAGGGCACCTTCTTCGCGTAGCCGAACGGTATGCCCTGCATCAGCGCGGTCACCATGACGTAGACCTTGCCAGTGGACCCGATCTGCACCCCCTGGCCACCGTCGTACTGCGGGCCAACCGCGTAGTCGATCTGGTTCTGGCCGGGGCCGGGGCCGTACCGCCGGTCGATGGCGATCGCGCGCACCTTGCCGGTGCCAGGCTGGATGAGCACCTCGGTGTCGGCATTATTTCCGGGGTTGAGCCTGTTCGGCGGCGGCGGAAGTATGTAGTCGACGGCGCGGTTAGCGGCCAGCTGGTCCTTGCGGTCGAGCGTCGTGGTGATGGTCAGCCCGCCAAGGCCGTTGAGCCTGGCCCAGACCTGCTTGTAGGCCGCGTCGTGCTTGATGACCGCGATCACGTAGTCGCACAGGTACGCGGCGTACTTCGCTGACTTGCTGGTGCATCCGCTCTGCGGGGTTGCCGCGTTCAGCCCCAGCGGCTGCTTCTCCGTCGCCGCCGCAGTGGCCGTGGTGATGTAGTGCAGCTGGGCCATCCGGGCGAGCACCACGTTCCGCCGGGCCACGGCGTTGCCCGAGTTGGCGATCGGGTCGTAGAGGCTCGGATCCTGGACGATGCCCGCGAGGGTGGCCGCCTGGGCGAGCGTGAGCTTGGCCGCCGTGGTGCTGAAGTAGCGCTCCGCGGCGACCTCGATGCCGTAGGCCTCGTTGCCGAAGTACGCGACGTTCAGGTACCCAGCGAGTATCTCATTCCTGGACATCGAGTGCTCGACCTTGGCGGCCATAGCCAGCTCGCGGATCTTTCGCCCGATCGTGTCCTCGGTGGCGTTGGCGAACGCCAGCTGCGGGTTGGCCGCGGACAGGATCTCCACGTTCTTCACGTACTGCTGGGCCAGCGTGGAGCCGCCCTGGATGGGCCGGTGCGCCAGGTTGTTGAGGAGCGCGCGGATGGTTCCCTTGAAGTCGATCGCGCCGTGCTGGTAGAAGCGGTAGTCCTCGATCGCGACGATGGCGTCCCGCATCATCGGGGAGATTTGAGCGTACGGCACCGGAACCCGGTCGATGTTGCGCGGGTAGTAGTACGCGAGCACCTTGCCGTGCCGGTCAAGAAGCACCGAGCGGACCGGAAGCTGGTGCAGTTCCGGGGTGCTCAGCGTGTTGAACTTGTCAGCCCCGTTGCGGATCACTGTGCCCAGACCGCCCACGACGGGCAGCGCGATGCCGGCAACGAGGGCGCCGCCGACCGCGGAAGCGAGCACGAGCCGGGTGATTGCGCTGGCGCTGGCCAGGAACCTGTGCTGGCTCATGAAGCTGGGGGGCGGCTTTCTGCCCGAGGACCTGGGTACCGGCCTCTTACGCAGGAGACCTGGCGGCGGCCGCTTGCCAGGGAATCTTGGTGTCGGCACGGAATCAGGGTACGCCCGGCCGCCGGCGTGGGAGGGCTGCCGCCGGGAGTTGGCGGCTCCGCGTGCCCCTCCGGCGGCTTGCTGGCCAGCAAGAAGCTACCTAACGTTAACCTAGGGACTACGGACTGTATGCGACATGGCCCATGTGGGCTATCTCTGAAATGGACCATACGGGGTCTAGCGCCTGGCCCCGGACTTCCGTAAGTTACGGTTTCGCAACCACGACAACCAGGAGTCGGCCCCCGAGCTGTCGGCCTGGACCGCAAGTGAACGCCATCCGGCGTGACGACCCCGTAGGGGCGTGACGATCAGGGGGAGTTGGACCACATGTGGATCGCTGACTGGACCGCCCGCGCCGCGTGCAAGGACACGGACCCCGACGAGCTTTTCGTCCAGGGTGCGGCGCAGAACCGGGCCAAGCTGATCTGCCGTGGCTGTGTAGTGAGGACCGAGTGCCTCGCGGACGCCTTGGACAACCGGATCGAGTTCGGGGTCTGGGGAGGCATGACCGAGCGGGAGCGCCGGGCGCTGCTGCGCCGCCGCCCGGACGTCTCATCCTGGCGTGAGCTGCTCGAGAACGCCCGCAACGCCTACGAGCGCACCGCGGACGACCCCCAGCTCGTGGCGAGCTAGAGGCGTCAAGGCGGCCTAGCTTGCTCGCCGCCCTTCGGGCGGCTTCGCCTCAACCTCACCGCTGTGCTAGCCCGGGGGCCCGAGCCCCCGGAACCCCCACGAATCCCGGTTGCTGTCCGCTTAGGAGCTGACGGCGCGTCACCGGCTTGGGTCCTGGGCCAGTGTGGGGTTGGCGAACAAATGCTGCTGCGGTCAGTCGGCGCTGAAGTTTTCTCCTACTGCGCGAAGGCCGGCCAGGTCGTGCACGTCTTCTGGCTGCGCGAGTATCTGGGCGACCGGTACGCCCGGGTGTGCCGCGGTGAAGCGCTGGGCAAGGCGCCGTTCGGTGGCGATGAGCTGCATCCGCTCCGCGTGCAGCCGGAGCGCGGCCACGACGAGCGGGTAGCCGGTGGCGTCGGCGGGTGCCCCGCCGCCTCCGTTCGGCAAAGTCGTGGGGGCGCCGACGGGCTGCAAGGCCTCGGCCGCGGCCAGGCTACGGACGGCTGACAGGCGGGCCGCCGGGGAACGGTGCACTCGGTTGAGGACCAGCCCGGCCAGCGGCATCCGGTCCTCCGACAGCCGCTCGACGAAGTACGACGCCTCTCGGAGCGCGTCCGGTTCCGGCGTCGCGACCACGAGAAACGCGGTGCCGGGCGTCTGGAGCAGCCGGTAGGTGTCTTCGGCCCGCTCCCTGAAGCCGCCGAACATGGTGTCCATAGCGGCCACGAAGGTCTGCACGTCCCGCAGCACCTGGGCGCCGATCACCCTCGTGACGATGTTGGCGAGCATGGTGAACCCGGCGTTGACCACCTTCAGGTAGGCCCGGCCCCCGGCCCGGGTGGGGGCGGTGAGCAGCTTTATCAGGCGGCCATCCAGGAACCGGGACAGCCGCTGCGGGGCGTCGAGAAAGTCGAGCGCGGAGCGGCTGGGCGGGGTGTCCACAACGATCAGGTCCCACTGATCGCTCCGCCGCAGCTGGCCAAGCTTCTCCATCGCCATGTACTCCTGGGTGCCGGCGAAGCTCGACGACAGCGACTGGTAAAAGGGGTTGGCCAGGATCTGCTCCGCCCGGTCCGGGTCGGAATGCGCCTCGACGATCTCGTCGAACGTGCGCTTCATGTCGAGCATCATCGCGTGCAGGCTCGCCCCGGAAGGAACGTCTGGCGGCAGCGGCACCGGGCGCGGCGTGTTGTCTAGCTTGGACAGGCCCATTGACTGAGCTAGCCGGCGCGCCGGGTCGACCGTGAGCACGACCACGTGCCTGCCCCGCTCGGCGGCCCGCAGGCCGAGCGCAGCCGCCGTAGTCGTCTTGCCCACGCCCCCGGAGCCGCAGCACACGATGATCCGGGTGCGCGGGTCGTCGAGGAGCCGGTCCACCTCGAGCCGTCGCGGCGTGCCCTGGCCCGTCACGCCGCCCCCTGCTCTTGCAGGGCCGCAGCCAGCCGGTACAGCCCGGCCAGGTCCATGCCGTCGGTGATCAGCGGAAGCTCGTAACACGGCTGGCCGGTGTCCGACAGCATGCGCCGGTGCTCGCGCTGGGCCAGCACCTCCAGCGCGTGCTCGCCGAGTTCGGCCGCGAGCGCGGTGGCCACGTCGGCGCCCCCGTCCGGGCCCAGACCGCCGTCGATGCCGGCCGCCTTCAGGCCAAGCGTGAGCTCGTGGGGGTCGAGCTGGCCGATGGCCGCCGCCGTGAGCTGGTCGTCGGTCAGCGCTGTCGGCCGGACCATGTTGATCATGACGGCGCCGAGCTGCAGCTTGCCGCCCGGGAGACCGCGCAGTTCCGCAAGCCCGTCCAGCGTCTCCTGCACCGGCATCTCCTCCAGCACGGTGACGAAGTGAACGGCGGTCAGGGGCGACCGGATCACGCCCTGCACTGTGTCGGCGTGGCCCCGGATCGGCCCCACCTTGGCCAGGCCGGAAATCTCGGTGGCGACGTTGAGGAAGCGCGCGATGCGGCCGGTCGGCGGAGCATCCATGACCACGGCGTCGTAGGCGCGGCGCCCGCGGACCTGGCGCCGGGTGGCCTCAACGGCCTTGCCCGCCAGCAGGACGTCGCGAAGCCCAGGCGCGATCGTGGTCACGAAGTCGACGATGCCGAGCCGGGTGAGCGTCCGTCCCGCGTGCCGGAGGTTGTAGAACATCTCCAGGTACTCGATGAGCGCCGACTCGGGATCAGCTGCGAGTGCGTAGACGTCGCCGCCCGGCACGCCCAGGCTGCCGGGGCCCACCGCCACCTTGCGCTCCCCGTACGGCAGCGGCGGGGTGTCGAACAGCTGGGCGATCCCCTGGCGGCCCTCTACCTCCATGAGCAGCACGCGCCCGCCCGCCGACGCGAGCGCCAGGGCCAGCGCGGCCGCCACCGTGGTCTTACCGGTGCCGCCCTTGCCGGTAACGACGTGCAGCCGCACGCCCTCCCAGTCGCTGTCCCGTGCCCGCACACCCTGCTCCCTGTCAAGCCGCCTGCCTGGTCAGCGGCACTGCTAATCGAGGCTATCCGCGCTGCCCTGCTGTTCCGGCACCGGCCGCGCGCGGTTCCCGCCCTGGCCGCGGTCCGGTCGCACCGCAGGCCGTGACCTGCCACGCGACGCGCCGCCCGGTTTTGGGCTCTGGCGCACGCGGGGATTGTCATTAGGCTGGGCACACACCTACAGGCGGCCACCTAGGCCGCGCGCAGCGGCAGAAAAGGGGTGTTCCCATGCTCGCAGCGCTCCTTGTGATTCTTGTCATCATCGTGGTCGGCGGGCTGATCACGGTCGGCCGGTCGATTCGGGTAGTGCAGCAGTACGAGCGCGCGCTGGTCTTCCGGTTCGGCAAGGTCCTGCCCGAGACCCGCGGTCCCGGGCTGACCCTCATCCGGCCGGTCGGGGACCGGATGCAAAAAGTCAACATGCAGATCATCGCCATGGCGGTTCCCGCTCAGGAGGGAATCACCAGGGACAACGTCAGCGTGCGGGTGGACGCCGTCGTGTACTTCCGCGTGGTCGACCCGATCAAGGCGGTCGTGAACGTGCAGAACTACATGTTCGCGGTGTCCCAGCAGGCGCAGACCTCGCTCCGGTCGATCATCGGCCAGTCCGAGATGGACCAGCTCCTGGCGGAGCGCGAGGTCGTCAACCGCGAGTTGCGGCGGATCATCGACGAGCCGACCGAGGGACCGTGGGGCATCCGGGTCGAGCGGGTGGAGATCAAGGATGTGAACCTGCCCGAGGGCATGAAGCGGTCCATGTCCCGCCAGGCGGAGGCCGAGCGCGAGCGCCGGGCGAGGATCATCACCGCCGACGGTGAGTACCAGGCCTCCAAGCGCCTCGCCGCCGCCGCCAACGTCATGGCCCGCGACCCGGCAGCGCTCCAGCTGCGGCTGCTCCAGACCGTGGTCGAGGTCGCCTCGGAGCGCAACAGCACCCTGGTCATGCCGGTCCCGGTCGAACTGCTGAGGTTCTTCGAGAAGATGACGCCGAGCGAGCGGGCGGTCGTCGGGCCCTCCCTCGCGGACACCGGCGACGCGGAGGTCGCCGAGGCAGAGGCGGAGATCAGCGGCCACCCGCTGCCCGAGATCGAGCCGCCGCCCGAGGTCGAGCCGCTGCCCGAGGTCGAGCCGCCGCCCCAGGCGCAACTGGCCGACCCGGAGATCCCGCCGCTCCCTGAGGCGGACCGCCCCAGCGAGCTTCCGCCTGGGTCCGGCCCGCCGTCGCCCGGGACCACGGAAGCCGCATAAGGCGCCGGGGACGGCTCAGGCAGCACCACAGCGCACGCGCTGCTCATTTGAGAGCACCGGCGCCGGCGCCGGGGACGGCTCAGGCAGCATCACAGCGCACGCGCTGCTCATTTGAGAGCACCAGCGCCGGCGCCGGGGACGGCTCAGGCAGCATCACAGCGGACGCGCTGCTCATTTGAGAGCACCGGCGCCGGCGCCGGGGACGGCTCAGGCAGGTAGAGACACCCGGCGGCGCTGCCGGGTGCTCTAGGGTGGCGCCATGGTGAAGTGGGAGTACGTGACGGTGCCCCTGCTGGTGCACGCGACCAAGCAGATCCTCGACAACTGGGGCGACGACGGCTGGGAGCTGGTGGCCGTGGTGCCCGGCCCAAGCTCCGAGCAGCTCGTCGCCTACATGAAACGGCCCAGGGAGTGACCGAGACCCCGGAGGCCAGGCTGGCCGCGCTCGGGCTGACTCTGCCCATGGTGCCGGTCCCGCTCGCGGCGTACGTGCCCGCCGTCCGCACCGGCCCGTACGTGTACACCGCCGGGCAGCTGCCGATGGTGGACGGCAAGCTGCTGATGACCGGGAAGGTCGGGGCGGAGGTAACCGCCGCCGAGGCGGCGGCGCTGGCCCGGACCGCCGCGCTGAACGCCCTGGCCGCGGTCGCCTCGGTCACCGGCAGCCTGTCGGCGGTGGTGCGCGTGGTCAAGGTGGCGGGGTTCGTGGCCAGCGACCCCGGGTTCACCGGGCAGCCGCAGGTGGTGAACGGCGCCAGCGAGCTGCTGCTCGAGGTGTTCGGCGAGGCTGGACGGCACGCACGGACCGCGGTGGGGACGGCGGCGCTGCCGTTCGACTCACCCGTCGAGGTCGAGCTGATCGTAGAGGTCAGTGACTGAACCGCCGGTGAGCCCGGGCCGGCCCGCCATCCGGCTTCCGCCGCAGTTCGCGGCCCGGGCCCGCGAGGTGCTTGACGGCACCGTCGCCCCGGTTGCGCCGCGCGATGCGGCCACTGTGATGCTGTTGCGCCCCGCGGTGAGGGCGGGTGGGGGCATGGAGGTCTACATGCTCCGCCGCAGGTCCTCCATGGCGTTCGCGCCTGGGGCGTACGTGTTCCCAGGCGGATCAGTTGACGCCGCCGACGGTGACGAGGACGTCGCGTGGGCGGGCCCGGACGCGGCGGAGTGGGCCAGGCTGCTCGATGCACCGCCCGCGCTCGCCCGCGCCCTGGTGTGCGCGGCCGTGCGCGAGACGTTCGAAGAGTCCGGCGTGCTGCTGGCCGGCCCCGACCGCGCGACGATGCTGCCCAGAACCGGGGACGAGGGGTGGGAGGCCGACCGCCGGGCGCTGCTGGCGGGCTCGCTCTCCCTCGGCGGACTGCTGCGCCGGCGCGAGCTCGTGCTCCGCAGCGACCTGCTGCGGCCCTGGGCCCGCTGGATCACCCCGGTGACGGAGGAGCGCCGGTTCGACACCAGGTTCTTCGCCGCCGCGCTGCCCAGCGGCCAGCACGCCAGGGACGTCAGCGGGGAGGCCGATGAGACCGCCTGGCTGAAGCCCGGTGAGGCCCTCGCGGCCGCTGGGCGCCGGGAGATCGCGCTGTGGCCTCCTACCGCCGTCACGCTCGGGGAACTGCGCGACTGCGGCCACGTGCCGGCCGCGCTGGCGGCGCGGCGGCGGATCACCGCCCTGATCCCCGAGGTCCTCCTCGCCGACGGCGCCGCGTGGCTGACCGTGCCCGCCGGCGTGGAGTACCCGCTGTGATCGACGGCGCGGGCACCGCGCGCGCACGCTGCGTCCTGGCGCCCAACCCCTCGCCGATGACGCTGGAGGGCACCAACACCTGGGTGATCGCCGAGCCCGGCTGCGCGCAGGCCGTGGTGCTGGATCCCGGTCCCGATCACCACGGTCACCTGCTCCGCGTCCGCGACCAGGTCAGCGCGGCCGGCCAGACCGTGGCGCAGATCCTGCTCACCCACTCCCACCCCGACCACGCCGACGGCGCAGCGGAGTTCGCCGCGCTGACCGGCGCCCCAGTGCTCGCCGCCGACCCCGCATTCCGCCTCGGCGACGAAGGCCTGACCCCGGGCGACACGATCACGGCGGCCGGGTGCGAGCTCCAGGTGGTCGCCACCCCCGGCCACACGGCGGACTCTGTCTGCCTCCACCTCCCGGCCGACCACGCACTGCTCACCGGCGACACGGTCCTGGGCCGCGGCACCACGGTCATCGCGAACGACGGCAACCTCGCGGACTACCTGGCCACGCTCGACCGCCTGCGAGCCCTCACCGACCAGGCGGAACTCGGTGTTCTGCTGCCCGGTCACGGCCCCGTCCTGACCGACCCCGCGGCCACGCTCGACTACTACATCTCGCATCGCCAGGAGCGGCTGGCCGAGATAACCGCCTCGCTGGACGCGGGCGACCGCACCACGGCCCAGATCGTCGCCCGCGTCTACTCCGACGTGGACCGCTCCCTCTGGCCGTTCGCCGCGTGGTCGGTCCGCGCGCAGCTCGAGTACCTGAAGGACCAAGGCCGGCTGCCGCCAGGCGTTCGGTATTAAAAAAGGGAGTACGGCCCTCAGCGTGCCCGCCTGGCCAGCCGTTCCCGGTCCAGGATCAGGACCGACTTGGCGTGCAGCTGCAGCCAGCCGCGCGCGGAGAAGTCCGCGAGGGCCTTGTTGACCGTCTCCCGGGACGCGCCGACGAGCTGGGCCAGTTCCTCCTGGGTGAGGTCATGGTGCACCTCGAGCCCCGCTTCCTGCTGCTCCCCGAACCGGTCGGCGAGGTCAAGCAGGGCTTTGGCGACGCGGCCGGGCACGTCGGTGAACACCAGGTCGGCCAGGACGTCGTTGGTGCGGCGCAGCCGCTGTGCCAGCGCGCGCAGTAGGTGCATGGCCACGTCCGGCCGCCCCGTGAGCCAGTGGCGGAGGTAGTCGTGGCCGAGGGCGGCAAGCCGGGCATCGGTGACGGCGACCGCGCTCGCGGTCCGGGGCCGCGGGTCGAACAGGGATAGTTCCCCGAACATCTCACCGGGCCCGAGCACGCTCAGCAGGTTCTCCCTGCCGTCGGTTGCGGTCCGGGTCAGCTTGATCTTGCCGTCGAGCACCACGTACAGCCGGTCGCCCTCGTCCCCCTCGTCGAACAGCCCGTCTCCGCGCGCCAGCGTGACCTCGACGATCCCAGCCCGTAGCGCCTTCGTGCCCTCCTCGTCCAGCGCTTGGAACAGGGGCGCCCGGCCGAGCACCTCATCCGAGTAAGCCACGGGACCCTCCTTGCCATGTCCCTATGACCAGTGTGGCGCATTGGTCAGCGCGGACGCCATCATTGCCCGGGCGTGAGCCGCGACCGCGGGCGCCGCCGCGTGCGGCTATCGCCCCGGGTGCGGCCCGGCCGCGGCGCGCTGGCGGGTGGCCTCAATCTGCGCCTCCGCCTCCGCCCGGCCCACCCAGCTGAATCCCTCCACCTTCTTGCCGGGCTCGAGCTCCTTGTACACCTCGAAGAAGTGCTGGATCTCCAGCCGGTCGTAGCGGTTGACGTCGGCGATGTCGCGCAGGTGAGCCATCCTCGGGTCGGTCGCGGCGACGCAGAGCACCTTGTCGTCGAGGCCCTTCTCGTCCCGCATCCGGAACATGCCGATGGCCCGGCAGCGGATGAGGCAGCCGGGGAACGTCGCTTCCTCCAGGAGCACCAGCGCGTCGAGTGGATCGCCGTCGTCGGCGAGCGTGTCCTCGATGAACCCGTAGTCCGAGGGGTACCGGGTAGATGTGAACAGCATCCGGTCCAGCCTGATCCGGCCGGTCAGGTGGTCCATCTCGTACTTGTTGCGCTGACCCTTGGGGATTTCGATGATTACGTCGAACTCCACTCCTCGCCTCCCTCGGGGCGACAATGATGTGACTCCATCGCCTGGATGTCCACCACCTGGACGTGCGCCGCGCCTACGGCTTCGCGAGCCCGGGGCGGTCACGCCGGGCGGGCACCCACCCGGCAAGTCAAGCATCTCGTGAGAGGACCGGGGGTGACGAACCGCAACGGGGTGACCGCGCTGGCCGCGCTCGCGCTGCTCAACGTGTTCACCCTGGGTGCGGGCCTGGCGGTCGCCAAGATGCTGCCCGCGCGGCTCGCCTTGTGGCACGTGCCGAGGGTGGCCACTGCCCGGGTGGTGCTGCCGGGGTCGGTGCTCATACCCGACAGCGCGCAGGGGTCCGCGCCGAGCCGGCGGCGCCTAGCCACCGCGCTCACGCCCCTGGCGGCGGCGCCCGCGCTCGGCGCGCACGTCGGGCTGGTCGTCACCGACCTGCAGTCGGGCTCGGTGCTGTTCTCGCAGCAGGCCGGGTCGGGTTTCGAGCCCGCGTCCAGCGCGAAGCTGCTCACCGCGGTGGCCGCGCTGAGCACACTGGGCCCGTCCGCCAGGTTCACCACCCGTGTGGTCAGCGGCAGGACGCCCGGCTCCGTGGTCCTGGTCGGCGGGGGTGATCCCACGCTCGCCGCTGGCCCGCCGCCAAGTTCGGACTACCCGCAACCCGCTACGCTCGCGTCGCTGGCGGGCGCGACGGCTCGCTGGCTGCACGCACGCGGTGAACGGCGGGTGCGGCTGGCCTACGACACCGCGCTGTTCACCGGGCCGACGACCGCGCCGGGCTGGACGATCAGCTACGTCTCCACCGGCAACGTCACCCCGATCACCTCGCTGGAAGTGGACCAGGGCCGGCTGACCCCCGCCGGCGCCCCGCAGGACGCCGACGACCCCAACAACTACCGGCCACGGTCGCTCACGCCGGCGGCGGACGCGGCGGCGGCCTTCGCCCGCTTTCTCCGCCGGGACGGCATCCGGGTGCCCGGGCAGCCCCACCCCGGTGACCGGCCGCGGGGCGGGCGCGTGATCGCCGCGGTCAGCTCGCCCATGCTGTCGGCGATCGTGGGCTGGATGCTGCGGGAGAGCAACAACGTGATCGCGGAGGACCTGGCCCGGCAGGTCGCGCTGCGCACGGGCAGGCCCGCCACGTTCGCCGGCGCCGCCGGCGCGGTCACGGCGGTGCTCGGCAGGCTCGGCGCGGGGCGCGGCATCCAGCTGGTGGACGGCAGCGGCCTGTCCCCGCTGGACCGGGTCACCCCGCAGGCGCTGGCCACCGTGGTCCGGCTGGCCGCCTGGTCCGGCCGGCCGGCGCTGCGGGCGGTCATCGCTGGCATGCCCGTGGCCGGCTTCTCCGGCACCCTGGCGCCCGGGCAGAGCGTCTTCGGCGGCAGTTTCGGCTCCGCGGCCCTGGGGATGGTCCGGGCCAAGACCGGGAACCTGAACAAGGTGGCGAGCCTCGCCGGGATCACCGACGACGCCAGCGGCCACCTCCTGGCCTTCGCGTTCATGGCCGACCAGGTCCCCCGGGCCAGCCAGCTCTCGGCCGCCGCGCGCGCGATCGACGCGATGGCGACCGCGCTGGCGGGCTGCGGCTGCCGTTAGCGCAGCCCCGGCTCGCGCTGGCTACGAGGCCGTTTCGCCGCTGGCGGAGGCGTCGCGTCACCACGAGCCGATGCATGGCCGTACCGTGGAGGGGTGAGCAGCGCACAGATGATCGACTGGGATGTGGCCGTCTCCACCGGCGTGCGGTGGGTGCGGCCGGGGCCTCAGGTCAGCTTGTCCGAGGCGAAGGCCGTGGTCGTGGAGTTGCACGACCTCGCGGCCACCGTCGCCGAGCCGGTGCAGCGGGTCACCGGGATGTTCAGCGCCGAAGAGGCCGGGCAGATCGCGGTCGTGGACCGGCCCGGCTGGATCCGCGCCAACATCGATGGTTTCCGCGTGGTCCTCGACCCACTGGTCGAGCACCTGCGCGAGCAGGGGCGCGTGCCGGACGCGGGCTCCGTGGTCGCCACGGTGGGATCGCGGGTCACCGGCGTGCAGGCCGGGCTCATTCTGGCCTACCTCGCGGGGCGGGTCCTCGGCCAGTACGAGCTCTTTCTTCCCCCGGACCCGGCGGCGCCCGAGGATGCCGCGCCGGCCGGCCGGCTGACCCTGGTCGCGCCGAACATCGTCATGGTGGAGCGCGAACTCCGGGTGGACCCGCATGACTTCAGGCGCTGGGTGTGCCTGCACGAGGAGACCCACCGGACCCAGTTCACCGCGGTCAGCTGGCTCCGGGGATATGTCCAGCAGCAGATGACCGAGTTCCTGCTCGCTTCGGAGCTGGACCCGGCGACGATACTGAACCGGATGAGGGCCGCCGCGGACGCCGTCGCCGGCGCGGTGCGCGGCAACGGCCACGCCGAGAGCCTCATCGAGGCCATGCAGACGCCCCGGCAGCGGGAGATCCTGGACCGGCTGTCCTGCGTCATGACGCTGGTGGAGGGCCACGGCGACTACGTCATGGACGCCGTCGGCCCGGAGGTGGTGCCCACGGTCGCCGACATCAGGGCCCGGTTCAACGCCCGCCGGACGAGCGCCGGCAGGGTCGAGCAGGCGATCCGCCGGATCCTGGGCATCGACCTAAAGATGAAGCAGTACGCGCAGGGCTCCCGGTTCGTCCAGACCGTGGTGCGGGAGGCGGGCATGGACGTCTTCAACCGGGTGTGGACCTCGCCGGAGACCCTCCCCACCAAGGAAGAGCTCGCAGACCCGCACCTCTGGCTGGCCCGGGTCGGGGACGGCGGTGGTGCCCTGGCCGCCGGCGGCTGACCCGGTGGGCCCCCACCCGGCGGTCGCGGAGGTCCGCTCCAGTGTCCGCCGGTGCCTGGGCGAGTTCGCCCCGGGTGACCTGGTGCTGGCCGCGTGCTCGGGCGGCGCCGACTCGCTGGCCCTGGCGGCAGCCCTGGCCCATGAGGCGCCCCGGCATGAGTTGCGCGCGGGTGGCGTCACAGTGGACCACGGGCTTCAGCCAGGGTCGGCGGAGCGCGCACTGGAGGTGACCCGGGTCCTTGCCGGGCTCGGGTTCGATCCGGTCGAACGCACGAGCGTCTTGGTGCCGGGCGCGCCCGGGCACGGCGGGCCGGAGGCGGCCGCGCGGACCGCGCGGTACCAGGCCCTGGACGAGGCCGCGCACCGGACCGGTGCCACAGCGGTCCTTCTCGGCCACAGCCGGGACGATCAGGCCGAAAACGTCCTGCTCGGCCTGGCCCGCGGCTCGGGCGCCCGGTCGCTGGCCGGAATGCCTGCCGCCCGCGGGCCGTACCGGCGGCCGCTGCTGCAGGTCAGCCGCGCCACGTTGCGGGAGGCGTGCGCGGCGCTTGGCCTGCGGCCCTGGGACGACCCGCAGAACGCTGACCTGGCCTATGCCCGGGCGCGGGTCCGCCACCGGGCGCTGCCCGCGCTGGAGGCCGCGCTCGGCCCGGGCGTGGCCGAGGCCCTGGCCCGCAGCGCAAGCCAGATCCGGGCCGATGCCGAGGTGCTGGATGAGCTCGCGGCCAGCCAGGCGGCGCTGGCCCGCGACGCCGACGGAGGCTGGCGGGCCGACCTGCTGGCCGGCCTGCCGGCCGCGATCAGGACCCGGGTGCTGCGGCAGGCCGCCATCGACGGCGGGTGCCCTCCCGGCGCGCTGACCGCGCGCCACATCGAGGCCCTGGACTGGCTGGTCACCGCCTGGCACGGGCAGCGGTGGACGGACCTGCCAGGGGGGGTCCGCGGCACGCGCCACTGTGGCAAGCTGCTCTTCACCACCGGCAGCCGGGGCGGGCCGGCCGGTCATGGGAAAGCGGAGGGCCCGGTTGGACGCGACTGATGTGGGCGCCGAACTGCAGGAGATCCTGATCCCGGCCGACCGCCTCCAAGCGCGGGTGGCGGAACTCGCGGCCGAGATCGACGCCGACTACGCCGGGCGCGACCTCCTCCTCGTAGGCGTGCTCAAGGGCGCGGTCATGGTCATGGCCGATCTGGCCCGGGCCATGCGGCTGCCAGTGGAGATGGACTGGATGGCCGTGTCCTCCTATGGGTCAGGCACCAGGTCGTCCGGTGTGGTGCGCATCCTCAAGGACCTCGACACCGACATCTCGGGCCGTCACGTGCTGATTGTCGAGGACATCGTGGACTCGGGCCTAACCCTGTCCTGGCTGGTGGGCAACCTTCGCTCGCGCCGCCCCGCGTCGCTGCGCCTGTGCGTGCTGCTGCGCAAGCCGGGATCGGCGCGGATGGACGTCGAGGTAGCGTACACCGGCTTCGACATCGCCGACGACTTCGTGGTCGGGTACGGGCTCGACTACGCCGAGCGTTACCGCAACCTGCCGTTCGTCGGCACGCTGGCCCCCTGGGTCTACAGCGGCACACCGGAGCCTGGGCTAGCAGAGGGCGTGAAAACAGGTGGGGAACACCATCAGTGACAGGGAGCGTTGTTGCGAGAAGAGGACCGCCGGGAATCTCAGGGTGGCACGTGCACCCAAGGAGTCCCGGGCGCGGTGTAACGTCAACTAGCCCGCACCTTTACCGGGACGACAAGGAAGCCGACATGGTTACAGGGACGCAGCACAGTCCCGCCGGGGGTCGGCGGGGTACAACGCAGGCTGGTCAGGAGGGACCCGCCCGGAGCAGGCGGAGTCGTTGATCAATGGATCTCAAGCGTTATTTCCGCGGGCCGTTCGTCGCGGTCCTGGTCATGCTGCTGCTGTTCTTCATCGTGTTGACGTACGCGAATCGCGGCAATACCTATCAGACGGTTAACACCTCCGCGGTTGTCTCCGACATCCAGAACAACCAGGTCTCGTACGCCACCCTGATCGACAAGAACCAGACCATCCGGATCATCACAAAGCACGGTCAGCACCTGCAGGCGAACTGGGTCGGCAACCAGGGGCAGGTGCTGGCGGGAATCCTGCAGCAGAAGAAGCAGCATGGACAGTTGCCGGGCGGGTACAACGTCCAGGTTCCGTCCGGGAACAGCCTGCTGGGCGTGATCTTCAGCTTTGTGCCCTACATCCTGATCATCCTGATCTTCTTCTTCCTGCTCAACCAGATGCAGGGCGGCGGATCCCGGGTGATGAACTTCGGC
>Ga0070698_100000706_pt1 | contig 35678 bp, 34 predicted proteins | sample KBSK1502metaG_FD_65477 | JGI IMG/M metagenome (GOLD analysis project Ga0070698, IMG submission 65477) | Corn, switchgrass and miscanthus rhizosphere microbial communities from Kellogg Biological Station, Michigan, USA - KBS K1-50-2 metaG | ecosystem: Host-associated > Plants > Roots >... | reverse complement strand
CCCTGGCCGGTGCCGCCCTGGCCGGTGCCGCCCTGGCCGGTGCCGCCCTGGCCGGTGCCGCCCTGGCCGGTGCCGCCCTGGCCGGTGCCGCCCTGGCCGGTGCCGCGCGGGCTGCTGCCGCCCTGGCCGGTGAGCGCGGCCGCGAGGAGCGGGCGGAGCGCGGGCGGCCCGACGAGGTCGGCGCCTGCGGTGGCGGACAAGGCGGGATGGCTGGTCTCGCCGTCGGCCAGTTCGAGCGCGCGCCGTAGTTGCGGATCATCTGCGATGACTTTGAGGAGACCGGAGAGGCTCATTGCGTCCCTGCATAGGCAGCACGAAATGCCCGTGCCCGGCGAGAGGCGGGCCCCAAGTGGCCCCTCGGGACTGCCGGAAGCCGGGACACGGGACATCTCCAGTGTACGGGTTCCACCGATGGCCGGGTCCCTGGCAGACCGGCCGGGCGGCCAGTCAGCGCAGGAAACGACGGCTGCTGCGCTGCCCTTGCCGCACCTTCCGTGTAACCTCAGGTGCCTGGCTGCTCCGAGCATCTCTGGCGGCAGGCCCGGTGCATCGCGGCGCGGGCGCCGCGGGGCTGGTGCCGCGGGCGCGGGCGCCGGGCTGGTGCCGCGGGCGCGGGCGCCGGGCTGGTGCCGTGCGCGCGGGCGCCGCGGGGCTGGCGGGATGGAGCGGGGTGCCATGGAGCGGGCGCTGCGCCGGACGGAGGATGACGTGACTGCTGGGGCCCATGCCGAGGCCGCCACCGACGTTGCCAGGTGGCCGTCCCTGACACTCAGCGAGCGGCAGCTCGCGGACACCGAACTGCTCCTGTCCGGGGCATTCGCGCCGCTGACCGGCTTCATGGGCGAAGCGGATGTCGCCTCGGTCGCCGAGCACTTCACCCTGGCCGACGGTACCCCGTGGCCGTTTCCCGTCACGCTCGAGGTAGCCGAGGATGCGATTTCGCCGGATGCCAGTCACGTCCTGCTGCACGATCCCGAGGGCACGCCGCTGGCCGTGCTTAAGGTGACCGGGCGGAGCCTGGTCGCCGGGACGGTAACTGACGGCAGGCAGGTAATCCGGCTGGACGGCGAGGTAACCGGGCACCGGGAACCTGAGCATGGCCCGTTCCGGCGGCTGCAGCGCAGCCCGGCCGAGGTCAGTGCCGAATTCGGCGGCGAGCCCGTGCTCGCCTTCGCCACCCGCGGCCCGTTGAACAGCCGCCAGATCGGGCAGTTGCGGCACCTGGCCGGGCAGCTTAAGGCCAGGATCTTGCTGCTGCCGCTGATCTCGGGACCGGCCGAGGTGGTGACCACGCCAGAGGCGCTGATCCGGGTCATGCTCGCCGCGACGGCAAGCCTGCCGCCCCGGACCATGGTCGTGCCCGTCCCGCTGGCGCCGCGCGGCGGCGGGCCCGGGCTTGAGCTGGCGGCCCGCGCCCTGGTCGCTGCCGCATACGGGGCCACGCATCTGTTCGGCGACAGTGCCAGCGGCGGCGTCCATGCCAGCGGAGCTGAGTGGGCAGGCGGCCACGCTGGCAGTTCGGGCGCGCTGCAAGCAGCGGCGGTCCCGACCCTCGCGGTCACTACGGCAATCCCGGTCGTCTCGGCAGGCGATTGGGCCTATGACCCGGCGGCCGACGTGTGGCGGCCGCTCGCGCTCATCGAGCCAGGCACCGAGCGGGCCGAACTCCCGCCCGACGAACTCGGCGACCTGCTGGACGCGGGCGCAGAGGTGCCGGCCTGGTTCACCCCGCCGGGCATCGCGCGGGAACTGAGCCATGCCCGCCCGCCGCGCAGCCAGCGGGGCTTCGTGCTGTTCCTGACCGGCCTGTCTGGGTCAGGCAAGTCCACGATCGCCAGGGACCTCCGCGACGCCCTGGCCGAGCGAGGCGACCGCAGGGTCTCGCTGCTCGACGGTGACGTGGTCCGGCGCTTGCTGTCGGCCGGCCTGACCTTTTCCCGCGAGGACCGGGACCTGAACATCGCGCGGATCGGCTACCTGGCCGCCGAGATCGCCCGGCACGGCGGCATCGCGATCTGCGCGCCGATCGCTCCCTACGCGGCGGCGCGAGCGCAGGTCCGGGAGATGGTCAGCGAGACCGGCGATTTCCTGCTGATCCACGTGGCGACGCCGGTCGAAGTCTGCGAGGCACGGGACAGGAAGGGCCTGTACGCCAAGGCGCGGGCCGGCCTCATCGATCACTTCACCGGGGTGTCCGACCCGTATGAGGAACCCACCGATGCCGATCTGGTGATCGACACGTCGGTGACAGGCCGGCCGGAGGCAACCGCCGCGGTGCTCGGGCTGCTCACGTCCGGCGGCTGGCTGCCCGCCACCAAGCCGTAACGCGACCACCTCGCGGTGGCGGTGCTGCGTCCCGGGGCGCTGGTCACGGCGGGCGGGCTGGGCACGGCAGGCGGGCTCGGGCAACAAGGCCCGCGGGCAACAAGGCCCGCGGGCACCGACCGGCGGCCTGGCCCGGGCCGACGGCTTGGCCGGTGCGCCTGGCTCGCGGAGTCAGTCGTCCTCGGCCCGCGTGCCTTGGTCGAGCCGGCTGCGGAACTGGTGGAACCGGAAGACCAGCACTCCGGACATCGCGTCCCGCTGCCTGGACAGCACGACGAAGCTCACGATGCCGCTGACCACCAGCGCGAGCCCGACGAGCAGCAGCCGCCGTGCTCCGGCGAGGTACAGCAGGCCAAGCGCGGCGAGGAACAACAGGATCCGCGCAGAGGTGTAAGCAAGCGTGGCACGCATGGCGGGACCAGCTTAGTCACTGCTGGCGTGCCCCGATATCACGGCCCTATGGCACGGCCAACCTGGCCGTCACAGCGCCGCCGCGGCGTCGGCGCGGCTCGCCGCCAGCCCTCATCACCGCGCAGCCGGCCGCCGGGCCGCCGCGGCGCCGGCGCGGCTCGCCGCCAGCCCTCATCACCGCGCAGCCGGCCGCCGGGCCGCCGCGGCGCCGGCACAGCTAGCCGACAGCCCTCATCACCGTGCTGGCTACTCCGGCGGCCCGAGGATCTCAGCGAGCAGCGCCGGGTCGATATTTCCCCCGGACAGCACAGCCACCCTTATCCGCGCGGCGGGCAGTTCGCTGGTGCGGAACAGGCAGGCGGCGACCGCCACCGCTCCGCCCGGCTCGGCGACCAGCCGCGCCTCCAGGGCAAGCCTGCGCACCGCCTCGCAGATCTCGTCCTCGGAAACCGTCACAACGTCGTGCACGAAGCTGAGCATGTGCTGGAGGGGAAGCTCGCCGATCTGCTCGACCCGGAGCGCATCGGCGACAGTGCGCTGCGTCTGCGCTGACGGCCAGGCCACCCGCTGCCGTTGGCGGAACGAGTCACGGGCGTCGGCGGCGAGTTCCGGCTCTACGCCGATGATCTTGGCTGCCGGGCACAGCGCCTTGACGGCGGCGGCGATACCCGAGATCAGGCCGCCGCCGCTGATCGGGCACAGGACGAGATCGGCTGCCGGGCAGTCGACCGCAATTTCCAGGCCGACGGTCCCTTGCCCTGCGATCACCCCGCGGTCGTCGAATGGCGGGATGATCGTGTAGCCGTGCCGCGCGACGAGTTCGTCGGTCGCCGCGAGCCGGGCGGGCAGGCCCGGTTCCGAGATGATCACCTCAGCTCCGCACGCCCGCGTCGCGGCAATCTTGACCGAAGGGGCATTGGCCGGGATCACGACCGTCGCCGGGACGTGCAGCAGCGCTGCGGCGTAGGCGACGGCCTGAGCGTGGTTGCCGCTGGAATGGGCCACCACGCCGCGCCGGCGGGCCTCGGCGGAGAGAGCCGAGATCGCCGTGTAGGCGCCGCGCAGCTTAAACGATCCCGTCGGCTGCAGCGACTCCGGCTTGAGCAGCAGCGGCGGCTCGATCCGCGGAAAGGGCACCAGGGGCGTCCGCAGCGCCACCCCGTCGAGGCGCGCCGCGGCGGCCCGGATCTCATCAATCGAAACCAGTTCCGGCACCGCCCCACCCTACGACCGTCGCCGCCGGTTCGGCCGCGGTGCCGTGGCCCGGACTCCGCGGCGGCGCCGGGCCGGCCGTGGTGACCGTTTTCCGCCGCCGAGTTTCCGATGCCCGTTTCCGGCGGAATTGGAACGCACCACACCCCAGCAAACAAGCCACACAACATAAACCCCATGACTTCGCCGGGCACTGGGCCGCCGGCGCGTGTCGGGCGCTGCATGAGCATAGACAACCCGGCGGCCTGTCGCCGTAGCCGCGGATCCGGTGCCGGGCACGGTCCCGGCGGCATCATCCGTCCCGACGGCCCGGCTCGGCCCGGACTCGTGCTCGAAATGAGATTTCCCAGACCAGATTTTCCGGAAACTAGGGATAAAACCGATGTTTGTCGCAACACTTAGGACAAGCTGCATCGGCCACCGGGAGGGCATCGCAATGGACGGCAACAGTGAGCGCCTGCTCACTCCGGGGGAAGTCGCTGCTCTCTTCCGTGTAGACCCCAAGACCGTCACCCGCTGGGCGGCATCGGGGCGAATCAGCAGCATCAGGACACCTGGCGGGCACAGGAGGTTCCGGGAGTCGGAAGTACGGGCATTGCTCGGCGGTGACGCCAGGCCGACTGCGGACGGCCGCTCGGTCCTGTAACGCGACGCCCGGTCCTGCGACGCGAAAGGGGCACGCCCCGCGGGTGACAAGGTTGATCACGGAGGCTTTGCGGGGCGCCGGCCCCCGAAACTCTCCGCGATCATGAAGGGCGGCTGCCTGATTCGCCCGAGCCCGGCCCGATTCTGATGCCCTGCCCAGGCCCGCCCAGCCTCAGGCCGCGCCCAGCCTGCGACGCGGGCCCCGTGCCGCGAAAGGGTCCGACCCACGGGAGACACGGGTGAGCCCGGCCCGATTCTGATCGCTCCGGCCCGGGTCCGCCAGCCTACAACAGCCCCGCCCAGCCTCAGGCAGGACCGTTGTCGCCCCTGGCACCAGACCCGCGCCCAGGATGGCCGTGGCGCGCGAGGAAATCGAGGAACTCCCGCCGCAGCGGCTCGTCCCCCTCCTGCCATCTGCGCCGCCGTTCTTCCGCTTCCTCCTCCGTCACAGCGCGGGCAGCGAGCCGGGCATAGTCCATGTCATCGGGCCCGATCTCGACATACGCATCACCCATCAGCTGCCCGCCGTCGCTCATCGCTGACTCGGGAACCATCAGATTGCCGTTTGGCAGCCGTATCACGAACATCGCCACACACCCTAGATGCCGTAACGCACATTGAAGTAAAGCATTACGTTCAGTGCTGCCCTGGTGTCGCCGCCGAGCATGTCCACGAGGGCGGGCCGCTGCCTCGATGCGATCGCCGCGAACGCGTCAGCGAAGAACTCCCGGCGGCCCAGGATCCCTCGCTGCTGATGAAAGTCGCTGACCACATGCGGCGCGCACTGCTCGTACAGCGCGCGGAACTCAGCGGAGTCCGACTGCCACTGCCCGTCTGAACCGTCGATGTCATCAAGGGCATGCCCGATCTCGTGACACATGACATCCGGGCTCGGCGATGGCCGCGAGCCGACGATGATCTTGCGCTCGCCGTAGGCTCCCGCACACGCGTCCCAGGTAGCCCGGCCTGAAGGCAACGGTACGCCGCTCAGCCTGGACATGTCGTCAAGATCGGGAACACCGCCGTCGCCCACATAGATCGCGTCGAGCCCGGCCGCCAGCTTCTCCTTGATCAGCTGCGGCAGTTCGGCAAGGCGGTCAATGGCCCGGACAACCTCAGGCGACGGCACCGCGTCCTCGGCCCAGTCGCGGCAGACCACCTCTTCGAGCCTGCCGCAGTGCCGGCGGCCCGCGACTGTCCGGTTGGACTGCGCGACCTCGTACCACGGGCGCCGCGTCACCGCCTCCCGGCTGGCCTTCCGCTGCTGCGCTGCCGGGATCGCCTTGGCGTCAGCGGCCGCTGGCTGCGACCGGACCGCCGCTCTCGCGACCCCCCACCGGCGCGGCGCAGTGCGGGCCGCCGCCCGGCCCTCGCGAAGCTGGCCTGCCACCGGGCTGGCCGGCCCGCCTGCTCGCCTGCCCGCATCGGGGACCGATGGCGGCGGGCCGACCCTGCGGTGACTGCCGGGGACATGGCCGCCAAGCCCAGCTTGCCCGGGCGGCGCGCTAGGCCCGGATGACCCCGATGGCCAAGGCGACCCGGCCGGCTTAGGCGCCCTCGGTTGTCCGGCCGACCTGCCGGGCCGCGCAGATCTGGCGGCTGGCTCGGGCCGCGTTCGCGCCCGAGTGCCGGTTGCCGTCCGCCGACGGTACGCGCGGCGGAGCCGATCGAATAACCGCAGCCGCATGTCCTGTCACTCCCTGGATTGCGTCAGGCCGACAGGTTATGCCGGATCAGCTCAATCGTCATATCCCGTCACCGAACGTTAGGTATTACGGCCAGTGCGGACAGGCCAGGATGACTAGTCCAGTTTACCGACGAGTGACCCACGGCAGAGGCTAGGCTGCGGCCATGTTGCCACTTGGCGTGCTATTTGTCCTGTTCGCGGTGGGGGTCTGGGCATACTGCTTGATCGATGCCATCATGACGCCGCAGGACGAGCTTCGCAGCCTTACCACCATGAGCTGGGCGCTCCTGATCACTGTGCTGCCGGTCATCGGCGCGCTCGCGTGGCTGCTAGCCGGCCGGCCTAACCGTCACTGGCGGACGCCGATGAGGCCACCGCACCTGGCGGGCATGCCAAGGCTCGGACCGCAGGAGGCCATCAGGCGGCATCCGGCCGGGCGGGCAATGGACCCTGGCGGCGACGGGCAGCCGGGATCATGGGACTGCCCGGCCGCCGATGGCCTCCGGCCGATCGGGCCAGACGATGACCCGGAGTTCTTGCGCGAGCTTGACCGCAGGTTCCGGAATGGGCCTGAGCACGACGATCTCTGATCGAAGGCGCTGGACGACGACTTTTATTTACGGCACCAGGCGGCGCGCATGCCTGCCCGCCGGTCAACTGTCACGCATCGTCAGCCCAGCGCAGGCGGCGCGCATGCCTGCCCGCCGGTCAACTGTCGCGCATCGTCAGCCCAGCGCAGGCGGCGCGCATGCCTGCCCGCCGGTCAACTGTCGCGCGTCGTCAGCCCAGCGCAGGCGGCGCGCATGCCTGCCGGCCGGTCAACTGTCGCGCATCGTCAGTCCAGCGCAGTCAGACGCCGGTCGGCGCCAGCCCCGAAGGAGCCCCGGAAGGAAACTCAGCCCAGGCCAGCGTAAGAATGCAGGCCGGTCACCCAGAGGTTGATTCCGATCAGGTTGAACATCAGGCAGCAGAACCCGGCGAGCTGAATATAGGCGGCCCGGCGGCCGCGCCAGCCAGCGGTCGCCCTGGCGTGCAGGAATCCCGCGTACACCACCCAGGTGATGAAGGACCAGGTCTCCTTCGGGTCCCAGCCCCAGTACCGGCCCCATGCCTGGTCCGCCCAGATCGCGCCCGCCATGACGCCGAAGGTCCACACCGGGAACGCGAACAAGATCGTCCGGTAGGAAAGCCGGTCGAGCACCAGCGGCCGCGGCAAATGGGCCATGATTCCGGCGGTGCCGGACGACTGGCCGGCCGCCAGGCGACGTTCATTCCGGTCAGCTGCCAGGTACATCGCGGTGGTGACTGCCCCGACGATGAACAGCCCGGAGGCCACGATCATGGACGTCACATGAATGGCAATCCAGTAGGACTGCAGCGCGGGCACCAGCGCGCCGGCCGGCGTGTAGATGACCGTCAGGGCCAGGCCGAGCGAGAAGACCACAGGCACCAGCACGAACAGACCGATGTAGTAGGCCTTGTACCTGAGTGCTACCACGAGCAACACGATGATCGCCATGCAGGTGATCGCCGTGATGAACTCGTACATGTTGCCCCATGGCACCCGGTCCTCGGAGATACCGCGGGTTGCGATCCCGGCGACCTGCGCTATCAGCCCGATGGCGGTCAGCACGAACGCCGCGCGTACCCACAGGCCAGGGCTCGGCTCGTCGGAACCGAACACGGCCCGCGCGGCATCCGCGCCCGCCGCGGCGCCATCAGCCCCGCCAGTCGCGCCGCCGCTAGCCAGCCCGCCGGCCTCGCCGCCTGCCATCTCGCCGCCAGCCGCCCCGCCGCCAGCCGCCCGGCCAGCCAGGACCGGCACCGGCGGGGCGATCCGCACCCGCCCGAAGGCAAAATCGCACGCGCAGGCCAGCATCGCGATCGCGTAAATGAAAACGGTGGACAGCAGGAGATCCTTGCTGAGCTGGGCCAGGCCGCTGTCAATGGGCATTGGAGCCTCACTCCCCCTCGGCGCTGCCGCGGGCTGATTCGGTCTCGGTGCGGGCGGATGCGGGCAGGTCGTCGTCGGACACGGCAGCCTGATCGTCATAGGACACGGCAGCCTGATCGTCATCATCGGGCACGGCAGCCTGATCGTCATCATCGGGCACGGCAGCCTGATCGTCATAGGACACGGCAGCCTGATCGTCATCGGACACGGCAGCCTGATCGTCATCGGACACGGCAGCCTGATCGTCTTCATCGGGCACGGCAGCCTGATCGTCTTCATCGGGCACGGCAGCCTGATCGCTGCCGAGATAGTCTCCGGGCCGCCCGGCCGGTCCCGCGAGCTGGGCGCCGCCGTGGCTATCCCTGATTTCCGCGGCCAGCCCGGCGAACTCCGTCTCGAAGCCGCCTGCCGCGTCAGACCTGGCCAGGCCGCCGATGTTCACCAGGGTCACGCCGTCGGCCCCGGCCGCCGCCCGCACGAACATCCGGCGCCGCCGGACGGCGAAGGAAAGCAGCAGCCCGGCGATTGCGGTGATCCCGGAGATCAGCGCAGGCAACTGCCCGGGATCGTAGGTGATAGCCAGGCTCGCCCATTGCCGGTATCCGGTGAAGGTGAGCGTCCCGGCATTGCCGGGCAGCTTCATCGACTGGCCGGGGGCAAGCGGCCGCGGCGCGATCGGCAGCCGCCGGAGGCGGGCCGTGTCGAGCTGGAAGACCGACTGCGACTGTCCCTGGTCGAGGCCAAGGTTGCCGGCGTAGGAGACCAGGCTCACCCGTGGTTCGAGGGCCGCCGGAAAGGCTGACTGCAGGCGGCCGCCAACGACGACGGCGGTGGGCAGGAAGACACCAGCGAACCCGAGCTGGTCAGGCTTCGCGTCGGGTACCTTGATCACGCCTTCCGAGGTAAGCCCGGCCTGCTCGACCGGGATGAACGGCACCGGGTTGTCGAACACGACCCGGCCGGCCCCGTCGGTGATCCGGAAGACCGGAGCGTATCCGTGGCCGATCAGGAACACTTGCACGCCATCCACGTTGAGCGGATGGTTAACCCGGATGACGTCCCTCCGCTCCGGCGCGCCTGGCCTGGCCGAGTAGCGGATGGCGGCGCTGAACGTGGACGGCTGGCCGCGCAGGTTGCCGGAGGCGATATAGCGCGCCGTGAACTTGTCCAAGGTCATGGAAAACGGCTGCAGGTCCGACGGCGATACCAGGCGGCCTGGCCGGAATTGATCCAGGTCGGTGACCGTGTTCGCGAAGGACTGCCCGGAGATGAGCAGCCGGTCGGCCTTGTAGCCGAAGATTCCGCCGATGCCGACCGAGCCGAGCAGCGCGAGCAGCGCGATATGGAACAGGAGGTTGCCGACCTCCCGCAGGTAACCCTTCTCGGCGGCTACCCAGCCATCGCCCGTGCGCATCCGGAACCGGTTGCCTGCCAGCAGGCCGGCCGCGGAGTCCAGCGCCTCGGCCGGGGTAAGGGCGGTCTGGTGACTGACTGCCAGCGGAAGCCTGGCGAGGTTGCGGGGAGCGCGCGGCGGCAGCTGGCGCGCGGATCCGACCAGGCGGATGGTCCGCGGCAGCACGCAGCCGGCCAGCGACAGGAAGAGCAGCAGGTAGATCGCGGCGAACCAGGGCGCGGCGAAAACGCTGAACAGGGACAGCCTGGCCAGGATCGGGGCCAGCGTGGGATGCGCGGCGTAATACTGCGACACTGCCGCCGGGTCGATGCCCTCCTGCGGGATCACCGATCCTGGCACGCTCGCCACCGCGAGCAGGAAAAGCAGCACGAGCGCGGTCCGCATCGAGGTCAGCTGGCGCCAGCCCCACCGCAGCCAGCCCGCGACGGTGCGCCTGGCCCCCGGCGAGGAAGGCGGCCGGGCGACCCCGCCATCGCCGGATGCTGCCGCGGGAACTCCGGGCTCGCCAGCTACGGCGCCATGGCCGGCCGCGCGGTCGCCAGGCACGCCACCGCCCCCAGGCACCACGCCGCCGCCAGGCACCACGCCGCCGCCAGGCACCACGCCGCCGCTAGTCACCACGCCGCCGCCGGACGCGGAATCGTGGCGGCCCGAGCCGGCGGGTGCGCGCAGCTCCGTCATCCGGTCATCGTCCATGGCCGGGCCGTCATGCGGTCTCCGCGGACACGTGCGCGATCAGGCGGCCCAGCGCCGAGTAGGTCACCTGGCCGACGATCCGTGCGGCAACCCGCCCGGTCCGGCCGATCACCAGCGTGGTGGGAATGCCGGCCGGCGGGACGGTGCTCTGGAAGGCGAGTGCTATCTCGTCACCCGGGTCGTTCAGGCTCGGGTAACTGATCTGGAAGGACCGCTCGAAGGCATTTGCCGCGGCTGGGCTGTCCCTGATGTCCACCCCGAGGAACCGGACTCCGCGAGACCTGAAGTGCCTGGCGAGGGCGGCAAGCGCTGGTGCCTCCTGGCGGCACGGGCCGCACCATGAGCCCCAGAAGTTCAGCACCACCACATCACCGCGGTAGTCGGCCAGGGCCAGCTTCTGGCCGGTCAGCGTCGTGCCGTTGACGTCCGGTGAAACCGGGCCCGACCCGCGTGCGTAGATCGTCGTGTCATAACTGCCGGCCACGAAGCTCTTGCCGTTGCTGGCCGCCGTGCTCTCCCCGATCGCGCCGCCGGCGCAGCCCGTGGTGGCGAGCGCGGTGACTGCGGCAAGCACGGCTCCGGCGGCTACGCCGCTCGCACTGCGCGCCGGGCGCGGCAGGCGCGCAAGGCGGGCGCGAGTCGCGCGAGCCACGTGAGCCGTGCGACGCGGAGAACGCGGCAGGCGAAACACAGAGTGATCTCCTACAGGCAGTAGTATCGGCCCCTATTGTGCCGGACAACCGGCGCGGCGGACCTGGCGGGGTCGGCCTTTCCACACCGCGGCGAGCGTCGCCCGGCGGTTGCCCGCCGCAAGCGCAGCCGCGGAACACCGCACCCGCGCGGAACCGGCGCAGTTCACGGCCCGGCCCGTGGCGGCAGGGCGGCGAAGGCGCAGCGGTCAGGCGCAAGGGGCCAGGCCCGAGGCGGCGAAGGCGCAGCGGTCAGGCGCAAGGGGCCAGGCCCGAGGCGGCGAAGGCGCAGCGGTCAGGCGCAAGGGGCCAGGCCCGTAGCGGCGAAGGCGCAGGGGGTCAGGCCCGTGGCGGCGAAGGCGCAGGGTCAGGCGCCGGCTATCCGGCCCGGCGCCGGCCCGGCGGGCTCCGCGTAGGTCACGCCGGCCAGTTTCCCGCCGTAATAGGTGAAGCTTGTCACGCTCGCCAGCGCGCACTGCCGCCTCGCGGGGTGATGCCAGAGCCTGCGGCCCTCGGCTGCCCGCCGCGTCACCCAGATGGGCAGCTGATGGCTGATGCAGACCGCCTCGTGGCCGTGCGCCTCGCGGATCGCGTCGCCAATCACGTCGAACATCCTGGCCACCACCTCCCGGTATGGCTCGCCCCACGACGGGCGCAGCGGGTTCACCAGGTAGCGCCAGTGCCTGGGCTGGCGGAGCGAGCCGTCGCCGATGCCAAAGGTCGTGCCCTGGAAGTGATTCCACGGCTCGACCAGCCGGTCGTCGATTACCGTCGTCAGCCCGAACTCAGCGGCAAACGGCTCCGCCGTCTCCCTCGCCCGCTCAAGCGGCGAGGACATCAGCAACGTCACGTCCCGGCCCGCCAGGAAGTCGGCGGCCGCCTTGGCCATCAGCCGTCCGTCTTCCGACAGGTGAAACCCGGGTATGCGCCCGTACAGGATGCCGCGCGGATTGGCGACCTCGCCGTGCCGAACCAGGTGGACGACGGTGCGGTCAGCCGACGGGCGAGTCTCGGTCATGGCGAGCACAGCCTACCGGGAAGGCTGCGTAATGCCGCTGAGGTGAACGGCTGCCGGAGGCAGTCGCTTCCCGGCCCCAGGGCCGGCCGGGGCAGGCCGGCTAGCCTGAGCGCAGCATGTGGTTGCGTCTAGGGTTCCGCGCGTTGCCCGCCCCGGAGACCACAATCAGGGCAACGCGGGCTGGACCGAGCGGCGCCAGGAACCCGCGGCGAGCCGATCGCGGCCCGGCAGCGGGTGAACACCTCACGGGACAGAAACCTCGAGGGCTCTGCTAGCCGTGCCCGCAAAGGGCCAGACCCGGCCGGAGCCGCCGCGTGAGCCCCACCGCCGTTGCCCTGATCCTTGTCGCCGCCGTCGCGCACGCCAGCTGGAACCTCTTCAGCAAGCAGGCATCGGCGGCCGGCGTCGGCTCCTTCATCTGGTTGATGTCGGCTGCGGCCGCGGTGCTCTGCGCGCCGGTCATCGCCGTGAGCGTGCTCGTCGAGCCGCCCCGGCTGACCGGGCTCTGCTGGATCTTCCTGGCCGGAACCGGGGTGCTTGAGGCCGGCTACTTCCTCTTCCTGCAGAACGGCTACCGGCTTGGCGACCTATCGCTCGTCTACCCGATCGGGCGCGGTACCGGCGCCCTGCTCGCCGCGCTGGCCGGCATCGCGGCGTTCGGCGAACGGCCCGGCGCGGTGGCCATCGCCGGGATCGTCTGCCTGGTCGCCGGAATCGTCATGATCGGGATTCCCGTCCGGGCCCGCAACCGCCCGCCGCGGGCTGCGTCCGCGGTAAGCGCGGCGATGTTCGCGCTGATCACCGGGGTGTTCATCGCCTCCTACACGCTGTGGGACAAGTACGCGGTCACCGCGCTGCGGACGCCGCCGCTGCTGCAGGGCTACGCCGCCTTCCCGATCATCGCGCTGCTGTTCGCTCCGCAGGCGCACCGGGCCCGGGACCGGACGGCCCGGGTGTGGCAGGCCTACCGCCCGCAGGTCCTCGGCGCGGCCGTGCTCTGCCCACTGGCCTACATCCTGGTGCTGGCCGCGCTGAGCTTCACCGCAGTCAGCGCGGTAGCGCCCGCCCGCGAGGTCAGCGTCCTGTTCGGGGTGCTGCTCGGCCGCAGGCTGCTAAACGAGGGCGCCCTGGCGCGCCGGCTTATGGCGGCGGCGGCGATCGTGACCGGCATCGTGGCCATCGCGATCGGCTAATCCGGCGAAAGGCCGGGACTCCTGACATAAAGGCAAGATCACAACATGATTTACGGATGGTCAGGCGCCGGCCACCAGCGCAAGGCCGCCGCCGCAGCAGCCGGCCGCCAATGCCCGGCCGGCCCCGGCGGACCCCGGACCGCGGCGGGCATCCTTGCGGCGGCGGTTCAGCCAAGCGCGGCAGCGGCGGCGCGGGCCGCGGCGGGTAGCGCGCTGGCCACCCGGCTGACCGCTTCATCGTCATGCGCCGCGGAAAGGAACCAGGCCTCGTAGGGCGAGGGCGGCAGGTAGACACCCTGATCGAGCATGGCATGGAAGAATGCCGCATAGGCGGGCGCCGACTGGCCGCGGGCTTCACCGAAATCGCGTACCGGGGTGTCGAGCCCAAGGAATACGGAGAACAGGCTGCCGGCCTCTTGCAGCCGGAACGGCACGCCCTCGGCGGCCAGCGCGTCGGACGCGAGCTTCGCCACCGCCGCCGCGGCCTCGTCAACCCGGGCGTACACCTCGCCGGTGCAGGCTCGCAGCGTCGCCAGCCCGGCCGCGGTGGCCAGCGGATTACCGGACAGCGTGCCCGCCTGGTAGACCGGCCCGGCCGGGGCCATCCTGTCCATGATCGCCGCTCGCCCGCCGAATGCCGCGGCGGGCAGCCCGCCGCCCATCACCTTCCCGAACGTCATCAGGTCGGCGCCGGTGCCCTCGCGGCCGTACCAGCCGGACCGGGTAACCCGGAATCCGGTCAGCACCTCGTCCATGATCAGCAGCGCCCCGTGCTCGCGGCAGAGCAGCGCGAGCAGGTCGTTGAAGCCCGCGGCCGGCGGCACCACCCCCATGTTGGCCGGGCATGCCTCGGTGATCACGCAGGCGATCCGCCGGCCGTGCTCGGCGAATGCCTGCCGGACGGCCTCGGCGTCGTTGTAGGGCAGCACCAGGGTGTCGGCGGCGACCGCGCCGGTCACGCCGGGCGAGTCCGGCAGCCCGAACGTGGCTACCCCGGATCCGGCCGCGGCCAGCAACGCGTCCACATGACCGTGGTAACAGCCGGCGAACTTGACCACGAGCCGCCGGCCGGTGAAACCCCTGGCCAGCCGCAGCGCCGACATGGTGGCCTCGGTGCCCGAGCTGACCAGCCGCACCTTCTGCACCGGGGCACGCGCGATCAGTTCCTCGGCCAGCTCGACCTCGCCGGGGGTCACCGTGCCGAACGAGGTTCCGCCGGCTAGCGCGGCTCGCACCGCGCCGGTGACAGCCGGATGCGCGTGGCCCAGGATCATCGGCCCCCACGAGCACACCAGGTCGACGTACTCCCTGCCATCCACGTCGGTCAGGTAGGCGCCGCTGCCCGACGCCATGAACACAGGGACGCCGCCGACCGCCCCGAACGCGCGCACCGGCGAGTTCACGCCGCCAGGCGTGACGGCGCAGGCGCGGGCGAAAAGCTCGCCGGACCGCTGTGACCGGCTCATCCGGCGGCTCCCTCGCAGGCGTCGGCCAGTACCTCGAGCAGGCGCAGCCCGTCGGGCAGCGGATGCCCCGCCGGGCCGCGCAGCCAGTGCGCGGCGCCTGCCTCGCCGCACCGGGATGGCGGCGCAAGCACGTAGCTGTCCCTGCAGTGCCAGCGCAGGCCCGTTACCTTCGTCACGGTCTCCGGCTCGCAGTCAAGGTGGCAGGACCACCATTCGAACTCGTCGGCCGGCGCGCCGCGAGTCCGCACGAAGAAGAGCGCCCGGTCCCCCGCGGTCACCGCGACCGGGCCCGGGCGCACGCCCGATTCGGCCATCAGGCGCAGGGCGATGGTTCCCACCGGCACCGGCACGTCGAGCACGTCGAACACCCGGCCGGTCGGCAGGATGATGTTCGCCTCCGGCCTGGCCAGCCACCAGGTCCACACCGCGGCAGGGTCGGCTGACGCCTCTACCTGCCAGGCCGGCGACATCGGATGCGCCCCGGGCGCCGGGCAGCCGAGCCGGTCGCATGAGCAGGCCCGGCTGGGGCTGGCCCCGCGCTGCGGGCGGCCTGGCGGATGCGCGCCCGCGCACACCGGCCAGCCCATGGCGGCATATCCGGCGGCGGCGACAGCCATCCGCTGCACGGCCCTGCGCCGGCCCCTGCGCAGCACGGTGGCAACCATCAAGCTCCCACTCCCGCCCGGCCCGCATGCACATCGCGCCGATCATGTCCGGCAGCCCGGAATGCCGGTCCGCCTTCCCCCGGTGTCGCAGCCCCATGATTAACGGAAGCTGCGGGGCGACAGTTGCATTCTGCTTGATGCATCGCGGGTTAGGCCAGGCGCCGTGCGGCTTCGGTCGCCCAGTAGGTAAGGATGATGCTCGCCCCGGCCCGGCGGATCGCGGTGAGGGTTTCCATGATCACCCGGTCCCGGTCCAGCCAGCCCTGGGCTGCCGCCGCCTCGACCATCGCGTACTCGCCGCTGACCTGGTAGGCGGCGACCGGCAGGTGCACGGTCGCGGCGACCGCGGCGATGATGTCCAGGTAGGCGAGGGCCGGCTTGATCATCACGATGTCGGCGCCCTCGTCGACGTCGAGCAGGACCTCCCGGAGTGCCTCCCCGGCATCCCCGTGGGCCTGCTGATAGGACGCCCGGTCGCCGAACTGGGGTGCGCACTCCGCCGCCTCGCGGAATGGGCCGTAGAACGCCGATGCGTACTTCGCCGAATAGGCGCAGATCGCGACCTCGGCGAAGGCGGCCGCGTCCAGCGCTGCCCTGATGGCAGCGACCTGCCCGTCCATCATGCCGCTTGGCGCGACCATGGCCGCGCCGGCCTCGGCCTGGGCGACCGCGATCGAGGCGTACCGCGCCAGGGTCGCGTCATTGTCGACCGCGCCGGACGGCGTGAGGATGCCGCAGTGCCCGTGGTCGGTGTATTCGTCCAGGCACAGGTCAGCCATCAGCACGGCGGCATCGCCGACCTCGGCGGCGAGGTCGGCAAGGGCAAGTTGCACGATCCCGGCCGGATCGTCGGCGGCCGATCCGCGGGCGTCCTTGACCCCCGGGATGCCGAACAGGATCAGCCCGCCGACCCCGGCGTGCACCGCGTCCGCCGCCGCCTTGCGCAGGCTGTCCCTGGTGTGCTGCACCACGCCGGGCATCGAGGAGACCGGCTGCGGCTCGCTGATCCCCTCCTTGACGAACAGCGGCAGCACCAGGTCGGCGGGCCGCAGGCTAACCGGTGCCACCAGCCGGCGGATGGCAGCGGTGCGGCGGAGCCTGCGCGGGCGGGCTACTGGGTATCCGGCGCTCATCGGGCGCTCCTCATCTGGTCCGGTCACCGGACCCGGCGGCGGGCTCCCCGGCGGCGCTCGCTGGGCTTGCGGACGACCTCGCCGGCCGCCACGGCGGCGTCGCGCAGGCCAGCGCCGTACTCCGCCAGGGCGTCGACCAGCGCGGTGACCGACGGCCTTGGCGCCATCACGTCCACCCGGAGCCCGAACTCGGCAGCGGTCCTGGCGGTCTGCGGGCCGATCACCGCGATCACGGTGACCGCGTGCGGCTTGCCGGCGATCCCGATCAGGTTCCGCACGGTGGAAGAGGAGGTAAACAGGACGGCGTCGAAACCGCCGCCCTTGATGGCCTCGCGGATGGGCGCGGGCGGCGGCGCCGCCCGGACGGTCCGGTAGGCGGTGACATCCTCGGCCTCCCAGCCGAGGTCGGTGAGCCTGGCGAGCAGGTTCTCGGTGGCGATGTCGGCCCTGGGCAGCAGCACCCGGTTGATCGGGTCGAGCACGTCGTCGTAGGCCGGCCACACGCTGGCCAGTCCCTCGCCGGACTGCTCGCCCTCGGGGACCAGGTCGGGCACGATGCCGAAGGCGCGCAGCGCGGCCGCGGTCTGCTCGCCCACCGCGGCGACCTTGACGCCCGCGAATGCGCGCGCGTCCAGGCCGTACTCCTCGAACTTCTCCCGCACCGCGCGGACCGCGTTGACCGAGGTGAACGCTATCCACTGGTACCGGCCGGTGACCAGGCCCTTCACCGCGCGATCCATCTGCTGCGGCGTCCTCGGCGGCTCGACCGCGATGGTCGGAACCTGGGCTGGCACGGCGCCGTGCGCGCGCAGCCGGTCGGACACGACCTCCGCCTGCTCTTTCGTCCGCGGCACCAGGATCCGCCAGCCGAACAGCGGCTTGGTCTCGAACCAGGACAGGGCCCGCTGCGCGGCGATGCCCTCGCCCACGACGGCGATGGCCGGCCCGTCGGCGGTCAGCAGGCTGATCCCGGCCGCCTTGAGCTCAGCCGACATCGACCCGAGCGTGCCGACCACGGTCTGCTGGTCGGTGGTGGTGCCGTTCCAGGTGATGGCGAACGGGGTGGTCTCCTTCCAGCCCGCCGCCACCAGCATCTTGGCGAGATCGGCAAGGCCGGACTCGGCACCGAGGATCACCAGGCTGCCCGGGCCCGCCGACAGGCGGCTCACGTCAGCGGCATGGACGATCCGCACCTCGCCGCTGCCGTCCGAGGTCAGCGGGATGCCGGCGTAGGCGGGCACGGCGGTCGCGGCCGGCACGCCGGGGACGATCTCGACCGGCACGCGCGCCTTGACGCACACCGCGGCATCGGTGGCCGCGTTGCAGAACAGCATGGGATCCCCGCTGTACAGCCGGACCGCGAGCTGGCCGGCCCTGGCCGCCTTCACCAGCAGCCGCGGGTCCTCGGTATCGGCGGCGGAGTCGGCCACGGTGGCTTCCGGCGCCAGCAGGTGCCGGACCCGCCCGGCTATCTCGGGGCTTGCGACCACCAGGTCGGCCTGGCCGAGCAGGGCGGCGGCACGCACCGTCAGCAGCCCTTCGTCGCCCGGGCCCGCGCCGACGAAGGCGACCCGGCCCGCGGCGGCCTTCGGCGCCGCACTGCCTGCTGGCTTGTCTGTCACCGGTATGGGGTTCACCTGTCATCGTCCCCGCTGCTGATGTGTCCATCGGACACGGCCATGTACCGTCCAGCGCCGCGGCGCAGCAACTCGGCGGCCACCTCACGACCGAGACCGGCGGCCTCGCCCGCCGGGCCTGCTGCGCTTGCCCGCAGCACCGTTCCCCCGTTGGCTGCGACGACTACCGCGTGCAGCCGCAGCGTCTGGTTTCCGGCAGCATACGCGCCGATCGGAGCACTGCAGCCGGCCGCCAGGGCGGCGAGCACACTGCGTTCTGCGGTGGTCGCGGCGTTGCTCACCGGGTCGTCCGCGCAGGCCAGCAGGCTGGCCAGCTCGGGCCGGCTTGCGCTGCATTCCACCGCGAGCGCGCCCTGGCCGGCCGCGGGAAGCATCTCCTCGGGCTCGAAAACCTGGCTGACCGCGTCCAGGCGGCCGATCCGTGCCAGGCCCGCGTAGGCGAGCACGACGGCGTCGACTTCGCCGGACGCAACCGCGCGCAGCCGGGTGCCCGCGTTTCCCCGCACCGGAACCGGCCGCAGATCCGGCCGCAGTAGCAGCAGCTGCGCCGCGCGGCGCGGCGAGCCGGTGCCGATCCGCGACGCGGGCGGAAGGTCGGCGAGCTTGGCGCCGTCCCGCGCCGCGAGCGCGTCCCTCGGGTCATCCCGCTGGGTCACAGCGGCCAGCGTGATTCCGGCAACCGGGCTGGCAGGCAGGTCCTTCAGCGAGTGCACGGCCAGGTCGATCTCGCCTTGCAGCAAGCCCGCGCGCAGGCCGCTGACGAATACGCCGGTACCGCCGATCTGGGCCAGCTCGGCCCGGCTGACGTCGCCGAATGTGGTGATCCCGACTAGCTCGACCGGGCGTGAAGTCCGCTCGGTAATCAGGCCGGCCACCCGCTGGGATTGCGCCATCGCCATCGGGCTCTTGCGGGTGCCGAGCCTTAGCGGCGCTGCGGTCACGGCGCCTCCAGGTTTTCCGGCCCGGGCAACAGCACCGGATCGGCGCAGACCACCGCCTGCACCGCGGACGGGTCGAGGTCGAAGAGCACCCGCAGCGCGGCCTCGTAGGAATCGCCGCCCGGCGAGCCGGCCAGCTCCTTGACCCGCACGGTGGGCGCGTGCAGCAGCTTGTCCGCCACCCTGCGCATCGACTGGGCGATCTCGCCGTGCGAGCGGACGTCCAGGCCGTCGAGGCGGCCAGCCAGCCGGGCAAGCTCGGCGTCGACGACGCCGGCCGCCTTGGCCCGAAGCGCCACGACGGTCGGCACCACCCTGGCCGCCCGGTCCGCCGAAGCCTGCGCAGCGAATTCCTCGGCCACGATCCGCCACACGTCAGCGACGTGCTCGTCGTGCGCTGCGGCAGCCGGCCGGCCGGCCGGCCCGGCGTTCCGCAGTTCTTCCAGGCCGAGCACGCTCACGCCGGGCAGCCGTCCGGCGTCGGCGTCAACGTCCCTCGGCAGTGCGAGGTCTAGCAGCGCGAGCGGCCGGGCCGGCGCCCTGGCGCCCAGCGCATCCCGCACGCACTCCGCCGATATCACGAAGCCGGGCGCGCCGGTGCAGGAGACGACCAGGTCCGCGACCGCGATCTCGGCGGGCAGCCGGGAGAACTCGGCGGCGGCTCCGGAAACGGTCGCGGCGAGCCGCTGCGCATGGTGGTGACTGCGGTTAGCGACGACGATCCTGGCCGCGCCCATCCGCGCCGCTGTCGCCACGGCGAGCGAGCTCATCGATCCGGCCCCGACCACGAGCACGCTCAGGTCAAGCAGCGGGGCCGGGCCAGCGGCGGCGGGCTCGCCAGCGGCAGCGCGCGAGCCGGACGCGGCGGGCACGGCGGCCGGAGCGGACGATCCTGGCAGCCCGCTGGCGGGCCGGACGGTGGCGGGCGGGACGCTGGCGGGCCGGGCGGTCGCGGGCGGGACGCCTGCGCGGGCATCCCGCAGGCAGCCGGCCGCCATCGCCAGCCCGACGCTCACCAGGCTCGCGCCCGCCTGGTCGATGCCGGTCTCCGCGTGCGCCCGCTTGCCGGCCCGCAGCGCATGGGTACCGAGGTCGGAAAGTGCGCGGCCGAGGGTGCCCTGCCCCCTGGCGACCTGCAGTGCCTGGCGCACCTGGCCGAGTATCTGGCTCTCGCCGATCACCATCGAGTCGAGCCCGCAGGCGACCGCCAGCAGATGCTGCACCGCACGGTCTTCGTAGTGCACGTACAGATGCGGGGTGAGCGAGCCGAGCGGGATGCCCGAATGCCTTGCCAGCAGCTCACAGATCGCCGCGACCCCACCATGGAACTTGTCCACGTCGGCGTAGATCTCGGTGCGGTTACAGGTGCTGATGACGAAGGCACCGGCGACGTTCTCCGCGTGGAACACGTCACCAAGCAGCTTGCCGAGGGCGTCGCCGGCCACCATGGTCCGCTCCAGCGTGGCGAGCGATGCGCTCTTGTGGCTGAGACCCACCACGAGCACGCTCATGTCGCTATCGCCTGCGCTTCCGGCTCGGTGCCGCCATCCATGGCCGCTACTATGCCCGCGGCCCGGACGGACCCGAGTCCGCCCAGCAGCCGGGCCTGGTGCGTTCCCCAGCCGCGCTCCGCGTCGGCGGTTACCCGGACCACCGCGCGGCGCTGCGCATGGAACGCGAGAATCTGCAACTCGATTGACAGGTCGACCTTACGCACATCGACCCCCGAAGGCACGCTTAGCACGGTGGGCGCGAAATTCAGAATGCTCGTGACCCCCGCGGCGACCAGCCGGTCGCAGACGTCCTGCGCGGCGCCGGCGGGCGTGGCGATCACCCCGATCGAGACCTCATGCCTGGTCACGACGGACTCGATGCCGTCCGCGTGCCGCACGACCTGACCGGCGATCACGCTGCCGACCACGGCGGGGTCGGAGTCGAGCACCGCGGCGACGCGGAAGCCGCGGGACGCGAATTCCCCGTAGTTGGCGAGGGCCCGGCCCAGGTTTCCGGCGCCGACGATGACCACCGGCCAGTCCTGGGTCAGGCCGAGCTCCCTGGATACCTGGTAGACGAGGTAGTCGACGTCATAGCCGACCCCGCGGGTGCCGTAGGAGCCGAGGTGCGAGAGATCCTTGCGGAGCTTGGCTGAGTTGACCCCGGCCGCGGACGCGAGTTCCTCGCTCGACACGGTGGCAATGCCACGGTCGGCGAGTGCGTACAGCGTCCGCAGGTACACCGGCAGGCGGGCAACTGTCGCCTCCGGTATGCCCTGGCTGCCGTTTTGTGTTGCAGGACGGCGGGACATTCGCCGGCGCTCCTGGGGGGATAGACACGGCGTGCACGCGGGCCAGGTGCGCCCGGCGTGGCAGCATTTCGTTCTCACGCTACGCCCTTGTGAACGTTTGCACAAAGTCAGCAGGCTTGTCGCCGGAACCGCTATCCGCGCAGCGCGGCCCGCAGCCTGTCCTCGTCCACCCGCCAGAAGTCGTGCTGCACGCCATCGATGAGCGTAACCGGGATCTGCTCTCCGTACGCCAGGAGATCATCCTGCGACTGGGTGATGTCGCGTTCCTCCCAGGCCACGCCAAGCTCGCCGGCGACACCCGCGATGACGGCCCGGGCGTGGTCGCACAAGTGGCAGCCGGGCCTTGACAGCAGCGTGATGATCCGGTGCCCGGACGCCTCCGCCGCGCCGTGCGCCGCGTCGCCGGTCATGGCAGCCGCCGCGGGCCGCGCCCGAGGCTGGCCGGCCCGCCGCTGCCCTCGGCGCCGCCCGGCGGCGCGGCGGCGCCAAGCGGCCCGCCCGGCGCCGCCGCGCCAAGCGGCCCGCCCGGCACCGGCCTGGCAGGGCCAGGCGGCCCGCCGCCCGGGCGGCTGAGCAGGTCAGAGATGGACGGGGGCGAGACCTTGGCCCGCTGCAAGCCGAGTTCGATCACATTGGTGGCGAGCACGTACGGGCGCTTGTCCACCTCGAACTTGGCGATGTAGGGCTGACGCTTGTGCTCCTCGTAGGCCTCACGGTCCCGGTATACCTCGTAGAGAATCCGCTGCATGGGCGCCGAGGGCACGGCGTGCACGATGTACATCAGCGTGCCGGGCTCGCGGGCCCGGACCAGTTCGACGACCTCTTGGGTCAGCCCGTCAAAGGCATTCACGCGATCTTCCAGCAGCGTGTAGATGGCGATCTGGCCGAAGAGGCGCGACCATGCCTCCTGGTCGTCAGCCTCCGGCAGACCCGGCTGCCCGCCCGGCAGGCCAGGCTGCCGGGAGAGCAGCCCGGCCGGAATGCCCGGCACTCCGGGCGGCCCCGGCGAAGCAGCCGGCATCCCCGGCCGACCAGCGTCACCTGGGCCTGGGCTGGGTGGCTGCCAGATTCCCGCCTGGTTTTCCTGCGCCATCTCGTCAGGGTCTGTCCCCGCTGGCGCCAGGCCTGCCGGGACGCCAGCGGGCATGGCGCCTGCGTGCGCCGGACCGCCAGGCACGGCGCTGCCGGGCAGGCCAGCATCATCGTAGGGGCCTCCGGAAGCGGCCGGGTAGCCGTCATCGGCTCCGTAGCCGCCGCCGGCCGGGTAGCCGCCGCCGGCCCCGTATTCGCCGCCGTTGCCGTAACCGGCCTTGTCTGCATACTCCCCGCGGCCGGACTGCTCGTAGCCGACGTCGTCCGGGTAGCCGCCGTACGGCCGATCACCCGGGTAGCGGCCGCCGCCGCCGGTCAGCAGATCGTAGTCGCCGGTCTCGCGGCCGGCCCGTGAGCGGCCGCGCGCCCAGCCGTCCTCGTCCTCATCATCATCCTCATCGCCGTAGGCACTTCGCTGGTGCACGACATCGAGCCGGATCCGCCGCACATGGGACGCGGCGAGCCAGGTCAGCGCCGCGGCGAGAACGCAGAGCAAGGGAAACGCGCTGGCTAGCGACACCTGGCTGCTGCTGGCCAGCGCGGCAAGCCCGGGAGCGGCCAGGGCAACCGCCGCGAGGCCGGCCGCGACCACTGCGGGGAATGTCGCCTGCCAGGCCGGGTCGCGCCGGGACCGGCCCGCCGTCACGAAGATGGCGATCAGCGCGGCCAGCGCGGTGAACGGCGCGAGCACGTACGTCAGCAGGGAATTCGAGATCGGCTGGTAATGCGCCGACGCGGCCGGGAACGCCTTGCTGAACGCTGCCGTGCCGAGCGGGTCGGTGGCCAGGATCACCAGGCTCACGACCCCGAGCGCCGAGACTGCCAGCCTGACCGCGAACCGTACTGGCACGCTGCTCGCCGCTACCTCGGCGAGGCCGAGCGCCAGGCCGAGCGTCGCGACCACCTGCGCACCTAGCTGCACGGCGCGGAACGTAAAGGGACCGAAGCCGACCGCGAATCCCGCGGCCTGCGCGGCGAGCGCCACCGCGAGGCCGAACATCGCGCATGCCCAGGCAATGAGGTCCGCCCGGGGCATGCGGACGCACCGGATGGCCAGCGCAATGGTGCCCGCGAGGGCAACCACTGCGCCAGCGGCTGCGGCTAGCAGCGAGATAAACATCGCTGCCTATGGTGCACGACACGGAGCGATGATGCGAATGCGATGCGATTACCCGGCCGGCCGTCCCCGCTGGCGCGTGACCAGCGATCCTGTAAGCGCCGGCCCGGACCCGCTAGCCGCCGGCTGGCCGCGACTGCGTCACCCGGGGCAGCACCGGTAGGCTCGATACACATGAGGCAGCTGCTGAGACGGCGCACCTCCGCAAGCCTGGCGCATGACGAGGGCCTGGCCGACTCCGACTCAGGCACCAGGCCAGGCTACGGTGGCCGGGCCAGGCTGAGCCTGAGCCGCGTGAGGTCCAGCCGCAATAGCCAGGCAGAGCTGGCCGGTCAGGCGTCGGCGGCGGTCGCAGAGGTTGAGCATCCGCCGACTGCCAAAGACCCGGCGGCGGCCGCTTTCTTCGATGTTGACAACACCCTCATGCGGGGCGCATCGATGTACCACCTGGCGCGTGGCCTCGCGGTCAGGAAAATGTTCGCACCGAAGGATTTCGCCCGGATGGCGTTGCGGCAGGCTTCCTTCCGGGTGCGCGGCGCAGAGACCTCGGGCAACATCAGCGCGGTTCGGCAGCTGGCGCTCACGTTCGTAGCTGGCCAGAAGGTGGCCGAACTCGTCCAGCTAGGCGAGGAGATCTTCGACGACACCATGGCGGCCCGTATCTGGCAGGGCACGCGGGAGATCGTGCAGCGCCATCTCGAAGCCGGCCAGCGTGTGTGGCTCGTGACCGCGACGCCCGTCGAGCTCGCAAACATACTCTCCCGCCGCCTCGGCCTCACCGGAGCGCTCGGCACGGTAGCTGAGACCGCGAACGGGAAGTACACAGGTCGCCTGGTCGGTGAGTTGCTGCACGGCGAGGCGAAGGCAGCAGCCATCCAGGCGCTTGCCGACCGGGAGGGGCTCGACCTGACGAAATGCTCCGCCTATAGCGACTCGGCCAACGACCTGCCGATGCTGCGGCTCGTCGGGCATCCCGCCGTCGTCAACCCCGACCCTGACCTACGCGAGGAGGCCAGGCGCCAGGGGTGGCCCATATACGATTTCCGCTTGGGCCGGAGAGCCACGATAATCACCCTGCCTGTGCTTGCCAGTGCCATCGTCTGCGGGATATTCATTGCGCTTGCCCTGCGCAGGCGCTGGACTCGCACCTGACCGCCGGAATACGGCGGCGTTGTTCCAGGTTTCGGGAAATAACACCGCTGCGCCGTGTCCGCCAACACCGAGTCGCATGTCCACGGAGTCATATCGTGTTGTCGAGCAACGACACAATCTGCGAAAGCCGGCTTTGCAGCTGTGCTGTTATGGCCCGGCCTCGGCTGCCAGCCTCAATTTCAAGGAATTCAACAGCTAGCCGGACAGTCGGCCGCCTGCGACGCGAGGGCCTAATTTTCGGAAACCTTGTCCCGAGTTCCCAGCAGATGTCAGTATTAACGACACCCACGAGCAGGATGGGGGTGCCGAGACGTGCCGCCAGATGACCCACTCCCGGCCTCAGGGTAGCTATCCCTTCGATTCTGTCGGCTGCCCTTGTAATGTGGCCCTCGGGAGTAATAACCAGCACCTGTCCTGCTTGGAGCAGAGCCTGTGCGCGTCTTCCGGCGAATTCCTTTCCGCCAGCCGGGATAGCACCCAATGTTCGCAGCAGAAGACCAAGCACCGGAATCTTACAGATGTCGCTACGCACGAAGAAATAAGGATAAACGTGCCATCTGCCGAATGCGACGAGGCCGACAAAGAAATCAAGCAGGCTTCGGTGGTTTGCCGCGATGATCAGTCCCCTGCGGATGTCTGGATTGATGTCGCATTCTTGAATTTCCAGCTTCGCAATTGGACGCAAGGCCAAGCTCGCGGCGCCGGAAGCGGTGCGAATCATTAGCCGGTGCGTTAGCCTGACACCGGTTGAGCCTGCCATTAGCGCCTGCCATCTCAGGACTCATGCTGAGGTATTATCACCGATTCTCTTATTGCCTCGGCCACGGCCTCAGCCGTCTCTAGGGGCGCAGCGTGCCCTACGCCATGCAGCAGCCTGATTCGTGCATTTGGCAGCAATCCAGCCATCTCTGCAGTGTCCTGCTCGCCACTCATCGGATCCTGATCACCGGCGAGGAATACAACCTCGGATTCGATCTGACTGGCATAAGCACAGAACTCGCGCCAATGATGCCGGTTAATCCACAACACCCGCAGCACCTCCGGCGTACCCGAATTATCCATCAAGCTACGGCGCCGGTCCTCCGATCCAAGGATGGCATTTGATACTAGCCCGCCAAGCACCGCACGACTCACTCGTTCGCGCTTAATTATGGCCCGCCTTAGCGCGGCTGGCGTGGGCGTGGACACCAGCGCGAACAGGCGAAGAGCGCTCAAGCAGGTCCGTGGCCTTTTCACTAGTTCTCGTATGGGCCGATCCAAGAACTTGGCCACGCTCGTCAGCCCACCATTGATGACGATGACTTGCCGCACGACATCCGGCAGCATCCGGGCAATGTCCAATGCGACGAATGTCCCTACCGAATGCGCCACCAGCACTACGTCAGAACGCTTTTCCTGCCGCAACTCGCCAGCGAAAGCACGCGCGAGCTCTGTTACGGTCGGCGCGCGGCCATCGAAAGCAGGATGCGGCAACAATGGCGCGCCATACGCTAGGTCAGCCGAAACGTCCCGCAGCTGCCGTAGCACAGGCTCCCATTGGCTGGAATTACCGCCCAGCCCAGGAAGCAGCAATATAAGGGTCGAGCCGTGCGCTGCCGAACTTATCGGAGTAATTACCTTAGAGTTATCGGGATTTATCATGGCCTGCCTGCCGATCGTCGCGTCCAGGCTTATTGAACTCATCCTACTTGCCTAGGCGAGACGATACAACAGCAAGGACAAGTGGTATGAGCAAGTAGAGCGTGCCCGCGCTGAGGGTACTCCGCACGCGAAACGGAAGGTTTGGCGCGCTCCAGACTCTGTCTATCACCGCATCCCGTGCGGTCGAAGGTCGCCGGGAGCTGAGCAGGTGGGCAACGAATGTTTTCTTCTCCCTGACTATGCTGGCGGAGGCGGCCGCGGAGGGGTACAGGACTACGATGATGTTGATAGTCATTACGGCAATGACCATGAGGATGGTAAATTCACTGAAGGGTAGCCAGACAACTAGTAATCCCAGGACCATGACAAGATGGCCCAAAGTTGATAGATAGGTCGTCCGCATGAGACGCCGCAGGTTACGCAACCCCCAATATCCGTCAGTATTAGCTGACATGTCAGGAACGAAGCCGAAGCCATAGCCCTTGACACGTTGCATGAATACGACAAAGATCAGCCCCATCGTGAGCTGCTTCTGCAGAAAGTAGAAGAAATAGCCACCAAGGAGCAGCAGGGCGATGGCCAGAAGCAGGTGCCGATGATAATTAGCCCACCAGCCTGCATAAACTTCTTTCCTCCATGCGTCGGAGGTAAGCGGTTTGTTATTGGCGGCAACCTCTATGTTCTTCCAGCTGCCGAATAGCCCCTCTCGCCAAGCGAAATAATCGAATAGAAATGAAAACCCCAGGCTCGCGACCAGCAGTAGCGCTGATCTGCCACGATTGCCGACCTTCTTGAATTGGCCGTTTGCATGTTCAGCATGCGCATTAATTGCGGACGCATCTAGTTCGCCGGCCCGATATGCAATGTTGCGTTCGTTTGCTGCGTTGAACTCTTTGATTTGGCTGACTTGCGTGGCGCAGAAGATCGGAGTAGCCAGCGTCATCGCGATGGCGATAAGCCCGACCGGGTCTTGTAGCAACAGCAGGCTGACCTGGGCGGGTGCCTTTGGGGGTGAGCTGATGATGAGACTTACGGCCGTGGCAACCCCTTTCGGGCTTGCCAGGGCGTGGTCCGCAGCAGCCAGCACAATAAAAAGAATGACCACCGCAAATCCGATAAGCCAGGCCAATGTCCGCGGACCGAATCTACTAAGGAAGCTGGATTTCACAACTGATTCTTGGCGCCCGAACAGCCCGCCAATCTCCTCGGGCTGCAGCGGGCAAATACGCAGGTCAGGCATCGCGCATCATCTTGCCTGGATGGAGGATTGCCTCCACGCTGCATCGGCTGCGCCGCTCGATGCGGTGCCGGGCATCCGGAGAAGCTGGGTTAAGAAAAACATGGCTGACATGGCGGCAGATCGCGGCGATGCCGATACTCAGCGAGCGGGTCATGGCTGACGGCCGACAGGCGGCGTGGCGTGCTGCCGGAGGCGGCAATAGGACATCTTAGGCCTCGGTTTAGGGTAAATGTTGCGGCTGATGGTAGCACGGGACACGCAGGTACCGCATCGGAGCGATGCGTTTATGGTTTTTGATTCACGGCTGCCCGGCCGCGGGCTTACTTCGCTCGCCGCCTCCTTCGGCGAGACACATTGTTCAGGGCCGTCGCAGGCCGATTCGAGCCCGGCGGGCGCGGCTGGCGCCGCGGGTCTCGATGAGGTGCCGGTAGTTGTGCCAGCCGGCATACGACAGGGTGACGGTTCGGGGGGAGACTGCCGCGGGGAGGCGAGGCGCTCGGTGCACGCGATGGAGGTGTACGGGTCAGCTGTCAGCCTGCAAGCTTGTCCCGATGGTGGCAGGAGACTGGTTCCGGGGCTTGCTCTTGCCCCCCGGGGCCCGGCTGCTGCGCAGGAGCCGCCGCGGGCGGCCGGGCAGCCTATGCTCGGGGTGCGCAGGGCCGCGGTCCCGGTGGCCGTGGCTGCTGGACAGCGGTCTGTAAAATCCTTCCGTCCTGTCATAGGTTACAGGCAGTATTCATTACCGGGGGGGAGTGCATGCTGGAGGAGAGTGCCTGCTGCCGAGGGAGCCAGGGTCCGCGGTCGTCGCCGACCATAGGAATCTCACTGTCTGGCGGCGGCCATCGCGCAACGCTATTCAGCTTGGGCGCCCTCCTGGCAATCGTCGATTCGGGTCTTAACGCCTCGACTTGCTGGATCGCCTCCGTCTCCGGGGGCTCCATGGCCAACGCGATGGCGCTAGCGAACGGGGACTTTACCAGGGCAAGGCCCGAGCAATTCGCCAGAGCATGCTTGGATGCCATTGAACGCCTGGCACAGCGTGGTGCATTTACTGGCGCGCGTTTTGGCTATGCTAGATTCCTGCTATACCTGATTGCACTTGTCGTTCTTCCAGTAGTCACATACTTCACTGTCACGTGCTTATCGCTTTCCTGGATTTTCTCAGTAACCGCGAGTGCCGTAGTGTTGCTGGGCATATTGCGTGTGCGTGGTCTGCTACTGGAGACAGGCGTAGGGAGATTGTGGTGCTCAGGTTCGTCCACTCCCTTGCGCCGCGACGATATTCCTATTGAACATCTATTCGTGGCCTCGGATATCTGCCATGGTAAACCCATTTTCCTTGGCAATTCCTATATTGGAGCAGATGGCTGTATATTCAGGACCGGGCGGCTATCCCTTGCCCGCGCCGTCAGGGCGTCGGCGGCTTTCCCCGTACTGCTGCCTCCGGTCTGGCTGCGCCTTGAGCGCCATGTCAGGCCGCTCCTCCCCTCCCGTGGGATGCCCAAGATGACACGCGGGCGGCTTCTGCTGGTGGATGGCGGCATATATAACAACCTTGGCACGGATTGGCCTGATTATGCCCAGCGTATGTCTCGCGCCAATGATAATTCAGTAATCAGGGCAGCCCACCGTGAAGCGGTTGATTGGCACCTGGTTGTGGATTCAGGATTTCACACCGGCGTTTCTAGCCCGCTGCTTCATCGCATGCCGGTGTTCGGTCCGATCTACACTTTGACAAGAATCTACAAGACCACCTACACATCGGTCATTGATAGAGTGGGTAACGGATCGGCGAATCAGCTTCTCGTCTCACATACGGCCCGGCCGGACTCGAGTTTAATTCTCCCTGATATTCTACGGCTATCGGCAGACGAGTGGAGCGCATGCGCATGGACTACTCTTGTGGAAGGAACACATTTTTGGCATGTGCAGCGCAAGAGAGCATTGCGGATCCTTGCACACGGCTATGCACTAACCGTGATCCGTCTCACGCAGTGCGACTCAATGCAGGGTCTCCAGATTAATACCGCCTGGAATGGGGATCTTGGACGCGCTGTAAAGACAGCTCTCCCCATCACGAAGGCCGAGTTCCGTGCTCTCTATCGGCGCGCCTCGGGCGCAACGGAGGCAGCGCGCACATGATTAGTCACGGCCAACCGGACGCCGCGGCGCCGCCAGCCGCCCCGGCACAGGAGCACGACGGGTATGTTCCAGATCGTGACGCGCCGCTACTGGGGCCAGGGTTAGCCGAACGCAGGGCCGCGGTCCAGAACGAGCTGGTCAAGTTTTTGCTGAATAACGTCACGCACTTTACCGCCAAGCTCGGCGACCGCCGCCGGATGCGCCTCCCCGGCCACCATGTAGTCACCGGTTGGCACCGGCGGACAGAATTCGATAAGCCAGTTAGATGGCAGCGGGATGGCGCCGAGCGCGCCGAACCACGGAAAAAGCGGTGTCACCGGGAAATACGGGAGCCGCAGTATTCGCGCGAGCGTTGCGGCATTACCGATCATTGGATAGATCTCCTCTGCGCCGACGATCGCGCACGGGATGATCGGCACGGCTGCCTGTATCGCGGTCGCCGCGAACCCGCCGCGGCCAAAGCGCTGCAGCTGGTACCGCTCGCTGAAGGGCTTCCCGATTCCCTTGAAGCCCTCAGGAAACACCCCGACGAGCTCGCCCCTGGCAAGCAGCCGCTCAGCCTCCGCCGGGCAGGCCCTGGTGTGCCCGCTCTTCCTGGCCAGGCTCGCCAGGCCGGGGATCGAGTAGACAAGATCGGCGCCGAGCAGGCGCAGGTTCCGGTGGTCTGGGTGCTCATCGAACAGCCCCGTGTGGAGCATGATCGCGTCGAACGGCAGGACCCCGGAGTGGTTCGCCACGACGAGCGCCGGGCCGGCCTCCGGCACGTGCTCGAGCCCGCGCATGCGGACATGGAACCACTGCCGGTAGACCGCCCTGGACAGCGGCATCACCACCGAGGCATGGAAATCGGGATCAAATCCGGACTCGTCGACCTCGTAGTCGCCCGCTGCGCGCCGGCGAACGAAATCCGCGGCACTAGCGACCCGCTGCCGCCACCGATGGACCGGATCGGCCTGAGGCCGGCTCATCATGCCTCCCCCGCGGCGCCGCCGCAGGTCCGTACCGCGCTGCCGGAGGAGCGCAGCCTGCCCGGCAGCCGGGCAGGCACGCCAGCGCGCCTTACTTCTTGTTCCTGCGCTGTACCCGGGTCTTCCGCAGCAGTTTGCGGTGCTTCTTCTTGGCCATTCGCTTGCGGCGCTTCTTGATGACTGAGCCCATGAAACCACCCTCGCTCGATGTGCTGGCTGACGGGCATGCCTGCTCTGCACGCCCCACGCCCGGGCGGCTTGCACGCTTCAGGGTAAGAGTACTCCGGTCACGAACCGCGCAGCTCATCCCGGCTGGCTGTCCGCCGCTGGTGGCACAGGCCCGGACTACCGTTCGCGGCAGCCCTGGGCAGCTGCCGTGATAGTCCGCGGCCCAGGGCCGGGCCGGGCGGGCGGCTAGGTGGTCCCGACGAAGGCGTCCCGCAAGTACTGGTTCACTGCCTGCTCAGGAACGCGGAACGAGCGTCCCACCCTGATCGCCTCAAGCTCGCCCGAGTGCACGAGGCGGTAGACCGTCATCTTCGAAACCCGCATGATCGTGGCAACCTCGGCCACGGTCAGGAACCTGACATCGCTTAGGGGAGTTGCGTCTGCTGCCATGCTGAGCCCTCTTCCGGCGAAGCTGTGTGCGCCGAGCCGGATTCGGCGCACCAGTCACGTCAGTCTCCAGCGTAAGTCCTGTGCGGAAAAGGGCAACCCCGGCGAGCATCTCATATTAGGCCATCTGGCCGGCCGCTCTTGCCCTTCGGCGGCCGATCTCAGCAGCAGCTCAGCGGCCGAACTCACCGCAGGCCTGCCTTTTCGGTTATGCCGATACAGCCAATCAGCGCCGTGAAAATGACGCTATAGCTGCCCGGCCGGTTGCGCGCCGGCTAACCCGGGCCTATCCTTCGCCGTGCGCGGCTAATCTGGCTAACCCGCGCGCCTAGCCTGCGCCAAGCTCCCGGCCGCGCTCGCTCGCGGCCTCAATCGCGGCCAGGATGGCCGCCCGTACCGAGTGCTTCTCGAGTTCGCGGATGGCATTGATCGTGGTGCCGCCCGGGGACGTCACCGCCTCGCGCAAAATCACCGGGTGCTCGCCAGATTCCCGGAGCATCGTCGCCGCGCCATAGACCGCCTGGGTCACCATCTCCAGTGCGTTCGCGCGCGCCATTCCGAGCAGGATCCCCGCATCGACCATCGCCTCGACCAGGTAGTACACGTAGGCAGGCCCGCTACCGGACAGGGCAGTGGCTGCATCCTGCTGCGACTCGGGTATGCGCAGTACCTTGCCGACCGGGCGGAGCAGTTCCTCGGCCCGGCGCATGTGCTCCTCGCCCGCGTGCGTGCCCGCCGAGATCACGCTCATGGCCTCGTCCACAAGCACCGGCGTGTTGGACATCACCCGGACCACCGGGACGGTCCCCGGCAGGCGGCGCTCGATGAACGCCGTGGTGATGCCGGCCGCCACCGAGATAACCAGGCGGCCGGCCGGCATGACTGGCGCGATCTCCGCCAGCAGCACCGCCATGTCCTGCGGCTTCACGGTGATGATGAGCGTGTCGGCGCGGCCGGCCGCCTCGGCCGCGGTGAGCACCTCGATCCCGTGTGCGTCGCGCAGCTCGCTGGCCCGTGCGGGCCTGCGAGCAGCGGCGATGACGTCTGCCTTCGGCACGCCCGCGCGGAGCATCCCCGACAGCAGCGCCTCGCCCATCTTCCCGGTTCCGAGGACTCCGATCACGCCGAGGAGCCTACCGTGACCAGCCCGCCGGCCCGGCCCACCGTGACCAGCGCCCGCCCGCCCGGCTGAGCGGGCGCACCATGAAGCCGGTCAGCCGGTCGAGACGAGCGAGCGCAGGAAGAACGCCAGGTTGGCCGGCCGCTCGGCCAGGCGGCGGACCAGGTAGCCATACCAGTCATTGCCGTACGGCACGTAGACCCGCACCTGCGCCCCGCCGCTGGCCAGCCGTAGCTGCTCGGCGGGCCGGATGCCGTACAGCATCTGGAACTCGAAGCTGCCGGGCGCCCGGCCCGCCGTCGCCGCCCGCACGCCGGCGATCTTGATCAGCCGCGGGTCATGGGTCGCGAACATCGGGTAGCACTCCCCGGCCAGCAGGATCCGCAGGCAGCGGGCATACGAGCGGTCCACATCGGCGCGCGACCCGAAGGCCGCCCAGTCAGGGGCCCGGTAGGCGCCCTTGCACAGCCGGATCCGTGAGCCAGCGACGGCCAGGTCCGCGCAGTCATCCGCGCTGCGCCGCAGGTAGCTTTGCAGCACGCAGCCGAGGCCGGGGAAATCCAGCCGCAGCCCGGCCAGGATCTGCAGCGTCGGGCCGACCGCGGTGTGCTCCTCCATGTCCAGGGTGACCGTGGTGCCGGCGTCCCGGGCTGCCGCGCAGATCCTGGCGATGTTCTCCGCCGCGGTTTTCTGGCCGTGCTCAGCCAGTCCGAGCCCGACCGCCGTGGGCTTCACCGAGACCTCGGCCCGCCCGCCGCCGGCCAGGCCCGCCGAGCCGAGCCGGGCAAGCAGCCGGATGTACTCGTCCGCCACGGCCGCCGCCTGGTCCCGGTCGGCCGTGTGCTCGCCCAGGTAGTCGAGGGTGACCAGCAGCCCGTCGGCGAGCAGGCGGCGGGTGACCCGCAGCGCGTCGTCGGCGCTGTCACCGGCGACGAACCTGGTAACCACGTCGCGCGTGTACGGCGCCGTGGTGATGACCTGGCGGACCCGGTGACTGGCCGACGCGGCCAGCAGCATGCGGCGCAGCACAGCGAACGACCTCCAGGTAACGGACGCTTCCGGCTGGCCCAGGCTACTCGCGGGCCCGCTGCAGGCCGCCGCGCGGCCGGCGCAGGGTCAGCTTGACGTTGGCGCCCGCGTCCGGCGGCACGATGACCTCCTGCGCCGCGGCAATGCCCGCCGCGGTCAGGCCAGCCTCGACCGGCACCGTCCGCTTGATCAGCGCCAGCGCGATCGGGCCGAGCTCGTAGTGCCTGGCCGCCGAGCCGACGAACCCGACCGGGGCGCCCTCGAGCTGCACCGGATCACCGTGCGCAGGCAGCGCGTCATCGCTGCCGTCCAGGTGCAGGAACACCAGGCGGCGCGGCGGGTGGCCCAGGTTATGCACCCGGGCGACGGTCTCCTGGCCGCGGTAGCAGCCCTTGGACAGATGCACAGCGGTCTCGATCCAGCCCACTTCGTGCGGGATGGTCCGGTGATCGGTGTCCAGCCCGAGGCGTGGCAGCCGCGCCGCGATGCGCAGCGCCTCGTGCGCCCACATCCCGGCCAGCGCCGCACCGGCTGATTGCAGGTCAGCGGCCACGGCGGCGATCTCGCGCCGGGCGACGACAAGATCCATCTGAAACGGAGTCGTCATGGTTGCCGCCGCCCCGTCCGGCTGGTCTTGCCCGGTGCCCGGACCCATCAGCGTGAGCACCGCGTAATCGGCCGTCACGTCGGCTGGCTCGACCCTGAGCATGAACCGCATCGAACCGAGGAACTCAAGCAGCGGCCCGGCCGTACCTGGCTCCACGTGCGCCCACACCGCGGTCCCGTCGTCGGTCAGCGTCAGCTGATGCTCGACGTGCCCGTTCGGACTGAGAATGAGCGCCTCCGCGGTGTCACCGGCCGCCAGCTGCTCCAGGCTCTGCGTAGTGAGGCTGTGCAGCCAGGACAGCCGGTCCGGCCCGGTGATCCGGATGACGCCGCGGTGCGAGCGGTCGACAAGCCCGGCAGCGCCGGCCAGCGCCCGCTGCTCGCCGTACGGATCGCCGTAATGCGCTGCCACCCCGCTGTCCGGACCGTCGGCGGGAACGGCGCCAGGGGCGGTAAGCAGCGGGCTCGTCATGACGCCAAGGGTATGCGGCCGGCTCCGGTGACCCCGTTACGGCCCAATGTTTTCCCGGCAGTCCGCGCATCGGCCGAATACCGTCAGGTGCCCGACATCCGTCTCGAACCCGAACTCCTCGTCCAGCACGGTGACCAGGCCGCCGACGGCGGCGGGATCAGCCTGGATGACTTTCTCGCAGTCCCGGCAGACCAGGTGCACGTGCTGCGCATCGGCCGCGGGGTGGTACACCGGCGCGCCATGGCCGAGATGGGTGTGCGTGACGAGCCCGACCTGCTCAAGCAGTTCGAGGGTCCGGTAGACGGTGGACACGTTGACGCCGCGGGCCGTCTGGTGGATGTCGGCGAAGATCTCCTCGGGGGTGGCATGCTCCAGCTTGGTGACGGCCTCTAGGACGAGCTGGCGCTGCGGGGTGACCCGGTAGCCGCTGGCCCGCAGCGTGTCATCCCACGTCTGTGCCATGAGCCAAGTCTAATGAGGCTGGGCCCCCGAATAAGGCGCTTGCCACCCCGGCGAGCGGTGACGTAGCGTTCCTGCTAACGCGGGAAAGGAGGTGGTCCAACAGAATGCATAGATGTCGGACTCGCGAGGTGGCTGTCAGCTAGCCGCCGTCCCGCCGACGCTCACCGTGGCGCAAGCTACGGGGCGCGGTTTCACGGGCTTAACGCACCCCCGCCGACAGGCACCGGGAAGTACTGGTGCCGGGAGGCGCGGGGAAAGCGCCGGTGCCGAGAGGCGCTGGGGCTGCGTGCCGCACAGGCGGCGGTCGGCGAATATACGGCAGACACCGGACCCCCGGGCTGACCGGCCTTGTCCAGCCGGTCCCCGTGCCGGGTAACACCTCCGGACCGCGGAGCGCAACGTTTGTTGCAGCGCGTGCCGAGCCTGATGGCGCGGCGCGGCTCCCGGTGCCGCTGGTGCCCCGTCGCGGGAGGCGCCCGGGGGCTTTCTGCTTCCCGCCCTAGCAGCCCGGGGCTCTCTGCTCCCCGCCCGCAGCCCGGGGCTCTCTGCTCGCCGCCCGCAGCCCGGGGCTCTCTGCTCCCCGCCCGCAGCCCGGGGCTCTCTGCTCCCCGCCCGCAGCCCGGGGCTCTCTGCT
>Ga0070698_100000705_pt1 | contig 35680 bp, 33 predicted proteins | sample KBSK1502metaG_FD_65477 | JGI IMG/M metagenome (GOLD analysis project Ga0070698, IMG submission 65477) | Corn, switchgrass and miscanthus rhizosphere microbial communities from Kellogg Biological Station, Michigan, USA - KBS K1-50-2 metaG | ecosystem: Host-associated > Plants > Roots >... | reverse complement strand
CTTGCGCGACCATTCGACGCCTCGCGTCTCACGACTCGCGGCGAGCCCGTACTGGTCGGCGATCAAGCTTTGTATACCCCGGGTGTCGTTCACGCGGATTTCTCGGCCTCGCAGCAAGGAGTGATTGCCTACCGGAAAAGCACGGCCGCGTCGTCACGGCTGCTCTGGATCGACCGGAATGGCAAGGAGATCGGATCGATCGGCGAGCCCGGTTATTACCGCTCTCCCCGCGTTTCGCCGGACGGCCGGAAAATCTCGGTGATCCTGCTCGATCCCCGGAGTCAAGCCGGCGACATCTGGATCTACGGCGCCGAACGGGAAAGCGCCACACGGTTCACTTTTCAGCCGGGTGTCTATCGGGGGAATGCCTGGGCCCCCGACGGCCAACGCCTCGCCTTCGCCTTTCTGAGATCACTGGAGCTCAAGTCGAACGGAGGGAACGAAGAAAAGTTGGTCGACTCCGGGTCCTTGCAGACCGTCTCGGATTGGTCCTCGGATGGGCGATATCTCCTCTACTCAGAGATCACAGTCGAGAGCGGAGCGGATCTCTTGAGCCTTCCCCTTTCCGGGGATCGAAAGCCGGTCACCCTGCTCGCGACACCTTTCAACGAGGGGGGCGGGCATTTCTCGTTCGACGGGAAATGGGTCGCCTACGTCTCCGACGAGTCGGGTCGGGACGAAGTTTACGTTCGGCCGTTCTTGAGGCCCGGCGCCGCTGTCCGGATCTCCACCGGTGGAGGACGATCGCCCCGCTGGCGCCGGGATGGCAAGGAGATCTACTACATGGCCGACGATCGCAACCTCATGGCCGTCGAGCTCAAGGAGGGCGCTGAGATCGAGATCGGTCAGATCCGGCCGCTCTTCCAGGCTCGGATAACGGCCGATCCGTCACCCTTCGAGGCGGATTACGACGTGGCGACGGACGGCCAGCGGTTCTTGATCAATACTCCCGTTGGCGAGACGCCGACCCCAACGGTGAACCTCGTGCTCAACTGGGACGCAGGATTGAAGAGATAACTCGATTGCGCCGAGTCTCCGTCGGTCGGAACGGGGTCTCGGCTCAGATCGTATCGGGGGCGGACACGTCGAGATCCGGGATGTCTTCGAAGTCCTCGGTATTGAGCGTCCAGAGCCGCGCGTTTCGTGCGATCGCGCAGGCGGCGATCGCGAGGTCGATCTCTCGTCCGCGGGCCTTGCGGAGACGGCTGTAGAGTCCGGCCGCCAGCGCCGCCTCCTGCGACGCGAACGGCACCGCCGTTTCGCGGGGGAAGAGAGCTTCCTGGGCGGCAAGCTCCTGCGGCCGCCGCGGTCCGCGGAGCCATTCGTAAAGGACCAAGGTCGGCACGAGAAGCCTTTCCCCTCCCGCGATGGCGCGTCGGAGCGCCGCCGCTGAGCTCCGGGGACCGGTCAGGGCGTCGATCAGGACCGACGTGTCGAGAAGGATCACCGAGCCGGCTTTGTCCTTCCGCCTCGCCCGCCCGCGCGACGAGCCCGCCGAATCTCCTCGATCTCGCGACGGATCTCGGCCGGCCGTCGGGCGGGAATGCGTGGCATAACCTCGTCGAAGATCTGGAGCTGCCGCAGCCGCTCGCGCTCGCTCAAGCGTCCGACCCTCTCGCTAAAATCATAGATGGCGTCGCGCACCACGGCACTCTGCGGTTTGGCCAGCCTCTCGGAGGCCTGCCGGAGACGAGCGACCGTGTCGTGGTCCAGTGTAAACGTGACTTTCACTCTTGCCATACCATTACCATATTACCATATACAAGGACATCTGCGGTCCGGACTGTTGCGTCGATTCAGGGACGGCGGGGATTGCCAGAGCCGGCCTCGGACTCCTGACGCGACTCCGGAGTCCAAGACACGGCTCCGCGGATCTGGATCCAGTCGACGCCGGTGTCGACCGATTCGATTGTGAACGGAAGGTTCTCCGGCATCTGGAAGAGAGTGATGTCTTCGTAGGTCTTCGTCAGCAGAGGCGCGATGATGTTGACGAACCACCCGAGCGCGCCTTCACATGCCGGACGGATTCGAACGTGGCGGAGCATGAAGCGTCGCTCCGGGGCGTCGACCTCGAGGTCCGCCTGTCCTTCCGGTGCGCACCGCTGGCGGAAGAGACGGCTTCGGCCGCTTCCTTTCTGAGCCTGCAGTTGGATCTTGACGAGAAAGCAATGTTCGCCGCACGGCCCGAATCGGGTGCCCTCGATGTCGAACTCCACTTTGCGTAGTGCGGGTGTCAGGTCCTGGCTCCAGCGCGCGGAGAGCGCCGCGAGCGCCGCCTTTTCGACCGGAGCCCACGGCATTTTGAAGGAGTACTCGCCCGTGACCGAGCCTTCGCCCGCGCCCGCTCCGGCCAGCGAGAGGCGGGCCTTCAGAGGACCGGAGAACTCGAGAGGCACCGTGTGCGGGGGAACACCCGCGATCGGATAGCGAACAACCAGCGGATAGGAGAGCCGATAGCCGAAGCCGAGCTCGACCGATCCCGTGACGCGGTTGCGATCGAATCGAAGATCTCCCCCCTTCAGCGTCGCGGTCTCCAGGGCCACGCGGCTGCCGGCGCGGCGAATTTCGCCGGTCCGCCCGGAAAGATCCAGGTCGAAGACGCCGGAGACCTCGTTCTTTTCGGAGAGGCGGAAGCCGGAGGCCGACGCGCGGGAGCCTTCCTCGATTGCCAGGGCGATCCCTCCCGGGAATCGGAAATCTCCGCGGTCGAGACGGAGCACGAGATGCTCGGCCGAGACTCGGTAGAAGAGCGGGCCAGCATCCTGACGCAGCTGGATGCGCCCCCCGCGGATCTCGCCTTGATTGAAGACCAGCCGGTCGTCGCCAAAGGACATCCTCCCGGCCGCCAGGCGCGCCTCCAGGTGAAAGTCGAGATCGTATTGGGAGGGGTTACCCTTTCTCCCGGGTCGGAACGCGGCCTGCTCGAAAATCAAGCGGAGAGGCTCGGCGGCGCCGGAATCCTCACCGGTGTCGAAGGAGAGAAAGTCACCGAGATCCACGTGGCGCCCGCCGAAGGCGGAGAGCGTCATGCCGTCGAACCGAGCCTCGCGCACGAGATCGAGAAACGACGGGCCGGCCGGAGCGGGCGTCGGCGCGGCGTTCGAAGGATTCTCCGCGGTCGTGGTCGTCGTCGCGAGGAGGTTGCCCCGGACGAGTTGTGAGAGAGAAGTCTGGAGAGGAATCTTTCGAACAGCTCCGCGCGCAACTCCGCCGAGCAGCCAGAGGACAGGACGCCCGAGGCCGCGGCCGTGAAAGCGTGCCGTCACGATCTTCCCGTTTGCGTCCGCGGAGATTTCTTGGATCACGACATCGGGTCTCAAGCCGTGTCCGGCGAGAACCACGACGTTGTCCGGGACGCGAAAGGTGAGGGATTCGAGATGGCCATCCTTCGCCTTCGCCTCGAGGCTCGCTTCGGGCTCGCCGATGACCACGAGGTCCCAGCCCTTGGCCGTCGGAACGCGCCCGGCGGTCAGCGCCAGACGGAGAGTGAGCACCCCGTCGCGGATGGCGTCGCCGATCTGCTCGAGAAAGTCGCCGCGAGCAGGGATCGGAACGAGCAGCAGCGTTCCGAGCACGAGGCCACGAAAGCGAGCCGATCGCATGGCGCTGATTTCCGTGGTCGAGTCTCGCCCAGGCGGGTGGCGGTTACTCCTTCAACTGTTTCTTCGCCTGCTTGGCGATGTCGATCATCAGGTCGTAAAGCATTTCTCGTGCCCGGACGCTCTTGGCGGTCCCGACTTGGGAAACGGCCTGGATCGCGACCGCGACGTCGAGAATCGGCCGCAGTGGATCCCACGGCGGAATCCGAATGATGTGGCCGTTCACGATGATGAATCCGCCGCCGTCGCGCGAAACGCCGGGGCTTACGTAGGTTGCCACCAGCTCGGGCAGCCAATTCTTCTCTTGCTCCGTATCGACGCGCGCGTAGTAGAGGTCCTGGTTGCCGTGGCGCGTGTCGGTCCAGAGAACGTGGAACTCGCTCTTGCCCGCGTCGAACCCAAAGTACTCGCCGATGAAAGTAACGTTCGAATCTCCATGCGCCCAGGGTGCTTTGATCGCCGGATCCCAGGGCTGATCCGTGATGGGCTTGAATTCCCACGTCGCGCCTTCCTCGAACGAACCGGACACCAGGACGGATATCCCGGGTTGGTTCCCCGGTCTTGCTGTCTTCGAGTAGGAGTACATGGCGCAGCCCAGGACGCCGCTTCCGGTGGCCGCGAGCTGGGGATGGAACTGATGCGAGTCGCCCACGAGATTGGGAAGCATCGGCGTTCCCCTCGCGGGACCGACCCATGTCTCGCCGCCGTCGATGGAAAGCCGATAGTAGATCCGCGAATGGCCGCCCTCGGCGTCGGCCCAGGCGATGGCAACGCCATTGGATCCAAAGCAACAGCTGGCGACGATCGTCAGCACGCGGAAGTTCGAGCCCTCGAACGCGGGCCATGTGTTCGAGGGATCTGACCCGACTCGATTGACGATGCCCTTGTGAATATCCGTCAGACCGGTGACCACGGGCCGCGGGTTCGGAAAGCCGTTGACCATCGTCCCATCGCCTTCAAACGTTTCTCCTCCGTCCTTGGACCGCAGGTATTGGATCGAGTCCGTGCCCGGAAGGTGCCAGAACGCGTGAATCGTTCCGTTACGGCCGATGCTGATGTCCGGGGCATACGAATAAGGCCCGCAGTCGGCGCCCGCGCTCTGAGCGCCGACTCCCTTCCAGCTCTGACCGCCGTCCAAAGATCGCGCGAAGCGGAGGTTCGTGTTGGCTCCCCAGATCGCATAGATCCGACCGTGATACGGGCTTGCCCAGTGGGCCTTCGGATGAGGGTAGGGTGAGATCGTGACGTCGAGGCTGTTGTCGCAGAGAAGCCATCCCTTGTCGTCATCCTTGCACCGCGGCGCAAATATCGGATCCGGAGTCCAGTTCGTCCCGTCGTCTCCGCTCTTCTGCGCCAGCATGTGTGTGGTCTGAATGTCTTCCACACCGTGACATCCCAGGCTGTCGGCGAACTGTTGAGAGCCGGCCTGGTGAAAGCCCGGGTCCCCCATGACCCAGGCGTTTCCTGCGGTATCGAACGTCGCGGAAGGATCCGTGTAGACGTCGTGATTCGCGGGAGTCGCGAACGTCGGCAGGTCTTTCCAGGTCGCGCCTCCGTCATCCGAGAATACGGCGCCGAGCGAGAAGACGTAGTTGTGGGGCTGCAAGAAGCGCTTCGAGGCTCCCACAAGTCGGTTGGGGTTGGATGGATCGACAACAATCGCGGACTCCGAACGCGGTTCGTTCGCGGCCGCCTGGGTGACCCGGACGTTATTGCCGGGGAAGAGGCCCTTCTGCGTGAAGAGCTCGGTGAGCAACTCCGGAAGACCCATGCTTCTCTCCCTTCGACAGACTGTTCACCGCGCGTCCAGTCAGCGGAGAACCTCTCCCGAGGATATCTCTCGGCGATGCGCCGTTAGGGTTCCGCCGAGGTCGCAGGCGTCGGGGAGGGAACCGCGGCCGTTTCGTGGGCGTGGCTCGGCTGGTCGAGGCGCGACATCATCGCCGCGGCCACGAGGCCCGCGATGAATGTTGCGGCCCAGAGAACCTTTGGTCCGAACCGCGCGAGCACCAGCATGCCTCCCCAGGGCCCGAGCATGAACGCGAGGCCCATGACCATCTGAGAAAGGCCCATGTACTCGCCCCGGCGATCCACCGGCGCGACATCGGTCAGGTAAGCCGCCATTCCCGGGAAGAAGAACATCTCGCCAAAGGTCCAGATCACGACTGTCGCCGCAACCGCCCAGACGTTGGTCGCAAACGCAAGCGCGCCGAATCCCACGCCGAAGAGGGCCGCTCCGAGCGCGAGCGTCCGCCGGTGCGGCCAGTGGGCGGTGGCGACGTTGACAGGTACTTCCAGCAGCACGATGAGCAGGCAGTTCAACGTGAAGAGCAGGCCGTAGGTCGCTACGGAGAAGTGGAGGTCCCGCACGAGGTAGACGGACATGCTGGCGATGTGCTGGAAGAGCACCATGGCGACTGGCAGAACTCCCGCCAGAAAGAAGATCAGCCGCCGGTCCCGGTAGCCTCGGGGCGCGTGCGCGAGCGGCGAGACGGCGGCCTCGAGCTCAGCGGCATCCGCGGAATGACGGTGCTGCGGGAAGGAGGCGAGCGCGAGGATCACGCCGGCCGCGAGAGCCGTCGCGCCATTGATCACGAAGAGCCAGAAGAAGGAGATCGTGGCGAGGAATCCTCCCAGCGCCGGCCCGATGCTCATTCCGAGGTTGATCGCAAGGCGGTTCAGGGCAAAACCGGCCTTGCGCTGCTCGGGCCGGACGAGGTCCCCGAAGATCGTCAGGTTCGCCGGACGGAAGGCCTCGGCAGTCACCGAGAGAGCCAGGGTTACGAGAACGACCAGAGTCATGCTGCGGGCCAGCGGGAAGAGCAGCATGATGAGCCCGGAAAAGAACATCGACCCCCGCATAATCCGGATCGGCCCCCAGCGGTCGCACAGGAATCCCGCCACGGGCGCGGCCACGAGAGCGGCCGCCCCATAGAGGAGGAGAACGTTGGCCGCCGCGCCGTCGGAAAAGCGAAGCTGCCGGGTCAGGTACAGGATGAGAAAGGCGAGCACCATCGAGCCCGCCTTGTTGACGAGCGTCGCCAGAGAAAGCACCCAGACCTGCCGCGGCAAACCACGCAACCCGCGCCAGGGATTGACGCGATCCCATCCGTTGGCCGACATGTTCGAAGGGTATTACGGCGAGAAAAGCTCCTGGTTCAGCCGTGGGCCGGAAGCCGGGACTCGAAACGACGATTAGTGAAGATGTCGTAGCAGGCACGCCCCCACCCATGCGAGGAGCGCTAGCAGCAGCATGAAGCCGAGAACGTAGGCAAGAATCGCCGAGAAAGGAGTGTTGCGTGGGTCGTCCGGTGGCAGCGAGTTGTCAGTCATCAGTTCTCAGTTGTCAGTTGTCAGATTTGAGCCAGACGGACTCGGGCGCATCGAACTGAAAACTGACAGCTGAAAACTGACAACTCTTCGCTCAATGGATCCCCTTCGACGCGAGCCAGCGCTCGGCGTCCATCGCGGCCTTGCAGCCTTCGCCGGCGGCGGAGACGGCCTGCCGGTAGGTCGGGTCGGCCACGTCGCCCGCGGCGAAGACGCCTTCGACCGACGTCTGAGTCGAGGGATGCTTGATCTTGATGTAGCCCACGTCGTTCATTTCGAGCTTGCCGCGGAAGATCTTCGTGTTGGGCTCGTGGCCGATCGCAATGAAGACACCCTGCGTCGGAAGGCGGGAAGTCTCGCTGCTGCGCGTGTCCTGGAGCGTCACCGCCTGGATCCCCTTGCCGACGGCGCCGTGAATCTCCGAAACGGTCGCATTCAGCTTCCAGGCGATCTTCGCGTTCATGCGGGCGCGCTCGAGCATGATCTTGGAGGCACGGAACTCCTCGCGGCGATGAACGATCGTCACCTTCGTGGCGAACTTCGTCAGGAAGGTGGCCTCTTCCATGGCCGTGTCGCCGCCCCCGACGACGACGACTTCCTTGCCCTTGAAGAAGAAGGCGTCGCACGTCGCGCAGGCGGAGACCCCGTGGCCCATCAAGTGGCCCTCGGAGGGGATGCCGAGGAGCTTCGCGGACGCTCCGGAGGAAACGATGACGGCGTCGGCCGTCACCCTTTCGCCGCCGTCGAGCTGGATGCGAAAGGGACGGGCGGAAAAATCCACGTCGATGACGGTATCCAGCACGACTTCGGTGCCGAACCGCTTGGCCTGCTCGCGAAAAACTTCCATGAGCTCGGGCCCCTGGATCCCCTTGGCAAAGCCCGGGTAGTTCTCGACCTCTGTCGTGATCGTCAGCTGGCCGCCCGGCTGGGGTCCCTCGAAGACGACCGGCTCCAGCTCCGCTCGGGAAGCGTAGAGAGCGGCGGTCCAGCCGGCCGGCCCGGAGCCGATGATCGCGACACGGTAATGGATCTTTTTGCAAGGCATTTGGATTAGCTCTCAGCTTTCAGCTATCAGCTCTCAGCTCTTGGGTTCGGGTCTTTCGTAGCAAACGGGGCAAGCGGAGCTTATGCGAGTTCACACGCGGTGAAATACGCCGATCAAGCAATTTGAGATTCTGACTGATAGCTGAAAGCTGAGAGCTGAAAGCTCAAACCTGATAGCTGAGAGCTGATAGCTTTTCCCCATGCGCCCCGCCATCAGCTCCAAGCTGGCGCCCTTTGGAACAACGATTTTTACGGAGATGACGCGCCTGGCGCAGCAGCACGACGCCGTGAACCTGGCGCAGGGTTTTCCTGACTTCGACGGGCCCGAGTTCGCCAAGGACGCCGCGATCCGGGCGATACGCGAGGGCCACGGACAGTACGCGCGGATGAGCGGCACGCCCGAGCTCGCCCGGGTCCTCTCGGCCAAGTACCGGCGCGACTATGAGCTCGACTTCGATCCAGACACCGAGATTACCGTGACCTCCGGTGCGACCGAGGCGATCTTCTCGGCTCTCCAGGGAATCTGCGAGCCCGGAGATTCGGTGGTGCTTTTCGAGCCGTACTATGACTCCTATCGCGCCGCCGTCGCGATGGCAGGCGCCGTTCCGCGATTTGTCACGCTCGAGGCGCCGGACTGGAGCTTCGACGTGGAAGAGCTGCGGCGAGCAGCGCAGGGAGCGCGCGTAATCCTCGTCAACAGCCCCCACAATCCGACAGGCAAGGTCTTCTCTGGCGGCGAGCTCGAGACCATCGCGGAAATCTGCCGCAAAGAGGACGCTCTCTGCCTGACCGACGAGGTCTACGAGCACATCGTTTACGACGGTCACCACGTGCCGATGGCGACCCTCCCTGGAATGCGGGAAAGGACGATCACGATCTCCTCGTTTGGAAAGACCTTCTCGCTGACGGGTTGGAAGATCGGCTGGGCGGCCGCGCCCGCGTCTCTCTCTGCCGCGGTCCGGGCCGCGCATCAGTTCGTCACCTTCGCGACGGCCACTCCTCTGCAGCACGGCGCCGCCGTGGCGCTCTCGACCGGCTCGGAGTACTACCGCCTGCTGCGCGACTCGTATCAGGGCAAGCGCGACTACCTGGTTCGGGAGCTCGCCGCGATCGGCTTCCGAGTGAGCTCGCCTGCGGGGACGTACTACGTCTGCGCGGACTTCCGCCCTCTGGGCTTCGACGACGACGTCGCGTTCTGCCGGCGCCTGATCGAGCAGATCGGCGTCGCGGCGATTCCCCCTTCGGTGTTCTACGAGCATCCGGAGCGCGGGAAGAGTTACGCACGCTTTGCGTTCTGCAAGAAAGACTCGACGCTCGAGACAGCGGTTGCGAGATTGAGGCGCTTGTGCGAATAGCGCTCCTGCAGATGGACCTCGCCTGGGAGGACGTCCCCGAGAATCACCGGCGCGCCCGGGGCCTGCTCGAGCAGGCCGCCAAGCACGGAGCCCGACTGGCGATTCTTCCCGAGATGTTCTCGACCGGTTTTTCGATGGAGGCCGCGCGCGTCGCCGAGCCTCCGGGCGGCCCGTCCGAGACCTTCCTGCGCGCGGCCGCGAAAGAGCTCGGGCTCTCCATCGTCGCGAGCATCCCCGAGACCTCCGGGACCCGGCCCCACAATATGGCGCTTGTGGTCTCTCCGGAAGGCGCTGTCGCGCGCTACGCGAAGATCCACCCCTTCTCGTACGGAGGCGAGCATCTCCACTATGCGCCCGGAGACCGCGTGGTCACGGTCGCAATCGACGGCGTGCGCGTCACTCCCTTCGTCTGCTATGACCTGCGCTTCCCCGAGCCCTTCCGGGCGGCCGCGGCAGAAACGGACCTGTATGTCGTCGTGGCCAACTGGCCGGAGCTGCGGCGCGAGCACTGGAAGACGCTCCTGCGGGCGCGCGCGATCGAGAACCAGGCGTACGTCGCCGGCGTCAACCGCGTCGGAGACGGCGACGGGCTCCATTACGCGGGCGATTCCGCCGCGATTTCGCCTCTGGGAGAGACGCTGGCCGAGGGAGACGAGCGGGAGCGGGTGCTCTTCGCCGACGTCGAACCGGAAAAGGTTGCGAAGCTGCGCGCGCGATTCCCGGCCCTCGAAGACCGGCGTCCGGAAGCGTATCGGAGGTAATCCTTTCGGGCGGCCGGTCAGGACCTCCAGTCTCTCGTCTGCATCTATTTGAGCATCAAAGTGTGTCATGTTATGATGCACCAATCATGCGGAACAAGCGGATCAAGGCCATAACGGTGAGAGGGGTCCCGCCCGAAGTCGAACGGGTCATCCGAAAAAAAACAGGCGAGACAGGGGAGAGCGTCAACCGAGTCGTTCTTCGGCTGCTGGAAGAGGGCGCCGGAGTGAAAAAGGAACGAAGGAAGGCCGTGCATCATGATCTGGATGCCCTCTTCGGCGCGTGGAACCGGGAGGAGGCCAGATCTTTCGACAGGGCGCTCAAAGAACAGCGGGAGATCGATCTGGATCTCTGGAAGTGAGCCTCATACTCCTGGATACTTCGGCCTACTCCGCGGCCCTGCGAGGGGAGGCGCGGATGGTCCAAACGGTCCGGGAAGCGGACCAAATTAGCGTCAGCGCGGTGATCCTCGGCGAGCTGAAGGCTGGCTTCGTCAGAGGCCGACACCGGGAGAAGAACGAACAGGAACTCGCTCGATTCCTCGCTTCCCCCCGAGTGCGAGTCCTCGAGCTGGACGAAGAAACCTCCGATCGCTATGCCGTGATCCTGAACTCTCTTCGATCCAACGGCACGCCGATTCCAACCAACGATGTCTGGATTGCAGCGACGGCGATGCAGCATGGGTTGCGGGTCGTAACGACGGATCAGCACTTCCTCAAGGTCCGCCAAATACTCGTGGATTTCATGGGGAAGGAAATCGGCTGAGGGATGGTCGGCCGAACCCTTCGTCCTCAAACGGTTCAGGTTTGTGCGTCACTGTGCCGTACCTTTCATCCCCTTGACGGCCGGCGGCTCGAGGCCTGCCGGCGCTAAGTCTTTTCTTTCCAGAGGCTAATGCCAGCGCTTCTTATCCTGCTTTGTGTAGCACTCGGGGCACTCATGCTCCGATCTGCAAGCGGCGCCGAGGCTCGTCTCGGCCGCCGGGAAGCTCTTTTGGCGAGTGCGGTGCTGGTCGCCCTCTTCGCGACGGCGGTCGCCGAGCTCTCGAGCCTTTTGTGGCGGTTCGATCGTCCGGTCGTCATCGGGGCGTGGCTGCTCTTTTCGCTCGTTCTCGTTGCGGGCATCTGGCGGGGGCGGCACGGACCGGCGGCAAGCGGGGACGCTCCCGCGCTCGGTCGCCCTTCGAGGCAGGAGGTCGCGTTCCTCGCGGGTTTGGCGCTTCTCTTCGTCGCCGTGGCGCTGACGGCGGGCGCGGCGGCTCCTAACGCCTGGGACTCGATGACGTATCACCTGCCGCGGATCTCGCATTGGATCCAGGACGCGAGCGTCTCCCACTATCCGACGCACGTGCTGCGGCAGCTCACGCTCGGGCCGGGCGCCGAGCTGCTGGCCGCGCAGATCGAGCTTCTCGGCGGATCCGATCGCTCGATCAACTTCCTGCAGGCATTCGCGTGGATCGGAGTGGCGATCGCCGCGTCTCTTCTGGCCAGGGACCTCGGGGCGGATCGGCTCGGGCAGGGCCTCGCGGCCATTTTTGCGGCGACGCTTCCGATGGCCATCCTGCAGGCTTCGAGCACACAGAACGACCTGGTCGTTTCCTTCTGGCTGCTCGTTTTCGCCCACTTCGCGCTACGCGCGTGGGCGGGAAAGATGGATCTGGCCGGATTTCTCCTGGCGGGAGGCAGCCTCGGGCTCGCTGTCCTGACAAAGGCCACCGCTCTCACGGTCGCCTTCCCCTTCGGTCTCCTTCTGGCCGGCGGCGCCGTCGCCCGCAGTCGAGCCCGGGGCGTCCGAGGGCTCGCCCTCGCGGCGCTTCTCGCGCTCGCGGTCAACGCCGGCTACATGACGCGAAATCTCTCTCTCTTCGGCACGCCCCTCGGCGGAGAGCACGGGACCGTCAACGACTCCTTTTCTCCCGGTCTCACACTCTCCAACATCGCGCGAAACATCTCCCTGCAGCTTCTGACGCCGTTTCCCTCGTGGAACGCCCGCGTCGAGGCGGCGGTTCTCGCCTTGCATCGGGCGATCGACCTCTCGGCCAACGATCCGCGGTCCACCTGGAGGGGAGCGCAGTTTCACGTCCCGGCTCGGCTCGAGGGAGCGCCGCTCGCCGATGCCGATGAGTCGATCTATGCTGCGTTCCTCGACAACGCGGCGGGAAATCCGCTCCATCTCCTGCTCTGCGCGGCCTGCGTGGGTGTTCTCGCCGTGCGGCGGTCCTTTCCGGAGTCGCGGCGGCTGTGGGGCTTTCTCGCCCTCGTCGCGGCGGGCTTTCTTCTTTTCAGCCTGGTGCTCAAGTGGCAGCCTTGGGGCGCCCGGCTGGAGCTGCCGTTTCTTCTTCTCGCCGCTCCGTTTGCGGGAGTCGTTCTTGGACACTGGCGCGGCGGGATCGCGGTTGCCGCCTTGCTTCTTCTGTGTGCCACTCCCTGGGCATTGGTCAACGCGACGCGTCCGCTCCTCGGGCCCGACAGCGTCCTGACCGCGCCGCGCCTGCTTCAGAGCTTCGCCGCCTCACCGGGGCTGCGGGAGCCGTTGATCGGCGCGGCGCGGGCGGTCGCAGCGAAACAGTGCCGGCGAGTCGGACTGGAGATGGGACCGGATGATCCCGAACATCTGATCTGGATCAGTCTCCGCGAGGCGGGCATCTCCGACGCACAGGCTCGGGTCGAGCACATTCACGTGACGAACCGGTCGGCGCCGAAGGCTCTGGAGCCTCCCTTCGCCGGCTTCGTGCCCTGCGCCGTGATCACTCTCGCGCCGCGCGGCGCCGCGCCCGCCGCGAGCGAGTACTACGCCGCGGAGTGGGGAGCGGGCCGGGTTGCCGTCCGCTCGATTTTTCCGTGATCTACAAAATCAGTTCGTTCCGTCCTCGAAGTAACCGCGCTCGATCTCGGCCAGCATTTGCTCGATCGGAGGAGCAGCAAATTCGTGTCGGTAAGCCTCGCGGACTGTTTGAAGTTTTCGTTCCCTGGCAGTCTGTGGCCTGCGTCGTGTCGCTGCTCGAAGAGCGTGACGCACCCAATCGGCCATCGTCATTCCAGTTTGCCGAGCAGCCCGCTTGATCTCGCGCAGCCCAGGCTCATCGATCAGGACTTGCAAGCGCTTTTTCACCATTCGAGTCTGGATGACTCCGGGAAATCAGTCAAGTTAGAGCAGCCTCTCGGCGTCGGCGTCGGGAGGCCGAACCGCCTTAGCGCTGTCGAGCCAACGTCGGGGCAAGACTCTTCAGAGCTTCGACGCCTCCCCGAATTGTCTCCTCCGAAACCGAGAACGAAAAACGCAAATGGCCCTCTCCCTCCGGGCCGAAAACGACGCCGGGCACTGTGGCGACTCGCGCGGTATCTAGAAGATGCTGCGCCGCCGCCGCCGAATTGGGTCCGAGGGTGGCCGAGACCTTGGGGAAGAGGTAGAGCGCGGCCCGGGGAGCATCGATCTCGAGGCCCGCGGCCCGCAACCCGGCCACGAGAGCATCGCGCCGCCGGCGATAGCCCGCGCGCGCTTCGACCAGGAAGTCGTCCGGAAGCTTCAACGCCGCCAGCGCCGCCCACTGCGTCGGTGTGGAAACGCCGTTGATCGAGTAGAGGACGACCGTCTGCATCGGCAGCCGCCACCGCTTGGGCACGAGGACGTAGCCGGCACGCCAGCCGGTCATCGAATAGGTTTTCGACAACGTAAAGACCGAGATGGTGCGCTCGAACATCCCGGGAAAGGAGGCGGGGGAGACGTGCTTCTCGCCCTCGTAAATCAGGTCCTCGTAGGCCTCGTCGGAAATCAACGCGAGCCCCTGGTCGCGGACGAACGCGCAGATCTCCTCGCACTCCGCGCGCGAAAAGACGTCTCCGGTCGGGTTCGTCGGCGAGTTCCAGTAGAGAAGTTTCGTCTTCGGTGTTCGATATTTCGCGAGGGTAGCGGTGAACCCGTTCTGCCGCGCCTTTTCGGTGGGCACGAGCACCGGCGCCGCGTCGTGGTACGCGATGACGTCGGTGATGGGAGTCCAGTAGGGGGAGAACATCAGGACCTCGTCCCCCGGATCGAGGAGGGTCGCAAAAGCCGAAAAGAGCCCATGCATGCCGCCGTTGACGACGATCGGCGACTCGTCGTCGGCGGGGATGCCGTTCTTCGCCCGGACCTTCTCGACGATCACGCGGCGCAGCTCGGGAACTCCCGAGGAGGGTGCGTAGCGTGTCTCGTTCCTTGCCAGCGCCTCAGTCATCGCATCTTTGATGGGCTGGGGCGTCGGCATGTAGGGCTCGCCCCCTTCGAAGCGCCAGACCTTGTGCCCCTCGGCGAGAAGCTCGAGCACGCGGTTGCGAACCTTGACGATTTCCGAGAAGCCGACCGACTCGAACCGGCGCGCAGCTTGGGGGAATCCTGCCTCCGTCATGTCAGACGCACTGTTGTCGGGACTCGGGACTCGGGACTCGGGACTCAGGACTCGTGACAAGGCGAAACCCTTCGAGTCCCCAGTCCCCTGTCCCGAGTCCCGCCACGGTCAGAGGACCTTCCGCCGGCCGGGGCCCATGAGGAAGTACAGCACCATCCCCACGACCGGGAGCAGAATGATGAGCAACGCCCAGAGGATTTTCGTCCCCGTGTCGGCGCTGCTCTTGAGCAACGAGACGAGAGCGATGACGTCCAGCACCAGAATCAGGGCCGACCAGAGTGACCACATGTCGTGTCCTCCTCGGTGTCAGAAGCCCGATGCTCTCAGATTTTCTCCGCGATCGACTTGGCCTGCGTGAAGAGATAGAGATACTCGCGGCCTCCGGCCTTCGAGTCGGTTCCCGACATGTTGAACCCGCCGAAGGGATGCACTCCCACGAGCGCGCCCGTGCACTTGCGGTTCAGGTAGAGGTTGCCGCAGAAAAGCTCCCGCTTGCCGCGCTCGAGGCGCTCGCGGTCGCGCGAATAGAGAGAGCCCGTCAGGCCGTACTCCGTGTCGTTGGCGACGGCGATTCCCTCATCGAAATCCTTGACGGTCAGGACCGCGAGCACCGGCCCGAAGATCTCCTCTTTCGCGAGCCTGCCGGTCCGGGGCACTTTGTCGACGACCGTGGGCATCACGAAGAACCCGTCGCCGGGTCCGGGGCTTCCTCCGGCGACAACCTGGCCCTCTTTCTTTCCCTGCTCCACGTACTCGAGGATCTTCTTCTGCGCGCGCTCGTTGATGACCGCTCCGACCTGTGTGGAAGGATCGCGGACGTCGCCGACCTTCAAGGCCTTCGTCTTCTCGATGACTTTGGAAAGCAGCTCGTCGTGGACCTTTTCGTGCACGATCAGTCGCGAGCAGGCCGAGCACTTCTGCCCCTGGAATCCGAATGCCGCGGCCACGACGCCCTTCGCGGCCTCTTCCAGATCCGCCGTCTCATCCACCAGAATGAAGTCCTTGCCTCCCATCTCGAGGATCGCGCGCTTGATCCACAACTGTCCGGGGGCGACCGTGCCCGCCTTCTGGCTGATCTGGATCCCGACATCGCGCGAGCCGGTGAAGGCAACCAGGCGCGTCTTCGGATGCTCGACGAGCGCGTTGCCGACGACCGATCCGCTGCCGGTCAAGAAGTTCAGGACGCCGGCCGGCGCTCCCGCTTCGACAGCGGCTTCGTAGAACATCGTTGCGATGGCGGGCGAGTCGGAAGACGGTTTCAACGCGACGGTGTTTCCCGTCACGAGCGCCGCCGTCGTCATACCGGCCAGAATCGCGAGCGGGAAGTTCCAGGGCGGGATGACCGCGCAGACGCCCATCGGGAGAAACTGGAGCTCGTTTTTCTCTCCCGGGTAAGGGGTCAGCGGCTGAGGCTCCGCGAGCCGCTCCATCTCGCGGGCGTAGAACTCGCAGAAGTCGATCGCCTCCGCCGTGTCGCCGTCCGCCTCGGGCCAGGACTTGGACTCTTCCAGCACCATCATCGCCGAGAACTCATGCTTGCGCTTGCGCAGAATGTCCGCAATCTTGACGAGAAGTCGCACGCGATCGGCCGTGGGAGTCCGGCTCCACGACGGGAACGCTTTGTGAGCGGCCTCGACCGCTCGAACCGCGTCCTCTGAGCTCCCTTCCGGAAACCGGCCGATGACCTGTGTGTTTTTTGCCGGGTTGAAGGATTCGAAGTGCTTAGCGGCGTCGGCCTCTTTGCCGCCGATGTGGTTCTTCCCCTGAATCGGCAGCCGCGATTCGACGGTCTTCAGAGCTTCCTCGAAAGCCTTTCGGTTCGCCTCGACGCCGAAGTCCGTCAGCGGTTCATTCTTGAATTCCGAAAGCAAGTCAGCGCAACCTCCGCGCGAAATCTATAACAGGCGGCGGAGAGAGGCGGAAAGCGAAAGGCCAGGGCCGACGACTCGGCGGCGCGTTTGATAGGGTCCGAGAGTGAACCTGAAGGGAGCGCCTCCCGAGACATTCGGCGCGATTGCCGCCCGACTCTATCGAGCCCTTGCTCAGCCGATGCTGGAACCTCTCTATCGGCGCGTGGCGGCCGAGGTCCTGATCCAGGGCGGACGTCTCTTGGATATCGGTTGCGGCCCGGGCCGCCTCGCGCGTCTTCTCGCCGTCGCGAACCCGTCGCTCGAGGTCGTCGGTCTCGATGCCTCTCGCGACATGATCGAGCAAGCTCGACGCGGGGAGCCTCTGGCCAATCTCGAGTTCCGCCAGGGCGCGATCGAGACGGCCGGCCTCGACTCGGGATTCGACTTCGCGGTGACTCTCCTGTCGTTTCACCACTGGGAAGAGCCGCGAGCATCGCTCGAAGCGGTCCACCGGGCGCTCTCTCCCGGCGGGCACTTCTGGATCTACGAGTCCGATCCGGACGCGCCCAACGAGGAGATCCGGCGCGATCATGCTTCGCTGTGGGGCTGGCTCCGCATGCCCGTCTGGCTCCAGCGGCGGATGTCCCGCGGGCACGGCCTCTCGCGACAGGAGGTCGACGACATCGTTCGGCCGCTCGTGGCCGGCACGTCCTTCCAGGAGTGCAGGATCTCCCGGACCGGCTCGACTCTTCGGCTGGAGTTCCGGCGGACCGGAGGGCCTGCCGCTTGACAGGAGACGCCGGCCGGAATACAAGCAAGGGGGGAATGAGAACAATTCCGGTTTGCTGTTGTTGTCCCGGCGGGCCCGTATGGGGTCCGGCGGAAATGGGTGTCGCGCCGCGTTAGAACGGCAAGGAACAGATCGACCATCCAGGCCCGCCCGATCCGGCGGGCCTTTTCGTTTGGGAGGAACGCTCACGGCTCATGAGACTGCTCGACGCCATCGGCAACACGCCGCTTCTGGAGCTCACGCGCGTGGCGGCGGAGGTGCCGGGCCTACGCCTCTACGCGAAGGCCGAGCACAAGAACCCGGGCGGGAGCGTCAAAGACCGTCCGGCGAGATCGATGCTGCTCGATGGGATCGCGCGCGGCCTCTTGACGCCGGGCAAGACGATCCTCGAGGCGACCTCCGGCAATACGGGCATCGCCGACGCGATGCTCGGCCGCGTGTTGGGATTCGCAGTCGAGCTCTGTGTGCCGGCGAAAGCCTCGGCCGAGCGCAAGGCGATCCTGGCCGCCTATGGCGCGCAGCTCGTCTTCACCGATCCGCTCGAGGGAGCCGACGGCGCGATCCGCGAAGCCCGGGCTTTGGCAGCCGCCCATCCCGGGAAGTACTTCTATCCGGATCAGTACTCGAATCCCGCCAACTGGCGAGCGCACTTCGAAACCACCGGTCCGGAGATTTGGCGCGACACGCAGGGCAAGCTCACGCACTTCGTGGCCGGCCTCGGCACGACGGGAACCTTCTGCGGGATCACGCGCTTCCTGAAATCGAAGAACCCGTCGATCCGGTGCGTCTCCATGCAGCCCGACGGCCCGCTCCACGGTCTGGAGGGGATGAAACACATGGGCTCGCAGATGGTGCCGCCGATCTACGACCCGACTCTGGCCGACGCGGAGACGACGGTCGTGACCGAAGAGGCCTACACCATGTGCCGGCGGCTGGCCCGCGACGAAGGAGTCTTCGTCGGTCCCTCGGCCGCGGCCAACGTGGTCGCCGCGTTGCAGGTCGCGCGCGAGGGGTCCGCTCCGGCGACCGTCGTCACTGTTCTCTGCGACGGCGGAGAGAAGTACCTCTCGCAGCCGTTCTGGAGCGAGGCGTGATCCAGATTCCGGCCGACGCGCTCGCGCAGATCCGGCGGCACGCGCGGGAAACCTATCCGGAGGAGTGCTGCGGCGCCCTGCTGGGCGAGCTTTCCGGCGAGAATGCGCGCATCCAACGAGTCGAGGCGCTGGTGAACCGCAGCGCTGAAGAGCGCGGCCGGCGCTACGTCGTTTCCCCGGATGACTACGTAAGAGTCGAGCGCGGCGCCGAGAAAGAGGGTCTTTCGTTGCTGGGTTTTTATCACTCGCACCCCGACCATCCTCCTGTCCCCTCGGAGTTCGACCGGGAGCACGCGCTCCCGTTTTTCCACTACATCGTGATGGCAGTCCCGCGTGGCGAGCCGGGCGAGGCCCTTTCCTGGACCCTCTCGGCCGATCGCGGCGTATTTGAAGGAGAAGAGCTCGTCTGCGACGCTCTTCGGAGGTAACCATGGCGACAGTCCATCTCCCGACTCCCCTTCGTCCCCACGCCGGCGGCGCGGCGAGCGTCCAAGTGCGCGCCCGGACCGTGCAGGAGGCGTTGGACGGGTTGATCGAAGGGCATCCTGGCTTGAAGAAGCACCTTTACGACGAACAGGGACGGCTCCGCTCCTTCGTCAACGTCTACAAGAACGACGAGGATGTGCGGTACCTCGAGAAGGGGCGCACGCCGGTGGCCGACTCCGACGCGCTCTCGATCATCCCCTCGATCGCCGGCGGGGCGCCGCCGGCTGCGACTATGGCCGCGCCGGCCGAGGCCGGTCTCTCCAACGAGGAGATCCGCCGTTACTCGCGCCACCTGATCATGCCCGAGGTCGGTATGGAAGGGCAGAAGAAGCTCAAGGCGGCGCGCGTGCTCGCGATCGGAACGGGCGGGCTCGGCTCTCCCATGGCGCTGTACCTGGCCGCCGCGGGAATCGGCACGATCGGCCTCGTGGACTTCGACGTCGTGGACGACTCCAACCTCCAGCGCCAGATCCTCTTCGGAACGCGCGACGTCGGACGGCCCAAGCTCGCGGCGGCGGTGGAGCGCTTGCGCGAGGTGAACCCGAACGTGACCTTCGTTCCCTTCGAAGAGAGACTTTCTTCGGAGAACGCCCTGCGCATCTTCCGTGACTTCGACATTGTCGCCGACGGGACGGACAACTTTCCCACGCGCTATCTCGTCAACGACGGCTGCGTCCTGACGGGGAAGCCCAACGTCTACGCCTCGATCTTCCGCTTCGAAGGGCAGGCCTCGGTCTTCTGGGCGCAGAAGGGCCCTTGCTACCGCTGTCTCTATGCCGAGCCTCCCCCCGCGGGGCTCGTCCCATCCTGCGCCGAGGGGGGCGTGCTCGGAATTCTGCCGGGACTCCTCGGCGTCATCCAGGCGACCGAGACGATCAAGCTCGTGCTCGGCGCGGGCGATCCGTTGATCGGGAGGCTGCTCCTGGTGGACGCGCTCTCGATGCGCTTCCGGGAGCTCAAGCTCCGCAAGAACCCAGATTGCGTGATCTGCGGCCCGAACCCGACGGTGACGAAGCTGATCGACTACGAGGCGTTTTGTGGAATCGGTCCTCAGGATGCCACGGTGGCGGCCTCCGGCGTTCCGGAGATCTCGGTTCAGGATCTCCAGCGGATGCGGCAGGAGAAACAAGACTTCGTTCTCGTAGACGTGCGCGAGCCGCACGAATGGGCGATCTCGGCGTTTCCGGAGTCGGTCAAGATCCCGTTGGGGGAGCTCCCGCAGAACCTGAATCGCCTGTCGACCGCCGACGAGATCGTCGTGCACTGCAAGAGCGGCGGCCGCAGCGCGAAAGCGGTCGCCCTGCTGCGCGAGGCGGGATTCCGCAAGGTCCGGAACCTGACCGGCGGCATCAACCGCTGGGCGGAGACCGTCGATCCGACGATGCCGAAGTACTGAGGAGTTGTCAGTTCTCAGTTTTCAGTTCTCAGTTCAGAGTGGCCGTCAGGGTCACCACACCGAATGTCATTCTGAGGAGCGGAGCGACGAAGAATCTGTCCGGGCTTGGCGGACAGCAGATCTTCGCTTCGCTCAGGATGACAAGGCGGGACGAAAACTGAAAACTGATCACTGAAAACTGATAGCTACTTCACGAGTTCTCAGTTCTCAGTCTTCAGTTCTTAGTTAAGGCCCGGGGCCCAGAAAAAACTGAAAACTGATCACTGAAAACTGATAACTTCTTTTTGTGCTCGCCGTCCCTTCTATCACCGTCGAGGAGCTCAAGCAGAAGCTGGATCTCGGCGAGGACGTCACGCTTTTGGACGTGCGCGAGCCGCACGAGTGGCCTATCTCGGATCTGCCGGAGTCCGTTAAGATTCCGCTCGGGCAACTGCAGCAAAGGTTTTCCGAGCTGGCGCAGGACGCGGACCTCGTCGTCTATTGCCGCACCGGAGGCCGCAGCGCGCAGGCTGTCCAGTTTCTGCAGCAGAGGGGCTACGGGCGCGCCGCCAACCTGACCGGCGGCATCAACCGTTGGGCCGAGGCGATCGACCCGCAGATGCGGAGGTACTAACGAGTTGTCAGTTTTCAGTTCTCAGTTCTCAGTTTCACGGAGCATTGAACTGTAAACTGATCACTGATAACTGATAACTTCTCCACATGCGCAAAGTCGGCATCGTCTTGATCGTCCTCGGGCTGGCGGGGTTCCTCGTGGCATCGAGTCAGCGGGGAGGCTACGAAACGATCGAGGGAAAGATCAAGGCGGCGGTCTCGCAGGAGGAGCGCTCGAAAAAAGATTTCTGGGACACCGCTCGCTGGCTCTTCGTCGGCGCCGGTGTCATCGGGATCGTCCTGACGGTCCTGCCGGGAAAGAAGGAGTGAACGAACCGGTTCGCTGATTCGCTTCCTCGGCTATCCGATCTCCTGGCCCTTCGGTTCTTCCAGAAGCTTGTCGACCTTCGCCGCGAGGATGAAGTCGTTCTCGTGCAACCCGCCGATCTTGTGCGTCCAGAGCGTCAGGTCGACCTTGTTCCAGTGAATCGCGATGTCAGGATGATGGCCCTGCTCCTCGGCGATCTCCGCGACGCGATTGACGAACTCGATCGCCTTCTTGAAATCCTCGAACTCGAACCGCCGGTGAAGGCGGGTCGCATTCTCCTCAAGGAGCCAATTGGGCGTGTCCGTGAGAAGCCTGCGCGCCTCCGCCTCCGTCAGCGTCGGCACGCCGCCGCGGCAGGGAACGCAGTTCTTGGCGGCCAGATCTCCCGAGCTCACGAGCGGATTCTATCCAGTGCCATCCGGGCCCGAGATTTTCGGGGCGGGCCCGTATCAGTCTTCACTCGCCAGGAATCTCCGGTAGTCCTCCTCCGTAAGGTATAAGAAGTGGTAAGCGAATGAGAGACATCCTCGACGAGGTCGAGCGCTGGCGCGAATCGGGGGAGCGCGTTGCGATCGCGACGGTCATCCAGACGTGGGGCTCCGCGCCCCGCCCTGCCGGATCGGCGATGGCGCTGACCGCCAGCGGGAAGATCGCCGGCTCCGTCAGCGGCGGCTGTGTCGAGGCCGCCGTCGTGGAGAGCGGGTTGCGCTGCCTCTCGACGGGCCGGCCAGAGCGGCTCCACTTCGGCGTGTCGGACGACACCGCGTGGAGCGTCGGCCTCGCCTGCGGCGGCACGATCGATGTGTTCGTCGAGACCCTTCGCACCGAGGACTTCGACGCCGTCCGCGAAGCGATTCGCGAGGGCCGGCCAACCGCGGTCGCGATGGTCGTCGGCGGAACCGAGGGGAGCCTCGGACGGCGGCTTCGGGTGTCCGACGACGGCACGGTGACCGGAGGACTGGGCGAGGGGCTCGATGCGGCGGTCGCCGCCGAAGCACGCGAAGCGCTCGCCGGCGGCGCCCCGAGACGCCTTGAGCCGACTCCGGAGCGGCCGGCCGAGATCTTCATCGACATCCTCCAGCCCCCGCCGCGGCTCATCATCGTCGGGGGAGTGCACATCGCGATTCCGCTCGTCGCGATCGCGAAGACGCTCGGCTACCGCACGGTCGTGGTCGACCCGCGGGAATCGTTCGGCAACGCGGAACGATTTCCAGACGTCGATCAGATCGTGCCCGCGTGGCCGGACCGTGCGCTTGGCGAGATCGGGATCGATGCCTCGACCGCCGTCGCGGTGCTCATGCACGATCCCAAACTCGACGATCCCGCGCTCGCCGCCGCTCTGCGCAGTAAGGCCTTCTACGTCGGCGCTCTCGGCAGCCGCCGGACGCAAGAGAAGCGCCGGCAGCGCCTTCTGGAAGCGGGCTTGGACGAGGCAGCGCTCTCGCGCCTCCACGCCCCGATCGGCCTGCCGATCGGTGGGCGCTCGCCGGGAGAGATCGCGCTGTCGATCATGGCGCAGATCGTCGCGGCGCGGAACAAGAGCGCCACCTCATGAAAGATCGCGCCAGGTTTCACGCGAATGACATCGGCGGAGCCGGAGTTGCGGCTGTGCCCCAACAACCCGGTCATCGAGCTCATCAACTCCACTCGAGCCGACGCCAATCACCAGTGACGTCATGGTCTCGTCGCTCAGAACGACAATGCGCGTCTAAAGGTCTAACCTTTCTCTCTTAGGCATATTCATCGCGCCGCCCTTGAAAACATAAAACAGGTAATAGAACCCGGGAAACAACAGCGCCGCTCCGACTGCCAGGGCCCCCGTCAGCATCCGCAATGTCGACGCCGGCGCCGCAGCCGCTCGAATCGTCAAGTCCGGAGGGATCAGATAGGGGTACTGGCTCGCTCCCCAGGTCACGACGATCAGTCCAGCCTGCAGCGCAACCAGGATGCGGGCGGTCCGAAAGCGATGAGCGGCGAGCGACCATAGGGCTCCGGCGGCGACCACGGCGGTCGCGATTCTCGCGGCAACGAGCCAGGTGGTCGCCCGATGGGCCGATGCGTCGCGGTCATCGGTTAACAGCAGAACGGCGCCTACCAGGATCGTAAATACCCCGGCCACCAGGGCTCTTGTCCGGAACGCCTCCTGCAGATCTGGATCATTCGAGGTCTCTACGGTCAGATAGGTTGCCGCCAGGTAGGCGACGAGACAGAGCGTGAACAATCCGACCGCGAGGGGGAATGGGGCCAGCCAGTCTGAGATGAAATCCGCTTGCAGCCGCGCCCGACCTGCGTAGACGCCTCCCAGAACAGTCCCGAGCAGCACAGGAGTAACCAAGCTCGCGATCGCAAAGACGCGGCCCCACCAGCGCTCAGCCTGATCTCCCGGACCGAGATAGTTCCGAAATGTAAAGGAGCAGCCCCGGAGGACGATGCCGACAAGGGCGAGACTCAAAGGAATATTGAAAACGATCGATATGCGCCCGAAGGCTACCGGAAACGCGGTGAATAGAAGCACCACGATTAGGATGAGCCACACGTGATTGGCTTCCCAGACCGGCCCGATGGCGTCGGCGATCGCTCTTCGCTGCGCCGCGGCTCCCTTTCCAAACGCCAACAGGTCCCAGACGCCGCCCCCGTAGTCGGCGCCCCCCAGCAGGACATAAAAGACCAGGGAGATGAGGATGCTTCCAGCCAACACGAGGTCAAGCGGCATCGTCGCTCCCGGTGCCTGGTTCCCCCGCCGGTATGAAAGGGCTATGACCCATTTGTCTCACCAGCGCCACGACGACCACCACAGCCAGGAGGAAATACAGGACCGTGAAGCCGAGGAATGGCACGACCAGCCCGGGCATGGGCGTGAGGGCGTCCTTTGTACGCATCACGTTGTAGATGATCCACGGTTGTCGCCCGACCTCCGTCACGAACCATCCCGCTTCCAACGCCAGAAGGCCGAGCGGAGCGAACGCGACTAGGAGTCTCAATAGCCACCGACGCTTCTCCAGGCTCTCGGAGCGCCTCCCGAGCCAGAGGGCGACTGCAGCTACGGCCATCATCGCAAGCCCGGCCCCGACCATGAGCTGGAACGCCAGATGGACGATCGGTACGGCGGGCCAGTCCGTCTCCGGAACCTGCTCCAAGCCCACGACGGTCGCACTCGTCGATCCGTACGCGAGGAAGCTCAACCCGCCGGGGATCTCCAGAGCGTAACGAGTCGTCCTGAGCCGCACATCCGGAAGCCCACCGATCCGCAGCGGTGCGTGAGCTTCCGTTTTGAACTGGCCCTCGAGGGCGGCGAGTTTTGCCGGCTGATGCTTGGCAACCAGTCGCGCCAGCGTGTCACCGCTGAAAGGCTGGGCGACCGCCGCGATCCCTCCAACCCAGAGTGCGATCCTCAAGGCTCGGACATGAAATAAGTTGCCCGGCCGTCGCAGGAGCAGGTAGGCGTGGATGCCCGCAACCGCGAAGCCGACGGAGGCATAGGCGGCCAGCGCCATGTGAACGGTCTGACCGAACGCGCCGGGATTGAAGAGCGCCGCGACCGGGTCGACCCTGGTCACGACTCCGGCCTCCAGGCTGAAGCCGGCGGGCGTGTTCATCCACGCATTGGCGATCACGACGAAAATACCGGACAGCAATCCCGAGACCGCGACCACGATCCCGGAGAACAGGTGGACTCTTTGAGACACCTTGTCCCAGCCATAGAGGTAGATCCCGAGGAAGATCGCCTCGGCGAAGAACGCAAAGCCCTCGAGGGAAAATGGCATTCCGATGATCGCTCCGGCGAATTGCATGAACTTGGGCCAGAGCAGACCCAACTCGAACGACAGAACGGTGCCGGAGACGGCGCCGACGGCGAACAGAATCGCGGTGCCTTTCGCCCACTGTTTCGCCAGCAGCAGGAGGGTTGTGTCGCGGGTGCGCAACCATCGCCATTCCGCGATCACCATCATGAGCGGCATGGCCATACCGGCCACCGCAAAGACGATGTGGAACATCAACGACATCGCCATCTGCGAGCGCGCAGCCAGAAGGTCGCTCATGACGGGTACCCGAGACGATACAGCGGAGACAAGCCTCGTTGAAATGCCGGTCGCGAATGTCGCGGAGAGGCTCTCCAGAAGACTCCCACTTAAGCCGATTTCGTGACGTCAGGCTACAGGTCAGTAGGCGAGCTCGAACCGCAGCGCCGCGGCCAGCGCGTTTTTTCAGGTCGGGTCGGTTCCGGGGCGCAGGACGTACTGAAGGTCGGGTTGAAGCGCCACGTGCTTGCCGATCTGGAACAGATGCGTCAGCTCGAGGGTCGTCCTACCGTCTCTCTTCGGTAACACACGTTGCGGTCGACCAAGCGCGACCCGTTGACACCAGAATGCGCTCGAGCGATATCATCCGGGGCAATGAGAAGCGGGTCTGGTTTCTTTCCCAGCATCTGATCGACGTGCCATTGGCCAAGGCCGACTGATACGCAGGAGAACGCGTCGTGATCCCTGGACGATTGTGCGTCGCGTGTTTCGTGGTCCTAGGGACCGCTTCGTTGATCGCGGCGCAGCAAGCCATCACGAAGCCAGGGCCAATTCCCAAAGCGGGTCCGTTGGCTCGACCGAGATCCCTCCAGCAGCTTGGCGTTCCCGCCGACGCGACCCGAGCGGCGATACCACCTGACAATCCGCAGACTCCAGAGAAAATCGTTCTCGGCGAGCGGCTGTTCTTCGACGGTCGCTTGTCAGCGGACGGCACCGTGGCGTGCAGTACCTGCCACAATCCCGCGCACGCGTTTACCGACGGGAGGCCTACATCCATGGGCTTCAAAGGGCGCATCGGCCAACGCAACGCGCCAACGGTGCTGAATGCCCTCTACAACAAGACGCAGTTCTGGGACGGCCGAGCGACGACGCTCGAGGAACAGACCGGGCTGCCGATCGTCAATCCGGTTGAGATGGGCCAACCAAGTCTGGACGCGGCTATAGCGCAGATCCGAGCCATCCCGGAATATCGGCAGGCGTTTCAGCACGTATTCGGCCACCCGCCCAACGGGCCCGATCTGCTGCGCGCAATCGCGTCGTACGAACGAACGCTCGTTTCATTTGATTCTCCTTTCGATCACTTCATCGCCGGCGACAAGAACGCCATCGATGCCAGCGCGCGGCGCGGTTGGGAGCTCTTCAACACGCGTGGCCGCTGCAATCTGTGTCATGCGTTGAGCGATCAGAAGCGTGATCCCACGTACTTTACGGACAACGACTTCCACAACATCGGCATCGGCATCATCCGACACAACGTCGTGGCGCTGGCGCGACAGGCCGAGCAGCTCATCAAGTCGGGTGATACATCGGCTATCGATCGCGCCGCCATTCAGTCGGAGATGTCCGCGCTTGGCCGCTTTCTCGTCACCAAGAAAGAACCCGATATTGCCTCCTTCAAGACGCCGGATCTCAGAAATGTGTTGGTGACGGGGCCCTACTTCCACGACGGTTCGCAGGAGACGCTGTGGGATGTGATGGACCACTACAACAAGGGCGACGGCTTGAAGAACCCCTATCTCGATCAGGACATCCAGCCGCTCGCTCTGACTGAGGGAGACATTGACGACGTCGTTGCGTTCATGGCATCGCTGACCAGCCCGGACTACAAGGAACAGGGGATCAAGGATCTGGCGCGCCAGCGCGCGCTCTCCCGCACCACGCGGCCTCAACGCGACACGGCGAGAGCCTTCGGCCCGAAACCGCCGCGGCCCACTCCGCCAAGCCCTTGATCATGCTTTAGCCGGCATATCGTGCAGCCCTGACTCCCCTCGGACGTGAGGGCCTCGGCTTTCCGCTCGCACTGAAGGCAGAAAACCCTACCGCCGTAGCGGCGACCAAAATCCGCCGCCTGGCGTGAATCTAAATGCTCTGCGAGCCTGATGTGCTCGGGATCGGGACGGATCCTCCCGTTTCTGCCGGTCACCGGAATCGAACCCTGCCGTTGGAGCTCGTGGCCAGTCCTGCGCAGGTGAGGCCTTTCACGATCAGCGCGGCGGGCCGTCCACGACTCCGATCGTGGCCATCATGCCTTTGTCCTCGTGTTCGAGGATGTGGCAGTGGAACACGAAACGGCCGAGCTTTGGCCCGTTGAACATGATCATCACGAACAAGCGCGCGCGAGGCGGCAGCGGATAGGTATCGTGCAGCACGTTCCGATTGATGGGCGGGATGAACCCTCGATCGCCGAGACACTGCGTCACGGAGGTCCGCGCGCCCGCCGCGGCGAAATCTGCATCGAGGACCAGGAACTTCGACTGGTGAATGTGAAAGTTGTGGCACTCATCGCTGTCGTTGACGAGCAGCCAATACTCCCGCGCGCCATGGGCAGCGGTCACGTTTGGAGCACCTTCCATATTGAACGCGGGGTAGAACTTCGCGAACTCCGCGGGATCGCCGTGCTCGCCGGCAGCCGACTTCCAGCAGGGATCGTCGAGCGAGATCGACGCGATTGCGGATGTCTGGTTTTCCCGTCGTTCGACTCGACCCTCGGCCAGAAGATCAGCCACGGCGATCGATTTTCCCGCTTGGTCCATCATCCGGAAGTTCTCGACGTGAATGCCGAACAGCTCGCCACCGTGCTCGCCGAAATCCCGATTGTTGAAGCGGATCAGGCGTACCAGGTTGGAATCAACCCTGAAATCGGAGGGACCTGCCTGGTATCGGCGGTAGTCGCAGGTGCCCGACTGCGGGGATGGCGGCGGCGTCGAGACTTTGGCTGCGGGCGCCGGAGAGGGCGGCGGCGTCTGGGTGACGGGTCCGGAGCTCAGCGGATTGGGCGCCGGTGGCGGCAGCGACCCGATCGTCGGGCTCGCAGCTCCTGGCGCTGCTTCGAACACGACGGATGCCAGGTCGACTGGAGGCCACTGATCGCCGCTGTCGGCATCGATGCCGGTCGCGACTCCAGCCGTGCGCAGCCGCGCCTCGACCCTCTGCGAGGGATCGACACAGTCGCGGGGCTCGTTCGTATTCGGCGCACCGGCTCCCTGGCTGCAGCGTGCGACGAGCACCTCGATCCGGGCACCGGGCATCAAGACGATCTCGGTTCGTCTCCGCTTCGCCGGATCGGGCGGGAACGCGGCGCCGTCGCGCGCTCGCAGCTCGAACGCGAGGCGCCTGGGCTTTTGCGCGAGGGTCTCCAGGCGGAGGCGATAGCTCACGTCGGCGCTGATGTTGGCTAGCTGCCAGACCTCGGCCTTCCCAGCTTTGACCGTGATGCGGGGATAGACCTGCCCGGACACAGGGAAGATCCAGCGATCGTCGGGATGCTGCTTCTGCCAGCACTGGCCCGGGAGGGCCACTCCATCGACGTACGCCAGCTCGCCGTCCCCGCTCACGTTGAGCTTGCCGCAGCGGTTCTTTCGGGCATCGGTTTGATCGCCAAAGGCCTCGTTCGCGGGCCCATCGCTCGGATCGGGCCGCAGAGGGAACTCGATGAGCCGGAACCTCGGCTTGCCCTGGCCACCTGGGCGGCCCTTCAGCTTCGAGACCTGGATGTCCTTGAGGGCCAGATACCTGACTTGAAGGGAACCAGCAGCCTTCACTCGACGCTCGGCCGCAAGCTCCTCGCGCTGCGCTTTCTGATCTCCGCAGGTGTCCAACCCGGCATCATCGGGCGCTGCCGTGATGCGACACTTGATGTAGGTGTAATCCCAGAAGTTGCCGATCGAAATCAAACCGGAGAGGCCGTTCGCCACCTGCACTTCCGACTCGCCGTGCGGGTGCGGGTGTAACCAATACATTCCGCTCGGATGGTCGCGGGGGATCACGTAGCTGTAGCGGATGTCGCCGTTCTCGGCGCGCACGACGCGCGTTCCGGAATCCAGCGAGCAGGGATCTCCCGGCGGATCCGCAGAAGCCAGCGCCGGACGGCCGTGCGCGTGGCCCGCCGTCCTGCTGCCGGAAGTGGAAGCCGTCACAAAGATGCAATCGCCGTAGACGCGGGCGCGATCGCTGCCTTCGAGTCCGGGTCCTTGGGGTGAGGTGATCAGGCCGTGCGTGTGCAGGTTCGAGTCGGTCGGCTGGCTGTTCCCCGCGACGTCCGTCGTCCGCAATTCGTTGCGGAACAGAATCCGCAGCGTGCTCCCGCGGTCGACCGCGATGACCGGCGGCATCAGCCCTACTGTCGGCTTCGCCCCTTCGGGCGGAAAAGCCGTGCCCCGGCGCACGTCGTAGCCGTAGACGTGCTCCACGTCGCCCAGCCCCGGAATGGAAGCCGTGCCTCGTCGCGCGCGGATGGCCAGGTTGCCCCCAGGTGCTCGGACCTCGATGACCTGGGGATTCTTGAACTCGTCCGCGCGGCCGGGTGGGGCCGGCAGAAAGCCTGCAGCCAATACCGCGCTCACCAGGAGAAAGTCGAGCCGCATCTGGATCCTCCCGACCATGCCTCAAAGCATAGTCCGCCGCCAATCATTCTGTGGCAGAACTCGCTGTTGAGGTCGTAGCCATGTTGCCGATCAGACTCCGGCACGTGGAGTGTGATCCACGCTAGCTTGACGGGCTCGCGCCGAGGCCCTCTAGACCGCCGCACCGCCGATCATCAGACGCAGACGCTCCGGAGATGGAACGAAGTAGTACGCGCCGGTGATCGGCCGCGTGTACCGAGTAAGCGCGTCGCGAACGCCGCCAGCCAGCCCTGCCATACTCTCCAGCATCTTGGACAACCGCCGCTGATCGGCGCTGAAGCCCACGAACATCGTGCCGTGGTCCGTAACTGTTCCATAGGGCATGTTCCGCCGGAAGATCTTGCCGAAGCGGTCCTGGTCAGTGCTCGCGGCGTGCGCGTCCGGAGGCTTGTTCTCGAGCTCGACGCTGTCCGCCTTCGTCCGACCCATCACCCGTTCCTGCTGGTCGACTGCAAGCGCCTCCCACGCGGCGGCGTCGTGAGCCCACTTCTGCAGGAGCAGGATGGTTCCTCCCGCGCCGGGACTTCCCTCCGGTATGACGGCCACTTCCGGGGCGTCAATCAGAGTCGGATTCTCCGTTCCGTCGATGAACCCGGTCAGGTCGCGATCGCGCCGGTAGGGCCAGCTCGACGTCTCTTCGGCAACGGAAGCCAGTCCGTGGAGCTCGGCGATCGCCTCGCGGGCGACGTCGAAAATCACGTCGTAGGCGCTTCCCGAGAGCCACAGCACGGCGTCGTGTTGGGTGGCCGGCATGACGAAGCCCTCGATACCGACCACGTCGCGGTTGAACCCTTCCATGTCCGCCGGCGCGTCGTCGGGAACGGCTTCTCGCCAGAGCTCGGGCCGGAACCCGGCGACCAGGTTGACGCCTCCCATCGTCGTTCTCGGCTCGCGCAGGGACGAGACTGCCGCTAGGAGATCGAGCCGATGGCGCGCGTCGGAGACCTCGAACTCCAGATAGGCGTGAGACGCGGTTCCCAGGGCGAAGATGCCGCCTTGGGGAGTCCTCATGGACGCATCATGACGAGGAGCATGAGCCATTTCAACCTGGCGGCCAGGAAACGGGGTCAGCCGCCGACCCCCGTCGCAAAGGGGAGACCCCTCGAGTCACAAGAGGACTACGATGACACCCGACCCGTTATCGCCGCGGCCTGATCTCTCGCGCGTCGACGACTCGAGGAGGTGCCCATGGGCTCGCCGCCCCACGATTTCTTCCACCGGCTCCCGTTCGCCCTCGCGTTTGGGCTCATTTCCTTTGTGTTGGCCCAGCGTGTATCTCCCCAGGCTTCCGCTCCACCTCAACCGGGCGCCGCGGCCCCGGCCAACCTCGCTGCGGAAGGCCCTTATCTGGCCGAGAACGAGCGCGCGATGAAGAAAATGATGAAGGACATGGCGGCGAAGCCGACGGGCGATGTCGATCGCGACTTCGTTGCGATGATGGTGCCGCACCATCAGGGAGCCATCGACATGGCCGTGGCGGTCCTGCGCTATGGACGCAATGAGCGGCTCAGGCGGCTGGCTCAGGAGATCATCGTCACCCAGCAGGAGGAGATCGCCGCGATGCGTTTGGCTGTCGGCGATCCGCAGCCGTCGTCCATTCCCGCACCGACCCAGCCGTCACCCGTTTCCGATCACAAAACGACGACGTCCCCGAACAGGAAGCTGAAATAGGAGGCGAACATGAAACGTAGTCTCTTCGAGACGACGCTGCTGGCGAGCGCACTCCTCGCCGGATCCGCCGCCGCCCGCGCCGGCCAGGCTCCCGGCGCGGCCTCCGCTCCGGATGTGCCCGTGAGCCACCACGATCGCGTTTACGCCGCCGAGCAGTTCTCCAACACGGTCTCTGTCACCGACCCTGCCGACAACAAGCTTCTCGGCGTCATCCGCCTCGGCGATCCGCAGCCGGGCAACCTGAGCCCGCTGTACCGCGGCCAGGTGCTCGTCCACGGCATGGGGTTTTCCCCCGATCACAAGACGATCGCGGTCGTGGCCATCGCCACCAACTCGGTCACCTTCATCGACACCGCCACCAATGCGACGAAGCACGTGACCTACGTCGGGCGAGCGCCGCACGAGGCTTTCTTCACGCCCGACGGAAACGAGGTATGGGTCACGGTGCGCGGTGAGGACTATGTCTCCGTGCTCGACGGGCACACGTTCGAGGAAAAAACGCGGATCAAGGTTCCGGTCGGGCCCGGCATGACGATCTTTTCGCCGGACGGGACGTACGGCTACGTCTGCTCGTCCTTCAATCCCGAGACGGTCGTCATTACTGTCGCCGACCATCGGACGGTCGGCCGCGTGAAACAGGAGAGCCCTTTCTGTCCTAATATCGCGGCCACGCCGGACGAAAAACAAGTGTGGTTCACGCTGAAGGACACAGGGAAAACGCAAGTGTTCGATGCGCGCCCGCCGTTTGCGTCCATCAAGACGCTCGATACCGGCCCGATCACGAATCACGTGAATTTCGCCCGCAACGCCAAGGGTACTTTTGCCTACGTGACGATCGGCGGCTTGAACCAGGTGAAGGTTTTCCGCACCGACAATTTCGAACAGGTCGCGACGATCCAGGTCGGCAATCTGCCGCACGGGGTCTGGCCCTCGGGGGACGGTTCGCGGATCTATGTCGCGCTCGAGAATGCCGACACCCTGGTCGCCATCGACACGCTAACGAACAAGGTGATCGCGACAATTCCGATCGGACAGGCGGCCCAGGCGATCGCTTACGTCCCCAACGCCGTATCGGAGGGCGACGGGATGCAGAACCTGCAGCCGCTCGGCGTCGCGGGTCGGTCGGCGTCTCTGTCCCTCGCGCCGGCCACGGGGGCCAAGGCCGCGGGCAAGCAACCAACCAGCGTATCGCTCTCCGATCAGGGGCTCACACAGGTGCTCGAGGCGGCGGTGACGGGATTGGCCCCCGGGCAGCCGTATGTGCTCGCTTTGGCGTCGAAGCCCGATGGCGGCGGCCAGCTCGAGCCTCTAGCGGCCTTCATGACCAATCCAGCAGGGGCGGCCATTGTCAACGCCGTCGGCCCGATCCGACAGATCGTGCAAAGCAACGTGAAGGCGGAGCGCCGCTATCTGGTGATCGTGTCCGGCACTCCAGACAAGCTCGGCACGCTGGCCCAGGTTCAAGCGCCCTGAAAGACTGGCAGCGATGAGCAACTCGAGGCAGCAGCGTGTGCGCGAGCAGAGTCTCACGGCCCTGCTCGTGTGTCTGCTGCTGCTGATCTTCGCGGTGACTCCACTGGTCGAACAGGGCGTGATCGCGCAGCTCGCCGCCGGCGTTCTCTGGGCTCTGCCGGGTGTCGTCGCCGTTCTCGTCGTCTCCGGCCACTCCGCTGCCATAGCCGTAATCCTGGCCGCGACTGGAGCGGGCCTGGCAACGGCGATCATCGATCGCCCATCAGCGTTGAGCGCCGTCGTCGCGCGGGGCTCCGCGGTCGTGGCGTTGGGAGTTCTGAGCGGCGTCATCGCCAGCGCGGTGTTCGGGCCGGGCCGTGTGACGTGGTATCGCATCCAGGGAGGCGTCGCCCTGTACTTGATCGTGGCGCTTTCATTCGCGCACCTCTACGGACTGCTGACCGTGGCCGCGCCGGACGCCTTTTCCGGCGTGCCCGGCGGTCTGAATCCCCACGCCGTGTTCTACCGAGGGCGCTTGTTGTACTTCAGCCTGGTGACGCTCACGACTACCGGGTACGGGGATGTCGTGCCGCTGCATCCGTTCGCCCGAAGCCTGGCGACGTTGGAAGCCGTCATCGGGCAGCTTTTCCCGGCCACTCTGCTCGCCCGGCTCGTCACCCTGGAACTGCAAGGCCGGCGCCCTTCGGATGAATCGTGATGCGGCACGAGGCGGGGATCATTCGGGCCCGTATCGAGTCAGGGCAAGAATCGACAGCACGCGTCGACCGGCACTGCGATAGGAAGGCGCCTGACAACGACATGAGGCGATTCTGCTTCCTAAAGGAGTTTCCTATGAAACAGAGTGCTCCTCTCGCGATTGCGTTTCTCGTGATGGTTGCCGCGACGGCGGCCGCGGCTTCCCCGACTTGCAGCATTCATCCGAAGAAGGGAGCGACCAGGGAAGAACTCGCAGCGATGGCGAAGGTCACGCAGATCGACGCGCAAAAGACGGCTCTGGCCACCCTCAAGGACCCGTCGAAAGCAACCGTGAAATCGGCCGAGCTCGAGGCAGAGCACGGCTGCCTGCTCTATTCATTCGACATCGAGGTGGCGGGACAGACGGGAGTCCAGGAGGTTCAGATCGACGCCGGGAACGGCAAGATTCTTTCCAATAAGCACGAGAGCCCGAAGGCCGAGGCGGCGGAAAAAGCCAAGGACAAAGCGAAAGCGCCGAAAAACTAATGGTCGGAGCGCCGGAGCCGGTTCTCGAGCGCTTCGGCGCGCTTTTGCGCGTTCGCGAGCGCCTCTTCCGCCGGTGTGTGCCCATGCTGGACCCGCCCGAATTCGGTGTTGGCAAAGGCGACCCAGTCCGGCATCTCGACGCCGAAGGCCTCGATCTCGGACTCGTTGAGAAGCTCGATCGAGAAGAAGCGGCCGTCCCAATGGAGATCGCGGGCGTGGATACCCTGCGTGCCGAACGGGGCCGCCCGCAGGAGCTCGATCCAGTGCGCGGGCGGTGTGGGCTCGGGCTGCCACGCCACGAGAAAGCTCGTCACGAAGTCGTCCTTCGTCGGCTCGCCGGTCTTGCTCGAAGCGGGAACGACGTGGGGTCTTACCCGCGGGTGGCCCATGCGGATGCGGATCTCCGCAGGCTCCCTGTCGGACTCCGTCTCGGAGCGAAAAGGCTTTTCCTCTAGGGGAGGCATTGTTCCTCCAGTGCTGCTGGGAGCCGGCGCTACGTCGGCAGGCCGCATCGTCGCGAATCTCCGGTGCAGCGGCATCGACATCCTTGCCGAGTACTCCGGGCATCGTCAAGTCCTCTCCTGCTAAATCGACCGCCGCCTTCCCGGGCGGCGTTGAGCGCCCAAGGGACCTAGCAGGCTGCTGAACAATGGATGCGGGCGTCGTGTCTAACTTTCGGCCGCAGGCGTTCGCGTCGCGAACGGCGGCCGAGAGGCTCTGCTACCGGGGCTAGGCCCCGGATCTTGTTGAAAACTCTCGGCTGCCGGTCGCAAGGCGACCGCCGCAGCCGAAAGCCGCGCGGGGCCGTCTGCGGCATCGCCGCTCCTCCCCGATGCACAGAGGCATCGCCTTCGTCGCGGCTCTTTGCATCCGACCCCGCGGCGCTCGCAACGCCGCCTCACACCATTTTTCAGCAGCCTGCTGGGCGAACTGGCACGGGCAATGAAAGCGAAGCCGGGCAGGAGGGTTCCATGGAACGAACGCGTATCGTCGGTGTCTTCGGGGGCTGCGTTCTACTGCTCGCGTTAGCCGCCCCGCTGGCACTCAAAGCCGACCAATCCAAACCCATCGAGACGTTTACCTGCTTTGCCGTGAGCGTCGGCACGGGCAGGGCGGACGTCATCGAGATCACGATCAACCGGTGGTCCACAGACGCGGAGCGTGACATGTTGTTGACCACGCTCCAGGAATTCGGGCAGGACAGGGTTCTCGCGGCGCTCGAGAAGATCCGGCCGCCCATCGGATACATGCGCATACCGAACTCGATCGGCTACGACCTCTACTATGCCCGCAACCACCCCGAGCCGGACGGAAGCCGCAAGGTCGTCCTCGCCACGAACCGCCAGGTCTCGTTCCGGGAAGTGACCGACAACCTTCGGTCGATGCAGTACCAGTTCACGCTGATCGAGCTGCATCTCGACAAGAACGGCAAGGGTGAAGGGAAACTGGTCCCGGCCGCCAAGGTGAGCTGGGACACGAAAGCGAAGAAGATCGAGATCGAGAACTACAACGCGCTTCCGGTCGAGCTCGTCAACGTCACGGCGAAAAGGCCGTGAACGATCGGGCGACTTCAGCTGAGAAGTCCTGGAGTAGAACGGAGGAGACAGCGAATATGGCGAAGATCGGATTCCTGGGGTTGGGGGAGATGGGCACCCCGATGGCCGGCCGTTTGCTCCATGCCGGTCATGACGTGGTGGTCTGGAATCGCAGTGCGGATCGGACTGCGGTCTTAGCGAAGGAGGGCGCCGCCGCCGCAGCGACTCCCGCGAAGGCGGCCGCCGGGAGGGACTTCGTCATCACGATGCTCGCGACGCCGGACGCGCTCGAGCAGGTTCTGTTCGGGACCGATGGCCTGGCGCCCGCCCTCTCGCCTGGTCAGGTCTTGAT
>Ga0070698_100000704_pt1 | contig 35741 bp, 37 predicted proteins | sample KBSK1502metaG_FD_65477 | JGI IMG/M metagenome (GOLD analysis project Ga0070698, IMG submission 65477) | Corn, switchgrass and miscanthus rhizosphere microbial communities from Kellogg Biological Station, Michigan, USA - KBS K1-50-2 metaG | ecosystem: Host-associated > Plants > Roots >... | reverse complement strand
GCGGCGCGACGGAGCTGGCGCTTGGTTCGGGGTCAGACCGGTTCGCGAACCCGTAGAGAAGCTGCGCATCGGTATACGTCGAGCTTTCGAAAGCCGAACATCCCAGCGCTATCGGCCAAGGCGCCCAAGCCGAGCCCATGGTGGGCTTGCCCCTCGTTTGTGGACACCTCTTTGAGGCAGTGATGAGCTGCCAGAGCGAGGTGACCTGTGACACGACGGAGGCCACGGAGACGGTTCAGCAAGGAGTTCAAACGGGAGGCCGTGAAGCTCCTGCGCGACAGCGGCAAGGGCATCACCCAGATCGCGAAGGAGCTCGGGGTGACGCCGAGCGTTCTACGGACGTGGGTCGACATGGTCGAGGCCGAGGAGAAGACGGGGCTGTCGCCCGAGGAGCTCGACGAGCTCAAGCGGCTCCGCAAGGAGAACGCGCGCCTCAAGGAGGAGGTCGAGATCCTGGGAAAAGCGACGGCCTTCTTCGCCGCCCGAAAGCAGTGAGGTTCGCTTTCATCGACGCGAAGAAGGCCGAGCACGATGTTGCGATTCTGTGTCGCGTGCTGCAGGTGCAGCGCAGCGGCTACTACGCTTGGTGCTCGCGCGAGGAACCAGAGCGCGAGCGTGAGGACCGGCGGCTCGTCGTCGAGCTTCGGGCCGTCTTCGCAGAGAAAAAGCGGCGGTACGGCAGTCCCCGCCTGTGTCGCGAGCTTCGCACCCGCGGCACGTACGTGGGGCGGCATCGGGTCGCGCGGCTGATGCGCGAACAGCATCTGCGCGCTCGGCCTCGTCGCAAGTTCGTGAAGACGACCGATTCGAACCATGGTCTGTCGACCCCGCCTAACGTGCTCGACCGCGAGTTCCACGTCGAAGAGCCCAACCGGGTGTGGGCCGGCGACGTCACGTACCTGCCCACGCTCGAGGGCTGGCTCTACCTCGCGGTGCTGCTCGACCTGCACTCGCGTCGCGTCGTCGGCTGGGCGATGTCGGAGCACAACGACGAGGCTCTGACGCTCGCGGCGCTGCAGATGGCCATCGACCAGCGGCAGCCCGCGCCGGGCCTCGTGCACCACAGCGACCGCGGGACGACCTACGCCAGCGGCACGTACCAGGACGTGCTTGCACAGCACGGCATGGTCTGCAGCATGAGCCGCAAGGGCAACTGCTGGGACAACGCTGTCGTCGAGAGCTTCTTCAGCACACTCGATATCGAGTGCGTCGACGGGCGGCCGTTCTCGTCGAGGAGCGTCGGTCGCCGCGAGGTGGTCGAGTACATCCTGGGCTTCTACAACCCGACGCGGCTACACTCGTCCCTGGGCTACATGAGCCCGATGGAGTTCGAGCGTGCAGCCTGAAACCCGGTGTCCACGAAAACCGGGCAAGCCCATGGCGTTTACGTTTACGTTCGCGTTTACGTTTACGTTTCGACGATGATCCACAACCCAGGCGACTCTGTTTAGCGCCGTATACTGCGCGCGTGGTCGGCCTCGGCTGCATGCGCCTCTCGACGGACGCTGCGCGCGACGATGCGCGCTCGCGCACCGTGCTCGCTGCGGCGATGGACGCCGGCATCGAGCTCTTCGACACGGCCGACGCGTACGCGCTCGATGACCGCGACATCGGCCACAACGAGCGGCTGATCGCGAGCCTGCCGCGGCGGCCGTTCGTTGTCACGAAAGGCGGGCTGACGCGACCCGATGGTGCGTGGGTGCCAAACGGTCGCGCGCGTCACCTCGTCGCCGCCGCGGGCGCGAGTGCCGAGCGCCTCGGTGCGATCGATCTGTACTTGCTCCATGCGATCGATCCGCGCGTGCCGCTCGCGACGAGCGTGCGAGCTCTCGCGAAGCTGCGCGACGACGGCGTTGTGCGTGCGATCGGGCTCTCGAACATCGGCGCGCATCAGCTCGAGCAGGCGCTCGCGATCACATCGATCGATGGCGTCGAGATCGAGCTCGGACCGTATCAGCTCGACGCGATCCGCGGTGGGCTTGTCGCGGCGTGCCGCGCGCGCGGCATTCGCGTGCTCGCGCATCGACCGTTCGGCGGGCCCGCCGGCGTCAAGCGTCTCGCGCGCGACGAAGTTGCCGGCGAGCTCGCGCGGCAGCTCGGCGTGACGCCCCATGAGCTCGTGCTCGCGTGGCTCGTCGCCCAGGGCGTCGTGCCGCTGCCCGGTGCGACGCGCATCGAGACCGTGCACAGTTCTGCGCGTGCTCAACGGCTCACGCTGTCGCCCGATGTCGTCGCCGCGCTCGACGCGCATTGGCTCGCGATGCCCGTCCCAGCGCGCGAGAGCGTTGCGATCGCGAGCGATCGCGAAGTCGTGATGATCGTCGGCATGCCGGCGGCCGGCAAATCGACGCTCGCCGCCGACTACGCGGCGCGCGGCTACGTGCGCCTTAATCGTGACGATCGCGGCGGTTCACTCGCCGACATCGCACGCGTCCTCGATCGCGAGCTCGCAAACGGCGCTGCGCGCGTCGTCCTCGACAACACGTACGGTACGCGCGCATCGCGTGCCGCCGTGATCGCGGTCGCACATCGCCACGGCGTGCCCGTGCATTGTCTCGTCGCGACGACGTCACTCGAGCAAGCGCAGGCCAATGCCGTCGCGCGCATGCTGGAGCTGCACGGCCGCTTGCTCGAGCCGAGCGAGCTCGCGCGCGCGAAGCTCATCGCGCCGAGCGTGCAGTTTCGCTATCGCCGCAGCTACGAACCGCCGCGCGCCGATGAGGGCTTCGCGCGCATCGAGGATCTCGCGTTCGTGCCGCTGCCCGCTACCGGCCGCCGCGCACTCGTCGTCGAGCTCGATGACATCGTGTGGCGCAAGCGTCCCTCGTCACCCGCTGCGCTGGAGCTCATCCCCGGCGCACGCGACGCGCTCGCGGCGTGGCACGCTGCCGGCTTCGCTCTCGCAGGCACCACGTGGTTGACGCCACGCGAGCTCGATGCGCGCCTGCAGGAGCTTCTCGATCTGCCGATCGCGATCGCGCGTTGCACGCATCCCGCGGGGCCGCCCGTGTGCTGGTGTCGCAAGCCGCTGCCGGGTCTCGCGCTCTGGCTCGCGCGCGAGCACGGCTACGATCTCACCGCGAGCGTTCACGTCGGCAAAGGCCCCGCCGATCGCGGCTTCGCAACCCGCGCCGGCCTGCGCTACGTCGATATCGCCGACGGCTGGCCCGCGCCGCCCACTATGGAAACGTGAGCTTACCGACGTACGCGCGCCACTGCTTTTCGAACGCGCTCATGTCGGCGGCGCCGAGCGTCGCGACAAGTGTCTGGTAGCCGGATGGATCCTTCGCACGCGCTGCGCGAAACGCGTGATAGAAGTCGCGCAGCTTGCCGCGCTCTTGCAGGTAGTAGAGCAGATAGCGCGACGCCGCATAATTGACGCCGCTGTCGCCGTTGTAGAAGACGTCGGTCGATAGATGCGTGAGCGCTTGGAACGACGGCACACGCTTATCGCGAATCGCGTGCTGCAGTCCCTCGAGTCGCCAGTTCGTCAGCCCGACGATGTGCCCGTCGCGATCGGCGCTTTGCTCGAACAGCGAGCCAAGACCTTCGTTGAGCCACGGTGGCGCGTTTGGAAAATCTGCCTCGACATACGGGTGCACGATCTCGTGGACGAGCGTGCCGCCGCCGGTCGCGATGTTCATGAACATGCCGCCGTGGGTCTTCGAGTAGAAGCCGTACGGCGTATCGGGATCCTCGCCGGTCAGGCGCTTCACGCCGCGCTCGTAGCTCTCCGCGTCGCGGAACAGGAAGATGTCGATGATCTTCGTCGGCCTGACCGCGAAGAAGTCGGCCTCGAGGTGATCGATCGCCCACTTCACGGTGCTCGCATCGTGGCGAAGCGCCGCTGCGCCGGCATCGCCGACGACCACAAACGGCTTCTCGATCAAAATCTCGATCTTCGTGAAGCCTTTGCTCGCGAGGCGCTTGCGCAGCGCGGTCACGTGCTCGGCGTACGGATCGATGGGCTTACTCGTATCGGAGCTCGCGGGTGTCGCACATCCAAACGCGAGCAGCAGGAGCCAGCGACTCATGCAGAAGAAGACTAGCGGACGACGCCGCGGTTGCACGCTTAACGACGAGTCAGCCAGCGCGTGGTCATGTACACGACAAGCCTGCGTTCGGTGCCGCGGACATCCACGATAACGCGCTCTTCGCCCTTGTAGCCGAGCACCTTGCCCGTCATCCCCGCAGGTAGAAATCGCCACGTCGCCAAGGGATGACCCGCCGAGCCCGGGCTGCCCGGGCTCGGCGGTGTGCCGGGCATATGACGCGCGACCTCGACGAGGACATCCTCGCAGATCAGCACCGGATCGCCGACGCGCGGCGAGAACAAGAGCGGCGGCGCTTCGATGTCGATCCAGCCAGCATCGAGAAGGCCGGCGACGAAATCGGCGACCTCGTCGGCATCGTTGCGATCGACCTCGATCGATCGATGCTGGCTGCGCACGAGCCACGTGAGCGCGCGCGGCACCGGCGCGCGATAGCGCGTGAGGCTGGCAAGAAATCGATCGCCCTCTTGTCCATTCACGGTGATGGTGGTCGTGACGTCGATCATGCCTCGACGATAGCGACCGGGACTGACAGTGATGGCGCGCCCGCGGTGTCCGCATCCCTCGGAGAGACGCGCTACGCTGACGCCGTGAACCACCCGCGCATGACCTCGAGCGGCCGGCGCATCGCGTTCTTCCTCGGCGTGTTGATCGCGTTCATGCTGCCGAAGCGTGTCGAGTGCGGATCGCCGGACGCGCAGTGCGTGCTGCCCGGCGATCGCTGCACGCCATACGAGGTCGAGCCGTGGGGCTTCTACTTGCTCGAGCTGCTCGTGCATCGCGACGTCGGGTTCGCGTACAAATCCGGCGCCGACTGCCGCTGAGAATTTCTCGCTGTGGCGCGGATGTTGCGATGCCCCTTCATGGAGGCGTCATGGCAAAGCTCACGAGTTTCCCGGGCGGCATCCTGGTCGGAGTCGGGCTGATGTATTTCCTCGACCCGGTTCGAGGGCGGCGACGTCGCGCCCGCATCAACGAAGCCGTTGCGCGTGCAGAGCGCCACGAACGCGAGCTCTTGCGCAAGGCATCGCGTGACGCGCGACAACGTGCGCATGGCTTCGCCGAGCGGCTCGCACATCAGCCTGCGGCGGATGTCTCCGACGACGTCATCGAGCAACGCGTGCGCGCGTGTCTCGGGCGCGCCGTGTCGCACCCGAGCGCGATCGATGTCGTCGCGCGCGAGGGTCGCGTCATCTTGCGGGGGCCGGTCCTCACCGACGAGGCGAATGATGTCGTGCGCTGCGTCGCGCGTGTGTCGGGCGTGCGTGATGTCGTCGATCGCATGGAGCGCCATCTTACGGCGGGCTCGATTCCGTCGCTGCAAGGCGAAGGACGCGTGCGCCGTCATCGCGAAAGCTGGTCGCCGGCATTCCAGGTCGCCGCGACTGGTATCGGCACCGTGATGTTCCTCTACGGCTGGTTCTTCCGCGGCGGCGTGACGGGCAAGCTGCTCGGCACGGCCGGCGGCGTGCTCGCGCTGCGCGGCTCGTTCAATCGCACGATGCCGGAGCTCATCGGGCGCGGTCGTGGCATCACCGTGCAGAAGACGATCACCGTGCATCGCCCCGTCGAGGAAGTCTTCGAGCTGTGGAGTCGCCTCGACAACTTCCCGATGTTCATGGAGCATGTGCGCGACATCGATGTCGAGATCGGTGGCAACCGATCGCGGTGGACCGTCGACGGTCCCGCCGGCACGAAGGTCGAGTTCGAAGCCGAGATGTGCGAGCTCGTGACCGACAGCGTGATCGCGTGGAAGACGTTGCCGAACCAGCCGATCGACCACGAGGGTCGCGTGCGGTTCGAAGAACTGAGCGGCGGTACGCGCGTGCACGTGCAAATGACGTATCGACCGCCGGGCGGCGTGATCGGCCATGCGATCGCGCACTTGCTCGGGTGGGATCCGAAGGCGCGCATGGATGATGACCTCGTTCGCATGAAGGCGCTGCTCGAGGAGGGCAAGACGCGCGCGCACATGCACCGCATCGAGCTCGTCGACCTCCACTGACGTTATAGTCGCCCGCGATGGAGCGGGATCTTTCGGCATGGTTGGCGACGCAGGACTTTCGGGACACCTTGCCGACCGCGACGATCATGCCGCCGCAGGCGGGCGATCTCGATCGCGCGCTCGAGCTATTCGGCCAGATGGCAGGCCGCTCGCTGCTCGCGTCGGTGCAGCTGCGGCCCGGCGCGCTGATCGCCGAAGGCGGCATGGGTGTTGTGCGCGAGGCGGAGCAAATCGCGCTCGGCCGCACCGTCGCGGTCAAGACGCTGCGTGCCGACAAGCGCGATCCTGGCTCGGTGCGCGACCTCTTGCGCGAAGCATGGGTCACCGGCTCGCTCGAGCATCCGAACGTCGTGCCGGTGCATCACCTCGGCGTCGACGACAACGGGCTACCGGCGCTCGTGCTCAAGCGCGTCGAAGGTGTCGAGTGGAGCAAGCTGATGCACGACGCGCCGGAAGTCGCGCGGCGCTTCGGCGCGCACGATCTGCTCGCGTGGAACCTCGACATTCTGCTGCACGTGCTCAACGCGATTCGCTTCGCGCACAGCCGCGGCATCATCCATCGCGATCTCAAGCCGAGTAACGTGATGATCGGCGACTTCGGCGAGGTCTACGTCCTCGATTGGGGTGTCGCCGTCAGCTTGCGCGACGATCGCGAAGGTCGCCTGCCGCGCGTCAAAGATGTGAATCACATCGCAGGCACGCCCTGCTACATGGCGCCGGAGATGCTGCAGCCCGACGGCGAGCACCCGCTTTCGGAGCGCACGGATGTCTATCTCGCCGGCGCGGTCCTCTTCGAGATCATCGCCGGTCAGCCGCCGCACGCGGGCAAGACCGCGGTCGCGGTGATGACGAGCGTGCTGACGTCGCGTCCCGAGCTGCCGCGCACCACGCCGAGCGAGCTCGCCGCGATCTGCATGCGCGCGATGGATCCGGACCCGGCACAGCGCTTCGAGTCGGCCGATGCACTGCGCGTCGCGCTGCAGTCGTATCTCGGTCATCGCGGCTCGGAGCACCTCGCGGCGCGGGCGCGTGCTCGCCTTTCCGAGCTGCGCCTCGCGATCTCGGCCGACAATCGCGACGACATCTATCGCGTGTTCAGCGCCTGCCGCTTCGGCTTTCACGAGGCGCTCGCAACGTGGCGCGATAACGCCGACGCAACGCGCGGTCTCGAGGACGCCACGCTCGCCGTGGCGCGCTACGAGCTGTCGCGCAGCGACGCACAAGCTGCGGTCGCACTCCTCAGCGAGCTCGACAATCCGCCTGCGCTCCTCGTCGAAGCGCGCCACGCCGCAGCGGAGCAAGCGATGCGCCGCAAGCAGCTCGAGCAGCTGGGCCAAGAGCACGACCTCGCCATCGGTCGCCGCACGCGCGCGTGGCTCGGTGTCGCGATCGGCCTCTTCTTCGCGATCCTGCCGTTCATCCCGCACTCGCGAATGCTCGATCACGAGCGCCAATTCATCTCGACTCTCGTCGTCGTCAGCGCGCTCGCGATCGGCGGCTACATGTTCCGCACCGTTCTCGGCAGCACGCTCGTCAATCGCCGCCTCTTCATCGGCATTCTGTTCATCTTCGCGGCGAACTCGGTGCTCGTCGGTGCCGGCTGGATGCTCGGCCTCTCCGTCATCCACATCCACGTGCTGATGCTGTTTCTCTACTTCGTCTCGTCCGCGATGCTCGCGCTCACCGTCGATCTGCACCTGATCCCGACAGCGCTCGGCTTCGCGCTCGCATTTCTGTTCGCAGCCCGCTACCCCGAGTACTGGATGTACGCAAAGAGTGCCGGCTCGTTCGCGTTCGCGGTGAACGTGCTATGGGCTTGGCTCTTGCCGAAGTGACATGCCGCGCCCCCGCGATGTAACGATGCCGCACCCGAAGATCCTGTTCGTCGGGATCAACCCCGGTGCCACGTCGGGCAAAGTCGGCCACCACTTCGCGGGACCGTCCAATCCGTTCTACCAGCTGCTCCACGCGAGTGGTCTCGTGCCCATCGAGCTGCGTGCCGAGGAGGATCAGCGCCTCGTCGAGTTCGGCTACGCACTCGTCAACCTCTGCGCGCGGCCGACGAAGACCGCAGCCGAGCTCAAGCGCCCCGAGCTCGAGCGCGGTCGCAAGCAGCTCATCGCGAAGGTAAAGCTGATGCAGCCAGCGGTCGTCGCGCTCGTCGGTGTCACGCTCTATCCCGTCGTCTTCGGGCGCAAGGTTGCAACGCCAGGTCCCGGGCCGAAGCCCGAGCTGCTCGAGGGTGCGCGCGTGTTCGTCGTGCCAAACCCGAGTGGCCTCAACGCATCGTTTCCGACCTTCGAGGCGAAGCTGCCGTGGTTTCAAAAGCTGCGCGAGTTCGCCGAAGCGAAAGACTGAGACGATCGCGACTGCGCACCCGGCTCGATATCCTGATCGCCGACAGGCGTGCCCGATTTACCGCGCCAGTGGCTTATCCGATCGATAGATCGGCAGCAGGTTGAGGCGCTCGTCCCACGCGGCATGACGGCGGTAGAACCACTCGCGCTTCTTTTCGGGACTCTTCGCGAGCTCTGGATCCGCCGCGACTGCGGCATCGAACTTCGCGCGCAGCGACGGATCGGCCGCGAGCATCGCGCGCGCGGCCTCCTCCGCGACGTACGACTCCATGTACTCCTTGCGTTCGAACGCGGGGATCAGAAAGCCCCATTGCGCGAACGAGTCGGGGCCCGCGGGATCGAGCAGGTGCACGATCAACCGCACACTCGGCTGGCGCAGCGAGACGAAGATCGCGCCGCGGTCGAGCGTGCGCGTCTCCTTGGCCCATGTGCCCTCGAGCTCGACGCGCGTGCGCCCCTCGAACGGCGGCTGGAACGCGACTTTCGTCGCGCGAAATGCCTCGACCTCGACGCGCGGCTGGCCATCGATCTTCGTCCACCGAATGCCTTGCAGCTCGAGCAGCGGCGCGAGCTGCGCCGCGAAGCCGCCATCGATGATGTAGCCGGCTTGTGGAACACGCACCGAAATCTTCGGCACGAGCTCGTCGCGCAGCGGCACCTTCCAGATTTGCGGCTTCTTCTCGTCGTACGCGATCCACGTGCCACCCGAGATCTCCGACGGACGCTTCGTGTAGGCGTAGCCGCGAAACTCGATCTGCGTGACGTGCGGCCCATTGTCGTAGGTCAGCGGCAGCTGGGTGCCGCGTAGCGCGAGGTCCGCGGCATCGGCGGCACGCGCGTCGCGCTGCCACTCGCGCGCGTGTTTCGCCGCGAGCTCCAGCAACGCCTGCAGCGTGTGATACGTGCTCTCCGCGCGCTCCTTGTACGTGCGCCAGCTGTGCGTCTCGACGAGGATGCCGAGGCGCGAGCGCGCGGCCGCGTAGAATTGCGAGAAGCGTGGCGGCGCCTCGCCGAGCGAGAAGCCCGATTCCGGCTCGTCATCCTTTTCGAATGACGGATAGAAATCCAGCGGCAGGTGACCAAGGGCTTTGAGGCGCGCCTGCAGCTGATCCGACAGCGTCTTCGCGGTGCGATCGAAATGATCGGCACGTGCGGCGACAGGCCCGAGCATCACCGCGATGTCGTGCTCGAACTTCGCGCCGTCGGTCGTGTGCAGATCGACGAACACGAGCGGGTCGTAGCGGCGAAACAGGCCGAGCACGGCACGGATCTCGAGCGAGTCGGCCTTCATGAAGTCGCGGTTCAAATTCATGCGCGCCGCGTTCGTGCGAAAGCCCATCTCTTCGGGCCCGCGCTGATTCGGTCGATTGTTCGGCCCGAAGCGCTCGTGCCCATCGGGATTGATGCAGGGCACGAACACGATATCGACAGCATCGAGCGCGCCGGGCGCGACCTTGCCGTCGAGCAGATCGCGCATGAACCAAAAGCCGGCGTCCTTGCCTTCGATCTCACCCGCGTGCACGCCGGCCTGCACGTAGATCGTCGGATGGCCACCACCGCGCGACACGCGCAGCGCGACGATCGGCCGATCCTCGAGCGTGCGACCGATCTCTGCGCACGTGACACCCTCGTAGACACGTGCGAAGTCGCGGCACAGCGTGACCGCCTCGGCGTACCGCCCGGTCTTCACAAAGTGCGACGCTTCGCCGGTCGAGATCAGCGGCAACACCGGGCGTGCGGTCGTGTGGCACGCGGCGAGCGCGATGCAGAGCAAGCCCAATCCGGGCGAGATGCACATCGCGCGAGACTTTACATCTAGCGCTGGGGCGGGCGGGGTGCGTGCGCCCAGTTGTCGACGACTTCGTCGTCGCCGCAACGATTCATGTAATCCATGCCGAAGATGCGCGCTTCCGCGGTGCGACCGTCCATCGCGAGCAGCTTCGTCAGCTCGCGCGCGCGCTCGAGGTCGCAGCGCTGGCCGAGCTCGACGGTCAACATCGGAATGCGCGCCTTGCGCTGATGCTGAATCTTGCGAATCTCTCGGCGCATCGCGACGCGCGGATCTTCTTTGTGCACGGGCAAGAGCGCGATGAACCAACCCGAGATCGCGAACAGCACGACGAAGATGAACGCGAACATGATGCCGCGTTGACCGCGCGAGCGGCCGAGCGGCTTTTCGACGAGCCCTTCGGTGCGGCGGCGGATCGCCTTCCAATCGGCACCAGGCACCGCGAGCTTCAGATCTTCGATCGCACGACGCGCATCCTGCAGCGCGCTGCTATCGACATCCGTGCCCTCCGCGTTTGTCGGAGAGTTCCGCGCGTGCGGGCGCATCTCGTCGTACGCCATCGTGTTCGCGCCGCGAAGCGCGAGCTCCGAACGCGCGCGATCGAGGTGGCGCCAGATCTCGGGAAATTTATCGTGGAGGTCGATGACCTTGCGGTGGCGCGCGTGATGCGATCCATGCGGCTGGCGAATCACGCCGACCGCGTGTTCCCACTCGTCGACCAGCGCCTCGCCGATCAGGATCGCACCGACGGCACGGTCGCTCTCATCGACGGAGTTGGCCGAGTCGCGGTACATCAAGGTCAGTGTTTCGGATCGCGCCTGCCCTGGCAAGCGTTTCTAGGGTAGTGGCGGCGGTTGTGTGGGGGAGCCGTCACAAACGTAGTGACGAGCACGCTCCAAGCAGACAGCCAATCACGACATCGATGGCGGTCACGGCGACCGCGGTCCCGATGGTCGCAGCGACGGTGAAATCCTGGATTTGCGACGCGATCGCGGCCGTGACGACGAGGTCGGCGGCGGTCGCGCCGACGAGCAGCGGCAGCGACGTTTCGTCGCGCTTCCAGATGCCGACGCCGGTGACGCAACTTCCGAGTGCCAAGGTCATCGCGAGTGCGGCAGCTCGCTGCATATTCAGGAGCATAACGCTCCACGTCGCGCGAAGCCTAATCGCGTTGCCAGGTGCGTCACGTGGAAGAAACGCAACCTGTTCGGGCGTCTTGTCGTCGGAGGGTCGTGTGACGCTCTCGATCGACTTCAACGGAACCTTCGAGCTCGCCCAATGGTGCAAGTTGCTCCGCGACCGGGGCTGGACCGGGCAACAGGTGGCACGCTCGCTCGGGCGCAGCGAGGGCTATGTCAACAACTTGATTCGGATCCTCGAGCGGGCATCGCTCGAGGTGATCGAGCGTTGGCGGGCCGAGCAACACCCGGCGAGCACACTCACACATGTCTGCGCCACGGATTGGCTGATGCACGTCTGCGTGCTCCCGCCCGAGGTCCAGAGTGCCGAGCTCGCCAAACGGGTAGACCGGCTGCGGCCAAAGCCGGAGGAGCCACCGCTCCTCGACGAGCCCAAGACCGAGCCGGGGCCTACATAAGCGAAGCTCGCGAAACTTTCGCCTCGCGAGCTCCTTTTAGATCAACCGGTCGTGGGCTCTTGAAGTCCGTCGAGATCCTCGCGAGCTTTGAAACCGATCGATCGAACTAGTACTTGGCCTTCTTCTTCGTTTTGTCCTTTGCGGCCGGCGGCGTGCCACGATCGTCGCGGTCCTGGTTGCCGTGCTCGTGCTCCGCGGCGCTCGGTGGTTGGCGAACGGCGCCTGGGCCGCGATCATCGGGGCGATTGCCACGATCATCGGGACGGTTGCCCGGCGCGTTTGGGTTTCCTCTCTCATCGGGGCGATTGCCGTGATCGTCAGGACGGTTCGTCTGACCCGGCGGCGTCATCGGCCGATTCGGCGGTGCCGCAGGCGTCGTCGTCTGCGGCGTCGTGTGATCGATATCCGGCGGCAGCGGCGACGGCGTCGTGCCGTGATGCTCTTGCCCCGGATTCAGCGGCTGACCCGGCGCGGGTGCTGGCGAGTTCGGATACGTCTGCTGCGGCTCGGGCTGCGGCTCCTGGTACGTCGGCGTTTGATACGTCTGCGTGCGCGTCTGCACGTTGCCCGGCCGCGCGAAACGATCGCGGCCGATGTGACGACGATATTGCACGTAGAGTTGCGGACGCTCGATCACGCGCAGCTCGCCGGGCAGATACACCGTATCGATGCGCGCGAAGCCACTCCGATACGAATCCGAGCGGAACCAAAACCCGTCGCGATACAGCCAGTAGTAGCCGCGACTGTAAAACAACGGCTCGTCGGCATCAGCAATTACCTGGACGCCAGGGCTGATCGTGACCAGCTCCGGTGAGGTGACACGGACCGAGCCGGCGTATTCCACCTCGCTCGTAGCCATACAGCCCGCGAGCGATGCCGCCACGGCGAAGACGCAAGCGGATAGGCGTGTTGGCTTCATGATTACCTCCGCGATCCAAAGCAGCATCGCGCGTGCCAGAGCGAAAAACTCGTATGCTCGTCGCGATGAGCGAAGGCGACGAAGGTAAGAAAAAACGAAAGCTACGAACGCTCACCGGGCTATCAATCGACGAGTTTCGTCACCCGCTCGATCAACGCGCGACCGACGCGCTGAAAAAAGTGCCCGGCCTCGACAAGCTGCTCGCAAAGATTCTCGAGATCGGCTTCGAGCGCATCTTCTACATCGACAACGTCGCATCGAATTTGCGCGTCACGCCGAAGATGTTTCCGCGCCTGCATCGATCGCTGACGTGGGCGACGAAGATCTTGAACGTCCCCGAACCCGAGATGTACGTCGAAGTCGATCCCGTGCCGAACGCGTTCACGTACGGCCACACAAAGCCGTTCATCTGCCTGACGACAGGCCTCATCGACATGCTCTCGGATGAAGAGCTGTTCTTCGTGATCGGTCACGAGGTCGGGCACATCAAAGCGGATCACGTGTTGTACGGAACGATGGCGCGCAACATTGCGGCGCTCGTCGAGCTCGTCGGCACGTTGACGCTCGGCATCGGCTCGTTGCTCGGCGTCGGGCTGTGGTTCGCGCTGCTCGAGTGGTATCGCTGCGCCGAGCTCACCGCCGATCGCGCCGCGCTCTTGTGCGTGCAAGATATCGAGCCCGCGCGCGACACGTTCATGAAGCTCGCCGGCGGCACGACGCGGCTCGCCGTCGAGATGGATCGCGAGGAGTTTTTGCGCCAGGTCCGCGAATACGAAGACGTCGATCGCTCCGCGCTCGACAAGGCGTACAAGATCTTGCTTACGATCCCGCGCACGCATCCGTTCGCGATGCAGCGCGCGAAGGAGCTCGACGCGTGGTTCACGTTCGGATACCCCGAGCTCATGGCGATGCATCCCTGAGGACTCACGCCGCGCGCGGCAAGCGCGCGACATGATTGATGCGAACGCGTGGCATGGCGGCTGCTCTAGCCAGCGCCATGCGCGAAGCCACCAAGAATCTGAAAGACATTTCGATCGTCGACCTCGCCACCGTCACCGGCGGCTGCCACAAGAGGAGAGCCGCGCCGTGCGCGCCCTGTTGTGGTGGCGGCGGTGACGGTGGCGAGGTGAACGTCACGGTCGCAACAGGCGGCGCGGCACCGCCGGCGCAAGGCGGTCAGCCAGCAGCCGGTCAACCGCCGCAGCTGATCTGAGTCGTAGGCGCACGCGATCGCGTGGCCCGGTGATTGCTGCGTTCGAACGCATGACGATCGCCAACGATTCCGGTTCCACGCTCTCGACATGGATGACGGAGCAGGTGCCGAGCTTTGCTCCGGACATTCCCGACGATGCGAACCCCGATGTTTGTGTAATCGGTGCGGGAATCGCTGGGCTCAGCGTCGCGCACGAGCTCGTCAAAGAAGGCCTCGACGTGCTCGTTCTCGATCAGGGACCGATCGGCGGCGGCCAGACGGCGCGCACCAGCGCACATCTGGCATCAGCGCTCGATGATTACTTTCATGTGCTCGAACGCCGCTTCGGCAAGAAGGGCGCGAAGCTTTGCTACGAGAGCCATGCCGCAGCGATCGACAGGATCGAGCGCAACGTCAACGAGCTCGGCATCGATTGCGACTTCCGGCGCGTCGACGGCTTCTTGTTCGAGCCGCTCGACGATCCGCAAGGCGTGATCGCGAAGGAGCTCGCCGCCGCGCAGCGCGCCGGGCTCTCCGTTTACGAGGTCGATCGCGCGCCGCTGCCGTTCGATACGGGGCCGTGCTTGCGGTTTCGCAATCAGGCCGAATTTCACCCGCTGAAATATCTGCGCGGCATCGCGAAGGCGGTCGTCGCAGGCGGCGGTCGAATCTGCACCGGCGTGCACGTCGTCGGCGTCGAGGCGGGCACACCATGCGAGATCGAAATCGCGGGCGGGCGCAAGCTACGCGCGGCATCGGTCGTCGATGCGACGCAGATGGCGATCACGAGCCGCTTTAACATTCCGCTGCGCGAAGCGGCGTATCGCACGTATGTCGTCGCGTTCGCGGTCGAGCCCGGCTACATCCCGCACGGGTTGTACTGGGACACGCTCGATCCATATCACTACGTGCGCGTCGCATCGGCGGAGCAGGGTCACGAGATCCTGATCGTCGGCGGCGAAGACCATCGCGTCGCGCAAGGCAATGCGGAAACGCACTTCCCGCGGCTCGAGGCGTGGGCGCGCGAGCACTTCCCCGATGTCGGTCAGGTGCTCGCGACATGGTCTGGGCAAATCCAGGAGCCCGCCGACGGCATGGCGTACATCGGCCATCTGCCAGGGCAGCAAAACGTCTACGTCGTCACCGGCGACTCCGGCAACGGGCTCACGCATGGTGTCGTCGCGAGCCTCTTGTTGCCGGCGCTCATCACGAACCGCAAACATCCGTGGCAGAAGATCTACGCGCCGAGTCGTTCGCGCCTGCGTGCGATCGGCACGACGGCGCACGAGGCGATCAACTCGACCGGTCAGTACGTCGATTGGCTGCGCGGCGGCGATGTCGAATCGCTCGACGATATTCCGCCCGGTCACGGCGCGACGATCCGGCGCGGCCTCCACGTCATCGCGGCGTACAAAGACGAACGCGGTCAATGTCATCTGCACAACGCGCGCTGCCCGCACCTCTCCGCCGTGCTGCGCTGGAACGAAGTCGAGAAGACGTGGGACTGCCCGGCGCACGGCTCGCGGTTCGCGTGCACCGGCGAGGTGCTCAACGGTCCCGCGACCGTCGGCATGGATGAACCGACGGCAAACATCGATGCACCGACGGGCATTCCCGAGCCAATCCTCGGCGACGAGCCATATCCACTTCGGCCTGCATGAACGCACATTCGCTCACGACGAAAAGCGTGAGCACTGCGGACTCCAGGTTGTAGTCCGCATCCCCAGGCAACGAGACACGCCAGTGGGCGCGCTTTCATTCGCGCATTACGCGATGTGCTGCGCGATGCGCATCGCGTGCAAGAACCGCTGCGAACGCGCGAGGCATATCGCTTGCTGAAGTAGCGCGACGGGAGGTGCTCCGTGCGCGCAGCGCTACTCGTCTGTCTTGCGTCCTGCACTGTCGGCGAACCTACGATCGTCGGCGACGACCCGCCCGAAGACTCGGTGACCGGCGACGGACTCGCGAAGCGAGACTTCGAAGGCATCAGCACCGACCGCGACTACATCGAAGCGCGTGTCTGCGCCAGTGGCGAGACGACGCTCGGCGTCGACGTCTCGTACTACCAAGGCACGATCGATTGGAATGCGGCGCGCAACGCGGGCGTCAAGTTCGCGTTCGTTCGCCTGTCCGATGGCGATGTCTTCACGGACCCGAAGTTCACCGCGAACTGGAACGGCGCGAAGCAGGCCGGCATCATCCGCGGCGCCTACCAATTCTTTCGGCCGAACCAAAACGTCACCGCGCAAGCCGACAAGATGATCGCGGCGATCGGTACGTACGAGCCGGGCGATCTGCCGCCGGTCGTCGATGTCGAAGCGACGGGCGGTCTCAGCGCGGCGACGATCCAATCACGGCTGCGCACGTGGGTCGATCGCGTGAAGAACGCGCTCGGTGTTACGCCGATTATCTACACCGGCAAATATTTCTGGCGCGACGAGGTCGGCGCACCGGCCTCGTTCGTCGGCAACCCGCTCTGGATCGCGCAATACACATCGCTGTGTCCCGACCTGCCGGCGCCGTGGCAGCGCTGGACGTTCTGGCAATACACCGAGAGCGGTCACATCGCCGGCATCAGCGGCAACGTCGACATGGATCGCTTCAACGGATCGGTCGCCGAGCTGCAAGCGTTCGTCGGCTCGACGACCTCGCCGCCGCCGGCGAACGACACGTGCACATCGGCAACGCTCAACAAAGAGGTGCCGGAATTCACCTGCGTCCAAGCCGCAAGCGACCAGAAGTGGTACCGCTGCGAAGCCGGCGCGTGGATCCAAAAGACGTCGACGACCGGCTGCGCATCGACCTACGCGTGGTGCTCGTCGGCAACGCTCGGTCGCCTCGTGCCGCCGCGCACGTGCGTGCAAGCGGCGAGCGACAACAAGTGGTACCAGTGCAACGGCTCGACGTGGGTCACGCCCGTCGATCCGATCGCGGAGACCGGCCCGATCGGACTTTGCTCGGCGACCTATCAGCTCTAACGACGCGTCCACGCTATCTCGTCGTGCTCTGCGTGCGACGCCCGAACGCTCTGCAGAGCGCGAACACGCGCGGCTGGCCTCCGCTCGCGAGGGCCGTCCGAGCTCGTGCGTTGACTCGCGCGTTCTGCTCACGCGTGCGCGCTGCTCACTTTATCTCGCTCGGCCGGCCCTCGCCTCGCGGGGCCGCGCCGCGCGTTGGCGACAGCTCCTGGGTTAAGCAACGCGACGCGGTAGCACATCGCGCCAGCGCACTCTGCGCGGAGGCCGTGGCGCGGTGCCTTCCTTCGCGGCGCGTGCGCGCTCTTGCGTGCGCTTGCGATCGGCGAGCTCCTTCGGCGTGCCGACGTACGGCTCGCGCGTGCCGCGCAGGCGATCGAACCATTGGAACGTCACGCCCCAGTTGCGGTGCTGGTTCGCGCCCATGTGATGGTCGTAGTGCCACGTCAGGTGCGTGCGTCCCCATTCGGGATCGATGTGGCAGCGACGATGATCGCGTCGGTACTTCGCGAGCAGGTACCACGTTGTCATCGTGTAGAACGGCGCGATCGGAAACAGCGGCGCATGCGCGAGGCCGATCGCGACGAGGCCGAGCGCTTCACCGAGCTGCGTTGGCGTGCTCCACACCGGGCCTTCGAAGTCCGGATCGTAGCCACCGTGCTTGCGCACCTTCTGATGATGCACATGGAAGTGGAACGCGAAGATGCTGTCCTTGTTGCGACCGCGCCAGTGCAAGAGATAGCGATGCGCGGCCCATTCGCCGTACGCGAAGCTCGCGATCGCGAGCGGTATCCCGATCATCGGTTCGATGGTTCGGCCGACGCCGCGTCGCGAGCAAGTTACAAAATGAAGTCAGTCGAGCGTCTGCGCGGAGACCGCGAGCTCGAGGCCCGTGAGCTCGAGCAGGCCTGCCCAGTTCCATAGCTCGCCCGTCGCCGCGAGCGAGACCGTCGCATCGACGTGATCGCCGCCGCCCGCGAGCGTGACGTTGACATCGATCGGCGGCAGGTGCTGCGTACCGAGCGGCGTCTGGCCGCCGTTGATCGCGATCGACCATTCGAGATCGAGCATCAGCGTGAGCTTCGCGGTGGCTTCGTCGTCGCCATTCCATTGCGTCTCGCCGCTGACGGTCGACGCGAGCACGACTTTGACGTCCTTGAGCTGCGCCGGCTTGTTGAAGACCTCTTCGGGAATCTCGATCGGACCCACGCCGACCTCCAGCGCATCGAGCTTGAGCATGCCGCGCGCATCGAGGCGCGCGTTCATCTCACCGGCTGTGATCACGAGTGGCGTGACCCCCTCGATCCAGCCGCCACTCGTCCATCGCCGCGCAGTCACCGTGCCGGTGCTGCCTTCGGAGCCGACGAACAGACGTTGGGGCCCGTCTTCGAGGCGGTCGCGAACCGAATCGTATTCGGGTCCGCCAGGCGGACTAGAGGTGGTGCAGGCAGCTGCGAAAAACGTCAAAGCTAGGAACGTGCGCATAGTAACGCGACGCGTAGCAAGCACCTTGCCAGTGGTTCGACCATGGTCGGACCTCTGCGAAAACCCTTGAGATCTCAGCTATCGAACAATGTTTAGAAGACATGTAGGTATGTGTCAGCCTGTCGCTTTCCGGCAGGTCTACTAGCCGCCGACGCGACGCATCAATTTGTTAGGCCTGTATCCCGCCGGTCACTACGGCTGTGAAAAATCGAGCGCGTCCTTTGGCGGCTTCTCATCCTTCTTCGCGCCCGCCGGCTGCTTGTCCTTCGCTTGCTTCGAGGCAGGCGCCGGCTTGTCGAGGCGGTCGAGCACCGTCGTCGGCACGCTCTCCTTTACCTCGACGGGCTTTTTCTCCTCGTCTTTGTTCTTCTCGGGCTTGGCCGTGGCGGTGTCCGGGCTCGCGAGCGTGATCGCAGCCGCCGCGGCCGCAGCGCCACCGGCAACGGCCGAGGTCGGCGGATGCGGCGCATTCGCGAGCATCGGCTTGTCCGGCGCAGCCCCGCAGGCTGCAAGCAGGAGCACGAGCGCGAATCTCCGCATGATCGAATGGTACACCTCGGCTCCTCATGCATGCCATTGCGATCACGAAGCCGGGCGGTCCCGAGGTGTTAGCTCTCGTCGACAAACCGCTGCCGGAGCCGGGCCGCGGCGAAGTGCGAGTTCGCGTGCGCGCGACCGCCGTCAACCGCGCGGATCTGCTGCAACGCATGGGTATGTATCCGGCGCCGCTCGACGCACCACCCGATGTGCCGGGATTGGAGATCGCCGGCGACGTCGACGCGCTCGGGCCCGGCACCGAGCGGCTCGCCGTCGGCGATCGCGTGTTCGGCCTCGTCGGTGGCGGCGGCTACGCCGATGCGATCGTCACCCACGAGCGCGGCCTCGCGAAGATTCCCGATGGGATGCCGTTTGAAGAAGCGGCCGCCGTACCCGAGGCGTTCGTCACCGCGCACGACGCGATGGTCACGCAAGCGGCGCTGCGAAGTGGCGAGACATTGCTCGTGCATGCCGTCGGCAGCGGCGTCGGGACCGCGGCGGTCCAGCTCGGCCGCGCGCTCGGCGCGACGGTGATCGGCACCGCACGCACGCAAGACAAGCTCGATCGCGCGCGCGAGCTCGGCATGGACCACGGCATCGCGGTCAGCGGCGGCAAGTTCGCCGAGCAGGTGCCCGGTGGCGCGGCCGTCGTGCTCGAGCTCGTCGGCGGCGCGTACGTCGCCGAAGATCTGCGCTGCGTGCAAACGCTCGGCAGGATCGTGCTCGTCGGCCTCCTCGCCGGCAACAAGACCGAGATCGATCTCGGGCTCGTGCTCCGCAAGCGCGTGCGGATCCTCGGCACCGTGCTGCGGTCGCGACCGCTTGAAGAAAAGCTCACCGCGATGCGCGCGTTCGAAGCGCAGATCGTGCCGCTGCTCGCGCGCGGGCGCCTCAAGCCGGTGATCGATTGCGTGATGCCGCTCGCCGACGCAGCGCGCGCGCACGAGCGGATGGCGAGCAACGCCGGCTTCGGCAAGATCGTGCTTGTCTGTTAGGGGCAGTCCTGCGTGTCGACGCTGTCGAGCAGGTTGTCGCAGTCGTTGTCGACGGCGTCGCCACACGTCTCGCGCGTGCGGCACGTGAGCGGGCGCGTGCGCAGCAGCGTGCGAATGCGATAGCGCTTGAGCAGCATCTCGATGCGCCCGGGAAATACCTGCAGCCCGATCATCGGGATGTAATCGAGCGTGTTCGGCACGAAGTCGATCGGCGGGCGCATCGGCGACCATTGCTTGCCGTCGTAATGAAACAGGTCGCGCTCGCTCGCGGCGACGACATCATCGGCCGCGCTCGCGGCGAGAAACTCCACGTCGGCGAGCGCCGGCACGATCGTTTCGCTCCACGCGTTGCCGTTCCAATGGAGCATGCGGCCCTCGCGCTCGGAGACGTGGACGTCGTCGGGCGCGATAGCGATGACAGCGAGCATCTCGAACGACGCGCTCGTCGAGACCTCGCTCCACATGATGCCGTTCCAATGCCACAGCTTGTTCGGTGCGCCTGCTTCGACGACGTAGATATCGGTGTTCGAGCTGCCGGAGACGCTGCGCACCGCTCGATCGGAGAGCGCGAAGCGATCCCACCCCGTCGCCGTGCGGTGAAACGCGCCGGCGGTGCCGAATGCCCAAACGTCGCTGCCGATGCCCCACACTTTCTGTAGCGCCGTCGTTGGCGATACATCTTCTGGCGTCCACGTGCCGATGTAGTGATACACGCGGCCATCGTTCGCTGCGACCCACACATCATTCGAAGCGGCGCCCCAGATGCTCGTTGCGGCGACGTCGGCGGTCGCAGCGACGGTGAACAGCTTCGACCACGCGCCGTCGTAGTGCCAAACCTCGCCGTTGACGTTCGTGACGAACAGATCGTTTGCAGCGGTTCCCCACAGCGCGGTGTTCTCGATTGCATCGAATGGATTTATGCCGAGCGGGCGATATACGCCGAATGCTTGGCCGCGATAGCGATAGGCGAGGTTGAGCGTCGACACGCCGACGACCTCGTCCGCGCCGAGGCTGAGCAGCCCCGAAAGCGCGGCGAGGCCGCTCGGGCTCGCGCCGATGTTCGTCGAGTTCGACCACGCGACGCCGTCGAAGTGCCGCATGATTCCGTCGACACCGGCGACCCACGCATCGTTTGGCGCCGACGATGCGATCGCGTTGTAGATCTCTTGCGGATTCGTCCACTGCGTCCACGTCGCGCCGTCGTAATGCGCGATCACGCCGGTGCCTAGGTTCGCGCTGAGGCTGCCCGCGACCCACACATCGTTCATCGCGTTTGCGTCGATGAACTTCACCGCGACGCCGGTGAGCGTCGACGGTGACCACGTCGCGCCGTCCCAGTGCACGAGTGGGCCTGCGTTCGTCGCGACCCAGATGTCGCTCGGCGAGCTGCCGCGGATCGCGATCGGCTGCCCGCTAAACGATCCGACGGTGCTCCACGCGCTGCCGTCGAAGCGCAGGATGCTGCCGGTCGTCGCGACGTACACGGCGGTCGCGCTCGCGGCCCAGACGTCGACGTATTCGCCGGCCGGCACGCCGCTGACCGTGCTCCACGCATTGCCGTTCCAATGGATCACGACCGATGGCAACGCCGGGCTCGTTCGCGATTGGCCGACTGCCCACACATTGTTCTTCGCGACCGCCCACGCGCGGATCAGCGTGTTCTGCACGTTCGTCGGCACCGTGTTCCAAAACGCGCCTTCGTAGTGCATCGCGCGGCCGTTTTGGCCGACCGCCCATTGATCGGTGTGCGATGTGCCCGCGACGCCGAGCGCGATGACATCGCTCAGCGACTCGGGCGTCCAGCCGAAGCGACTGCAGTCGACGATGCCGAGCGCGCACGATGAATTGCACGTCACCGATCCGGCATCGAAGCCAACCTCGACGCACGTCAGGTTTGTCGAGCCATCGCAAATCTCGGGACCGTTGACGACGGCGTCGCCGCACCAGCCGTGCACTTCGCAACCGGCGGTCTCGTAGTTACACGCGTTGTTGCACGCGAGGCCGTCGACGCCATAGAAGTCGACCGTCTTGCAGTCCGCTGTCATGCCGGTGAGCGGATCGATGCCGAGGTTTTCGCCATCGCACGCTTCGTTGCCGGTCACGTAACCGTCGCCGCAGAAGAAGACTTCGCATGCCCCGTCGCGGCATGCGCCGGGCGCATCATTGAACGTGCAGGCGTCGCCTTCGGCCTTGCCGTCGCACGCGGCGATTTGCTCCGGCACGAGGCAGCGATGATTCGCGACATCGCATTGAAATCCGCCGGGGCACGTCGAGCCATCCTCGCAGAGCACGGACGTCGAGCTCACGCAGCTTGCGCACACGACGAGCCACGCCGCTCGATACATAGGCCCATGTTACGCTGAACCGCCGTGACGGATGAGATCAAGGGTACGCAGTTTGGCGTCGGCCCGGTCACGCCTACATCTCCGCGCCGCGGCTCGGCGCCGGCCGGAGTCGCGGTGCCGCTGGTGTCGCAGGTGGACTCCGCGGATCCCGGTGCGTCGCAGCCGGGCGTTGATCTCCCGCCGGGCACGCGCGTCGCGCAGTACGAGCTGATCCGCGAGCTCGGGCGCGGCGGCATGGGCGTCGTGTACGCCGCGCGCGATCTGCGGCTCGGCCGCCGCGTCGCGATGAAGTTCTTGCGCCACGTCGATCGCGAAGTCGTCGACCGCTTCTTGATCGAAGCGCGCGCGACCGCGCAGTGCAACCACGACAACATCGTCATCATCTATCAAGTCGACGAGCACGACGGCATGCCGTACATGGTGCTCGAGTATCTCGAGGGCCGCTCGCTGCGTGAGTTCATGGGCCCGTTCGGCGATGGCGAGCCGATGGCGCCGGCGCGCGTCGTCGAGCTCGTGTTGCCGGTCGCACGAGCGCTCGCGCGCGCGGCGGAGCTCGGCATCGTGCATCGCGATCTCAAGCCCGAGAACGTGATTGTCACGCACAACGGCCAGGTCAAAGTGCTCGACTTCGGCATCGCGAAGGCGCTCGGCTCACCGAGTGCGCGGCCGCAGCTCGCGTCGCAGTCCGGACCGCGCGACCTCACCGTCACGCGCGAAGGCGCGCTCGTCGGCACGCTTCCTTATATGTCGCCCGAGCAGATGGGCATGGATTACATCGACCATCGCTCGGATCTGTTCTCGCTCGGCATGATCATGTTCGAGATGCTCGCCGGGCGACATCCCGTCGAGCCGCTCACCGCAGACGCGCTGACGGCGAACCTCGTCAACTCCGCGCCGATGATCTCGCTGCGAGGCGCAAAACCGGATGTGCCCGAGCCGCTGATCGAGCTCGTCGACGATTGTCTGCGCAAGCGCAAACACGAGCGCATCGAGAGCGCGAACGAGGTCGTTCGCCGGCTCGAGACCATGCTGCCCGGACATCACGGCCGCATGCTCGCCGAGGGTGAGAGCCCCTACCCAGGGTTGTCGGCGTTTCAGGAAGCCGACGCGGATCGTTTCTTCGGTCGCGCGCGCGATATCGCGCGAATGGCAGCGCGCGTGCGCGAGCTACCGCTGACAGGTGTCGTCGGGCCGTCGGGCGTCGGCAAGTCATCGTTCATTCGCGCCGGCGTCGGGCCCGCACTCAAGGCAGCGGGCGAGGGCTGGGACATCGCGACGCTGCGCCCGGGTCGCCACCCGATCGCTGCGCTCGCGAGCATCGTCGAGCGGTTCACGACCGACGCTCGCGCGAGCGCGCAGATCGATCACGACGCACTCGTCGATCGCCTGCGCCGCGAGCCGGGCTACCTCGGCTCGCTGCTGCGCTCCCGAGCGGCGTCGCATCGCTCGAATCTGCTGCTGTTCGTCGATCAATTCGAAGAGCTCTACACGCTTGTCGCGGATGCCGACGAGAGGCGCGCGTTCACAGCGGCACTCGCCGCGCTCGCCGATGACACCGCGACGCCACTCCGCGTCGTCGTCTCGATGCGCTCGGATTTTCTCGATCGCGTCGGCGAGGACAAGCGCTTCCTCGAGGAACTATCGCGTGGGCTCGTGTTCTTGTCGCCGCCCGATCGCGCCGGCTTGCGCGAAGCACTCGAAGAACCGCTCAAACTCGTCGGCTACGATTTCGAGACGCCGCAGCTCGTCGATGACATGCTCAACGCGCTCGACAACACGCCGGGCGCGCTACCGCTGCTCCAGTTCACCGCGGCGAAGCTGTGGGATGCGCGCGATCGCAAACGCAAGCTGCTCACCGCCGATGCGTATGCCGCGATCGGCGGCATCACGGGTGCGCTCGCAACGCACGCCGACGATGTCGTGCGCAACATGAACGCAAACGCGCAGCGCCTCACACCGCGCGTGTTTCGTCAGCTCGTCACGCCGGAGCGCACGCGCGCGATCGTCGAGCTCGCCGATATCTATCAGCTCGGTGATGACCGCGCCGAGATCTCCCGCGTGATCGATCTGCTCGTCGCCGCGCGGCTGCTCGTCGTGCAGACAGGCTCGGTCGAGCTCGTCCACGAATCGTTGATCGAGAGCTGGCCGATGCTTCGGCGCTGGCTCGATGAAGATCAAGAAGACGCCGCGTTCCTGCTCGGGCTCAAGGCCGCCGCAAAGCAATGGGACGGAAAGGGCCGGCCGACGGGTCTGCTCTGGCGTGGCGATGCGATGGTCGAGGCGCGGCGCTGGTACACCGCGCGACCGCGGTCGCTCGGTGCGCGTGACAAGGCGTTTATCGAGGCGGTGCTCGCGCACGCTCGCCGCAGCAAACGGCTGCGCACGATCATGCTCGCGAGCGCGTTCGCCGTGGTCGCCGCGTTCGGCATTGGCGCGAGCGTCGCGTACCTGCGCGTCAGCGAGGCGGAGCGCAAGGCGAGCGCGGCCGCGAACGAAGCCACGGCTGCACTCACGCAGATGCGCGCGGAAGAACAACGCCGCATGAATGCGGAAGGTCAGGCCGCCGATGCCGAAGCGAAGAAGCGGCTCGCCGAAGCGGGCGAGCGCGAAAAAGCGGCCGACCTCGCGCTCAGTCGCGAGCAGTTGATCGAGAAGAACGCCGAGCTTCAGCAAACTGTCCAAGAGGCGAAGGCCGCGCGCGAGCGTGCGGAGGCCGCGTCGAAGAAAGCAGAGGCCGCGGCTGCCGAGGAGAAGCGCGCGAAGGCCGCGCTGCAGGTCAAGCTCGATGCCGAGCAGGCGCGCATCAAGAAGATGGAAGAGGCACTGCGCAAGGTCTCGACGCAGCTCAAGGAGTAGCTAAAACGATCCGCGCCACGTGACCGCGGCGCCACCTTGCGTCGGCGTGACGGTCATCGATTCGGGATAGACCGTGCGGCCGCGATTCAGATAGAGCAGCACCGCGCCCGTCGCGAGCGTCGCGCCGCCCGCGACCATCAGACCGATGCCGATCGTGCTGTTGATTTCAGCATCGTGCTTCAGATACGCGACATCGGCGAGCTCGCTCTCGGGGCAATTGCCGGTGCAGCGTTCATCGACGAACTTGTCGTAGCTCTTCATCTGCTGACCGGCGATGTACTCGAGCAGCCCGCCGACGGCGAGCACAATGGCACCGCCGCCCGCGACGGTCCACGGCACGTAGCCGGGCCAACGATGAACGATCCGCGCGCCCGCCTCGAGCGGCTGGAGCTCGAGCTCGACGGCGAGCGGCTTGCCACCGATCACGACAAGCTCGAGCGTCTTCGGCAACAGGCCTTGCTTCGTGCCGACGACTTGATGCGGTCCGGGCGCGAGGCGTCGCGTTTCGTTCGCCGGGCACGTCGCGAACGGTTTGCCGTCGAGCGTGACCGCGACGCCGGCCTGCCCGCAGCGCACGGTGAGATCGCTGACTTGCGTGGAGAGCAGCTTGTCGTACGCGAGCGCTTCGTTATAGACAGCGTCCTCGAGCGGCGCCTTGCCGTATTTGAGCGCGAGCTTGAGGTTGTCGTACGCCTCGACGTTGCGCTGCAGCTGGATCAGACAGCGCACCATGTTGAAGCGGATCGCCGGGTGATCCCAGATCTTGATCGCTGCGGTGTACTGCTCGAGCGCCTCGACGTACTTGTTCTCGAGGAGCAGCGCGTTGCCGGCATCGAGCAGTTTTTTTGCCGCCGCCTTTTGCTCTTCGGTCACGCCTTGCGTCCACGGCGAGTCGGCGCGCGCCGGCGCGGCGGCGGCGAGGACAAGCGCAAGCAGGCAAATGCGCATCGCGACCAGTATAAGCTAGAGCGCGACGCGACGGACCGCGAACGGCAGGTTCGGCGCTTGCTGCGTAAACAGCCGTCCGAGCTGGCCCTCGGTGACCCACGCCGAGTCACGCGCGATCGCAACACCGGTTGGCATGTCGAGATCGCTCGCGAGCGCGGTCGCCGTTGCCGCCTCTTGGGCGAGCGAGAGCTTGGAGATGCGATTCGCACCACCTTCGATCACGAGTAGCGTGTGATCGTCGAGCGCGCGCATCCCGTCGGGACCCGCGAGTGCCGGCGTGACGGTGATCTGCGTGATCGACTTGTCGAGGCCGACCTTGAACAGCTCGCCTGTATCGAGCTTGTTGATGTAGAGCGCGCCGCCGGCGTACACCACGCCATCGAGACCAAACGCGCCCTGCGAGTCGGGCACGAAGCGCGCGTCTTGCACGAACGTCTCGAATTCGGTGCCGCCTTTCGCGAGCCGCTGGATCGTGCCGCTGAACGAATCGGTCGCGTACAGATTGCCGGCGCTATCGAACACAATGTCGTTGCAGAAGTAGCTTTGCGCGAGTGGGTAGGTCGCGCGCGGCTCGCCGGTGAGCGAGAAGCTGCGCACCTCGGTCGCGCGCTGGAACGTGGTGTCGACCGAGCACAGCCACAGCGTGTCGTCTTTGACGTGCACGCCCGTCACGCCGGTGACGCCGTGCGCGCCGGCGGCGAGCAGCGTGCGCGGCTCGGTCGCGCCGTCGTCAAACGCGACGACTTGTCCTGTGGTGAGACTGCCGATGTAGAGCGTGTCGTCTTTGGCGTGGATGCTTTCGGGGTAGTACGCCTGGCCCGGAAGCGCGAGCAGATCGGGTTGCGAGTCGGTGCAGGCGAGGAGCGAGAGCGAGAGAGCGATGGTGGGTTTCAGCATGCCGGCACCGTGCGAACCACCCGGTTCTCTCGCAATGCACACCATTGAACATATATATTGCACGAGATGAAATCCGCGGATCTCAACCTGTTGATCGCGCTCGATGCGCTGCTCCAGGAGCAGAACGTGTCGCGTGCGGCCAAGCGTGTCGGGCTGTCGACGCCGGCGATGAGTCACGCACTCGCGCGCCTGCGCAAACAGCTCGGCGATCCCCTGCTCGTGCGGGCAGGGCAGCGTATGGTGCCGACGCCACGCGCGGCGGATCTGCGAGAACGCGTGCACGCGATCGCGAGCGATGCACTCGGCGTCATGCAGCCCGCGCCGAGCCAAGACATTCGCACGCTCGAGCGCACGTTTCGCATCAAGGCATCCGACATGATCCTGTGCGTGCTCGGGCCCGAGCTCGATCGGCTCGCGTGCGTCGCGCCCGGGATTTCATTTCACGTGATGCCGCCGCAGTTCGAAGAGCCGCAGCTGCTTCGCGACGGCACGATCGATCTCGCGATCGGCGTATACGACTACGCGCCGTACTCTGATCTGCCGACCGATCTGCGCATCCAGCAGCTGTATGTCGATCACTTCGTCTGCGTCGTGCGCGCGAATCATCCAAGCGTCGGGCGCTCGATCACGATCGAGCAGTACTGCGAGCTTCCGCACGTGCAGGTCGCGCCGCGCGGTCAACCCGGCGGTTACGTCGACGAGCAGCTCGCGAAGCTCGGCTACCGTCGACACATCGCCCGCGCGGTACCGTTCTTCATCGCGGCGCTCATGCTCGTTGCCGAGACTGACTACATTCTGACTATCTCTGGCCAACTCGCGCGCAGGCTGGGTGGTCCTCTAGGTGTCAGGATCGTGCAACCGCCACGTTCGCTCGCACTCGAGCCGAATCATTTGTCTCAGCTGTGGCATCCGCGAAATGATCGCGATCCAGCCCACCGCTGGTTACGCGAAACGATCGTCGCTGCCGCGCGCGCTTCGACTCGCAGTCGTGTGCACTAATCGTACAGAGACGTGCACGCGATGATCCGTACAATGAAGGATGATGAGGCGGTTTGTATTGCTGTTCGTCGGTGGGTGCAGTTTTCACCCGGGCGTTCTCGGCGGCGATAACGCGAACCCCGACGGCGGAACGGTGCTTTCAAGCGACAGCAGTTCAGCGACCGATATGTCGATGGTCGATGCGCGAGAGTGCTGGATGCAATCGGAGGTCGGCGTCAGCGTGTGTCTCGGCGCACCGCCCACGGGATCGATCACGATCTCGTCCAACACGTCGATCGATACATCATCGAGCGGCAACGGCATGCTGCAGTGCAGGGACATCGGCGGGCTCTGCGTGATCGCCGCGCAGTCGATCACGATCAATTCCGGCCGCACGCTGTCGGCACATGGCGATCGTCCGCTCGTGCTGATCGCGAGCACCACGATCCAGATCGACGGCACGATCGATGTCGCGAGCCACATCAATGGTCAGCGCGGCGCCGGCGCGAACATGCCCGGCTGCACGAGCGGCACCGATCCAACAAACGCCGGCGGTGGACAAGGCGGCAGCTTCGGCGGCAAAGGCGGGGACGGTGGGAACCAAGATGGCGAGTCGAGCTCGAAGGGACTCGCCGGCGAGGCGATCGCAGCGACGACGCTGCGCGGCGGCTGCCCGGGTCGACGCGGCGGCAACAATGGTGGACAAGGCGGCGATGGCGGCGGCGCGGTGATGTTGTTTGCAACCACGATCGCGTTCGGCAGCAACGGCGTGATCAACGCATCCGGTGCAGCGGGTCGAGGCGGCGGCAGCGGTCGCGAAGGCGGCGGCGGCGCCGGCTCCGGCGGCATGATCGCGTTCTCTGCCACGCAGATCACAGCGCCCGGCGAAGTGTTCGCGAACGGTGGCGGCGGTGGTGGCGGCAGCGACAACACGAACAACGGCTCGAGCGGCGGCGATTCGAGTGCATTCGATAGCGGCGGCAATGGCGGCAACGGCGGCGGCAATGCCGGCGATGGCGGCGATGGGTATCCGAGCTCGTCACGCAACGGCGCAAGTGGTGGCGGCAGCAGCGACGCCGGCGGAGGAGGAGGCGGCGGCGCGGGTGTGATCCGCAACTTCTCGACATCGTCGCTCGGCGGTAAGATCTCGCCACCAGCCAGCTAAGCGGTTCGTCGAAGATTTGCGCGCGCCATCGTGTTATTTCCGTATGGTGCATCCTCAGAGCGCGCGGCTCATCGAGACCATCCGCACCTCGATCATCGGCGACGATCACGCGCTCGAAGGCCCGTACGGTCCGCGCCGCGTCACGTATGCCGATTACACGGCATCCGGTCGCTCGCTGACGTTCATCGAGGAGTTCATTCGCGAGCAGGTGATGCCGCTCTACGCGAATACGCACACCGAAACGAGCGGCACCGGTCGCCAGACGACCACGTTTCGCGATGACGCGCGTGCGCTGATCCATCGCGCCGTCGGCGGGGGCGCCGACGATTGCGTCATCTTCTGCGGCTCGGGCGCGACCGGAGCGATCAACAAGCTGATCGACATCATGAACATTCGCGTGCCGGCGGATCTCGATCGCCGGCATGGCCTTCGGCAACACGTCCCGGCGGAAGAGCGGCCGGTCGTGTTCATCGGCCCGTTCGAGCATCACTCGAACGAATTGCCGTGGCGCGAGTCACTCGCCGACGTGATCGTGATCCACGAAGACGCCGACGGCCACATCGATCTCGAGCACCTCGAGCAGCAGCTCGTGCGCTTCGCGAAGCGGCCGCTCAAGATCGGCAGTTTCTCGGCGGCGTCGAACGTCACCGGCATCGCGACCGACGCGCGTGCGATCTCGACGCTGCTGCATCGTCACGGCGCGCTCTCGTTCTGGGATTACGCCGCAGCGGGTCCGTACGTCGAGATCAAGATGCGGCAGGACGATGAGCTCGCGTACAAAGATGCGATCTTCATCTCGCCGCACAAATTCATCGGTGGCCCGCAGACGCCGGGCGTGCTCGTCGTCAAGCGCGCTGTCCTCAAGAACACCGTGCCCGCGTGCCCGGGCGGCGGCACCGTGAAGTACGTCAACGACGCGACTCACCTCTACAGCGACGATCCGGTGATCCGCGAGGAAGGCGGCACGCCGGCGATCATCGAGTCGATTCGCGCGGGCCTCGTGTTCCAGCTCAAAGAGGCCGTCGGCACCGAAGCGATCATCGAGCGCGAGACCGAGTTCATCCAGCGCGCGATCACGTCGTGGTCGAAGAATCCAAACATCGCCATCCTCGGCAACAAGAATGCGTGGCGGCTGTCGATCGTGTCGTTCGTCGTGCGCCATCGCGAGGCGTACCTCCATCACAACTTCATCGTCGCGCTGCTCAACGATCTGTTCGGCATCCAGTCGCGCGGCGGCTGCGGCTGCGCGGGGCCGTACGGCCATCGCCTGCTCGGCATCACCGTCACCACGAGCAAAGAATTCGAGCGCGAGATCGTCCGCGGCTGCGAGGGCATCAAGCCCGGTTGGATCCGCGTCAACTTCAACTACATGCTGTCGGAGACGCAGTTTCAATTCATCGTCGACGCGATCAACCTCATCGCGACGGATGGCTGGCGTCTGTTACCGCACTATCGCTTCGACCCCGATACCGGCGAGTGGCGCCATCGCGCGCACAGCGGCGTGCCAGTGATGCGGCTCGCCGACCTGTCGTATCGCACGGGCAAGCTCGAGTATCGGTCGCGTCACGCGACGGAGCCCGAGTGGGCACTGCCGAACTATCTCGACGAAGCCAAGCGCATCATCGCAGCGACGGTCGAAGAGTTCCGCACGCTCGAGATCCAAGAAGCGCCGCGCACGCACGACTTCGAAGAGCTGCGTTGGTTTCCGCTGCCGAGCGAAGTGCTCGAGGAGCTCCGCGGAAACCCGACGGGCCGCCACGCCGCGCTGCTACATCCGTAGCGGTCTTTAGCGATTGCCACCACCGCTGACGAAGCGCAGGCCGATCAGGAGATCGATGTCGATGCTCGTGAAGTCGTTGAGGCGAATCTCATTGCTGTCGTCGTACGAGTGAAAGCTCATCGGCACCGCGAATTCGCCGCCGACCTGCAACGATTCGCCGACGCTGAACCAGACGCCGACGCCTGGCTCGAGCGCGAGACCCGTGTCGGTGTCATCGGTGGTGCTCTCGAAGCCGCCGAGGCGATACGTCGCGCTGATCATCTGGATGTCGGCGCCGAGGCCGAAGCGCGGGCTGATCGTGATCTTCGGACCCGCTTTGATGTGCGCGACGATGTCGCCGAGGATGCGGAAGCGATTGGCGTTGATGTCGAGCGTGCCGATCACAGGAAATCTGTCGGGGTCGACGTTGATCGGGGTCCAATCGAACGACAACATGCCGCCAATCGTGCCCTGCACGAAGCCGCCTCGCACAAACAGCTTGATGCTCGGGTCGGTGTAATCGGTCCAATCGTTGTCGCCGGCCGGTACCATGACGCCGCCGCCAAGCTCGGCGAAGCCTCCCGCACGGGCAGGTGCCGCGGACACGATAAGCAGGGCAAAGACAGGGATAGCTCGCAGCATGATACGAGGGTAACGCTGTCATCTCGGGGACTCGCAATGTCACCCGGCGGTAGACATCATTCAGCATCGCTTCCCATCAGATCTCGCCGGGATAGCCGTGGCACGACGCGTGCTCGAAGGGGCAGAGCCACCAAGGAGCATCCCCCAATGAAGACCATCTCTAACGTCGATCTCGAACAAGTCACCGGCGGAAAGACGAGCAACATCACCGACCAGGCCGGTTCGTCTTCCAATAACGACCAGGTCATGGGCGCCCTACAGGGCATCCAGAGCTCGCTCAAGGACCTCCAGAGCAATCAGAACAAGGGCCCGTTCGGCGGCAGCAACGGCCTTCTGTTCATGACGATGGCGCTCGCGCTGTCGTCGCGTCGCAACAGCGAGGTCTACGTCAACTACGGCGGCGGCTGCCGGCGCGGGTTCTACTGGCGCTCGAGCTGGTAATCACGCTCGTCGCAGCGCGGCCAAGATGAGGCCGTGAAACTGCTCGCCAGCGTTGCGATAGATCCATCCAACATGCGCGCGACACTGCGCGCAGATGGCGACCTGCCACGAAAAGCCCGGGAACCACGAAAACGCGGTCTCGGTGTCGCCGACGTGCGAGCAGCCCGGTGCGGCGTTGAAGCAGCCGATGCGAAAGTCAAAGCCCGCCGGGTTCACGAACGCGTGCTCGTGCGCGCCGTTCATCTCGATGCGGTGATCGTCGTCGGTGATGCGATGGCCGCACGCGGCGCAGACAAGCGCGTGCTCGCCCGATTTCGTCCGCACCGGCAGGGGCGACGATCTGCGGTCCCTCTCTCGATCGAGCAGCACGATACGAGTGTAGAATGAGCCCCCCATGTCGGATCGCATCCTGTCGGTGGTTGATTTGCTGCTCGGTGCTGCGTACGCGGACAAGGAGCTAAAGGAGCAGGAACGGGCGAAAGTCCGCGAGCTCGTGAAGGAGCTTGCGGGCGAGGTGCCGAAGGAGGTCGAGGAACGCATCGGCTCATTCGATCCGGCGCAGTTCGACCTCAAGGCGGCCGCGTCCTCCTTCTTCGTCGACAGCGAGCAGGACAAGCGCAAGCTCTTGTTCCTCGTGAGCGCAGTCAACGAGAGCGATGAGGAGCTCGATCTCGCCGAGGACGAGTACCTACGCAATCTCGCGAAGGAGCTCGAGCTGCCAAACTCCGCGCTCGAAGGCCTCACCATCGAGGTCGAATCCGTCGATCTCAAGGACACGTTCGACAAGGTGCGCAAGGGCCCGCCGCCGCCGCCGAAATCGCAGTCCGTCGACGTAGATATCGAATGAGCTTGACGCGCGTGCGCGCGCTACGCAGACTGCACCGCTCTCTTACGCGGAGATCTGCCATGTCGCTCCTTGCACATCGCCGCGTCGATCGCGCGTAGCCGCGTCGGCGCGGGTCCACGATCCACTCGAGTTTTTCACCTCGTGCGGGCGCAGCTGCGCCCGAGGAGCGACCATGCACAACCGCAAAGATTTGCAGCTGTGCCGCCAGGTGTTCGATGCATTGACGTACGCGTTCGCGGAAATCGACGATCCACTGATCGACGATCTCGTGCTCGCGTCCGTCGTGCCGGCGCCGAGCGCGGCGCGCGTGCAAGTGACGTTGGTGCCCTCTCATGACGACGTCGATCCAGACGCCGCGCTTTCGCGCGTGCGCGAGCTGGCCGACGAGCTGCGTGAAGAAGTGGCGGCCGAAGTCACGCGCCGACGCGCGCCCGAGCTCGTGTTCCGAATCGGACGACCTGACGAGCTACTTCGCTAGGTACGGGAAGCGCGGCTTGGGGGCGAGCCGTTCGAGAAGCTTCCATAACACCAAGGCGATGATGATCATCAGCCCCCACTGATCAGCGAACAGCGGCAACCCCGGAAAGACGCTGCCGCGCAGACCCCAGTAGCCGGGCACGAGCCACAGCCCGAACACGATCGCCATCGCGACGATCACCGAGAAAATGCGCACGCGCGCGCTGTGCCTCTCGCGCCGGCGCTCGTCGATATCGCGCAGCAGCTCGACGTGCTGCTCGTTATCGAGAGCGAGCACGCCGTCGTAGCCGCACGCCGTGCAGCGCGTGCCGTCGGACTGACGGTTACCGCACTCCGGGCAGGCGAGATTCACGACGAGAGCTTGGCGGTCATCGTGATCGGCGTCGCCGATAGTGCGCGCGAGATCGGGCAACCCTTCTTCGCACTCTCCGCGAGCGTCTGGAACTGATCGGCCGCGACGCCTGGCACCTTGCCTTCGACATCGAGGTTGATGTTCGTGATCGTCCAGCCGGGCTCTTGCTTCTCCATCGTCACGGTCGCGACGGTCTTGAGCTCCGTCGGCGTGAGGTTCGCGTTCGTGAGCTGGAACGCGAGCGCCATCGTGAAGCAGCCGGCGTGCGCCGCAGCGATCAGCTCTTCGGGGTTCGTGCCCGCTTTGCCGTCTTCGGACTGAAAGCGCGCCTTCGCGCTGTACGGTTGCTCTTTGAACGCACCGGAGAGCGTGGTGAGTGTGCCGGTGCCGGTGGGACCTTGGCCTTGCCAAACGGCGGTGCTGGTTCGTTTGAATGACATGGCGCACGTATACACCCGCGCCGGCGGGAGTGATCGCGCGCCGCGTACAGACTCAGCTCGCGTGCGGCATGCCGCGGTGGCCGTGTTGGCCGATCGGATCGACGGTGCTCGCCTGCGGTCCTTCGTCTCCGCTCTCTTCAGTGAAGCGAACCTCGTCGCCGAGCTCGAGCTGGTCGACGCCACCGAGCACGCTGTTGCGATGGAAGTAAACGCGGCGGCCATCGTCTGGCTCGATCCAGCCCCATTCTTTCTCGACGTCGATGAACGTCACGCGGCCGTGTTGTGCGCCGTTGCGCTCCGGCCTGATGTCACCGCGCTTGAGCGTCTTGCGAACGTGGTCCTCGAGCTGGCGCTTCGCCGCCGCGAACGCGTCGCGCACCGCGACGTTTGCATCTTCGTGCGCGCCATCGGGGCCTGGGTCGTGACTCGCGACGATCTCACCACCGGGGACCGTCAACCTGACGCGAACATGGTACTGGCGACCGTTGCGGTGATGACGATGAGGCGTTTCGATCATTACCTCGCACCGCACGATCCTGTCGTACACGCGCTCGAGCTTTAGGGCCCAGTCATGGATCCGAGCTTCGAGCGCCTCACTTTTGTCGAGCTCCTTAAACGTAATATCGACCGGGATCTGCATGATCTCCCGATGTGCATCGCTCGCGCCACGGAATCTGTGCGGGAGAATGCAGGTTTCGAAGCGCGTTCGCGCATGACACGCGTGGCGCTTGCGCACGCTCGCAGAACGCGCGCGGGGAAAACTTGGATCAAGTCACTTTGATCCAGCCCTCGCCAGGCGGCGGCGCCGCGGGTGCGGCGACGACAGGCGGTGGTGCGGACTGTCGATTTCGCATCATCATGATGAACGGCAACATCTGCATGAAGTCGCCGCCGCTGTTTTGGCGACTCGCAGCGAGCTCTTTGATCGAGCTCATCAGCGACTGCAGCATCATCGTGACCTGCTCGGTGTTGTCGCTCGCACCGCCGGTCACGGCGGCGAGCAAGTCGGGATCGATCGCGGGAAGTTCGTCATGGGCCATACGAGATCCTTGGTGGGTGCGCTGAATCTCGCTTGAGCACGGTGTGTGCCACGCACACGCCGCGTGATGCCGCGACATTGCGGGAGTCAAGACGCCTATGGAGTCCCACCTCGTCAACCGTGGGATGCAGACCGACCGCGTGACACTCGTCGCCTAGAAGTTTGCGCCACTCAACGAGAGAATGGTCTCCATGTCCAGACTGAAACCTTACCTACTCGTATTGGCGTTTGTGGGGGCCGGCTGCAACGACGATAAGTGCGATCCGGTCCAGCAAACAGGTTGTGACGACGACAAGGTCTGCGAGACCGTGTCCGGCGGCGACCCCGCGTGCTTTGATCCGATCGCGATCCAAGGCCGTGTTTTTGACCTAGCGAACAATGACGGCATTGTTGGTGCACGAGTTGTAGCGGTTGATGTCAATGGGGCTGCCGTTTCGAACGTTGTCGAAAGCGGCGAGAACGGTGCGTATAGCTTGCCGATTCCGACTGAGCGCAACGCCGACGGCACGCCGACGAAGCTCGAGGGTAACGTGACGCTTCGCGCCGACGCGAAGTCGTACGAGTCGTTCCCCGGCACGAACAAGCAGCCGTTGCCGATCGACATCGCGACCGCGACGGAGGTCGACGACCACCTCATCATCAAGAGCGCGCT
>Ga0070698_100000702_pt1 | contig 35811 bp, 40 predicted proteins | sample KBSK1502metaG_FD_65477 | JGI IMG/M metagenome (GOLD analysis project Ga0070698, IMG submission 65477) | Corn, switchgrass and miscanthus rhizosphere microbial communities from Kellogg Biological Station, Michigan, USA - KBS K1-50-2 metaG | ecosystem: Host-associated > Plants > Roots >... | reverse complement strand
CGGTCCGGCCCGCGTTGCGCGACGGTCAAAGCGCCGCTAAGGATGCACTCCGACCGCGTGTAAGAGGGTGGCGGTCCCGTAGCCAAGGACGAAACACCCTGGGATCGTGAGGACCCAGGCGCTGACGATCCGTCCGGCGATGCCCCACCGCACGGCCGAAAGCCGCCGCGTTGACCCGACCCCGAGGATCGCGCCCGAGATGGCGTGCGTCGTGGAGATAGGAATTCCGAACCGGGTCGCGATTTCGATGACCGTCGCGGCCGACGTTTCGGCCGCGAACCCGCTTACCGGAGTGAGGGCGGTGATGCGCATGCCCATGGTCTTGATGATCCGCCAGCCGCCGGTCGCGGTCCCGAGACCGATGCTGACCGCGCAGATGACCTTTACCCAATCCGGGATGTAGAACCCGGGCCCGGTGGGCACCGTGCCGTACGCGGCGAGCGCGAGCGCGATGACGCCCATCGTCTTCTGCCCGTCGTTGCCGCCATGGCTGAACGCCATGTACGCGCTCGACAGGATCTGCGCCCGCCCAAAGAAGCGCGTGACCAGCCGATAGCTGACCCTTCGCAGGCCCCAATAGAGCGCGAGCATGAACGCGTATCCGAAGATGAACGCCAGCAGCGGGGAGTAGACGATTCCGAACGAGGTCTTCTGCAGACCAGGCGCGATGATCACGTCCAATCCATGCCCGGATACGGCCGCGCCGATGACCGCGAAGATGAGCGCGTGACTGGACGACGTCGGTAAGGCGGCGACGAAGGTGATGAGGTCCCAGACGATCGCACCGATGAGGGCCGCGATGACCAAGTCCTGGGTGACGACCTTCGCGTCGACGATGCCGTTGCCGACCGTCTTCGCGACGGCCTCGCCGGAGAGAGCCCCGACGAGGTTCAGGGCGCCGGCCATGAGGATGGCTTGAAGCGGCGTCAGCACCCGGGTGGCGACGACGGTCGCGATCGCGTTTGCGGCGTCGTGGAAGCCGTTGACGAATTCGAAGCCGATACCGAGAACGACGACCAGGACGAGCAGGACCGTGGCGTTATCCAACTAGCTGTGCTTCACCCTGATCGTCTCCACGATATTGGCGACGTCCTCGCAGCGGTCGATCGCGACCTCGACGAGTGAGTAGATGTCCTTCCACTTGACGATCTCGATCGCGTCGTCGGACCCGGCGAAGAGCTCCGCGACCGCTTCGCGCCAGATCTGATCCCCCTCGTTCTCGAGCGTGTGGATCTTGATCCAATAGGGCTCCAGGTTCTTCAGACCCTCGAGGCTCTTGAGCATCTGAACCACCTCCCTCGCGGCGGTCACGAGGACCTGCGCTTGCCGGACCGCTTGCGGTCGGATGCTCTTCACCTTGAACAGCTGGACGAGCTCGGCCACGTCGTAGCAAACGTCGGTGATGTCGTCGATCTTGCTGCCGAGGCCGACGATGTCCTCGCGATCGAGCGGCGTGACGAACGTCTCGTTCAGCCGGCGCACGATCTCGTGATTCAGCTTGTCGCCGTGGTGCTCGATCGCATGGATGTCCCGGACCTTGTTCTCGACATCGGTGAAGTCGTCGAAGAGCTTCTCGAGCGCCTCGGCGGCCTCGACCGCGTTCTGGGCGTGCTGTTCGAAGAGGACGAAGAATTCGCTCTTCTTGGGCAAAAGCGATAGCCGCACTGGGTCGCCTCCCTTCGTCTGCCGCGCGTATCCTGCCCGACCCACATCCGCGGTGCGGCGGCACCCCTCGTCGCTCTGTCTCGCGTGATGCTTTCGCGCTCGGCGTGACGTCTGGCGGAACAAGCGACAGCAAGCGGGCGTTTTGCAGACGTCGGTTTTGAGCGCTACCGAGCCTCGGCGGTCTCGGGATTCAGCGGCGGCAATCGGAGGTCAGGGCGTGGTCCTGGTATGCCGCCAAGGAAGCGAGCGCCGTGGCACGAGGTTTGCTCAAGCGCCCACCAGACGAGACGCCTGCGGGCGAGAGAAAGAGGAAACACGATGGTGCTCTTCGCGATCGGACTCATGGCGGGTATCGCGCTCGGGATGATCATCGTCGGCTTCCTCGCGATCGGAGCGTACGACCGCGGATACAGCGAGGCCCTCGAGCGCCGGAAGGCGTGGCGGAGCGAGCTCGTCGCACGGACGGTCGTCGGGACGCGGGCGCTCGTCTCGGCTCGCAAGGCGAGCTGAGACCTCCTAAATCAGGTCGAAAGGGGCCGCCGAAGGGCGGCCCTTTCGTCTATCCGGGCGCTTTAGGGTCCGAAGAACTTCCGCTTCAGGTCATCGATCGCCCGCTGTAGTGAGTCGATGACCCCCGGGATTCCGGTGGGTACGATCTCGACGCTCCCATCGCGGGCGATTCGCAGCTCGTCCCCAGGCTGAACGGCTGCCTTGACTGCCGAGCGGTCTGCCGTGATGGTGAAGACGACCCGATTCTGCTCGTCGACGATGGTCCCGACCCGGAGCTTCCCCTGGGGCATCGCCTTGATCACCGCCTTGATCTGATCGTCGCCGCGCAGGTCGGCCTGTGGCTGAGGCGCGATCCGGCTCATCGTCTTGCCGAGCTCGTCGAAGAACGCGGTCGGACCGCGCATCACTGGGCCCAGCAGCGCCGCCGCGATGCCGACGGCGAGAAGCACGATCATCGCGCCGATCACGAACTGCACCGCCCACATCGGGATGAGTCGCTTGCTTACCTGCTTCATACAGTCGAGCCTCCGGTCTTTGGCTGCGGCCGGACCGAAACCCTCTCTACGCGACAGGGACCCCCCGGCCTCCGGCCGGTGCCCCATCGCGCGGGGGCCCTCGGTCCGGCCGCAGCCCTCGGTTCGTCCGCGTGTCTCGGCGCAGTGTGTGCAGGAGTTCCTCTAAAAGAAAGAGAAAGGAGTAGCAAGTGGCCGAGCTCGACACGGAAGACCGGGAAAAGCTGGACAAAAGGCAGTTCGCCTACGTCGACAAGAACGGGGAGGGGCACCTGCCGATAAACGACGAGTCGCATGTCCGGAACGCGATGGCGAGGTGGAACCAGACGGAGTTCGAATCCGCCGGCGCCAAGGAATCGGCGCGTCGGAAGATCGTCGCGGCGGCCAAGCGCCACGGGATCGAGATCGCCGAGGACGACAAGATCCGAACCTCGGGGTCCACGCTCCGTGCGGCAATCACCAAGCGTGGTCCGCGCGGCGGACGTAAGGTCGTGCGGCCGAAGCGCAAGACTTCACCGCGCCAGAGGGCGGCGGCCAAGCGGAATATCAAGAGAGCGCGGTCGGCAAGACGCCGCTAGGCGGCGAAGCTTCCGCGTGCTGAATATCTGCGACCATTCAGCCAATGACGGGGCTGAAGGTGGTGTGCGTTGGGGGCGGGCTCGGAGCGCCCACGATCATGGCCGGGCTCCGTCGTTACACCGAGGACATCACCGGACTCATTGCGGTAACGGATTCCGGGCGATCGACCGGTAAGGTCCGCATCGCCCTCGACGTCCCGGCCCCCGGCGACATCCGGAGCGCGCTGACGGTCCTCGCGGAGGGCGATCCCGCCCTCGTCCGGCTCTTCTCGCATCGGTTCGAGACCGACAAGAGCGAGGACCTCAACGGGATGGCGTTCGGCAACCTCTTCCTCGCCGCGCTCACGCAGCAGGAGGGATCGTTCTTGCGTGCGGTCGAGGAGGCTTCCCGGCTCCTCCGGATCCGGGGCCGGGTGCTTCCGGTCACGCTGTACAACACCCACCTCTGCGCGAGGCTCGCCGATGGGAGCATCGTCGAGGAGGAGGTCAACGTTCGCGCGACCGGCAAGGCGCCGATCGAGCGGATCTACCTGAAAGACGACGACGTCCGCGCGACCGACGGCAGCGTGGAGGCGATCGCCTCGGCCGACCTCATCACCCTCGGCCCGGGGAGCCTGTTCACGACGGTCTGCGCGTGCCTCCTGGTGCCGGAGATCGCGCGCGCCATCGCCGACGCTCAGGGGCTCGTCGTCTACGTGGCGAACACGACCACTCAGCCGGGTCAGACCGATGGGTTCAGCATCGCCGACCACGTCCGCACCGTTTCGGACTACCTCGGCGGTTCCGGCCTCGATGTCGCGCTGATCAACGATGACCCCCCGCCGGACCAGCTCCGTTCGCACTACGCGGACCGCGGCCTCGCGTACCTCGAGGCCACGGCCGACGAGGTGCGCAACGTCGAGAAGCAGGGCGTACGCGCGGTCGCGGCGCCGGTCATCGACAAATGGAGCGGCCCGCGGGACCTCTGGTTGAAGCAGGACACCATTCGCCACGATGCCGCTCGCGTGGCGACCGCGCTGGTCCGTCTCGTCGAGGAGCGCCGGCCGCGTCTCCGCGCTCTGCCGTAATGGCGGTCGCCTCACGCGTGCGCCACTTCCTTTCGATCGCGGACCTGGAGCGGGACGAGCTCGGGCTGCTGCTGGCGGAGACCGCGCGACTCAAGCAGGGCCCGTCCACTGCGGGCCTCGCGGGCCGCACCGTCGCGCTGATCTTCGAAAAGCCGAGCCTGCGGACGCGGTTGTCGTTCGACGTGGGCATCGCGCAGCTTGGAGGGCACTGCGTCTACCTGTCGCCCGCGGAGGTCGGCCTCGGGCGCCGCGAGAGCGTCTCGGACGTCGCCCGGGTCGCAAGTCGCATGGCCGACGCCGTGGTGCTGCGCGTGAACGCCCACGAGACGATCGAAGAGTTCGCGCGCTACAGCGAAGTCCCGGTGATCAACGGCCTCTCCGATCTTTCCCATCCCTGCCAGGGTCTCGCCGACATCTTCACGATCCGCGAGCGCAAAGGTCCCGACCTTCGCGGCGTCGCGATCGCGTACGTCGGCGACGGCAACAATGTGGCGCACTCGCTCATGCTGTGCGCGGCCAAGACCGGCGCAACTCTCCGGATCGCGACCCCCGAGGGTTACGAACCCCTACCGAGATACCGGGAGCTCGCGGCGACCGAGGCGAGGTCGAGCGGAGCCCAGGTGCTGATCGGAAACGATCCGGCCGCCGCGGTGAAGGACGCCGACGTGGTGTACACGGATGTGTGGACGAGCATGGGCCAGGAGCAGGAGTACGAACGCCGCAGGCGCGCGTTCCAGGGATTTCAGCTGAATGCAGTGCTTCTGTCGCGAGCGAAGCCCGACGCCATCGTCTTGCACGACCTTCCGGCGCATCGCGGCGAAGAGATCACCGATGAGGTGATCGACGGTCCCCAGAGCGCCGTGTTCGATCAGGCTGAGAACCGCTTGCACACGGAGAAGGCACTCCTGTGCTGGCTCCTTGGAGGAGAACGATGAACGCGACCGGTGAGCGCACCATCCTCGCCGACTGCTGCGAGGATTGGATCATCGAATGGGGCGGGTTCTACCGCGCGGGACGCGAGTTCCGCTGTCCCGAGTGCGGGACCGAATGGCAGAAGACCGCCTCTGACGCGTACCGCCGCGCTGACGAGCGGTCATTCGTGCGTCGCGTGCGGTCCGGACCGGATGCCGAGTTTCCGTACCTTGCGGCCGCGGACGGACACGAGCCGAACGTCGAGCGCTGCTGCGCAAAGATCCTGCTTGCGCACGGCGAGAGGATGGCCGACGGCCCGTTCGTGTGTCCGGTCTGCGGTACGGAGTGGGCGCGCACCACACAGCGACTCCACGGTCTTCGCGTTCCGGTCTTCGCGAAGGCCGGCCTTCGCGAGGCGCTCACCGTGCAACCGGGGCGTACACGTCCCTTCCTCGTTGCGCTCTCGGAGTATTCGCCGCCGCGCGACTAGGTCGACGAGCGTTCCCTTTGCTCGTTCACGCGACAGCATTACGTCGCCTCATTCGCGGGTCGAGACGCACCTGACCGAACGGATCGGGTGAAAAGGCGTTTATTCCCCCGGCGACGATCGTTCAGGCACTCGGTTGGACGGTCAGTTGGGGAGGCAAACGTGGCGAGGTCACGTCCGCGCACTATCGCGGCGCTCGTGCTCGTCGTCGCGCTTGCGCTCGCACTCGGCTCGAGCGCGGTCCTTGCTCCCGAGGCCGACGCCGTCCTGTCAAGCAGCACCCTGACTCTCGTCGCCGGCTCCGTTGTCATCAGCCACGACGGTTCTGAATTCACGTCAGCGCACGAGGGCGACGTCATCGCCGCAGGCGACACGATCCGCACGGACGCGGGCGCGTCCGCCGAGATCACGTATTTCGAAGGATCGAGCGTCCGCATCGAGCCGGACACCCAGATCGTCGTCGAGAGCCTTGGCACCGAGGCTGACGGCGGCACCGTGATCGCCGTGATGCAGACGCTCGGACGGAGCTGGCACGTCGTTACCAAGCTCATCAGCGGCAGCTCTCGCTACGAGGTCCGCACGCCAAGCTCGACCGCGTCCGTCCGCGGCACCGTCTTCGCGGTCGACGTTCACGTGGATGCGAACGGGACCGCGGCGACGGTGACCACGAGCGAAGGCGTTGTCGTCCACACCGCCACCGGTCTGAGCGCCGGGGCCGCGGTGCGCGTGACGGCCGGCCGGGAGTCGACGATGTCCGCCGGTCAGCCCGCGGAGCCGGCGCATGCGGCGACGCCTACGGTCCTTCGCGAAGCGCCAGCTCGGCCGGCGCCGAACCCGGCGAAGACGCGTGCGCCGTCATCGGATCGCGCGGACGCACGGAAGGACGCACGCCTCGCGGATCCGCCGCGCGCGATTACCCAGCCGAAAGATCGTGCGATGCCGTCGAGGCAGAAGCCGCGACGGGAGGTAGGGGACTAGTGACGAACTGGACCTAGTCAGCGGAGTGGCGTGATCCTCGGCGGGCGACCTTTGGCGCGGTCGCGCGACCAGCTCATGTAGTGCGTGTTGCAGAGTCCGCGGGCAGCGTGGCGGCGCCAACATCCAGGGACTATGCACGAGAAACGCGGGGCCGCAACGCGGATCGGCCGCCAGGCTGAAAGGGAACGATCGATTGCGCTCGTTCGTCGCGATCCCATCCATCGCAACACTGCCCGCATGACCGCGGCTGCCGGAGGGCCGTTCGCCGTGAGCATCCACGCCTCGCTCCAGCCGCGCTCAGACGCCCTCTTGTCGGTGTCAGAGTAGATGTGGCTCCCCGGGATGAGGCTCATCGCACGATCGAGAACATACCGATCGCACATCGTCATCTGAACTCTCGGATAGCTATGACCGCCGAACCGAGCCGAGAGGAACGACCCTTCACCTTCCAGAATCCCGGCAAGCCACGCTACGCGCGCCTCGGTGTCGGCGGCCTCCCAGCTGAGCTCAGAGCCATCAGTTATCAATTCTTCGGCCCGGCGTCGTCGCACCGGATGGTGGTCGCGTAAAGCTCTCTCGATCTGGCCACGGCGCCGGGGACTCATCAGAGGGGCAAGAGCTCGCATCATTCGCGCGGCCGGTGCGCCCTTGATCGTGGTCACATACGGGACCTTGTGGTGGTTCTCCCGCGGAAGCGTCGCGACAACCGCACGCCGGAATAGCTCCGCGACGCGAACAACTATGTCGCGGTCTGTCATGGGGAGTCGGATCGCGGGGCAATTCGGCTCGGACGGCGGACCGGCAAGGAACGAACCTTCGCCTTCGAGGATGCCCGCAAGCCAATAGAGCGTGATCGTCTAGCTATCGGGACTTCGCGTGATCGTGTCAATAGGACTGCCTGTTGTGCTGTCTGGGCGGGATACGGGAATCGGACCCGTCTAACCAGATCCACAATCTGGGGCCTTAACCACTAGGCTAATCCCGCCACGGAGCGCGCGAATGACACGCGTGACGTCGATTGTAGGTGACTACCGTCCCGCTTTCGTCTTCGCGTCGGCATAGAGGCCGCGCACCATCTCCGCGCCGAAGTGGTACTGGCCGACGTCGAGGTACACCGTCCATACATCGATCGCGCCGTTCCAATCCTGCTTGCCGTAAAGCGCGAGGCCCTTCACGAACAGCGCGTCCGGATCCTTCGGCCGCTGCGCAAGGACGCGATCCGCGGCAACGATCGCGCCGTCGTTGCTGCCGGACGCGACGAGGATGAGCGCGAGCCCGTCAAGTGCCGCGACATTGTTCGGGTCCTTCGCCAGGACGGCCCGGTAGCGCGGGGTCGCGTCCTGCGGACGGCCCGCTTGCACGTACGCGTCGGCGAGCCCGAGCTGCGTCGGAACGTCGCCTGGGTTCGCGCTGGCGCGCGCCTCGAGTGCGGCGAGCGTATTCGCCTGCGGAACGGTCCCCGTCACGGTCTCACCCGGCGCGCGGTCGCCCGCGGACGGCGGCAGGTAGAAGACGGCGATCCCCACGGCGACCGCGGCGATGAGCGAGGCGGCGACGAGCGTCGGGACGGGCGCGGCGCGGCGCGCCTCGGGGGCGCGCCGGACGAACGCGTCGCGCTCGAGCGACGCGCGGAGCCGCGCGTAGTCCGCGGGCGCGATGGTCCCCGCGGCGCGCGCGAACTCGAGATCGCGGAGTGAGCTCACGGCGCGCGCCACGTCGTCGCGGTCGTTCGGAGGATCGGCGGGCCATGCCACCGGCCGGCGCGCGAGGGGCACGATCACCGCCCCGGCCGCGGCCAGAAGCAGCAGGAAGAGGCCGATGGTCATCCTTCGGTGGCCTCTTCGCGGATGACGCGCTCACGGAGCGCTGCGACCTGGCTCGCGGTCGGCTCCGGCGACGCCGGCAGATCGACTCGGCGCAGTCGTCCCGCGACGAGGATGAGACCCGCACCGAGCACGGCGACGGGAACGAGCCACACTAGAGCGCTCCAGGACGTGAGCGGCGGCGAGAGGAAGATCCAGTCGCCGTAGGCGGCGCGGAACTCGGCCTGGATCTCGGTGTCCGTCTTGCCTTCGCGCACCCGCTGGGCGACGAGCTCGCGCATCTGCCGGGCCGTCTCCGACGTCGAGTCCTTCACCGAGAGGCCCTGACAGACCGGGCAACGAAGCTCGCTCGTGATCTGGTCGATGCGCTCTTCCGAGGTCGCCTCGTGTGGCCGCGCCGCGAAGACGACCGCGGCCGCCAGCGCGAAAATCGCGATCGCGACGAAGACGCGACCGCTCATCGTGATGACGCCTGCGCGCGAAGCTTTTCGATCGCGTTCACGAGCGTCGGTTCGTCGATCGGACCGATGTGGCGGCCGGCGATGATGCCGTCGGCGCCGATGAAGAACGTCTCGGGCGGTCCGAACACGCCGTAGGACAGGGCGACCCGGCCATCGTCGTCGCCCACCGTCGGCCAGCCGATGCCCATCCGTCGCACGTAGGCGAGCCCGGTGTCGCGCGACTCCTGGAAGTCGACGCCGACCATGATCACGTCGCTCCCGCGATAACGCTCGAAGACGCGCACGAGGGCCGGGTTCTCCTGGATGCAGGGGAGGCACCAAGACGCGAAGAAGTTCACGACGACGACCTTCCCCGAAAGATCCGCGAGCGCGAGCCTTCCCGAACCATCGAGACGTTCGAGAGTGAAAGCCGGCGCCGGCTTGTTCACGCTTCCGGTCCGGATGTCGTGCGGGTCGCGGCGGAACGCAAGCGCGAGCGTCACGACGAGACCGAGGATCCCCACGACGACGGCGATGCGGACGGCCCGAGCGAGGATCACTTGGCTGAAGCTGCCACTTCGGCCATTCGCATCCGCACGGCGCGCCGCCGCGGCGCCGGGAGCGCCGCGATGAGCGCCCCGATCCCGACCACCGCGCCCCCGAGCCAAAGCCACGAGACGCCCGGGATCACGCGCGTGCGGATCGTGGCCCACGAGAAGGTGCGCTGATCGTATGCCGCGAGGATCGTGTAGACGTCGTCCCGCAACCCTGCGGCGATGCCGGGCGAGCCGACCGCCTGCGCGGAGCTCGGGTACTGCACGATGGCCGGACGGAGCCGGTCGCTCGCGCCGTTTCCGCTGACGGCGAGATCCGCGACGACCGACGAGCGCTGCGGTTCGCTCACCGGTCGAACTCCGTCGAGCCGCACGGAGTAGCCGGCGACCTGGAGGGACTCTCCGGGCGCGAGCGTTTTCTCGGCGTCGACCGTGCGCGCCTGACTCGTCGCGATCGCAAGCGCGACGAGAACGATGCCGACGTGGACGACGTACCCGCCGTACCGGCGGCCGCTGCGCCGCAGGAGATTGGCGAGCGCCAGAGGGGCGCCTTCCCCGTGGAGCGATCGCCGCGCGCGCACGCCCCGCGCGAATTCCTGCACGACGGTCCCGATGACGAACGCGCCGAGGGCGTAGGTGAGCACGGCCGCGAGCGCGCTCGTCCCGGTGAGGAGCGCGGCCATCGCGCCAGCCGCTGCCGCGACGATCGGCGCCGTGAACTGCCGCTCGAGGGTGGCGCGTGACGCACCGTGCCAGGGAAGCTGCGGGCCGACTCCCATGAGGAACAGAAGCGCGAGCGCGAGTGGGATCTCGACCCGGTCGAAGTACGGACCGCCGATCGAGAGCTGAGCCCCCGAGATGGCCTCCGCGACGAGCGGGTAGAGCGTCCCGAGGAGGACGGTAAGCGTCGCGGCCATGAAGAGGACGTTCTGGAACAGGAAGATCGCCTCGCGCGAGAGTGGCGCCCCGACCGGTCCCGCGTCGCGAAGGCGCGCGGATCGCCACAGCAGGAGACCCACCGATAGCACGAGGATGGCGACGAGATACCCGAGGAGGAGCGGCCCGATGGCCGAGAGGCTGAAGGAGTGGACGCTGTTGACCACGCCGCTTCGGGTCAAAAATGTGCCGAGGATGGTCAGCGCGAAGGTCGCGACGACCAGTGCGAGGTTCCACGTGCGAAGGAGGCTGCGTTTCTCTTCGACCATGACCGAGTGGAGATATGCGGTCGAGGTGAGCCACGGCATGATCGCCGCGTTCTCGACCGGGTCCCACGCCCAATACCCGCCCCAACCGAGCACCGCGTAGCTCCACCACGCCCCGGCGACGATGCCGACGCCGAGGAGCGCCCAGGAGATGAGCGCGAAGCGCCGCGTCGCGACGAGCCAGCGGTCGCCGCCCTCGCCGAGGATGAGCGATGCGATGGCGTACGCGAACGGCACAGACGTGAGGACGTACCCGAGGTAGAGGAGCGGCGGGTGGAGCGCCATGAGCGGGTGGTTCTGCAGAAGTGCGTTGGGCCCGTTTCCGTTGTCCGGCGGAAACGGAAGGCGGGCGAAGGGATCCGCCGCCGGTGTGGTGACGAGCAGCAGGAAGAAGGTGAGCATGGCGAACATCACCGCGAGCGCGGTCGTCGCGAGGCGCGGGATCGCCACCGTTCCACGGAACGCGACGTACGCCGTCGCGCCCGCGAGGATCGCCGTCCAAAGGAGGATCGAGCCTTCGAGTGCCGCCCAGAGACCGATGATCGAATAGAAGGTCGGCGTCTCGCGCGCGTTGTTCTCGGCGACATAGAGAATCGAGAAGTCGTGCGTCGCCAGCGCGAACATCATCGAAAGCGCGGCGATCACGACAAGCCCGAACGCGAAACCCGCGGCGATCCGCGCCGAGGAGAGCGCGCGGGCTTCGCGACGCCAGGCGGCGTAGATCGCGGCGCCGGTGCCCCAGACCGAAAGGAAGAGCGCGCCGCGGAGCGCGGCAGCGCCCAGATCGCCCGCGCTCACGGGAGCGAGGTCCGGTGCGGCGGCGTCGCGCCGGCCTTCGGCGCGGTGTAGACCTCGTCGTGCTTGGCGATCACCTGCGTCGCGTTGAACGTACCGTCGGCGACGAACGCGCCCTCGACCACCGCGCCCGCGCCTTCGCGCAGCAGGCCGGGGATGGCGCCGGTGGCCGCGACCAGCACATCGACCGATCCGTCGGTGATCACGAACGTGAACGGCGTCCGCGTGGTTTGCATCGACCCGGCCTTCACCAGGCCTCCGAGGCGCATCGTCTGACCGACCGCGATCGCCCGGGCGCTCGCCTCGCTTGGCGTCAGGTAGTACACGGTGGAGCTGGCGAGGTTCGAAGCGGCGACCGTACCGATGAGCACCGCGGCGCCGAGCGCCGCCATCAAAAGGATCCGGCGCGCTCCGATGCGCTCAAGCACGACGTGTGCGGAGCGAGATCAGGTACGCGAGCAGCGCGCCCCACACGATGACGTACGCGGCGACGATGAACCCTACGTTCGGGTCCACGTGCGCTCCCGCCGTGCGACCTCGATCGCGACCCTCTCCGCCATGAGGTACGCGTAGATGAGCGTGAACGCACCGACCGAGACCATGAGGGTCAGCAGCATCGAAGAGTCAAGGGCCGGCGAGCCCGCCGGTCGGAGGACCGTGGGCAGCTGATGCAGCGAGTTCGCCCAGAGCACGGAGAGATGCACGATCGGAACGTCGAGGACGAGCACGGCACCGAGGATCGCCGCGCGTGTCGCGCGGCGCTCGAAGTCGGTCGAGAGCCCTCGCAGGAGCAGATAGCCGACGTACATGACGAACATCACGGCCGTGGTGATGAGCCGCGGCTCCCACGTCCACCACACCCCCCACGTCGGCTTCGCCCAGATCGATCCGGCCACGAGCGCGAGCCCGGTGAAGAGCACGCCGATCTCGGCGGACGACACGGCGATCGCGTCGAATACCGGTCTCTTCGACCATAGCCAGCCGATCGACGCGAGGAAGACGACGACGAACGCGAGATACGCGAGCCACGCCGAGGGGACGTGCACGTAGATGATCCGGTAGACCTCGCCCTGCACCGCGTCGGCCGGCGCCCACACCAGGGCCATCCAGCTCGCCAGGACCGCCCCGGCGACCGCGAGGATCCCAAGCAGTCCTCGCACTCGTGGCCACGGGACGCCGTGGAGTCTGGTTTGAAGAAGGCTCGCGCCCGAGGACCGGTGCTCCGCCATCGCCCCCTATCATCGCAGGGCCCCGCGGCTCTGCTCGCCGGTTCGCCGCCGCCCTATTTCGCGAGCCATCGCTCGTTTTAATCGCGCTCGGCCTGACTGTCAAAGCGCGGTGCGGAATAATGCGTCGGTACCGAAGAGGCCGACACACAATCGCTTGGACCCACTCGGCGCGATGGCCGCTCTCGCGGCTCCTTTGCGCAGGGCCATTTTTGAGTTCGCGCTCTCCCGGGACGAGCCGATCGAACGCGACGAGGCGGCTGCGGCGGTCCGTAGCGGCCGGCCCATTGCGTCCTTTCATCTCGAGAAGCTCGTGGCGGCTGGATTGCTGGAAATCGCTGCACCGACGCCGAAGCCGCGCCTCCGAGGTCGGCCCGCAAAGCGCTACCAGGTCCGCCGACCATTGCTCGACTGGAGCTTTCCTGCTCGCAACTACGGTCTTTTCGGGAGGATCCTCCGCCGTTCGGAGCGCGGCCACCCATCGACTCGCGATCCGCGGCTTCTGGCAGCGGCCCGCGAGACCGGACGCGAGGTCGGCCGTGACATTGGTCGGGCTGGTGGCCGCAAGCGTCTCGCGTCGGCGCTCGTCCGCTCGCTTGGTGAGCTCGCATATGAGCCGAAGCTCACGGGGACAGCGATTCACCTCCGCAGCTGTCCGCTGGCCGCGCTCTCCAACGAAGCGCGCGAACAGGTCTGCCCGGTGAATGCTGCGTTCCTCGACGGACTCGTCCAGTCGGTCGACGCGCGCGGTCTGGCGGCCGTCACCGATCCGGCTCCGCGGCCGGGCTCCTGCTGCGTCGTGATTCGCCTCCAGCCGACTTGACACCTGGCCGGGCTCGCGGTAGCACACATTTCGCGAGCCGCAACTAGCGAAATCCGTCGCGCCGTTTCGCAGCGGGAGGACGACATGTTGACCGGTGTATCGCGGCGTCTGCTCGCGGGCGCGTCTGCCCTCGCCACCAGTCTTCTCGTCGCGTCATCGATCACCGGTGCGGCAGGGATCGGCGCGGCCAGCGCCTGCACGTCCGACGACGTGTTTCGTATCTACAGGCAGCAGCTCGAGCGCGATCCGGAAAGTGACGGCGCCGTCGCGGGCCGGGTTGGGCGCCCGTGCGACCAGGTCGAGGATGAGATCGCGAGCTCGGCAGAAGCCCGTGCGCTGCGCGCGGGGATGGTGGACGATCTGTTGCGGCAAGGCCGGCACATCTTCCGGTTCGACACGTTCGGCGACGAAGCCTTCTGGGGCGATGTCCTGGGCCTCCATCGCGCGATCATCGGCGCGAAGAACGGCGGAGTGGGACCGGGGGTGAGCCCCAAGACTGCCCTCGCCGTCGGCCTGAAGGTCGACGTGGACGCGCTCCCGAACTCTGTTCGCACGGCGCTTGCGCGCGGGGAGGTGAACCTCGACGACCCAGCGACGACGGTCGCGCTCCTAAAACTCAACGCAGTGGTCGGCGTCAAGGCATTCACCAACCCCGACGGCTCGGTGCGCTCGATGGGAATCCAGTGCGCGTTGTGCCATTCGACCGTCGATAACTCGTTCGCGCCCGGCATCGGTCACCGACTCGACGGCTGGCCGAACCGCGACCTCAATGTGGGCGCCATCGTGTCGCTCGCTCCAAACCTCAAGGCCGTCGCCGAGGCTCTCGGGGTCGACGTGGACACCGTGAAGAAGGTCCTGGCTGCGTGGGGTCCGGGCAAGTTCGACGCGGAGCTCTTCCTCGACGGCAAGGGTTTCCGTCCGGATGGCAAGAGCGCGGCGACCCTCATCCCGCCCGCTTACGGCCTTGCCGGTGTGAACCTCCACACCTACACGGGCTGGGGATCCGTGCCGTACTGGAATGCGTTCGTGGCGAACCTCGAGATGCATGGCGTGGGCAATTTCTACGACCCGCGACTCGACGACGCGTCCAAGTTCCCGATCGCGGCGCGCAGCCGCCTCGGCCACACTCAGGTGTCGCTCGAGAAAGATCAGATCACGGCGAAGCTCGCGGCGCTCCACTTCTATCAGCTCGCGCTCGCCGCGCCGAAGCCCACGCCGGGCTCGTTCGACGCAGCGGCCGCGGCGCGCGGCCGAGCGCTCTTCGCCGGCAGCGCCGGCTGTGCCTCGTGCCACATCCCGCCGCTCTACACCGAGCCCGGTTGGAACCTGCACACGCCTGCTGAAGTCGGGATCGATTCGTTCCAGTCGGATCGGTCGCCCGACGGGCGCTACCGGACCACGCCGCTCGGCGGCCTCGGACAGCGTTCCATGCAGCAGGGCGGGTTCTTCCACGACGGCCGCTTCCCGACGCTGCTCGACGTGGTCAACCACTACGACGGCTTCCAGCATCTGGGTCTCTCGGACGCGCAGAAACGCGACCTCGTCGAGTTCCTGAAGAGTCTCTAGCCCGCGTTAGTCCAACGCGGCCGGGGCGACGCTCAGGCCGAGCACGAGGTACACGAGCGCGATCGCGGCGAGGAGCGCCGCCCACGCCCACGCGCCTGTCGCGTCCCCAGTGAGTGCCGCGGCCGAGCCGCGCGACGCCGCGAGAAGGTGCGGTGTGAGCACCGGAAGCGCGAGGATCGGGACGAGCGCGGCGCGGGCGCGGAGCCGTAACGCGAGGATGACGTCGAGGATCACGACCGGCGGCAACGCGGCCACTCCGAACGCGATGACCACGACGAGCTGCCCGGGAAGCGCGACCGCGAGGTCAAGGAGGACAAGGGAGAGGATCCCACCGACCAACGCGACGAGGCCAAGAATGATGGTGAGCGCAAGGACCTTTCCACCGAAGAGAGCGTCGCGGCCACCAGGCAGAGCGACGAGGGCCTCGAGCGCGTCGTCCTCGAGCTCGCGATCGAAGGAGCGCATCGTCGCGAGAATGCTCGCGAAGGCCAAAGCGATCCAAAAAAGCGCCGGCGCGACGTCCGCGTCGCGCGCGATCTGCGGGCCGACCACAAGGCTCTCGAGAAGTACGAGCACCGCGATGAACGTCACCGCGGCGACGACCCCGTCCGGCTGCCTGCGCTCCGCGCGCAGCTCGCGGCGAGCGACGAGGACGATGCGCTCGATCACGCGGCCCTCGCCACGCCGTCGTCGAGCGCGATCTGTGCGCCCGCTATGTCGTCGAGCTCGGGATGCGCGTGCGTCGCCACGACGACCGAGCGGCCATCGTCCCGCACCCGCGCGATCGTTTGCCGCAGCCGGCTGGCGCCGGCGTCGTCGAGATCGGCGAACGGTTCGTCGAGCAGCAGGACCCCAACGGGCTCCGTCTCGACGCGCGCGAGGGCAGCCCGCCTCCTTTCGCCGGCCGACAGGCGCTCGACGGGTCGATCCATCTCCTCGCCGATGCCCCACCCGCGCAGCGCGCCGTCGATACCGCGGGTGTCGCCGCCGCGGAAGCGCACGAAGAACTCCAGATTTTCGCGAGCCGTGAGCCCGCGCAGGAGCATCGGCCGGTGACCGATGTACAAAATGTCCCCCGCGACGCGACGATCGCCACGCGCGAGGGGAACCAAGCCGGCCAGAGCACGAAGGAGCGTCGTCTTGCCAGACCCGTTCGGGCCGCGCACGACCGTGAGGCCCGGGCCCACGATGACGTTCACCGTCCGGAGGATCACGCGATCGTCGAGGACGACCGTGGCATCGTGGAGCGATGCGTTCGACGGCACCGTTCGCATGATGAGACCGATCGGGGGGCGCTGCCCCCTGGCCCCCATCGCCTTTCTTCTGCTCGCTCTCGTGGTCGCTGCTTGCGCACCGGAGCCACCCGCGAGCGAGCCGGTCGCCAGGGGGCGTCAGCTCTACCACTCGCTCGGCTGCGCGAACTGCCATGAGCCCAATCTGTTCGGCCAGCGCCTTGGGCCGCCGCTCGACCACGTCGGAACCGTCGCTGCGATCCGACGGCCGGGCCTCTCTGCCGAGGAGTACCTTCGTCAATCGATTCTCGACCCAGGAGCGTTCGTCGTACCGGGGTACCAGGACTCGATGCCACGGGATTTGGGCCGAGACCTGTCGCCTACCGACCTTGACGCCCTGGTCGCCTACCTTCTGTCTCTCAAGTGAAAGCAGCGCCTAACACCCCCCCAACCGACCCCGTTAGCCCCGATAGAGCGGGGGACGAGGACCGAAATCTCGCCCTACGCGCGGGAAAGGGGGACGCGGCCGCATTCGGAGCGCTGTACGACCGCTACGTCGAGGCCGTGTACCGATACGTGTTCTACCGAGTAAGGAACGACGCGGACGCCGAGGATCTCGTGAGCGACGTCTTCATGCGCGCGCTCCGGGCGATCCCGCGCTACGAGCCGCGGGTGGCTTTCCTCGCGTGGCTCTACCGCATCGCGCGGAACGCCGTGATCGACCGCGCGCGCCGCTCCCGGACCCAGATCTCGTTCGAGGACGCGCTCGCGCACCCGGGCGTCGATCAGGTCGTGGAGCCGGATGCGACGATCCTCGCGCTTTCCGACAAGGAGGCCGTGCGCGGAGCGCTCGCGAAGCTCACCCCGCTGCAGCAAGAGGTGATCGTTCTCCGATTCGTCGAGGGATACAGCACGCACGAGATCGCGGCGCTCGTTGGCAAGCGTGAAGGCACGGTGCGGGGGATCCAGTTCCGCGCGCTCGAGGCGCTTCGCGCGCTCATCCCGTCGCGCGAGGCTCTGGCATGAACGAGCGGCGCCCACCCGTTCTCGAACGGCCGGTGATGCGTGAGCAGTTCCGCAAGGAGCTCCGCGGGCGGCTCATGTCCGAGGCCGCCGTCGTTCTTGCGCCGCGACCGCGCTGGTTCTCGTTCCCGGCGATCCTTCGCCCGGCTCTCGCCGCGGCGGCCATCTTCGTGCTCGTGGTCGCTGGCGCGACGAATGCCGCGGCGTCGAGCCTTCCTGGCGATCCGCTCTACGCGGTGAAGCGCACGGGCGAGGACGTGCAGCTCGCGCTGACGTTCGATGAGGTGGCGCGCATGCAGCTGCTCGCGCGTTTCGCCGATCGTCGCCTGGAGGAGCTCGCCGAGATCGCCAAGCAGCGTCCGACGTCGGCGCCCACCGCGACTCAGGAGTACGCCGACGCGGTCGAGCGTTTCGCGAACGCGCTCGACGAGGTGCGCAACGCGGACAGCGAAGACAAGCGCAACGCCGCGCAGGCGCTCGCCGAGGCGGCTCGCGCGAAGCACAAGGCTGTGCTCGACGCCGTCAAGGACCAGCTGCCCGAAGTCGATCAGGACGATGTCCAGAGGGTGATCGACCGGGAGCAGGAGCGCACCTCGCCTGACGAGAATCGCGGACGCGGCGCCGAGGGCGGATCCGGCGGTCGACGGCCATCGCCGAGGCCAACGCCTAAGAAATAGGTTTTGGCACGACCGGTGCATAGAAGCCGGGCGTGTGCCGCTGCAAGCCGTGCGTGAACGAATGGATCTTCCTTCCAGCACTCGCCCTCCTCTTCGTCATGTGAAGCGCGTCCTCGTAGCCGACGACGACCCCGACACCGCAGCGGCGATCAAGGTGACGCTCGAGGAGCGTCTACCGATCACCGTCGATCATGTCCCGAACGGAGCGCTCGTTCTCGACCAGGTCACCGCAACCCATCCCGATCTTCTGATCCTCGATGTCTCCATGCCCGGGCTGAATGGGATCGACGTGTTCGATCTGCTGAGGGGCAGCGCGCCATCGGTCGACGTTCCAGTCCTGTTCCTCACGGCGATGCCCGACCGCGCCGAGCAGGCGTTCGCGCGATTCGGGGTCAGCGACGTGATGTCGAAGCCCTGGGACGCTGACACTCTGGTGCGACGCGTCGAGGCGCTTCTCGCGCGCGCCGCGAAGGTCGCCTAGCCGCGCGCTCGGTCGCCGGGTGCACAAAGAGCGGCGTCTCGGCAGAGCGCCGGCTGGCCGCAGCGCGAAAATGCGGTCCTGGGCAGCTTCGGGGCGGTGAGCGGCGCCGAGTCTTCTTCGCTCGGCCCTCGTGGGATCGCGGTGGACCGCCTGCCATGGGCCGCTCGCTCAGAAGACCCCGACGCCGCTCAGCCCGCTCCCCGTGCCACCCGCACCGTCGACGAGCTTTGCTAGCCGGCGCTCTCTTCGCTATCGGTGTGGACCGGCGCGAGCCGGGGCCAGCGGCGGCGCACGGCGGCGGCGATGCCTTCGGCGTCGATGCCGTAGTGCTTTCTCCAGAGCTTCTGCGCGCCGTGGTCGACGTGCTCGTCTGGGATTCCGAGTATTTCGAGGTCGACGCGCGCACCCCGTTCGGCCAGCAGCTCGCCGACAGCGGATCCGAAGCCACCGGCGATCACGTGCTCTTCGACGGTCACGAATCGCGGGATCCGCGCGGCGAGCGAGAGGATCCGGTCTTCGTCGAGCGGCTTCGCGAAGCGAGCGTTTACAACCGTCGTCTCGAGCCCATCGCGGGCCAGGATTTCGGCGGCCTCGAGTGCCGCGGTCACGGGATGGCCGTACGCGAGGATCGCAGCGCCATCGCCCTCGCGGAGCGTCTCAGAGACGCCGATCGGGATCTCCACCAGCGGCGCGTCGAGCGCCGCGCCCACGCCGGTCCCGCGCGGGAACCGGACGCCGACGGGGCCTCGGCCGGCCGCTGCGTGACGGTACGAAGTCCAGACCATCTGGCGCAGCTCGGCCTCGTCCTTGGGTGCCATGAGCGTCATGCCGGGCAGGATGCGCATATACGCGATGTCGTAGAGACCCTGATGCGTCCTCCCGTCGTCGCCGACGATCCCGCCACGGTCCATCGCGAAGACCACTGAGAGGTCCTGCACGGCGACGTCGTGGACGACCTGATCGAAGCCGCGCTGCAGGAACGTGGAGTACACCGCAACGATCGGAACGATCCCCTGGGTCGCGAGGCCCGCAGCGAATGTGACCGCATGTTGCTCGCAGATCCCGACGTCGAAGAGACGTTCGGGAAACTCCTTGAACAGCGGCAGGAGGCCGGTGCCCCCGGGCATCGCCGCGGTGATGGCGACGGCGTGGGGGTCGGCCTGCAGCACCTCACGCACCGCGTCCGCAAAGACCGCGGTGTACTGAGGGGCCGTCGCCTTGGCGGAGCCGCTCGCCGAAACGCCATGCCACTTCACGTTGTCGTCTTCGGCCGGGCCGTAGCCGTGGCCCTTCTGCGTCTGGACGTGCACGAAGACCGGGCCGTCGCCGAAGTCGCGCGCCTTCTCGAGAACGCTTTCGACCGCGAAGAGATCGTGGCCGTCGACGGGACCGAAGTAGGTGAAGCCGAACTGCTCGAAGAGGATGTTCGGAATGAATAGCGCTTTGAGGCTCGTGAAGATCCGGCGGCGCGCTTCCTCTGCGAGTTCGCCTCCGGGCATGTGCTCGAGGACCTGCCGGGCGATGTGCTTCGCTCCCCGGTACGGTTGGGCCGTGCGCAGCGCTTCGAGCATCCGCGAGACCGCGCCGACGTTCGGCGCGATGCTCATCCCGTTGTCGTTCAGCACGACGATCAGGCGCGTGTGCATGTGACCGATGTTGTTCATCGCCTCGAACGCCATACCTGCCGTCAGCGCGCCGTCTCCGATGATCGCGACGACGTGGTTGTCGTCACCCTTCAGGTCGCGCGCGACGGCCATGCCCTGTGCCGCCGAGATGGACGTCCCGGCGTGTCCCGCACCGAACTGATCGTGCTCCGACTCTGATCGCGCAAGGAAGCCTGAGATCCCGCCGAACTGGCGAAGGGTCTCGAACCGTCCGCGCCGGCCGGTCAGCATCTTGTGCACGTAGGCTTGGTGCCCGGTGTCCCATACCAGCTTGTCGCGCGGTGAGTCGAACACCCGATGAAGGGCGACCGTAAGCTCGACCGTGCCGAGGCTCGATGAGATGTGGCCACCGGTCTTCTGCACGCTCTCGACGGTGAACTCGCGGATCTCGCCGCAAAGCGCGAGCAATTCATCGCGATGCAGCAGTCGAAGGTCGCGCGGTTGCTGTATGCGATCGAGCACGCTCATGTCGCGATACTAGCGGCGATGTTCGATCTTTCTAAGCGCGTCGTAGTACTTACGGGCGCGACCGGCAACGTCGGCCCCGCGGTCCTTCGCGCGTACCTCGAACATGGCGCGCACGTCGCGATACCGGTCCGAGAAGAGGCCAGAGGCGCCGCGCTGCGGGAGTCGCTTGGTGACCTGGCCGGCTCGGCGGACGATCCGCGGACCTTGGTTCGCGCGGCCGATCCCGGCGACGCCGCTGCGATAGAGACGTTCGTCGAGGAGGTGCTTCGCACGTGGGGTCGCCTGGACGTGATCGCGAATCTCATCGGTGGGTATGCCGCCTCCGACGCGGCCACCGGCGACCTCGCCGGATACCGCGGCTCTTGGGACCAGAAGGTCGCGACGATCGTGACCGCGACGGCGGCGTGCCTCCGGCCGATGCGCGCGCGTGGCTACGGGCGGGTCGTGAACGTCGCGTCCACAGCGGCGCTGAAGGGGGAGAAGGGCGCCGCCGGATACGCGATGGCCAACGCGTCGCTCGTCCGTTGGACCGAGTCGCTCGCGGAGGAGCTGAAGCGCGAGGGGATCACCGCGAACTGCGTGCTGCCGCGCATCATCGACACGAGCGAGAACCGCGCCGCGATGCCGAAGGCCGACCCGTCGCGCTGGGCCACCGCCGTCGAGATCGCCGTCGTCGTCGTGTTCCTCTCGACGGACGAAGCGAGCGGCATCACCGGGGCAGCGATACCAGTTGTAGCGCGGACGTGAGGCCGCCATACGGGTCGTGTTTCGCTGGATGGTGAGCAGCGCCGGGGTCTCCTTCGCTCGGCCCCTCGTGGGATCGCGATGGACCGTCCGCCAGGGGCCGCTCGCTCAGAAGACCCCGACGCTGCTCACCGATCGACGCCTCGCGCATAGACTCGCGTCGCGATGTCGCTCTTTGTGGTTATCAAGTTTCTCCACGTACTGCTCGCGATAATCGCGGTCGGATTCAACGCGACATACGGCGTCTGGCTCGCGCGAGTCGCTCGCGAGTCGGTGCCCACGCAGTCGTTCGTGCTCCACGGCATCAAGAGACTTGATGACTGGTTCGCCAATCCTGCCTACGTGCTGCTCGCCGTGACCGGGGTGACGATGGTTTTGCTTGGCGAGTTCCGCTTCACGACGTTCTGGATCGCGGGCGGGATCGTGCTCTGGGCGATCGCGGTCGCGCTTGGCTTCTTTGTCTACACCCCGATGCTGCGCAACCAGATCCACGCGCTCGAGAGCGCCGGACCGGAGAGCGAGGACTACAAGCGCCACTCCGCGAACGCTCGGTTCGTCGGGATCCTGCTCGCGGTGATCGTCGTCGTGATCGTTTTTCTCATGGTGACGAAGCCAACGGTGTCGTAGCGAGGGTCTGCGCCCACTCCGCGTACGCCTCGGCGGACGGATGCAGCCCGTCCGGCGCGAACATCTTCTTCCGCCCCTGCTCGCGCATCAGCGGGATGAGATCAATCCACGACGCGCCGGCGCGATCGGCCTCATCGCGCGCGGTCTCGTTGAAGCGCTCGATCGTGCGGGCGATGACGTTTGCATCGCCGAAGCCGGACCCAGCCGGTGACAGCGACCAGTCGGGCTGGGGCAGGGCGATCACCCGCGCGTCTGGCGCGTCACCGCGGATGCGCTCGTGAACGGAGCGGAGCTGCAGGCGGTAACGGTTCTCGGTCTCTCCACGGACGATGTCGTTCGCGCCGATGAGCAGGGTGACGAGCGTGGGACGGAACGACGCGACGAGGGGCAATTCCCGAGCGATGAGGTCGTCCGTCGCATAGCCGTTCACGGCTGGATTCGCGAGAAGGACCGTCCGGCCGCGATCGGTCCAGATGCGCGTGAGGACCGCGGGAAACGAGCGGTCCGGCGTCGTTCCCGTGCCGATGGTGAACGAGTCGCCAAGCGCGAGGAATCTTTCAGGAATGGGCAATTGTTCTAGTGTGAGAGAGCTTTTCCGGAAAGGATCCCAGAGGTGACCAACCTCGATCTCATCATCATCGGCGGGGGACCCGCCGGTCTGACGGCGGGGCTGTACGCCGCGCGGGCCGATATGAAAGTGGTCCTCCTCGACTCCAAGGATGTCGGTGGCGAAATCCTCAACACCGAGCTGATCGAGGATTATCCCGGCTTCGAGTCGGTGACCGGCGCCGAGCTTGCGAAGAAGATGGCCGATCACGCGACCAAATTCGGCCTCAAGATCGAGACGTACAAGCCCGTGAAGGAGATACGCTCCGACGGCGATCGCAAGATCGTCACCCTGGAGGACGGCAGCGAGCTCTCGGCCTACGCGGTCATCGTCACGGTCGGCGGCGAGCCCACGAAGCTGGGAGTCGTCGGCGAGAAGAAATACCACGGCCGTGGCGTCTCGTACTGCGCGGTCTGCGACGGCGCCTTCTTCAAAGGCGCGAACCTGGCGGTCATCGGCGGGGGCGACTCGGCTTTCCAAGAGGGCCTCTTCCTCACCCGTTTCGCCAAGAAGCTCTACGTCGTCCATCGCCGCAACGAGTTCCGCGCCCAGGCGATCCTTCAGGACCGGTTGCTAGCGATGGAGAAGGTCGAGCCGATCACGCCCGCCCAGGTCAAGGAGATCGGCGGCAACGGCGACGTCAAATGGATCGACGTCGATCGCGATGGCAAGACCGAGCGGGTCGAGGTCGAAGGCGTGTTCGTCTTCATCGGCTTCAAACCCGTCGGCCGCTATCTCTTCAAGGACCACGTCGAGCACGACAAGGATGGCTACCTGATCACGGACCAGTACATGCGCACGAGCATCCCCGGTGTCTATGCGGCTGGCGACACCCGCGCGCAGCTCGCGAAGCAGATCACGACCGCCGTCGGAGATGCCACGACCGCGGTGCTCCATGCGGAGCGATACATCGAAGAGCTCAAGGATCTGGAGCGCGCGTTCCCTTCGGAGCCGAAGGACATCGTCGCGCAGACGGTCAGCAAGGCCGAGCTCCAGGTGTTCGCGCCCGGCGAGATCGTGCTCAAGGAGGGCGACCCGGCGGAGCGCTTCTACATGATCATCAAAGGCGAGGCCGAGGCGACGCACCGCGGCCCCGATGGCTCGCAGGTCGTCATCAATCGATTCGGGCCCGGCGATTATTTCGGCGAGATCGGACTTCTGAACGACGCCCCGCGACGTGCGACGGTCCGGGCGAGGACCTCGCTCGAGGTGATGGCACTGGATCGCGAGACGTTCGCCAAGCTCATGACGAGCTCCCGGGCGACCGAGGACGAGGTCAGGCGGGTCGCGGCCGGGCGGGCTCAGGCGGCGAGTCAGCCCTAGGCGCGGTCGCCAGCCGTTTGACATACGCGACGACGGCGTTGAGGTCGAACGGTTTCTTGACGTAGGTCGCGATGCCGCGCCTGCGGAACTCGCTCATGTCCTCTACCGCGCTCGCGGTCTCGAACAAGACCGGGACCCCGCTGGTGCGCGGATCCTTCTGCAGCCGGTCGTACAACTCGAATCCGGACATCCCCGGTAGCCCCACATCGACCACGATCACGTCGGGGGTCACCTGTTTCGTCGTCTCGAGCGCGTCTGCAGGGCCACTCACGTGGATCGCGCAATAGCCCGGCTCGTCAGAGATCGCTTCGGCGATCAATGCACCGATCGCCGGTTCATCTTCGACCACGATGACTACCTTCCGAGCCCCCGTCTGTGTCTGCCCCCCGTGGTTTCTCACGCGCTCCCTCCACTTGAGTGGAGCAGCAGCGCGGGTGCCCCCCGTTGAAATCGTCATCGTTCTGTTGTCCGGCTGATGCGGGTTTGCCGCGTTCAAACTGGTTGCGCCATCGCTAAGCGCTGCACCCTAATCACATTGAGTCGTGACATTGAGCACTCGCGCGCAACGTTCATCGATGTACTCGATCGGGTCCTCGACAAGGGCATCGTCATCGACGGCTGGGGCCGCGTGTCGGTCGCTGGCATCGACCTTATCGGTATCGATGCCTGGGTCGTGGTGGCATCGATCCATACCTATCTCCAGTACGCGGACTCGCTCGGCTTGAGCCCGCGCGTGCCGACGAGCGCCGACGTTGGCGTAGGGCTGTCCTAGTCCTCATTTCGCGGTGGTACCGGCGCTCGGAGTGAGATATCGCTCCGCGCGTCCGAGTGGACTCGCAACTCGGAAGACGAACGCGATCGCGAAGACGGTGATTCCGATGACCGCGTAGATCAGTCGCACGTCGCCGGTGCGCTCGATGAGCAGGCCCCCGACGAGGGCCCCGATCGGGTTCGCGGACCATGCGAGGACCATCGCGATGCTGATGACGCGGCCGAGCATGTGGTTCGGAACGAGCGCCTGCCGCAGCGACCCGGTGTTGATGTTGAACAGGATCCCGAGTCCCGAGCTGAGCGCCCAGAGGACGACGGCGACCCACAGTGATGTCGTGTACGCGAGCCCGACGGTGAGAAGACCCGACAGCATCAGCGCGCCCAGCGCGACGTTGCCGAAGGACCAGCGCTTCCGCAGCGGACCCGCCGCGAGGGACAGGACGACCACGCCGGCGGCGCCGGCCGCGAAGAGAAGGCCGACCCCGCTGTCCTCGGCGCGCAACGCCTGTTTCGCGAAGAGCACGAGCTCGGCGAACACCGTGGCGCCGACCATGTTGATGAGCGCCATCATCAGCGAGATGTTTCGCAGCACGGGGTGCGAAAGGACGTAGCGCAAGCCCTCGACGATGTCCTGGCGGATGCTCGTGGCACGCTTGGTGATCGGAGCGTTGAACGCGCGAGCGATCACCGACAGCATCGCGGCCGAGACCACGAACGACGCGGCATCGAGGAGCAGGATGGTCTCGACGGACACGAAGACGAGGAGCGCTCCGGCGGCAAGGGGGCCAAGGACCGCGGCGGCCGCGAAGCTCGCCTGGATCCGACCGTTCGCGCTGACGAGCTCCGTCGAGTCCACGAGGCTAGGGATCGCCCCGAATTCGGCGGCCGCGAAAAAGATCGAGAGCGTCGAGGAGACGAACGCGACCGCGTAGATCCACCAGAGCGAGAGGAGTCCTGCGCCGTACGCGAGCGGCACGGACGCGATCGTCACCCCCGAGAGCAGATCGACGACGATCATCAGGCGCTTGCGGTCGGTGCGATCGGTCCACGCGCCGATGGCGAGTCCGAAGAGGAGCTGCGGCGCCGTGTAGATCGCGAGCGTCGCGCCGAGCGCGAGCGCCGAGCCGGTCAGCTTGAAGACGATGAGCGGCAGTGCGAACTGCGTGACGGAATTGCCGAAGTTCGAGACCGTCTCACCGGTCCAGTACTTCCAGAAGTCGCGGTTCAGTCGGCAGCTTCTCCGGTCGCGGCCTTCTTCGGTCCTTGCCCGCCCCGCCGTCCGCGCCCGCCGCGGCGTCCGCGACGGGTCCGCTTGCGCGGGACCGCCGTCGCGGCGTCGGCAGGCGCCGCCGCCGTCGCCAGCGGAGCGACGATCGTCGGCATCGGAAGCGCCGCGAGCTCGCCGGCCGGCACCGGGGCCGCAGCCGGCCGAACCTCGCCGTTCAGTCGATCGAATTCTCCGAGGACCGTGCGCACCTCTTCGTGCGTCTGGTCGATCACGAACCCGGCCTTCTTGCCGTGCTCCTCGGGACGCATGACGCCCCGTTCGACCGCGCGTCGCATCGTCGACTCCAGCGCGTCACCCTCGACCCGCGACAGGAGCTCGGCGAAGAGGGCCTGATTCACCCAGTCGATCCGCTCGCCCTTCGCGCGCGTCGACGCCACGAAGTTGAAGAGGTGGACGATTGAAGCCGCGGGCTGACGTGCGTACACGACAAGCGGGTGGCCCTCCGCGAGCCAGCACATCGTGATCTGCCGGGCTTCGCGTTCGACCTGCTCGGTCTGGATGGCGCCACGCTCTTCGGCGATATTGAAGAGGGTCTCCAGAAGCAGCCGGCGCTGCGAGCGGCCTCGCGCGAGGCCGCCGGGCTGATCGGCGCGCGAGAGCGGATCGAGCACGGCTTCGACCGCCGGGATGCGGCGGGTGTCCTTGCTCGTCACCGTGTCGATGCGGCGCAGCACCCTCACCAGATGGAAGATCGTCTCCGCGACGAGAGCCGAAGACATGCTCGGTGCGAGCATCTGCTTCGCCTTCGCGCGCGCGCGACCCTCGAGCTTCGCGAGCACCGTGCCCTGCTCGATGCCGGCGTCGATGCGCTGCTCGAGGACGCTCGATGCTTCCTTCTGCGATAGCGGAACGACGCTCGTGACGAAATCGCCTCGCGCCATGGCGCGGGCGTGGAGCGCCACGAGCTGGTCGAGCAGGAGCACCGCGAGACGCCGTTGCTCTTTATCCGACTCGGGCGAGGCTGTCGGAACGACGGCCGGAACGTGTGGCTCTGCTCTCACGCGCACGGGTAGGCGACCCCGTCGCTGCGGGGTCCGCCGCGCGAGCTCCGCGGGCGGTTGTGGCTTGTCCACCTGCGTGTCGTCGGCTCGGAGCGCGGTGCGCGTCCAGCGCGCCTGGGGGATGAGATCCTCGAGCAGAAAGACGTCGTCGCGCAGATAGGGTGAATCGCGGAGCTCGTTTGCGAGGGACTTGTCGCCGGCGATGAGGTAGACGTGCTTGTCCTCGTCCTTGATCGCCTTGCAGAGCGCGTTCAGGTCGCGGTCGCCCGAGACGATGAACCAGTAGTCGATGTCCTGGCGCTCCTTGTAGAGGAGCTTCAGCGCTCGCGTGATGAGCACCGCGTCGGACCGGCCCTTGAGGAGCCGGCCGCTCATGCGCTGCGCGACGGCGATCGGTTCCATCCCCGTGAACTCGAGGGCCATGAGGAGCGTCTCGTCCTGAGCCGCGACCTCCTGACCGAAGATCGCGAGCTTCACGCGGACCGGTCCGAACTCGGCGGCTTTTTGCAGGATCGCCTGCAGGATCGAGAGTGTTGACGGCAGCGGCCCCGTCGTGTGCTGGCGAAGTGTGTAGTAGACGTTCTCCCAGTCGATTAGGAGGGCAACGTCAGGCAATAGCTTTCTCCGTATGGGCTTCGCACGCCGCCTGACTCGTCCGCGGATCGCGGAATTCCACCGCGGTCTCGCGCTTTTGCTCTCCCTCGTCCGCTACCCCGAAGCTCGAGGCTCGGCCGTGAGCGCGTCCATCACGAACGCTTCAGTCGTCGCGCGCGCCGTTTTCAATAACTCTAGCGTCTAGCGCGGCGGACGTATATGCGATCCGGATCAGCTCCTCGCTGAGGAGCGAGCAGCCTCGGATTCAGCGGCTTTCAGGACATGACGGAAGTTGTTGCGCAGACTCCGCTCGACGACGAACCGGTTCGCCAGGGCGAGGTACGTGCGCGCGAGCCAGCTGAGGCCGGCGTCATCGTTCGAGACTTCGGTCTCGTAGCGAACGAGACACCCAGCTTCGTTTGGCTCGAGCACGAAGCGCTCGCTGGATCGCACCTTCGGCACCCGCGGATGCGCGAAGATCGTTTCGGTCTCGGTGGCGTAGCGCCGTGCTGGCTCGGCGGCGGTCACTGTGGTTCTTGCTCGCCAGGTGATCTTTCCGCATAGCCCTCGCGTCCAATATTCCGCGCCAGCGAGGGCAGGCCGCGGCGCGGCATCTGTCGACTGCGGCCGGTCCTTCTCGGGGTGGTCGTGCCATGTCATACACCCGCGCGGATCGGCGAGGAGATCGAAGAGCTGCGACGGAGGTAGTCGCGAGTGAGCAGTGGCTGCGACTTTCGCCGTCATTGATGCGCTCCCTCACGTAGGCTTTCTCGCGTGCCTTCACGCGATCCCCGTATCGCCGAGCTCGTCTCGGTGGCGGGCTCCCGCGGTGCGACGTACGCGGACGCCCGCACCGTAGAGCGGGAGCACGAGGCGGTCAGTGTCAAGGACGGCGCAGTCGAGTCCGTGACGCGCACCGCGGATCGCGGACTCGGCTTTCGGGTGGTCCATCGCGGCGCGTGGGGGTTCGCCGCGACCGACCGCACCGACGATGCGGCTCTGCGTGGTGTCGTTGACGAGGCTTTTCGCCGTGCCGAAGCTTCGGCTTCCGTGCAGCGGCGCACGGTGACGCTCGCGCCGATCGAGCCGCAGCGCGGCGAGTACCGCACGACGCTCGGCCGCGACCCGTTCGCGGTGCCGCTCGCCGAGCGGATAGATCACCTGCGCGCGGTCGACGCCGCATCCCTCGGCCCGAACATCAAGACGCGCCGCTCGTCGGTCGCGGCGTATCGGACGCGCAAGCATCTGGTGACGAGCGAGGGCACCGACGTGTCGCAGGAGATCGTCGAAGCTGGCGCGGGGCTCTCTGTTCTCGCGGTGAAGGCCGGTCGCAAGCCCGCGTCGCGGTACGACTCACGTCTCGTGCGTCAGGCTGGCTGGGAGTACGTCGAGCATCTCGACCTGGTCGCGCGCGCCACGCGTTACCGCGACGATGCGGAGGCCACCCTCGATGCTCCCCTCGCGCCAGAGCAGCCGACCACGCTCGTCTTCGCGCCGGAGTTCCTGGCGCTCCTGGTGCACGAGTCGTGCGGACATCCGACGGAAGCCGACCGCCTTCTCGAGCACGAAGTCGCGTTCGCCGGGACAACATTCATGTGGCCCGAAGATCGGGGCAAGCTGCGATACGGCTCGCCCCAGGTCTCGATGACTGCGGACGCGACGGTACCCGGCGGCATGGGCACGTTCGGCTGGGACGACGACGGGGTGCCCGCGATGCGAACGACGCTCGTTGAGAAGGGGATCTTCGTCGGATACCTGACGTCGCGCGAGACGGCCGGCGCGCTCGGGGTGCCCGTGGCCATCGGCTCCGCGCGAGCCGAGGGCTGGCAGCACTTTCCGATCGTCCGCATGGTCAATGTCAGTCTCGATCCCGGCACGACCCTGTACGCCGACCTGCTCCGCGGCGTCGATTCGGGTCTGCTGATGGAAGCGCCGGCCTCGTACTCGCTCGACGACAAGCGACAGAACTTCCACTTCTCGACGCAGTCGGCGCGCGTAATCCGCAACGGCCAGCTCGACGGGTACGTGCGCGGCGTGGCCTTCCAGTCGCTCACGCCGGATTTCTGGGGCCGCTGCGATCTCGTCGCCGACGATTGGGAGCTCCACGGATTCCTCTCGTGCGCGAAGGGCGAGCCGCTGCAGCTGATGCGTGTCGGGCACGGGGCGGCGCACGCGCGCTTCCGCGATGTCCCCATCGAAGTGCGCGAGTGACACTCCTCGGCGAGGATCGGCTGCTCGCGCCTCTGCGGCAAGCGCTGCGCGAGGTCCCGGCGGACGAGGCGGACATCCACGTGCATCGCCGCCGTGCCGCGATCACGCGCTACTCGCACAGCTCGATCCACCAGAACGCGGTCTCGGACGAGACGCACGCCACGGTCCGCGCGATCGTCGGCAAGGCCGTGGGCATCGTGACGACGAACTCCCTCGAGCCTTCGGAGCTCCGCCGCGCGCTGGCCGATGCGGCATCGCTCGCGCGTGCGAGCCGCCCGGACGACGAGTGGCCCGGCGTCGCCGAGCCCCAGCCCATCCCCGCGCCGTCGGCATTTCACGAGGAGACGGCCGCCGCGACTGCGCAGGACCAGGCAAGATCGATCGGAGCGGTGTGCGTCGCGGTGCCGAAGGGGATGCGCGCCGCCGGGACGTCACAGATCGAGGTGACCGAGGATGCCGTCGCGAACACGCGCGGCGTGGCGGCGTACGCGCCCGCGACGATGGCGTATCTGCGCGCGCTCGTCCTGAGCGACACGTACGTCGGGTCGGGATATGCCGAGGATCTTTCGATGCGCGTCGACGGCCTTCATCCCGAAGCGATCGCGGCGCGCGCAGCCGAGAAGTGCGCGCTCGATCGCGATCGGACGCAGCTCGCTCCGGGCGACTGCGAGGCGGTGTTCGAGGAGCTCGCCGTGGCCGAAGTGCTCCGCATCATGTCGCTTACCGGTCTCGGCGGGCAGTCCGTGCGAGAAGATCGCTCGTTCATGAGCGGCCGAATCGGCGAGCGCGTCACGGGCGAGAGCTTCACGCTGCTCGATGACGCGCTCGACGCGCGCACGATCGCCGTCCCTTTCGACGTCGAGGGGACGCCCACGCGGAAGGTCACGCTCGTCGAGCGAGGCCTCGCGCGCGGCCCGGTCTACGACCGGACGTCCGCGAAAGCCATGGGCACGCGGTCCACCGGTCACGCCGCCGACCCATCGCGCTATGCGGCGGGCGGGTACGCCGGACACCTTGCGATGGCCGGCGGCCCGGCCACGCGCGAGCAGCTCATCGGATCCGTGCGACGCGGGATCCTCATCACGCGCTTCCATTACACGAACACGCCTGACCCGCGCGCCGCGACGATGACGGGCACGACGCGCGACGGCACCTTTCTCATCGAGGACGGCAAGATCACCCGCGCTCTCGCGAACGTGCGCTACACGATGAGCGCGCTCGACCTCTTCTCCGGCATCGAGCTCCTCGGTCCCCAGCGCCTCGCGCGCGATTGGTGGAGCTCGAACGGCATGGGCTCGATCCTTTGCCTCGTGCCCCCGATCAAGGTCCGCCGCGCGACGATCACCGGCTCGAGCCCGCTCTAGTTCGACCTTCGGCTGCCGCCGAGAGACCGCTCGTCCTAGCCGGCTGTCCCCGCCGCGAGCGCCTGAAGGAAGCGGATGATCTCCCAGCGTTCCGTCTCGGTCAGCTTCGGCTTGCCCGTGTCCGGATCGATCGCGCCCCACGCCGGCATCGCGGTGAACGCGATCCCATTGGCGATCCAGTACTCGAGCTCACCCGGCGCGTGCTGCGGCACGTGGACCTGGAGGTTGAACGGCCGCGGGTTCAGGGTCAAAGCCGCGGGACCGTCGCCGAGCCCCTTGGGCCCGTGACAGACCGCGCAGTTCGTTTGATAGAGAGCCCGACCTGCGGCGACCGTCGCGGGATTGTCAGGGGTCGGGTTCTGCGCGAAGCGTGCGGTCAGCGGCACCGGCGGTGTCGGGATGTTCGGCGCGATCGTGTACGCGAGACCGAGCGAAACGAGGATGAGCGCGCCGAGAAGTCCCGCGCTCTGCGCGAAGCGCCGCCATTCGCCTCCGCGGCGCCGCCGGACGACCGCGAAGAGACCGAAGAGCGCGGCGCCGACGGCGAGGGCGATCGCGATCTGTTCCAGACCCTGCCGTGAGATTGGGAAGGTCATTTCTCGGCGTCGGGCTTAGGCGCAGGCTTGGCCTTCTTCTTTTCCTTCCGCGTCGACCACCACCAGAGCCCGATAAAGAGGACGAGCGGCACGCCGAGCTCGAGGATTTCGTCGAGCCAGGTGCCGGTCGCGCCGTGCGCCGATACCGACGCGTAGATCATCGGGATACAACGAGGCTATACGTACCCGTGCCTTCGTTCCCAACAGCGAGCGTGACCCTCCAGGTGCCGGCATCGAGCCCCGCGACGTCGAACTTGTACCGACCCGGGCCGAATGTCGCAGGGTCCTCAATCGCGTCGACGGGAGCCTGCGAGGCAGGGCCGGAGAACGTGGCCTGCAGCTTCTTCCCGAGCACGGGATTGCCGTCGGTGCCGACGACGACGGCGAACAGCGTGAGCGGGGCACCGGCCTGAGGCGCGCTCGGATCGGTGAACGCGATGACCGTGTACGGGCCGATGGTCAGGGGTGGTGCGGCGGTCGCACCACTGCCCACGGGCGCACCGACCGGGAGCGTGAAGACCGTGCTCACATCCTCCTTTCCTTGAAGCCGAACGATCGTCTGGATCCGCCAGGTGCCGTACATCGCGGTGGGGCTGCCCTGCGCAACGTACTCCCCGGCCGCGCGCTCGGCCGCGACGAGCTCCTGCTGGCCCATGTCGTGCTCCACCATCGTGAAGCGGAACGCGACCTTCTCCGCGCCGGTGACCGGCGCGAGACCCTCATGGACGCGCAGCACGTAGGAGTTGGGGCCGGCACCGCCGCTCGCCACGAGCATCTCGAGCCGCAGGCCGGAAACATGCTGGGTCTGGTCGTACGCCGACGCAGATGGTTGCGCGGGCGGGACGAGCGCGGTGAGCACCGAGGCGGCGACGATGATGACGATGAAGATCCCGGTCTCGGCCATCGTGTCGCGGATCAGCGCGGTGCGCGCGCGGACGCCCGCCCGCAGCCGGGGCCCCCAGCGCAGGAGGTTGAGCGCGCCGATGGCGAGCGCCACGACGACGAGGACGATCTTCACCGTGAGGGCGATGCCGTACGGCGTCTCGTAGAGGTCGTTGACCAACACGAGGCGATCGAGGGCCTGGAGCACCCCAGCGGTGATGAGGAGCGCCGTCGCGATCATCGCCGTCACGGAGAAGCGCCAGACCGTGGCGCCGAGCACTCTCGCGTCTTCGGCCGTTTCGTCGCGCCTCGCGAGGAGCACGCACCAGAGAAGCGCTACGACGCCGCCCGTCCAGACGGAGACCGAGAGAACGTGTACGAAGTCGAGCGCCATGCTCTTGAGGCTTCCGAGCGCCGTCGCGTGCGAGACGAGGGTCGCGGTCATCGCGGCGGCGACACCGGCCGCGAGCGCGATCATCCGTCGCGGCCGGAAGGTCGCGAGCGGGCCGATCGTCATGACGCCGCCGCCGGCGATCGCGGCGACCGGTCGCATCATCGCGAGCCGCGGCGTGATCGACACGGCCGCGAGCATCAGGCCCGCGAACGCCCGCACTGCGAGCATGATCCCGAGCCGGGGTGGAAGCTTCGCGCCCTGATCGACGACCAGCGCGAGCGAGCCCGCGACAATGATGACGCCGGCGATGCTCAGCAGCCACGACTCGCGGCGCGGGTCAATACCGGTCGACGCGACGAACAGGACGAAGAAGGCGGTCCCGAGGCCGAGCGCGATACCGGCGTACGAAAGCGCGCGCCCGGCGATCTCGAGGAGGGACGGGGGCGGCGCAGCCTCAGCGATCTGTGGGACCGGCGGCAGCGGTCCGTTCCCGACGACGAAGGCGAAGTTGCCCTTGGTGGTGTGTCCATCGACGGCGCTCGTCGCGGTCCATGCGACGAGGTAGCCGCCGTCGGGGATCGGATCCACGGAGACGCGTAGACCGTTCGGGTCACCCGATGGCCCGACGTCACCCTTGTCGTGCCGCCCACCGTTCGTGTCCAGGACCTGGATGTCGCTGCCCTTCGGATCGGGTGGTTCGCTGAACTCGATGCGGATCTCGGTCGGTGGCTTCACCAGACGGGCGTCGGACGCCGGATTGGAGCGGACGTAGTTCGCGTGCGCGTCTGCCATCCCTGCCAGGACCGCGAGCGACAAGACCACCGTGGCGACGGCGGCGAGCGCGCGCCTCATCGGACGGGCACCGCGATAACGACGAACCGCGGGTCGTCGGCGTTCGGACCGGACGAGGTCTGGAGTGTCAGCCGCTCGCTCGCGGTGGGGAGGAGGTATGTGATGTCGTCGGCCGCGACGCGGGGATGGATCTCGGCGACCCGGTACGAGAGCGTCGCGCCCGGCGCCGAGATTTCGATGAGGTCGTCCAGGTGCGTGTACCAGAGGTTCAGGAACTGGGCCCACCGGGCGTGGCCGTACACGTAGGTGTTTCCGGGTGTTCCGGGAAGCGCGCTGCCGGCGAGGCGATAGGCGGCGCCGTCGGGCGTGCGCTGCAGTTCGATATCGCGAGCCGGATCACCGTCCCTGAGCGGCAGATCGATGCCGATCCGCGCGATGCGGATCTGCCAGCCCTGTCCGAGCGGAATCGCACTCCGACTCGGCTCCGGTGCCGCAACCCAGCGCGCGACGGCGAGCGGCGTCGGGGTCGGGGTCGGGGACGCTGCAGGGCTCGCGATCTCGTCTACTCGCACGGGCGCGGTCGGTGGAGGCACGAGCTCGAACCCGCCCGCGACGAGCGCGAGTCCGAGCGCGATCCCGAAGAGCGGCGCGATATTGCGGATCATCGTCGTCGAGCCGCCCATGCGCCGAGGAGCGCGATCGGGATGACGCCCGCGACGACGACCCACACCCAGATCGGCACCGATCCACTCGAGGAGGCGGGTGTCTCGCTTGGCGAAGCCGCGACCTCGGATCCCGAAGCCGAGGGGGTCGGCGTGGCCGTCGCCACCACGTTCGCGACGGTGAACGTCATCTTGTAGACGAGGTCATCGAGGATGTCCTTGCGGCGCACTTCGAGCTGCATGCTGAAACGGCCCGCGAGCCCGAGGTCCATCCCTGTCGTCACAAAGTCCGCGCCGGCGGCCGGCAACACGACGACGCTCGTCCCCAAATCCCGATCGAGGTCCGTGATCAGGACGCGGACCCGGGTGACATTCGCGAGCGGGTTGCCGCCCCCGTCGGCGACGTGAACGCGGTACTCGTTGGAACCGACCCGTGCGGGCGAAACAGTCAGCGTCGCATGTGTGCCCGAGGCGTCGGCCGCTTGCGTCACGGAACCGGTCGCCGGCGAGTCGGGCCCGACGGCGAACGCGAAATAGCCATGAGCCGGGTCGCCGTCGACCGCGGAGACCGTGTGCCAGGCGACGAGGTACGTGGAGGGATCCAGCGCCGGAACGGGAAGCGCGAGCTCGGTCGGGTCGCTCGTCGACTGGCCGCCGGACGCGACGGTGCGGCCGTCTTTCGCGAGGAGGTCAATGCCGCTCTGTTTCGGATCGGGGGCCTCGCTAAAGCCGATGAGGATCCGAGCCGGCGCCGTCGCGAGCCGTTCGTTCGGCATCGGCGACGAGCGGAAGTAATTGGCGTGCGCGAATGCCGCGCCGCCCTGAGCCATCGTCAGTGCGACGATCGCGAGCAGGGCGGACGCGGCGATGCGGCGACTCACCGCGGAGCGACCCTCCGCGGCATGAGGGCGAACGATATGAGCGCGATCGCAATGCCGGCGAGAACGAGAGCGATGCCGGCAAGATTCGGTGCCGTCGCCGTGCTCGGCGCAGGAACCCCTACGCCGAAGAAGAACGAGCCGTCTAGCTCGTCGCCATCGTCGGCCGAGACGCTGTGCCAGTTCACCTTGTAGACGCCGTTCGGCAGCGAGGGCTTCAGCGCGATCGTGAGCCTGGTGCGGTCGTTCGCGTCGATCGTCGCGCCAGTGCTGACCGTCGCCCCGGCCGCGTCGGTCACCGTTCCGGTGCTGGCCGCGGCGAGCTCTTCCGTGAAAGTGATGACGACCGCGGCCGGGCTAGTGGCGAGCGTCTGTCCCGGGGCGGGCGTGCTGC
>Ga0070698_100000699_pt1 | contig 35881 bp, 22 predicted proteins | sample KBSK1502metaG_FD_65477 | JGI IMG/M metagenome (GOLD analysis project Ga0070698, IMG submission 65477) | Corn, switchgrass and miscanthus rhizosphere microbial communities from Kellogg Biological Station, Michigan, USA - KBS K1-50-2 metaG | ecosystem: Host-associated > Plants > Roots >... | reverse complement strand
TTTTGGAGTGCGCCGACCTGTCGGCGCTTTGGTCGCTGGCGACCCGTCGCCAGCGGTGTCGCGACAAGTCGCGACGGACAAAAGCGGTGACAGGTCACCGCACCCAAAATCGCACTCGTACCAAATAGAAGCCAAACTTGCCGCTCAGAAACGCATCCCCTATACTTCGAAATGACTCCGCTAAATGAAACCGGCGGCACGAAAGGGAGCCAAATCGCTCTTGCAGGCAGCAATTCACGAAGGACATCTCAATGGTCAGGGATTTCGTTTTGCGATTGTAGCCAGTCGTTGGAACGACTTCATCAGTTCGCGCCTGGTTGAAGGAGCGCTCGACGCTCTCGAGCGCCTGGGCGCGGACGAGAAACAGGTTGAAGTCTTCAGAGTCCCCGGCGCTTTTGAAATCCCCCTGCTGGCTTTGCGGCTCGCCGAATCGGAGAAGTTTGATGCGATTATTTGCATTGGTACGATCATCCGTGGCCAGACCCCTCATTTCGAATATATCGCCGGTGAAGTCACCCGCGGAATCGGAGAGGCAGGTTTGCAAACGGGCGTGCCGGTAGTTTACGGAGTTGTGACTGCGGATACAGTTGACCAGGCAATCGATCGTGCCGGCGTCAAGCTGGGTAACAAGGGTTTTGAAGCTGCCACCACGGCAGTGGAATTAGTTAATCTTTATAAGACAGTTTTTGGAGAACGATGAATGACGAGCGCGAACGATGAAAAGGAACTTCCTACTCATCATTCATGATTTCATAGTTCATCTTTGAAGTATTATGGGTTCGCGACGTAAGGCGCGTGAATGCGCCTTGCAAATGCTCTTTGCGGCTGATTTCGCCGAGGCTGTCCCGGAAGAGGTCCTCGAAACCTACTGGGTGGAGCTGGGCGATTCCGACGTCGAGGAAACGGCGCGTGAATTCGCGACGCGGCTCGCGGCGGGAACTCTCTCGCGCCTCGAGACTCTCGACGAGCGCATAGGTTCGCGCGCCGAACACTGGCGTATCCCGCGCATGGCGATCGTCGATCGCAACATCCTTCGGCTCGCCGTCTACGAATTTCTTTACGAACCTACTCCTCGCACTGTAGCTATCAACGAAGCCCTGGAAATCGCCCGACGTTTTTCAACCTACGAAGCCACCCAGTTTATCAATGGCATTCTCGACGCCATCAAGCGTGACCTTGATGAGCAGCAGCCCCAGGAGCATGTCCAGCCTGAAGAGGTCGAGCAGGCTGCTGAAGAAGAAGAAGAGGCGGAAGAGGCACAGGAAGACTAGAACTCAGGACTCAGGACTCAGAATTCAAGGGGGAGCTGGGAACCTGAGTTCGAATTCTTAATCCTGAGTCCTGAGTCCTGAGTTCCGAGTCCTGACTCCTCACTATTCACTATTCACTATTCACTGTTTACTGTTTACTATTCCTTCCGTGGATCAAACGCAGCGCGAATTTCTGGCAGATGTTGAAGATCTTGTCGAGCAAATCTTTGCCGATCTGGATGAGTTGCGCGCAACCAAATCCGAGGGTCCGGCTCGTAGGGAACTGGTCGACCGGGTCTTTCGGCACGTGCACAGCGTAAAAGGCTCAGCAGCGTCATCCGGCCTTGAGGTTGTCAGCCACATCGCACATGAATTTGAAAACCTCCTGGCCGAGATTCGCGCTGGACGGGTCCTGGTTGATGACGAAGTGTTAGACACTTGCGAAAGCGCGGTGGAAGCGCTCTCGGAAAGTGTGACCCTGGCCGCGTCTGGTATCGTCGCGCCCTCTCACCGCGCGCTTTTTGATCGGCTGCAGGCCGCGGCAGTGCAGATAGCCCCCGCCAGAGACGCGGCTGACAGCGATGCGATCCTGAAAAATATCCCTTTTGAAATTTGGGAATCACTTAGCGAGTCCGAGAAGAATAAGCTGGTCAGCATTGTCGCCGAGGGAAGTCCGCTTTTTGTAGTAGGCACCAGCTTTGATATCGAAAACTTCGACGCTGAGTTTTTCCGTTTGAGAGAGAAACTGGCCGGCTTTGGGGAAGTGATCTCAACTTCACCCGCGGTTGATGCGGAACGTCCCGACAAAATTAATTTCCGCATTCTTTACGCCCTCAATTCGGATCTGCAAAAACTACAAACGGCAGTTGGTGATTTTGCTCAGGTGGTTTTTAAAGAAATTGGGAGCACAGATATTGATCCAGCAGGCTCTGAGGAGATCTTGTCAGCGTCACGTGCGCTCAGTTCTCCAAAGCTCTCAAACTTCGTTCGCACGGATCTCGACAGATTGGATCGGCTGATTTCCTCAACCCACGCCCTCTTGCGGGCCACTTCGACGACCCTGGCCCTGGCCATGTCACAATTGCCGGTTCAGAACGAAGAGCTTCATAAGATGAACAAACACATTAGAAGCTCCTTCATCGGCCTCGAAGATGAACTAATTAATCTGCGACTCGTGTCCCTCGGGCCAACGCTGCAGCGGGCCGCGCGGGCCGGCCGGACAGCAGCGCGTTCGGATCCAAAGGAAATCAACTTCGAGATTACCGGCGCTGAAATCCGCCTGGACAGACTACTCATCGAAGCGATATCTGATCCGCTCATTCATCTTGTGCGTAATGCGGTAGACCATGGAATCGAATCTGTCGACGAGCGCACTCAAGCAGGAAAGCCGCCGCGCGGAACTGTCCGCATCGAAGTTGTCAGTGAAGGCAGTCAATCTCGGCTGCGAGTAGTGGACGATGGCCGCGGCGTGGATCCGCACTGCATCACCGAGGCGGCACGAAGACTTGGACTTTTCAAGAGCGATGCGCAACTGGACATGGAGCAAAGCTTGCGACTGATCTTCCGTCCGGGGTTTACCACGCTCGCCGTCGCATCAGATATCTCCGGGCGTGGTGTCGGCCTCGACGTAGTGGAAACCGCGGTCGAGCAGGTCGGCGGAGAGTTGCGAGTGTCGAGTAAACCAGGCCAAGGAACAACCTTTGAAATTCGCCTGCCAGTTACTTTTGGGCTGGTCGCGGCGAATGTGATTGTCTCGGCCGGGAAACACTACTGCATTCCGGCCAGCCAGACTCTGGGCATTGATGCTATCGATATCATCGACGGTGCTTCCGGCGCGAATCGAATACCGCAGGTTTCGATGCGCGATTTGCTGGGCCAACCGGAAGCGCCGGACGATTCGACGAGTCGGCTACAGCTCATCACCTGCCAGTTTACTGATGAGCGAGCGGGCCTTGACAGTCAGAAATCGAGGAGTGTCGGAGTTGTTGTTGATGAAGTTGAGGCGCCACAGGAGGTGCTGGTGAGAAATCTCGGCCGGCATGCGGGCCGTTGGTATGGCATTGCCGGTGCGACGGAGTTACGGGATGGAACGGTTGCGCTTGTGCTTGATCTCCCGCGCCTTTTGTCAGCTGCTCTTTGTTAACTTCCCCAATCCAGCTTCGGATGCATCTTGTGCCACTCGGTTGCGCGCTCGTATGCCAACGCCAGTCGCAAAGGCGCGCCCTCGTCGTAAAGTCCGCCAGTGAACATAATTGATTGCGGCAGGCCTTTCGGAAATCCGCAAGGCACGCACACGGCCGGGTGACCGGTGAGGTTCGTAATCAACAAACTAAGACTACCCGGCGCCGGCGAAACAAACACATCCCACTTCGACATTAATTCCTCCATCTCATGCATCAGCATACGCCGCGCGCGTTGCGCTCTGATGTATTCGACCGCGGGAATGAACCGTGAACTGCGAAAAGTATTTGGCCAATCGCCTGACTCCTGTCCGGATAGTTCATTGATGCGGCCATCGCGTGTGATGTCGTCAAACGCAGTTGCCGCTTCCGCGACCAAAATGATCCGCAGAGCCGCCACCGAAAACTTCGGCATTTCGATCGGCTGAAGGTTTGCCCCAGCGGATTTCAACGCGTCGAGGGCCTGCTGGTAAATGGCCTTTCGTTCCGGGTCCTGTTGCTGATCAAATTCAGTTTTCAAGTACCCAATTCGCATGTTCGCAAGCGATCTGGCCGGTTCCCAGTTGAAGGGAACATCGCCGACGGTAAGATCCCGTTCGTCGGGTCCATACATTCCGTTGAGCGCGGCGGCGCAGTCTTCCACGCCGCGGCAAATCGGCCCAATCTTGTCCATTGTCCAACTGAGCCCCATGGCGCCGTAGCGACTGACCCGGCCATAGGTTGGCCGCAACCCAGCGACACCACAACGCGATGACGGTGAAATGATAGAGCCGAGGGTTTCAGTGCCGATCGAAAAACCAACAAGTCCCGCGGCAGTTGCGGACGCCGGGCCGGCTGACGATCCGCTCGAACCAATTTTATCTTCATCAACCTGCCACGGATTTCGAGTCATCCCCGCGAACCATCGGCCACCTTGCGCGAGCGCTCCCATCGACAGCTTAGCCACGAGGACTGCCCCGGCCTCACGCAACCGTTCTACAACCGTCGAGTCGTAGTCGATTACCTGATCGCGATAGGGCTCCGCGCCCCAGGTTGTGCGAATTCCTTTGGTCGCGAAGAGATCCTTCGCGCCCCAGGGAATGCCGTGCAACGGGCCGCGATATTTCCCGGCTTTGATTTCGCGTTCCGCATTGTTTGCCTGGGAAAGCGCCAACTCCTCAGTCAGTGTCACTATGCAATTAAGTTTTGGTCCAAACTTCTTCAGGCGCCCGAGGTACATTTTGGTCAACTCAACTGGCGAGACTTTGCGCGTGCGAACTAACTCAGCCAGTTCTGTCAGCGACGCAAAGGCTAGCTCATCAAGCGAACTGAATTTCGGCGCCTCAGCTTTGCTCAGCTTGAATTTGGTGGGTTTGAGATCGAACTTTCTGCCGGGCAAAGCTGGATGAAACAAGGTAGCCGGCTCGGTATCGAGCGGCACCTCGATCTTTCGGAGTGCCTCGTAACGGTCGAGGTTAGTGCTTACGTTCTGAAGCGCCATCGCTTCCTGGGCGTCGCTGAGTTCGATGCCGATAAGTTTCTCGGCCTGGTGCAACATCTCCTTCGTTACTCGCAACGGCGCGGGCGTTGGCGATGGTGAAGGCGGCGGTGTCGGACTTGGAGACGGGCCCTGCGCGAGAGCAGATGCGAGGTTAAGGTGCGGTGCCGCCAGTGCCGCCGCGCCCAGCGCCGGAACCAGCTTTACAAACGCGCGCCGGTCTAGATCTTTGCTTTCAGTTCTAGTTAATGACTTTCCAACTCGCTTTTTGCCTGATTTGAGCTTTTGCATAGTGGTGTATCAGTGCGATGCGTCGACATGTTCTTGGAGTGCGGTGACCTGTCACCGCTTTGGTCGGTCGCGACCTGTCGCGACCCGCGTGGATAGAGAGTCCTCACAGACTTAGCGCGTCAAGTCGCGCAAGACGAAAGCGGTGACAGGTCACCGCACTCCAAGATTAGGGCTTCAGCATCCCCTGGTTACCAACCGGCGTGACCCCGCTGCCGTATTTCATCTTGATCAGTCTTGCCGAGCCGTTGCTGTAAACAGTAAGGATGTAAAGATTGTCATACTCCGTCTCCGGAATGATCGGTAACTTCGGCCCACCCATGGCAGCGATTATTTCCGGAACAGAGTTGTTGTGTCCCGCGATAAATATCACCTGGCCGGAGTTGCGAGAACGAATCTGTTTCACCAGTTCGGCAGTTTCCTTCGCGTCGACCTTGCTCACGGACAGTCCGAGTTTGTCTGCCAGTGGTTTTACAGTTTGCTGCGTGCGCTTGTATTGCGTGGCGTAAATGGCCGCGATGCCGGAGTCGCTAAACATCCGCGCCAGTTCCTGCGCGCGCGCCTGACCTGCGACGCTAAGATCAGGATCCTTATTCTCGGGAGGCACAATGAGTTTTTCGGCGTGGCGTACAAGAATAAGCGTTGTTGGAGGTTCATTAGTCGCGCGCACGCCGGCCGGAAGCGCGGTGATTGCCAGCAGGGCGATTAGGATTAAACTACGAACAGCCAGGGGAGCGCGTTTGCAAAGGCTTATTTGTTTTTTCATTGTGCTGATTTTGCTGGTTGACCTGTTGAAGTGGCGCTTAAGATAACACCTCTAAATACCAGATGCCAGATACCTTTTTGCACCCTCAAGGTGCCGGATGCAAAGCGCTCTGGAAGGTGCTAATCTATTGCTAAGAACCTATTAGTAAAGCCACGCCAGCCGGGCCGCATCCCTATCGTGTACTGAAAGAGGTGAGAAGAGTTGGGTCAGCCAGTGAGAACCGATTTATCTGAAATCATCGCCGAAAATTTTGGCGCTAACGCAACTTATGTTGAAGGATTGCTTAGTCGCTTTCGCAGTAATCCGGAATTAGTTGACGAATCGTGGCGAGCCTACTTCGCCGAACTCCTGGGTGAAGGCGATTCAGCCCAGGGCGATGGCGCGGGCCCAACGCCTTTGGTTGAGCCAACTCTCGACCGTCAGGCGCGGGAAAACGGTGGCCGGGGCGGGGCAGCGGGAGCAAGCGTTGCCGAAGCTGCTGCTCCAGCGAAATCTGCAGCACAACCCAAAGCCACGGCAAAGCAAGCCCAGGCCGCTCCGGCGGCCACGACCGAACAAGTGACCGATCAGGCGACCGACGTAGAGGCTGTTCCAATTCGCGGTGTCGCGCTCAAGATCGTCGAGAACATGGAGTCGAGCCTTTCGGTTCCGACCGCAACTTCGCAGCGGCGCATTCCGGTCAAGCTACTGGACGAGAACCGCCGCATCATCAACAAGTATCTTCAGGAAAACGATCGCGGCAAAGCGTCCTACACTCATTTGATCGCCTGGGCCTTGTTGCGCGCGCTCGATGAATTTCCCCAACTCAATGACGGCTTCGACGTTGTAGATGGCAATCCAGTCCGGCTTCACCGAACAAGCATCAATCTCGGTGTCGCCATCGATGTAACCAAGAAAGACGGCACGCGCACGCTGCTGGTTCCAAATATCAAGGGCGCTAACAAGCTTCGCTTCAGCCAGTTCCTGACTGCCTATGACGACGTTGTCAAACGCGCGCGTGAAGGTAAACTTCAGATCCCGGATTTCCAGGGAACGACGATCTCACTAACAAACCCGGGCACGATTGGCACAGTAGCCTCCACTCCACGTTTGATGGCCGGGCAGTCGCTGATTATCGCCACCGGTGCGATCGAGTATCCGGCCGAGTATCAGGCGATGGCCCCTGAAACCCTCTCGCAACTCGGAATCAGCAAGGCGATCACGATTAGCAGCACATACGATCACCGCATTGTGCAGGGCGCCGAATCAGGCGCATTTCTCGCGCGCGTTCACGAACTGCTGCTTGGCGACTCAAGATTCTACGACGACGCCTTCGCCGATCTCGACATAGCTCACGTGCCCTTCCGCTGGAACATTGACCGCAATCCGCGACTTATGCCGGGTGATCAATCACGACAGCAGACGACCAAGGAAGCTCGCGTAATCGAGTTGATAAATGCTTATCGCGTGCGTGGCCACCTGATTGCCGACATCGACCCGCTGCATGCGATGCCAGTGCTCTACCATCCGGAACTCGATATTGAGACTTACGGACTTACGATTTGGGACCTCGATCGCGAATTCATAACCGATGGATTAGCGGGCACTGACAGCGCCACCCTGCGCGAAATTCTCGACATTCTGCAACGCGCCTATTGCGGCAAAATCGGCATCGAGTACCGCCACATCCAAAGCAAGGAAGAAAAACTCTGGATACGAGATCAGATTCGCCGCGAGCTTGTTCAACCGCAGCCGATCCCGGTCGAGATCAAGAAACAGCTTCTTTGGAAGCTGATCTCGGCGGAACAATTCGAACGCTTCCTGCATACGAAGTACCTCGGTCAGAAACGTTTTTCGCTCGAGGGTTGCGAAACGATCATCCCTTTGCTAGACCAACTGATCGAAGGCGGCGCCGAGCGCGGAGTTGAAGACATTACGATGGGCATGGCCCATCGCGGGCGTCTGAATGTGCTCGCAAACGTTATCGGACATTTTTGCGAACGCATCTTCGCATCGTTTGAAGGTTCGGTTCATCCCTCGTTTCCCGCCGACGAAGGTGACGTCAAATACCATCAGGGAGCGGTGGGAGAACGCGAAGCCGCGAATGGTAAAAAGGTCAGGCTGACCCTTTCGCCTAACCCCAGTCACCTCGAAGCCGTAGATCCGGTGGTTGAGGGAATGGTGCGCGCTAAACAGGATGATCTCAAGGACCGGGTCGGACTGCATCGCGAAGAAGTGATCGATCGCGCCTTACCGGTTTTGCTTCACGGGGATGCGGCGTTTGCCGGTCAGGGGATCGTGATGGAGACGCTCAATCTAGCCAAGCTCAAAGGCTATCGCACCGGCGGAACGATTCACATAATCATCAACAATCAAATCGGGTTTACTACTTCGCCCGAGGCCGGACGCTCAACCATCTATTCGACTGACGTGGCTCGCATGACGCAGTTGCCGATCTTCCATATCAACGGCGACGATCCTGAGGCAGCTTATCGCGCCCTGGGAATCGCGCTCGATTACCGCCAGGAGTTTAATAAAGACGTCGTGTTGGACGTGGTGGGATTCAGAAAGCTCGGCCACAACGAGACCGACGAACCCAGTTACACGCAACCGCTGATGTATGCGCGCGTGAAAGCCCACACCGGCGTTCGCACGATCTATTCCGGACGGCTAATCAAGGAAGGTGTGATTACTGAAGCCGAGTTGCAGGAGTTGCTTGCTGAGCGCATACGCCGCTACGAAGACGCGCTTGCGCGGGCAAAACAAATCGCACCAAAGAAAGAGGCGCCGGCTGAAATTGTAATCACTGAAGACATCGACGGCTCAGCCGTTGTTGACACTCCGGTCGCTGCCGACGTGATCAAAACTATCGCAAACAAGATCGCTGTGGTGCCGGAAGCTTTCAACATCAATCCCAAGATGGTCGGGCAACTCGCTCGGCGCGCCAAGATGGGGGCGGGCGAGCTCCCGATAGACTGGGCCTTTGCCGAGGCGATTGCTTTTGGATCACTGGTCATCGAAGGCAGTCGCGTGCGATTGAGTGGTCAGGACTCCGGACGCGGTACTTTTAGTCAACGGCACGCTGTTTTGTATGACACGCAAACCGGCAAGTCCTGGACACCGCTTGGTGAGCTGCGATCTGAGGCAAAACCCGAAGCGCGTTTTGAAGTCTTCGATAGCTCCCTTTCCGAGGAAGGCGTGCTGGGTTTCGAGTATGGCTACACGGTCATTGCTCGCGAGGCGCTGGTGATGTGGGAGGCCCAGTTTGGAGACTTTGTAAACGGCGCGCAGACGATCATCGATCAGTACATCGCGGCCTCGGAAGACAAGTGGCGGCAAACTTCGCGTCTCACCTTGCTCCTGCCGCATGGCTATGAAGGGCAGGGACCAGAGCATTCAAGCGCGCGACTGGAGCGTTTCCTGCAACTCTGCGCCGAGAATAATCTGCAGGTTTGTTATCCAACTACTCCGGCCCAGTACTTTCATCTGCTGCGAAGACAAGTAAGACCGGGCATGGAAAGGCCGCTGGTTGTGATTACACCGAAGAGTCTGTTGCGTCTGCCGGCAGCCGCGTCCGCGCTTGACGACTTTACCAGGGGCGGCTTCCTGCCCCTGATCGATGATCGTGAAGTTGCGAATGCCGAAGCGGTCGAGCGCGTCGTCCTTTGCAGCGGCAAGGTGTATTACGATTTAGTTGACGCACGCAAGAAGGCCGGCAATGAGAAGGTCGCGATAGTTCGAATTGAACAGTTTTATCCCTTCCCGGCTGAGCTGCTGCGCGAAGTATTAGCCAGGTATTCGGCGGCCAAACAACTCGTCTGGGCGCAGGAAGAACCAAAGAACATGGGCGGCTGGACTTTTATCGAGCAGCGACTTGAGAATCTTTTGCCCGCTTGCCCACGTGCGATCTACGTCGGCCGCGTTGCCTCGGCGAGTCCGGCAACCGGATCTTATGCGATTCACCAGGCGGAGCAGTCTCAGCTGGTGGCGGAGGCACTGAGATTGACCGGATGACAACAGCCTCGGTTACGGAGAGCTTGGGCAAGCCCACCTTCCTGACTTTGAGCTTAATAGAATTGAGTTGTAGATTCCTGATTGAAGGCTTTCAAGACTTGAGTTACCTCAGCGATGGAAAGTCTCTCAGGTCAGGAAGGCGGGCTTGCCCCCGCTCACTGTTACAAGTCACTCTCTACAAAATGCAGATCAAACCCTTGAAACCAATTCTTGGACTATTAACAACTACCGTACTTTTCCTGGCTCTTGGTTCAAGTGGCTCTTCATTGCCTGAACAGCTTCGCTTGCCGCAGGAGAAACATCTCAAAAACATCAAGCAACTTTCTTTTGCCGGCGAAAATGCCGAAGCCTATTTCTCCGCTGACGGCAAGCAGCTTAGTTTTCAGTCCAAACGCGACGGACGCCAGTGTGATCAGATCTACACAATGAACATCGATGGTAGCGATGTGCGCATGATCTCTAACGGCGATGGCGCCACTACCTGCTCCTACTTCTTTCCTAATCGACGCCGTGTGCTCTACTCCTCGACCCATCTTGGCGCCAAACAGTGTCCACCAAGTCCAGACCGCTCGCAGGGTTATGTCTGGGCAGTCTATCCGTCGTTCGACATATTCACTGTACGGCCGGACGGCTCGGACCTGAAACAACTAACCACCACGCCCGGATACGACGCTGAGACTACGATTTCTCGTAATGGCAAATTGGTATTCACCTCGACGCGCGACGGTGATCTGGACATCTACACGATGGATGCAAACGGCAAAAATGTTCGCCGCCTCACGAGTGAACTCGGGTATGACGGCGGCCCTTTCTGGTCTTACGATGGCAAGCAGATCGTCTATCGCGCCCACCACCCGCAAACGGAAAAAGCCAAGGCAGACTACACTCGCCTGCTCAAGCAGAATTTAGTTCGCCCGACAACCCTGGAAATCTGGGTTATGAATGCGGACGGATCAAACAAGCGTGAAGTGACGCACAATGGCAAGGCTAACTTCGCGCCTTACTTCTTTCCTGACGGCAAGCGAATCCTGTTCGCATCAAACATGGACGATCCCAAAGGTCGCAATTTCGACATTTACAAAATCAACGTAGACGGCAGCGGCCTCGAACGCATCACATTCAACGACACGTTTGATGGGTTCCCGATGTTTTCACCCGATGGGAAGAAACTGGTCTTTGCCTCAAACCGCAACGCGAAGACTGAGGGCGACACCAATGTGTTCATTGCTGATTGGGTTGAATAGTTCTCTGCTCTAGAGGTGAGAAAAATGAAAGTTGTTAATCGGCTACTCGCTTGTCTCGCTATTGCGATCCTCGCAATCTCCTCGGTCGCCCAACAGCGATCGGCAACGAATGTTCCGAGTGTCGAGCGTCTGCGCGCGCACATCGAGTATCTCGCTTCGGATAAGCTGGAAGGTCGTCGCACGGGAACTCCCGGCGCCAACCTTGCCGCGGAATATATCGCGCGTGAGTTTTCGCGTTATGGCTTGCGGCGCAGTATTGGCTACGACACTGCCGGGATGTCGATCCTTGAGGCTGATTCCCCTAAACGCTATCTGCAGGAGTTTCCTTACGTCGCGAACGTTGAGTTGGGCGAACACAATTTGTTTTACTTGAACCCGGGCCGCGCGGACGATATCGCGCAATACCAGGTTGGCGAAGACTGGATGCCGCTGGGTTTCTCTTCCGCTGCGCGCATCCAGAACGCTGAATACCGGTTTGTTGGATACGGCATTACTGCTGCCGAACAGAAATACGACAGTTATGCCGGTATTAATATGACGAACGCGGTCGCGATCGCCCTCACCGGCACACCTGACGGCGACAATCCGCATGGGCAGTTCGCACGCTACGAAGACGTGCGCTGGAAAGCGATCGCGGCACGCAATGCCGGCGCAAAAGGCCTGCTGGTGGTCGCGCGTGAAGACAATCTCAAGGACGATCGGCTGGCGCAGCTTCGCTACGACAACAGCGCTGGTGAGGCTGGACTGCCCGTAATTGTCATCTCCCGAAACCTTGCGGCCCGGCTGTTTGGCTCAGCCAATGACGCGAAGAAGACACTCCAGGCATTGGAAGAAACGGCACACAACCTGCACGGTCCTGTTTCCCCAAACGCCGCCGGAGAATTCCCCCACAGAAATCCCGATTCGGTGAATATTTTTGGATTCAAGGGAGTGACCATTTCTCTCTCAACCAACGTGGTCCGCCGGGAAGTGTCAGCGACCAACGTTATCGGCATTCTCGACGGCTCTGATCCGGCGTTGAAAAATGAAGTCATTGTCATCGGAGCGCATTACGATCACCTCGGCCATGGCGGCGAAGGTAGTCTGGCTCCGCGCGAAGGTGAAATACATCACGGCGCTGACGACAATGCATCGGGCACCGCCGGCATGCTCGAACTGGCGCGGCTGTTTAGCTCACAAAAACTACGGCCGCGACGCACGATAGTTTTTATGGCCTTCAGTGGTGAAGAAGAAGGGTTGTTGGGATCTAACTATTACGTCAACCATCCAATCGTGCCGCTCGCAAATACCGTGACCATGATAAACATGGACATGATTGGCCGCACGAAAGACAACAAACTAATCGTCGGCGGCGTGGGAACGGCGCCGGGGTGGCGCCAGGCGCTGACTGCCGCCAATGCGCCCGAAAGGATGAGAGTCGCCCTGGCACCCGCCTCGCCCGCAGACATGCCCAGGCCCGTATCCACTGTTGGCAGAGAATTACCCGGCAGAGAAGTTTCCCTCGTAACCAGCAGTAACGGCAACCCGGTGGTCACCCTCTCGTTCGAGAAGCCATTCGATTTGATGGTCAACGAAGACGGTTTCGGCCCCAGCGATCATTCGTCCTTCTATGCCAAACAGATTCCGGTTCTTTTCTTCTGGACCGGGACGCATGAGGACTACCACAAGCCTTCCGATACCGCCGACAAAATCAACTACACGGACGAGGCGCGTATACTCGGCCTCGTCACGCGCATCGTTTACGACATCGATACCAACGACAAGCGTCCGGTGTACACCGTCGCCAAAAGCGAATCGACCGGCCGAGCCAGCGGCTTTCGCGTCTACCTCGGCACGATTCCCAACTACGCTGATTCAAACGATGGCTTACTGCTCGATGGCGTGCGCGATGATTCACCGGCGGCCAAAGCGGGTATCAAAGCCGGCGACAAGATTGTGAAGCTCGCCGGTCGCGACGTTCGCAATGTCTATGATTACACCTATGCCCTCGGAGAAATGAAGGCCGGGCAGGAATATGAAGTTGAACTAATGCGCGCCGGTGAGCGGATCAAACTCGTGATCACGCCGGCAGCGAGGAAGTAAAAACGGGCAAAGGGGAAGGGGTAAGGGGGAAGGCCGGACAAAAGTTTGCCGCCTTCCCTTACCCTTTCCCCCTGTCCCTTGACCCTTTTCCTGGTTGTTACCAGCGCGGCTCGCGTTCGTAACCACCGCCGCCACGTTCTTCGCCGCCGCCGTAACTGCCACGATCACGGCCACCACCGTAACCACCGCCGCGGCCGCCGCGCTCTGCTCGCGGCTTCGCCTCGTTCACCGTTAGATTCCGCCCACCAAACTCTTTACCGTTAAACTGCTCGATAGCCGCCGCGGCTTCTTCCGCAGTGGCCATCTCAACAAAAGCAAAGCCTCGTGAGCGACCGGTGTCGCGGTCCTCAATTACCGAAGCTGACTCTACTGTTCCAACTGCCGCGAAGGCATCGCGCAGTTCATCGCTCGTTGTGCGGAACGAGAGGTTTCCCACATAAAGTTTCGTACCCATTTCTTTTCTATCCTTTGAATCGTGTGAAGCGCGGGCGGGGTAAATCGCAAGATCTCAAGCGGGGATCTACTTGACCTCTTCAGGCGAACCGCGACGAGCCCGGTGCTCTAAAACTGTTAGAGCGGCTTCCAACCAGTTAACAATTGCCTAACTCTCTCCTCAGCCGAACGCGGGTCGCTTCACGATCACGGACAGGACAGGCGCAGTCACTCTGATGCGCGAGAGCAGGAACTTTGACGGGAATAAGTATGCCCCAGCCGGCATTTGGAGTTCAAGCTTTCGAGCGAATGCCGGACATCAGCGCGGAGAAGCTCAAGGAAGGTCTGCTCTGCTGCTCCTCCTCCTCATGTGGCACCCCGCCGGGGTGCGGTCAATTCTGCCTCACACACCCGGTGGTCTTCGCTTCACTACGACCCACCGGCTACTTTCTCGCAAGCCCTCCAGGTTTGCTTCGTTGCTCCGAAGTTGAATTTACGATGGACTGGCATCAATCTCCTGCGTCATTGCTTGCCGCGCGTTGCTTGGAATATATTGCTTTCCCTAAAGTTCAATTAATCCGCGAAAGGTCTCTTCCTACATGTCTAAGTCTGTCCCTATCACCGTTGCCCACGGCGACGGCATCGGCCCGGAGATCGATTAGTGACAGACAATCAGACATGATTTCCGTGGCCTATTGCTAGGTTGGTCGATTTATGGGGCCCACAGTCAGTCTTGCGACGGCCCACTTGGCGCCTTCCTAAGGAACCAATCAGAGACGCCATGGCAACAATTGTCTTCTGGTTGTTTCGACATACTGGACAGACTATCGAATCCAACCTAGCCAAATCTTCCGGAGGCAGTCTTCGAATAATGATGGCCCTAATCGTCAAAACGACTATTGCGATGAGTGATACTATTAAACTGAAACTCATAACGTCCCCCTGCACTCATGCGTGTTTGGAACAGGAGCAAGCGGGCACGTTGAAACTTGAGGGCCATCCATCAGTTTCTGCTTGCATCCAAGCGAAACAGTCATCGCAAATGTTCACGTTTTTAGGCAGCGAGGGCCGAACACTGGTGCGGGCGGGCTTTCCGCTGGATCCGCTACGCACATTGGGAAACTGTAACAGTATGCGTGGAGTGTTGCGTTGTGCCTCTGCGGTATGCACGCAAAGAATTGGAAGACAAAGTTCGATCGTGGCGACGCTCGGGCAATTACAAGTACTCATTCGAGGAGAATCCTTTCTTTTTTGTTTTGTGACGTACCAAAGCCAAATGGGGAAAGACTCTTGGGGGAATTTGGGGGCCTACGGAAGCCGAATCTAATTCTCGTTCGCGCTACAGAGTAGAGCAACTGCCATGCCTTGATGCGATTTCTGGAATTGTTTGCTACCAGATCACTTCATTCCGCTTTTGGGAGATTTTAGGTCAGCACAAGGAGGAGGAGTTCCGAGATTCTGGATATTCTCTTCCGAATACATAGATCGCGGTGCAACTTTGATTGAGAAATCTGTGGTCTGAATCACATCATAAAGCAATCAGGTCGGAAGGACAGAAGTGTGAGTATGGAAATAAGTGATTACCATTCAGCATTCGTTGAAGGTATCAATCTTCTCGAACAATTGCCTCTAAACTCCGCCAATCAAGGATTGTAATTCTGGTGCCTAGTTTACTGCCAACGGAGGAAATGATGTTTTTCTTCCTCAACTCAGACAATTCGATATTAACCGCTTCTCTCCCAATGCCGGCATATGCCGCCAATTGTTCTTGAAGGATCACGCCCGGTATTGGGATAGCAGTTAACGAAGAAATATCGGATTCAAGTCGATCCTCTGCGAGATGCAGAAGAGTTTGAGCTACCATTCCCGTTGCGGAATTCATTTGGATAACTTCTGAGCGATGTCCCTGATGCCGCATTTTCCTAAGCAGAAGGTTGCATATGTTTCGATAAATTATCGGTGCACCTTGCAACACATCGTAAAAGCTGTCAGCTCGGATCTCAATGAATTCACATGGATCGCAGGTATCTATTCGAGCGCTCAGTTGTTGAGCACCTAGCGCTTTCATTTCGCCTATTGGCTGGCCTGGGCCACGCCACGCAAGAAAAGTGTATTCGTTGGGGCCGAAGCACGAGGGTCGCCAGATCGCGACAAATCCTTTAACAATTAAGTAAAGATAATTTACCTCGCCCCGAACGCATTCAAGACTCACGTTAGCCCGCAGTTTGCAAAGGCTACTATGCTTTGCAATCTGATCTAGAAAATCCGGAGGAACGTCTTTGAACAGAAGCGTATGTTCCAGGTCCTCTGGCTTCGCAGGACGCACAACGGTTGGATTTTGGATTATTTGAGGTCGATTAAGATGATGTCGAGTCATTCGTGAGACTATTTAGCCCGACCTGTTATTCAGGTTGAAGAGGTTTAATTTGAACTTGTGAGTAGATCTCAGTTCAATTCTGTCGACGCAATTTACGCCTGAACTACCGCGCAAGTCAACGCATCTGGTCCTTAGGCAGTGCTCTACCGGCTCCTTTTGATAATGGGTTAGTGTAAGCTGGCAAATGAGAACATCAGACCGATGAGCGCTAGCGACTAGCCAGCAAGCAAGCATTTATTTGAACCCTGCGGAAACTCAAAGCGTTTGTAAGCCGGGGTCCTTCAGTCAGTACCGTTTCCTTTAGGCGATTCGTCAAAAATGATTTGAGATAATCCTCTTTGCCTCCGGGCCCCGCCGTGGAATATATTGCTTGCCTTCAACCATACTAAGTATCGAAGGGGTCTCTGTTCCAATATGGCTAAACCTGTCCCTATCACCGTTGCCCACGGCGACGGCATCGGCCCGGAGATCATGGCCGCCACCCTGCATATTCTCAAGGAGGCCGGTGCGAACCTCGAGATAGAAACAATAGACATCGGCGAGAAGGTTTACCTGGCCGGAAATACTGCGGGCATTGAGCCCAGCTCCTGGGATTCTTTGCGGCGTACCAAAGTTTTTCTTAAAGCCCCGATCACCACGCCACAGGGCGGCGGCTTCAAGAGCCTTAACGTTACCGTGCGCAAGACGCTCGGCCTTTTCGCCAACGTTCGTCCCTGCGTTTCCTATCATCCGTTTGTAGATACCAAGCATCCGATCATGGACATCGTGATCGTCCGTGAAAACGAGGAGGATCTCTACGCCGGTATCGAGCACCGTCAAACCGAACAAGTGATGCAGTGTCTGAAACTAATTTCCCGACCGGGTTCTGAGAAAATTGTCCGGCACGCTTTCGAATACGCCGTGCGCAACAATCGTAAGAAGGTGACCTGCTTCACCAAAGACAACATCATGAAGCTCACTGACGGTCTGTTTCACAAAGTGTTTGACGAGATCGCCGCGGAGTATCCGGACATTGAAAACGAACACTGGATCGTAGACATCGGCGCCGCGAAAATGGCGGACACGCCCGAAGTTTTCGACGTGATCGTCATGCCAAACTTGTATGGCGACGTGCTGTCTGACGTGGCGGCGCAGATTGCCGGTTCCGTTGGCCTCGCAGGTTCGGCAAACATCGGAGAGCACGTGTCCATGTTTGAAGCGATTCATGGTTCGGCGCCGCGACGCGCCGGGCAGAATTTGGCGAACCCTTCGGGATTGTTGCTGGGCGCGGTGATGATGCTCGTGCATATTGGCGAAACGGCAGTGGCGGAACGCGTGCACAATGCCTGGCTGCGTACCATCGAGGACGGCATTCACACTTACGACATTTACGAAGACGGCAAGAGTAAGCAGAAAGTCGGCACTAAAGAATTCGCACAGGCTGTTGCCGAGCGCGTGGGCCAGACGCCACAGACGCTGAAAGTCGTCAAATACAAGTCGGCCGAAGAAGTGACGCCGGCAACGAGAGCGACCGCGGCAGTACAAACACGAGCAAAGAAGGATCTCGTCGGTGTCGACGTTTTTCTTGACTGGACCCAGGGCACCGCCAACGAACTTGGCGACGCGTTAAGCAAACTGAACGGCGATGGCACAAAGCTCGAGATGATGAGTAATCGCGGCGTAAAGGTTTGGCCCGGAGGTCATGCTGAAACTTTTTGCTCTGATCATTGGCGCTGTAGGTTTCTGTCAGACACCGACAGAGGCAGCGTATCCCACCCGCAAATAATCTCGCTCCTCAAGCGTTTCGCGGATGCCGGATTTGATTTCATCAAAACTGAGAATCTCTATAACTTCGACGGCGAGCGCGGCTACTCACTCGACCAGGGAGCCTGAGAATTTCGGAATTCGGATTTCGGATTGCGGATTTGCGAGTGACTAAAGTCGTAATTTTTCTAGAAGGAAGACTAAGCGATGGCGAAAAGGGTAGGCAGTTCCAAAATTGGAAATGGTTCTAAAATCCGAAATTCGAAATCCGAAGTCCGAAATTCCCCGTTGGTTGCCGTACTTATGGGCAGTAAGTCTGACTGGGAGACAATGCGCCATGCCGACGAAACCCTGACAGAGTTTGGTGTAGCGCATGAATGTCATGTCATGTCGGCCCACCGGACACCGCAACTAGCTTCGGAGTTTTCAGCCAACGCGGCATCCCGGGGCCTTGAAGTCATCATTGCCGCTGCCGGCGGCGCGGCCCATCTCGCCGGTGTCATGGCAGCTCACACCATCCTGCCGGTGCTTGGTGTGCCCATGAAAAGCGATGCGCTTAATGGCATGGATTCGCTCCTGGCAACGGTCCAGATGCCCGCCGGCATTCCGGTGGGAACCCTGGCAATCGGCAAACCCGGCGCCGTAAATGCGGCCCTCTTCGCCGTTGCCATACTCGCAAACAGCCGTCCCGAACTTCGTGCAAAACTGGAAGAGTTTCGCAAACGTCAGGAAGAGAAAGTTCGCTCCGCGACTCTCCCCTAGCTCTTGCGCAGTTCCTTCTTGATATATCCCTGCCTTTAGAGCAGAATGCGCTCACTGAATGCCGCCTCGGAAGGTGTCCTGATATCCCCAGGGACTTCCGTTGTTTTTCACGATCTCACCGTCTCGCTTGGTTGAAGTCCAGAGCATGATCGGCGAAACAATCTCCCAATATCGAATCATTGAGCAGCTCGGCGAAGGCGGCATGGGCGTGGTCTATCTTGCCGAAGACTTGACGCTGGGCCGGCGCGTGGCGCTGAAGTTTCTTTCCACTACCACGAAAGAATATCGCGCCAGGTTTCTGCGAGAGGTACGAGCGGTTTCAGCACTAAGTCATCCGAATATTGCTACCGTTTACGCTTACGGCGAAACCGATGCCGGCCAACCTTATTTCGCGATGGAACTCATCGAGGGCCAGCCCTTAAACGAGAAGCTGCGCAAAGGATCATTGCCTCTGCCGGAAGCCGTGCGGATTGTGTCCTGCATCGCCGAGGCACTCGGCGAAGCTCATCGCAAGGGAGTCGTGCATCGCGATGTCAAACCTTCCAATGTGATCGTCGCCGAGCGCGGCCAGGTTAAGGTGCTCGACTTCGGTCTGGTCAAACAAATTTCTGAACAGACTACGGTGGGTGGAGGTTCAGACCAGAAGACACTGCCCTCTACTCGAACTCGCAGCGACGTAATTGTCGGCACACCGCTGTACCTATCCCCCGAGCAGGCTACCGGAAAGGCCATCGATGGGCGCAGCGATCTGTTTGCTCTCGGCGCCGTGCTTTATGAGTGCGTCACCGGTCAGTCAGCGTTTGGCGGCGGCAGTGTGATCGAGATTGGCGCCCAGGTAATTCATGTCACGCCGATCGTACCTTCCAGGCTCAACGACCACGTACCACCTGAGCTGGATCGCATCACGATGAAAGCAATCGAGAAGAAGGCGGACGAGCGTTACCAGTCAGCCGATGAGTTGATCGAGGACCTGCAGCAGCTGCTTCCCAGTCTTGTCGCTGACGGCTACAGCAAAGGAAGATCGACTGCGGCATTAAGAAAGCCGCGCACCGGTACGGCCAGCGCGCTGACCACGATAATCGAGCCGTTTCGGCGGCCGGGACCTAGTCTGGGCGTCTTTGTTTTAGCGATCCTGGGCGTTGCTTTGGTGAGCTGGGGGCTTTTTCGCTGGTTGAGGCCAGGTCGTTATGTACCTCCGCCCGCCGCGCAGGCGATGTATGACAACGGCACCGACGCACTGCGTTATGGAGCATTTCTTCAGGCCACGAAAGCGCTCGAAGAAGCAGTCAAGATCGACAGCAAGTTTGCCCTGGCCCATGCACGCCTCGCCGAAGCATGGTACGAACTCGATTACGCCGACAAAGCCAAGGATGAGATGTTAAAGGCTCAGCCACTGGGCCAAACGCCTTCTGAGTTGTCGCGTGCTGATGCTCTCTATCTGAAGTCGATACATGCAACCTTGACTCAGGACTTCCCCGGAGCGATCAGGGCTCACAGTGAGATTGTGGCACTCTCGCTAGACGATCCGCAGGCTTACGTTGACCTGGGACGAGCATATGAGAAGAACGACGAACTTCAGGAGGCGCTCAAGAACTACCTGAGAGCAACTGAGCTGGCACCACAACACGCCACAGCTTTTCTGCGCGCCGCTATCATGTATGGAAAGCAGATTAATCTGGCGGCGGCAGCTACAAGCTTCGACCGAGCAGACAATCTCTACCAGGCTTCGGGCAACTTCGAGGGCCAGGCTGAAGTTGCTTACCAGAGAGGTTTTCTACTCAGTCAGAGTGAAAAGCTGAGGGACGCGCAACAACAGCTTGAACGCGCGCTGCAGCTGGCCCAAACCACGAAAAGCGAGTATGAGGAGGTCAAGAGTCTGCTTAAGCTGGGCGAAGTTGTCTGTTCCGAGGGCCACGCCGAACAGGGACGAGGCTACATGCAACGGGCAATTGAACTGGCGCAAAACCGGGGCATTGACAACTACGTCAAGCGCGGGCTCGTCGATCTGGGAAATACATTCATGCTGGGCCGCGATTACGCCGATGCAGAAAAGTATTTCAGGCAATCGCTTGAGCTTTCACAGCGACAAAAAGATCCTCGCAACGTCGCCAGAGCATTGCTCTCTTTGGGAAGTGCTTCCGAGCGCCAGAACAATCTTGATCTGGCGGTCGGTTATGTGGAGCAAGCGCTTCCCTTCTACCTGCGAGGTGGTTACCGCCGGGAGACCATTCAAGCGTATGCGATTCTTGCAAGAGCGAAAAGGAAGAAAGGGGAATACGCTGCTGCTCTCCAGGCCTTTGAGCAAGAGCTGAAGATCGCCGAGTTTCTGGGGGATCAGGCACTGATTGCTCGAGCCAACGTCGACATCGGATTAGTCCTGATGAGTCAGGCGCATTACCCTGAAGCGCTTAAACACTTTGAGGATGGTTATACTCTCGCGCAGAAATCTAACAATCAGGAAAATATGGGTCTTTATTTGACGAATCGAGCAAATGCGCTCTGGAACCTTGGCCGGTACAGTGAGGCAAGACCTCTCCTTGACCAGGTTTCATTGATGGCGACGGTACCTGAAGGCAAGGGTATGGCGTTCTGGTATTACGTGAACGCGGCCCGAATGGCTTTAAGCGAACGTAATTTTGGCGAGGCAAAAAATAAAGGGCAGATGGCAATGAAGTTGGACACGTTGCCGCCGATGACGGCAATTTCCATCGTTGGATCAGCGCAGGTACTTTCCGGTGCGATCCAGGATGGGCGTCTCAATTGTCAAAAAGCTGTCGATATGGCGACTCCTTCGAGCGACCCCCTGCTCACAGCCGAAGCCGGGATGGCTCTTGCGCAGGCTCAGATTAAGAGTGGGGATAATGCGGCTGCCCTAAAAGCTTCACTGGACGCACAACAAACTTTTGCACGTCTGGATAAGCCAGACTATGAATGGCTGGCATTCTTATTTGCCGCGCTTGCACGCAAAGGCTCGGGCGATAATGAACAGGCTCGCGAGTATGCCTCACAAGCCAGGATCCTGCTTGTTGGACTGCAACAGAGATGGGGCGTCGACAACTACCAATTCTATCTCAGCCGGCCGGACGTTCAGTTCTATCACAATCAACTCAACGAACTCCTCGCTCCTAAACCCTAAACCTCAGTAACCTCAAAAGGAGAAAACTCACATGTCAGACGGTAGCGGTGAAATCATTATCAAAGGTGGTTCTTGCGAATTATACTTCGACCACAACATTTTTGAGCCGGTCGATGGCGATCCCAAGAGACACAAAGGCACCCTTAACATCAAGCAGATCACCATTAGTGGCGATCAGGAATTCGAAGACCACGACACTGGTGAGCATTCGGATAAATTCACCGGAACCATAAAGATAATCTGCCGATAGCAACAGTTGCTGAAATAACCGGGGGCATTTGCGACGATTAGTCGAGAACTCATATTCCGCTGGTGGTTGCTGCTTTATTAGCGTCCAGTTGTTTAGTCTTTCGCCCAGATCAGAACGACGCGCCGCGGTCCCTAAATCTGAAACCTCATCAACCTTCAAAGGAGACTCCCATGTCAGACGGTAGCGGTGAAATCATCATCAAGGGTGGCTCGGTCAAGATCCAGTTTGCCGAAAGCCTCTACAAGAAGGATCCCAACGATCCGCAGAAGCATGAGAATGCTAATAGGAAGATCACGGGGATTGTGATCGTCGATGAAAACGGCGCTCAACAATTCAATAGTGGTGACAAGCCAAACGGTCTGAAGTGGACAATCACTGTATCAACGAAGTGAGGTTCTAAGCTTCACTGTCTGTGGTGAATGGATTGGAGTTGGCCGCTCCCAGACGGCTTCCCGCTGTTGACTGCTGAAGACGCCCGGCTCCCAGCATCAAGTTTGGAATAGATCAGAAGCGATCGGGGTGAGGTTTCTCGCCTGACGACTAAATTGAGGTGTGCCTTCGGGAGACTTAAGGTCTCTGCCTCGACAACAATGAGATTATTGCTACGAAAAGGGCCGAACCAATGATCGACCAGATAATCGGGAAGTTGGTCGTGCCGATTCGGATCGAAAAGAGCTCCGGCAACCCCATTTGGCGCGCCAACCACATTCCCAACACCGCGCCTACGAATCCGAGCGCGATCGAAACCAAACAACCGCCTCGCGAAAAGCCGCTGATTGCCTGACCGATGGCGCCGCAAACTCCGGCGATAAGAAGCAACACGATTACGTTTAGAATTGTCATTTCAATCTCCTCAAATGAAGGACTCAGGACTCAGAAGTCAGAAGTCGGATTCTTTTTTCAGGCATTCCGTAAACCTCGTTCAAACTAATTGCAGGAAAATCACCGGGCTCTTCTGACTTCTGAGTCCTGAGTCCTGAGTCCTCACTTTACTTTTCGTTTCGGTAAACCTCGCCGCCTTTCATTACGAAACGCACGCGGCGCAGCGCTGCGATGTCGCGCGTGGGTTCGCCTTCGACGGCTATCAAATCTGCCAGTAACCCAACCTTGACCCGGCCAATTCTATCTTCCTGATGCAACACTCGCGCATCGATTGACGTGGCCGAACGCAAGGCATCAATCGCCGGCATGCCCCAGCTAACCATTGTTTCGATTTCTCGTACGTTGTCACCGTGAGCGAAGACGCCGACGTCGCTACCGCTGGCGATGATTACGCCCGCTTCCAGGGCTTGCTTGAAGACAGTTTTTTTTCGTTCAGCATTGGCTCCTGCAACAGACAAGGTTGGACATAATGCGGTGTTGTGTTCCTTCATCAACCGAAACAATTCCGGTGTGCCTCCATCACCATGTTCTATTGTTTCAACGCCCGCAAGAACTGCCCGCCGCGCTCCCTCCGTGCTCGTAGCATGTGCCGCTACAGGCACGCCGGCACTCTTTGCCACTTCAACCGCGAGCTTCAGCTCATCCAAAGTGAAGGTCGCATGAGCGGTACCCCCCGCTCCCCAGCGGTAGTCGGCATAAACCTTGATCCAATCAGCTCCTTTGCCGATTTGTTCGCGCACTACGCGCGTCAAACCATCCACGCCGTCAGCCTCCTCGGCGCCTTGCGGAACGGTCCACTCAGACGCGTAACCCTTGGGACCATAACTTCCGGTCGCGACAATCGCGCGGGTTGCGACGAACAAGCGCGGTCCGGGAATAATTCCCTGTTGCACTGCCTGTTTAAGCCCCACATCAGCATATCCCGCGCCCTCGGTGCCCAGGTCACGAAGTGAGGTGAAGCCGGCAAGCAGAGTGCTGCGCAAATGATTGGTCGCCCGCGCCACGCGCAGGCTCAAGGCTTCGCGAGCCACCTGGTCATTCCAAACGGTTTCACTGTAAGGGTGAAGTAAGATGTGTGAATGCGCGTCGATTAATCCCGGCATTAAGGTCAGGCCGGGCAATTCGATCACTTTCGCGCCGGCCGGAACTCTAATATCGTTCGCGCTTCCGACAGCTTCGATCTTTTCGCCGCGCACGACTACTACCCAAGCCTCATGCAACTGCGCCGATTCGCCGTCAAAGATGTGCGAGGGCTTAAGAAAATAAACAGTCTCAGCTTGCGGACGCGTAGCTTGAGTTTGTGCCGATGGAGTGAACTGGGCAAAGGGGCAAACGACAGTAACGACCAGGAGAATCAAAAGCGCAAATCGCATTTCGGCCACCTTTCAGGAAACATAATCGACTTGCATACAAAGAGGAGCGGGAGCAAACCCCCTTCCTTACCCAGAGACTTTAGAGTCGACCGTATCCGTTTACTTGAAAGTCTTTCAATCCCGGACTAATCCTCAATCTATGAGCAGCTCTGGGCTAGGAAGGCGGGCTTGCCACCGCTCTTGTACTTCAACCTAAAGCCCCTTGCGCTTCAGCCAGTCACGCACCACGTCAGCCTGGCCACGCTTGTTGGCATCGACTTCGTAGTTTAACTGCCGCATTTCGTCGGTCGAAATCGCATGGGCAAGCTTAGACAGCACTTCATTCAACGCCGCCATACGGGTGAGCGAATCTTGTCGCACAAGGTAGACACCTTCGTAAGGCGGAAAATAATGACGATCGTCCTCGAGTTGAATGAGGTCAAGTGCCGCTATTCTTCCTTCCGTCGAATTGCCGGCAATCAGATCAACTTTCCCAGAAGCCAGCGCGATATAGGTCAGTGAAAGATCCATCTCCCGCGGTCGTTCTTTTAACTTCAACTGATAGGCCTCTGCAAATCCCGGATAGCCATCAGCGCGCGTCATGAAATCCTGGCCAAATCCAGCGCGCCAATTGCGCGCGTAAGGAACGGCGTCAGAAATCGTCTTCAACTTCAGTTGTCTCGCTTCAGCACCACGCACCAAAATCGCGAACGTGTTGTCGAAACCCAAAGGCTCACTGACCGCAACCTTAAATTTGTCGGCATACTCCTGTTTCACCTGTTCGTAAACGGCGCGCGGATCAGTTATGGGCGCATGTTTTAGTATCGCCGTGTAAGCCGTGCCGGTGTATTCAGGATAGAGATCGATTTTGCCAACCAGCAACGCATCATGCGGCAGGTTCCCACCCAACTCAAACTGGCGCTCAACGCTAACGCCGCGCGCTTCAAGCATCTGGGCCACGATTTCGCCGAGCAGTGCAGACTCGGTAAAGTCCTTCGAACCAACCACTACGCGCGCGCTCTGCGCAACAGAAGGATGAGAACGCGAACCGCGCGAGCCGACATAAAGTGCCGTGATTATGGCTATGGCGACTGCGGTCGCAGCGCCAACGGTAAGCTTCTTCCGCGCTGAACTTGTGACTGCCCCTCGGCGTCGATTCACCGAAAAATGATTTTCGACTAGTCCCAGTCCGAAGTCAGCGGTTAACGCCAGCAGGGCCGCGGGCACAGCACCGGCCAGCAGCTGGTTGTTATCAAACTGGCGGATGCCGCGAAAGATGAAAACTCCCAACCCGCCGGCTCCGACCGCTGCCGCAATCGTCGCGACTCCGATAGCGATCACCAACGCCACTCTCACCCCGGTAATGATCACGCTCATCGCCAAGGGCAACTCGACTTTCCACAGGACCTGACTGCCCGTCATTCCCATGGCCACCGCGGCCTCGTGCACATTCGGATCAACTCCAAGAATGCCGGTCACGGTGTTGCGAATAATCGGCAGCAGTGAATAAAGCACCAGCGCCACGATCGCCGTGCGCGCGCCGATGCCACCGATGAACGGAAGTGGAATCAGAAAACCAAACAACGCCAGACTCGGGATGGTCTGCATCACGTTGGCGATACCCAGAATCGGACCGCGTAGAGATTTTTTTCGTGTCAGCAGAATGCCGGTGGGAATGCCGATGGCGATCGCGATCAGCGTCGAGATAAAGACCAGCCACAAGTGCTCGTTCAGGCGTTGTAGCAGCTCAGTCCAGTTCTGCTGGAGGAAGTGAAAGAAGCTCATGCCCGTCCCTCCGCCGGATGCGAATCAGCCGGAGCAAGGTCGAGCGTCTCTATGTAAGCAAGCGCCTGCTCGTTTTTAGACTTGAGAAAGTTTTCCGGAGTCTCGAGCAGCAATAGCTGGCCCTTATGCATCAGCCCGATGTGGGAACCAACCAGCAACGCCTCGCGCACGTCATGCGTGACGAAGACCGCGGTTTTCTTGAGTCGCCGGGTGAGGTCTACGAACTGTCGTTGCAGACTCGCACGCGTCAAAGGGTCGAGCGCGCCGAATGGCTCGTCTAACAAAAGCAAGGGCGGCTCGGCTGCCAGAGCGCGCGCCACACCCACGCGCTGCCGTTGACCTCCCGATAGTTCACCTGGATAACGTCGGGCAAAGTCAGCCGGTTCAAGTCCGACAATGCGTAGCAGTTCGTCGACTCGATTGTTGGTTCTGGCTTCATCCCAACCTTCGAGCGATGGAACCAGGCCAACGTTTCTTTTTACGTTGAAGTGAGGAAAGAGACCACCTTCCTGAATTACATAACCGGTGCGGCGTCGTAAACGAATCGGATCCCATGCGGCCGTAGACTTACCCTCAACCATTACTTCGCCGGAGGTCGGCGACAAAAGACGGTTGATGAGCTTGAGAGTAGTAGTTTTGCCGCAGCCTGATTCGCCCAGCAGGACCAGCGTTTCGCCCTGCTGAACTGAAAAGTTGAGGTGAGAAATCACCGGCGCGGATGCGGCCGCGTGGGAGAAACTTACATCGCGAAATTCGACCAGCGGATTGTTAGAGGCATCGGACATTTCAAATCTCAACGAGAATGTTGAAGCAGTCAGAGTAACGCGCGAACCCACCTTATCCAGTCCGCGGAGCGGACGTCAGCATAAAGCCTGGGGTGGAGCGAAGCGAAACCCCAGGACCGCCAGTGCAAGAAAATTTGTAGAGCCCGCGAAGCGGCCGACAGTGCTCATTCGATGCTCAGGAATTGCGGATACCAGATAATCTCGGCATCTCTAGAAAATCGTTTCGCGAGGTCTCCTAATGTCTGACTCCTACACCAACCTTCTCTACCATATTGTCTTTTCAACAAAAGCCCGCCGACCACTGATTACCTCCCAATGTGAAACACAACTTTACAACTACATCGGCGGTACTATTCGTGGACTAGGAGGTATTTCTCTGGAGCTGAATGGGACGGAAGATCATGTTCACGTATTATGTAAACTGCGCCCCGATCGCGCATTGGCAGACATGCTGCGCGAACTCAAAGCAAATGCGACGGGGTGGATGCATGATGTCTTTCCCGAGCTCAAGAATTTCTCATGGCAACGTGGATACGGCACTTTCACCGTGAGTCAGTCGAACGTTGACGACGTACGACGCTATATTTCCCGACAAAAAGAGCACCACGCAAAGGTCTCATTTCGGGATGAGTTCATTCAATTCTTAAAAGACAACGGGATTGATTACGACGAACGATACGTTTAACGAAACTCCTGTCGCCCGCTTCGCAGGCTTTGGCAACTTAAACCTCGTGGTACTGGGGTTCCGCTTCGCTCCACCCCAGCCTTTATGCTGTCGCCCGCTTCGCGGGCTTAGACCGCCTGTCCTCTTTCTTTCTTAAACCGCTAACAGCAGATTGCTGCTAAACCGCTCCTCGCCGTCAAGCCACGTGCGATAATGAACAAATCCAGTTTCAACAGCCAACCTCGCGATGTCGTTCCGATCATACTTGTAAGAGTTCTCAGTATGAATCTGTTCGCCTTGGGCAAATTGGACTTCCATCTCAAGTTGGCTAATCGCAACAGTCTGTTCGCGCATGCTCTCGATATAGATTTCGACCCGTCCGACTGCTTCGTTATAGAAAGCGCGATGTTGGAAAGCGCGGAGGTCGAAGTTGCCGCCAAGCTCGCGGTTGATCCGGGCCAGCACGTTCAGGTTAAATGCCGCCGTCACGCCAAGCGCATCGTTGTAGGCAGCCTCAATCACACTTTTATCTTTCTTCAGATCTGCACCCAGCAACAACGCATCTCCAGCGCGCAAGACTTGTCTGAGAGCGCGCAGAAATCTCAAGGCATCATCGGGATCGAAGTTGCTGATGTTGGAGCCGAGAAATAGCGCCAGCGTGCGGGCCCTCGGTTTCTTCGCTAATTCAGCAAGACCGGCAAAATAGTCGGCAGCATAAGCTTCAATACGGAGCTGCGGATACGACTGCAAAAGTATGCGCGAGCTGCTATCGAGCGCTGACGCGGAAATATCAACGGGGATAAAAAGCAACTCCGCTTGTTTCCGGAACAACGCTTCAATAAGCAGCCGCGTCTTCGATGCGCTGCCGCTGCCCATTTCCAGAAGCGTGATCTCGCCCGCTACTGAAGCGACGATTTCATCTGAGTAGCGATCCAGGATCTCATTCTCAGATCGAGTGAGGTAGTACTCGGGCAAAAGACAGATCGCCTCGAAGAGTTGCGAGCCTAATTGGTCATAGAAGTACTTTGGCAGGAAACGCTTGGGCTGTGTTGCGAGACCGCGGCGCACATCTTCAGCAAGGCCCGCGCGCGGTTCGCGTTTTACCAAATTGTGTATGAGGAGCTTCTCTTCGCTTGTCTGTACGGCCGGAGTTTCTAACACTGGACCCCCTTATCGCCGATGCCTCGACCGCGTGCGTGCCAGCACGGACCATCAAGGCTGAGTTTAACCGGTCTGCGTATGATAGCGGATCAACGTCGATTAGCAACCATAGACAGGCCATCTTTGGAGCGCGCTGACCTGTCAGCGCTTTCGTCTGGTGCGACCTGTCGCACCCTGGGAACGTTGCCAGTAATGCACGCTTGCGGCGTCAGGTCGCCGCACTCCAAGGAGTAGCCGCCCGTCATAATTGAGTGCCATAATTGTTTTCGCCCGCTTCTAAAATCATTGACCACCTGTTAAAGGCTGTAATAAGCTAACTCCGCTCCGATGAGTCCGACATTGGCCAAGTACCCGAGTTCCCCGGCCAGACTAGACTAACAACGTCGCTCTTAGATCGCGATTCACATCAGTTCGAATTCTCTATCCTCGGGAACCAGGCCCGAAAGCTAGGCGGTGAACTGATCCTGAACCGATTATGAGTGTTCACACGCGCCGCTCTTCCAACTGCAACGATGGTTACTTCGGATTACACAATCGCCCTCGAGAACAAGGAGATCCCTCGATGTACCCCGTTAAGAATCCTATCCGCCAAACCCGCGTCGCGCTTTTTCCAACGACAGCCAAGACAAGTATTAAGTGGCTGGCGGTTTGTTTGCTGATGGCGGCTGTGCCCGCCGCGCTATTCGTGCGTGTCGATTCCAAGAGCTCGAAGACTGCGATCAATTCCAAGCCGGCGATCACGGTGCAAGCCGCCGAACGAGGCCAGCCGTACTTCAACAGAGACGGGCGGCAAATGCGCGCGGATTATGTTGGTGAGCAAAATGCGATTCAAGCTATCCAATCCGGCCAGGCTCAACCACGGTCGTTGACTTCGGCAGATCTTGATATTGACGCAACGCCAGACGTGATGGCGGGGTACGCATATGGCGGTATCGGCATCGTGACGATTCAACGAGGCAACCCCGAGGCCTTCGCTCCGACTGATCTTTCGGTCTATGAACGGATGGCGCAGGGATATAACCCGGATGCGCTGCTGCCAACGGTTGAGACTATTCAGGTGCCGACACCTGTCGATTTTCTCGAAGTTGGTGATTTCAACAACGACGGTCGAAAAGACTTTCTGGTTGGTGGCCGCCTTGGCGGGTTGTTCTTAATCGCGGGCGACAGCAACAACGGATGGTTGCCGGCGCAGGCGATAGAATTAGGAGGCAACTTGACCGCTCTGACGGCTGGCGAGTTTCGGGCTGCGGACGGCAAAAAGGACGTGGCCGTCGGAGTTAACGGCCCTGGTGGGGCGCAAGTGTTGGTCTACGACGGCGCGAGCGGCGGGCTTAACGAAAGTCCGATGCAGTTTTCCCTCGCGAGCGAAGCTAGCGTCATTCGCTTCGGTGGAATTGACGACGATGCTTTTATTGATGCCGTAGTCGGTACCGATGGCGACCTTACGATCATTCACGGCTGGGGACGGAAGCAGGCGCCCGCGCTTGATTCGCGAATCGAACATATTTCTGCCGCAGCTAACATTCGTGGCCTGTCATTGGGCCACTATATTTGGGATCGCGAAGGTCGACTTGAAATTGCCGCATTGTCCGCCGATGGCACTCTGCAGCTCATTGAAAGGGAAGGACTCGACACGAGGAAGTTTACTGAGTCTGAGTTGTTAACGCGCAATCGTGGAAACTTCCGCCCGCAAGTCACTCAAGCGGCCAGACAGGTAGATCTTGAAGCGCTACCCTCGTGGAACCAGGACAGTAAGGTTAGTTGGACCACCTCGCGAAGCATGCACACGAGTGCTATAGCTGTGACTGCCAATCCGAACTCGCTTTTGACGAAGACGAACATGGCTTCGCGCGAAAACGACGAAATGGTAATTGCGGGCAGCGAACTGGAGATCGTCAGACAGATTGATCCACAAATCGATTCTCAGAAGCTGTCGGATTCTCCAACTACATCGATTTCAGGCGATTTGACGTTAATGAGTCTTGAGTCAACGTCTGCTGCAGTCGCTGTCCTGCAGTTGCCAAACAAGATTAATGGCGAACGCAACATGCTGGTATTGCAGAATGGCACCCCGTCGCTATCGATAGTGCCTTTGGCGCCGGCGACCATCAGCGTAGACCGATTCGATGATCCGGATCCCGGGGCGCCGTTGCAGGCGGCTGACAACTGCACCGCGGCGTTGAACGATTGCAGTCTGCGCGGTGCGATAGAGTTCGCCAACCTCGCCGCCGCCGCCGACCAACCAACCACAGTAAACCTGCCGGCGGGAACTTACACACTCGATAACAACGGCACCAACATCGCAGGTTGCGACAACAACCCGGTGGGTGATTTAACAATCAACGGCAGCGTCGCAATGGTCGGCCTTGGCGGTGGAGCAATTATTCAGCAGCTCGCCACCGGTGTCTCGAACGATGGCGATCGAGCGATGTGCCTGAATCTCGCCTTCGCGATCAACAAGACCTATAACTTTTCAAACCTTACGATAGTTGGAGGGCGCGACGGGAGCTTTCCGGCAGCGGCGAACGTATTGGGCGGCGGAGGCATCATTGGCGGCGAGCTTGACAACCTAACGACGCTGACGAACGTCACCCTCGCCAACAATCAGGTGTATGGCGCCGCCATGGGGACAAATAACAATCTCGGAGGTGGAGGGATCCAAATCACAGGAGGAGACCTCACGATAACGAATTGCACCATTGGCGGCGCCAGTGCCCCCGGCATTTATACTGACCGGACCACTACAACCACCGCCAATTTAGAGTCGTTGGGCAGCGGCGGCGGCGTAGCCTTTACGCCCTCGTCTCCCACGCACATGGGTGGGACTGGTGACATGGTCGTTACCGGAACCACATTTAGCCGAAATTTAGCTACTGGCATCGGCGGTGGTGGTGCGGATACGTTTATATTTGCTTTTGCTGCTCCCGGCGGAATTGCCACGGGCGGCTCGGCGGGTTTTAGCACCTGCACTTTTTCAAATAACCAGGTAACCGGAACTGGGGATGGCGGCGCCATCGTCGTGGAATCCTTAGCCACCACGGTGGCCACGACTAATTTCACGAACAACTCGACTGGCGACGTCGGTGGAGGCATTTCTGTCGGTGGTGGGGGGTTAACGCTGAATGGGACCACTCCCAGTGTCACGTTCACGGGAAACACGGCGACCAATGGCGGGAGCAGCGTCTCGACCGCTTTCACGGTCACGGTCATGGGAACCAATATGACGATCGGCGGAAGTATCCTGGTCGCCGGCGGCGGTGTTTGGAACAACAGCGCCGGAAGCATTTTCGCCCCCACGGACGTTGTTATACAGGGCGGGACCTTCAATTGTAGCAGCAGCACAACGAACGTGAGCGGCAACTTGACGATCAGTCCGAGTGGCAACGGCATAATTGGCTCAACCTTCAATGGCAATAGTGGCACTGTAAATCTGGCCGGGAATTTTTCTTACACCGCCGGTGGGACATCGCCTGTGAGCAGCTTCAATGCCGGCACCAGTACATTCAACTTTAATGGTTCAGGCTCTCAAAGCATCACTAATACAGCCAGTATAACGTTCAATAATCTGACTGACTCGAACGTTACCCAGCCACTTACGCTGAACAACAGCCTTGCCGTCAACGGCAGTCTCAACGTCAACGGCGCGAACGCGATTCTTTCGCCGGTGGCGTCGGCAGTGATTAGCGGCACCGGAACACTTACCGGTACGGGCACAGCGCGCGTTACGCGCACAGTGGCGACTGCCGACTTGTTAAATCAATACACGATTACCAATAAGACACTGACAAATTTATTGGTTGATTATGTTGGGTCGGGCCCGCAGGTATTGAGCTCCACCACCTATGGGCCATTAAGGATTAACAACGGAAACGGCGTGAGTTCAGCTGCCGGGACGGCCACAGTCAATGGTCAGCTAACGCTGCAAGCTGGCGTATTGAACGTGGGCAATAGCACCCTGGTAATTAACAACGGCACGACAGTGGCAGCTGGCAGTATCGCGAGCAATCCGGCGGGCACGGTCAACTACAATCAGGGAAGTGCGGGCCAGGATGTGCGGGCGTTCAACTACGGCAACCTGACGTTCAGTGCGTTTACCAAGTTGCTGCCCTCGACTGGAACGATTGGAGTAGCTGGAACCTTTAATCCCAACGGCGTAACGTCCGGTCACACCATCACCGGCAGTACGTTCGATTTCAACGGTGCGGGCGCGCAAACCGTTCCCGTCTTTAATTACAACAATTTGACCATCAGCGGCGCGCGCGGAGGCGCGACCGTGACGCTGGCCTCGGGAGTAATCGGCGTCGCCGGCACGTTCAACCCCAGTGCCACGGGAGTTGTCTATTCGTTTACTGGAAACACGATTGATTTCAATGGCGCGGGCGCGCAGACGATTCCGGCGTTCAACTACAACAACCTGACCAGCAGCAATAGCGGCGCCCGTACTTTGGCTGGGGCCGGCACGATCGGAATCGCTAATGTGTTCACGCCGGGAACCAACGCTTATACGATCACCGGCAGTACGGTTAACTTCAACGGCACCGGCGCGCAAACGGTCGATGCTTTCAATTACAACAGCCTGACCATCAGTGGCGCGCGTAATGCCAATAACGTCACGTTGGCCCCTGGCACAATCGGAATCGCGGGAGTATTCAGCCCAACGGCCAGCTTTAGTGGCGGCGGCTACATCACTACCGGTAATACGATTGACTTCAATGGCAGTATTCCCCAGACAATACCCGCGTTCAATTACAACAATCTAACGAGCAGCAATAGCGGCGCGCGTACGCTGGTGAATGGCGTGACAATCGGTATCGCGGGCGTATTCACGCCGGGCACCAACGGTTACACGATCACTGGCAGCACTATCAATTTCAACGGCAGTGGTGCTCAGACAATTTCAGCGTTCAACTACAACAATCTAACCAGCAGCAACACCGGAGCGCGCACGCTGGCGAACACTGGCTCGATCGGAATCGCCGCAGTGTTCACGCCGGGAACCAACGTCTACACAATCACCGGTAGCACGGTTGCGTACAACGGGTCCGCAGCCCAATTCATGCCCGCAACTTTCACTACCTACAACAACCTGACCTTGAACAATATAACGAGTGTAACCGGCTTTTCGGGTCTGACCGTGCAGGGATTGTTGCGAGTACAGGCGGGAACATTTACCAGCAGCAGTATCTACAATAATGTGCAGATTGATCTGGGCGCGACCATGGTCGCCCTCGCTGGCAGCACTATAAACGTCAGCGGCAACTGGTCCAACCTTGGAACGTTTACGGCGGGCAATGGGACGGTCGTGTTTAATGGTAATGACAACACACAGACCCTGTCGGGAAGTACGACGTTCAACAATCTGACTATCAATCATACTGGTACCGGCAATGTCACGGCCGTCGGCAGCACGGTTGGAGCAGCTGCCCTACTGCGCGTGCAATCGGGTACCTTCAACATTGGCCCGGGTACCTTTAACAATGTCCAGATTGATAGTGGGCAAACGTTGCAAGGAACCAATGCCACTACGGTGAATGTGTCGGGGAGTTGGACCAACAACAGCGGAACTTTTACACCCAATGGCAATACCGTTAACTTCAATGGTGCTGGTGCTCAAGGCCTCGGCGGGTCGTCGACCACCCAGACATTCGACAATTTCACGGTGAATAAGAGCGGCGGTTCGACGCTTATCGTTACTGCGAGCACGACTGCGCTGGACATAAACGGTAATGTGACCCTGACGCTGGGCACTTTTGCGGCGGGTACGGCCACTGCTATCACCGTTGCTGGTAACTGGGCCAACACCGGAACGTTTACCAGCGGCGGCAGTACCGTGGCGTTCGATGGCGCGAACAGCACCCAGACCCTATCAGGAAACACGACGTTCAATAATCTGACGATCAACCACACCGGGACAGGCGGCGTAACGGCAAGTGGCAGCACGCTCGCGGTCACCGGTTTGTTGGAAGTTCAGGGAGGAACGTTCACCAGCAGTAGCACTTTCAATAATGTACAGATCGATAGCGGAGCGACCCTTGCGGGTACAATTGCCACCACGATGAATGTTAGTGGTAACTGGACCAACAATGGCGGCTCCCCAGGCTCGTTCACGGCGAATGGCAATACTGTGAATTTCAATGGTGCAGGCGCGCAGAGTATCGGCGGTAACACGTCAACGACCTTCAACAACCTGACGATTGCGAATGCAGGCGGTGGGGTGAGTTTGGCCTTGAACGCAACCGTCAATGGCACACTGACGCTCACCAACGATCTAAACACCGGCGCGAACACCTTAATCCAACCGAGTACTGCTCCGGTTTCAGCGGGCGCCCGTGACGTAATCGGAAACCTGCAGCGCACGAATTCGCCGTCGTCGTTGCCGCTGAGTACGGCCCTTACTTTCGGCAACTCCTTCAATAGGATTACGTTTAACTCAGGTACGCCGCCAACGGATGTGACGGTCAATCTCGTAAAAACCGGCCCTGGGGATTTCCCGACTTCGGTCACGCGGACCTACACGATCACGCCGAATGGCGGTGCGGCCTTTAGTTCAACACTGCAATTGCACTACCTGGACGCAGAGCTGAACGGCAATACAGAATCCATTTTGAGCTTGTGGAGAAAAGACGGGGCGACGTGGAATAACCAGGGAGCCATTGTTCACGATCCGATAAGCAACTGGGTGCGACAGGTAAACGTCACGCAGTTCTCGCCCTGGACGTTCGCCAACGGCGCGCCAACTGCCGCCAACGGATTAATCACCGGCAGGATCATTGATGATGCCGGCGCACCCGTAGAGGGCGCGGTAGTGAGACTGAGCGGCACGCAGAACCGCAAGTTCATCACCGACGCGAATGGCTACTATCGCTTCGACAATGTAGAAACCAACGGTTTCTACACAGTCACGCCTTCGCGCGCCAACTACAGCTTCAGTCCTGCTGAGCGTTCGTTTAGTCAGATTGGCGAGTCGACGGAAGCAACCTTCGCCGCGACTGCGGCGAGTAGCGGACTGGTCAATCCTTTAGATACACCGGAGTACTTTGTGCGTCAGCACTACATCGATTTCCTGAATCGCGAACCGGATGAAGCGGGCTTCAACTTCTGGAGCGATCAGATAATCGGATGTAGTACTGATCAGAACTGCTTCGAGCGGCGGCGCCAGAACGTTTCGGCTGCCTTCTTCCTCTCGATTGAGTTCCAACGAACCGGCGGGGTGGTCGATGGAGTCTATCGCGCCGCTTACGGGGCTCGTCCAGACTTTGCGCACTTCCTGCC
>Ga0070698_100000698_pt1 | contig 35895 bp, 29 predicted proteins | sample KBSK1502metaG_FD_65477 | JGI IMG/M metagenome (GOLD analysis project Ga0070698, IMG submission 65477) | Corn, switchgrass and miscanthus rhizosphere microbial communities from Kellogg Biological Station, Michigan, USA - KBS K1-50-2 metaG | ecosystem: Host-associated > Plants > Roots >... | reverse complement strand
CAGTGACAAGTGACAAGTGACGAGTGACCGGAGGCATCCGGCTTCTTCACTTGTCACTTGTCACTCGTCACTCGTCACTCGTCAATCAGACAAGGACATCAAGACTCCGTCGAGACGTCGGGGCGTTCGCGGAGGTGTACGCCGCCCATGCGCGGCTCAGTCGCATGACTCCTTCTTCCATCGGTTTCCTGTCCAGGACAAACGGAAGCCGCAGATGATCGGCGAAGCTGCCATCGGGGGACGCCAGCGGACCGGGCACCACGGACACACCGTGGCGCAGCGCGATCTGAGCGAGTTCATTGGCGTCGCCGCGAGGCAAGCGCACCCAAAGCGAGAGACCTCCGGCGGGAGGCGTCCATTCCCATTCGGGCAGATGACGAGCCAGGAGCCCTGTCAGCAGATCGAAGCGCTCCCGGACCTGCACCCGCCGCTTCTGCTTCACGCGCTCCGCGCGCGCGAGCAGCTTCAGCGCCGAAAGCTGGGAGAGGACCGACCCTCCCAGATCGGCCATGATCTTCAGCCGCGCGATTCGGGCGAGGAGGTCTTCGGAGGCGCGAATCCACCCGACCCGCAGGCCGCCCCAGAAAAGCTTGGAAAGGGAACCGACAGTCAGAATCGGCGCGGACGGCGGCGCGAAGGCGGCGATGGGTGGAGGCGGCTCGACACCGAGGGAGAGGTCGGCCAGAGTGTTGTCCTCCAGGATCGGAATCGAGAGCTCCGCCGACACCTTTGCGACGGCGCGTCGCTCCCGCTCGGGCATCAGCGCGCCCGTCGGATTCTGAAAAGTCGGCATCAGGTACAGAAGACGCGGGCGCGCGCGGCGCGCGACTTCGGCAAGCGCCTCGATGCGGGCGCCGTCGCGGCCGACAGGGACGGGAAGCAGCCGCGCTCCGCGGCTCGTCAGAATGTCGATCGCTCCCAGATAAGTGGGATTCTCGACCACGACCCCGTCTCCGGGCGAAAGCAACAGGGCTCCGACGAGCATGATCGCCTGCTGGGCGCCGTTCGTGATCAAGACCTGGTCCGCGGTCGTCGCAAGCCCCGACTTCGTCAGATGATGGGCGACCGCCTTGCGCAGAGCGGGCAGCCCCATCGGGACGTACCCGGGACCGGCGAGCAGCTGCTCGACAGCTCGACGGTCGTAAGTCAAAACGTCCGGTGTGATTCCTGCGGCCGGCAGATGCGCCGCGAGGAACTCGATCGTTCCTCCGGAGCCTTCGATCAAGCCTCGGTAGACAGGATGCCGCCGGAAGGAGAGCGCGGGCTCCTCGCCTTTCCGGGTCCCTGGAGAGAGAGGGCCGCGCACGCGCGTCCCGCTTCCTTGGCGTCGCTCGACCCATCCTCGCTGCCTCAGCTGCTCGTAGGCGGAGACAACGGTGGTTCGGGACAGCCGCAGAAGCCGGGCCAGAGTTCTTTCCGCCGGCAGGCGCGTCTCGGCGGGGATTTCTCCCCGCTCGAGGGCGTTGCCGATGGCGCGCGCCAGCTTTTCGTAGACCGGACCGTCGCCGCCGCTCCAGTTGCCGAGCAGATGGACGAACTCGAGTGGGCTCAAACGATCAGTCCACTTTTGAAAAAGTGGCCCTTGATTTCCAGATCCACAAACGCCATTGTAAGGCCACTTTGGGATTTTGGCTAAGGTGGCTACTTCGATTGGACTGCACGGACCGGACGCCGGCGACGCCGAAAAGGAGGGCTCTGCCATGATTCTTCCCCGTCACGCGTTTTTCCGCGGAGCGATCGTTCCCTATTCCGAGGCCCGCGTGGGGGTGATGACTCACGCGCTTCACTATGGCACCGGAGTCTTCGCCGGGATGAGGGGCTACTGGAACCCGGAAGAACAGGAGCTCTTCGTCTTCCGGCCTCGCGACCATTTTCGCCGGTTCCTGGAGTCCGCCCGGTTGCTGCGGATGGAGCTGCCCTATTCCGAAGAGCACCTGACGGGTGCGTTGACGGAGCTCCTTCGGACCGAGCTCTACCGCGAGGACTGCTATATCCGGCCGCTCGCCTTCTATGCGGACGAGACGATCGGCGTGCGCCTGCACGACTTGACGCCCGAAGTCTCGATCGTCGCTTTCCCGTACGGGTCGTACGTCGTCAACGAGGAGGGGGTCCATGCCTCGGTTTCCGCCTGGCGGCGCGTGGACGACAACGCGATCCCGGCGCGCGGAAAAATCGCCGGCTCTTACGTCAATTCGGCGCTCGCCAAGAGTGACGCCCAGGCGGCCGGCTTCGACGAGGCGATCGTGTTGAACGGGGACGGCCACGTGGCCGAGGGAACGGCCGCGAACCTGTTCCTCGTGAAAAACGGGGTTGCCATTACGCCGCCCATCACCGACAACATTCTCGAGGGGATTACACGCCGCACCGTGCTCGAGCTCCTGCAGCGCGAGCTGAAGATGACGGTCTCCGAGCGGTCGATCGATCGCAGCGAGATCTACCTCGCCGACGAGGCCTTCTACTGCGGAACCGGAATCCAGGTCGCCGCCATCACCCGCGTCGATCACCGGCCGATCGGAGCGGGCCGCATGGGGCCGACGGTTTCCGCTCTGCGCAAGCTCTACTTCGACATCGTCCGCGGCCGGGCCCCGGAGTACCGGCGCTGGTGCGCCCCGGTCTACGAGGGGGAGCGGGATTTCGCGCGCCCCGACAGGACGGAAGATGCGCCCGCGGCCAGCCGGGGAGGGGCGCCGCCGCCGTTGCGCGTCGCCCGGTGATCGAAACGGCACAACCGGAGCGGGCCAGGCTCTTCCTCGATCTTCACCGCGGGCCACGAATTCTGCTTCTCGCCAACGCGTGGGACGCGGTCTCGGCCCGGCTCTTCGCAGAGGAAGGTCTCCCCGCCATCGCGACGACGAGCGCGGGGGTCGCCTTCTCGCTCGGATTTCCCGACGGAGAGCGCACGCCTTTTCCGGAAATGGTCGCGGCCATCGAACGCATCGTGCGCGCGGTCCGCATCCCCGTGAGCGCCGACATCGAGTCCGGGTTCGGGCAAACTCCAAAGGAGGTCGGCGAGAACGTTCGCACCGTGCTCCAGGCCGGGGCGGTCGGTGTGAATCTCGAAGACGGCACCGGAAACCAGGCGGATCCCCTGACTCCGATCTCGCTTCACGCCGAACGAATCCGCGCCGCCAGGGAGGCCGCGGCATCGGCGGGCCTCGCCGTCGTCGTGAATGCCCGGACAGATGTCTTTCTCGATTCCGTCGGGCCACCGGAGACTCGCTTCGACGAGACGGTCGCGCGCGCCAACGCCTATCGCCATGCGGGCGCCGACTGCCTCTTCGTTCCCGGCGTGACCGATGTTTCCACGATCGAACGGCTGGTTCGCGCGATTGAGGGACCCCTCAACGTCCTGGCCGGAGTCCAATCGCCTCCCCTTTCGGAGCTGGAGCGCGTCGGGGTCGCGCGCGTGAGCCTCGGTTCGGGTCCCATCCGCGCAACGCTCGGATTGCTTCGCCGGATCACGCGAGAGCTTCAGGACGGCGGGACCTACCGCGCGTTGACGGAGGGAGCCTTTTCTTACCGGGAGGCCAACGAGCTCTTCGAGCGGTCGTAAGTCTTGCTGAGGGTGGCGCTTGCACCTGGTGTCGCGCCCGCTGGCAAGCCGCTTGCTGTAGATGGGGCCATGGAGGAGAAGCGGCGCCAATCGCGCAAGAAGAGACGTTTCTTGATCCAGGTCGAGACCTCGGACTCGGTCTCGACGGGGTTTACCTATGACATGTCCGTCGACGGCATCTTCATTCGATCGATTCGCATTCCGCGGCCGGGCTCGACCGTGACCGCCCGCCTCTCCCTACCCGATGGAAAGAGACTCGCCCTGCGCGGATGGGTGCAGCGCGCGTACCGCGCGCCGGGGGCGATGGCGCGGCTGGTGCCGAGCGGGTTCGGCCTGCGCCTGACGGACGCCCCGCCCGACTACTCTCGCTTTCTGGCGACCCTCTAACCGGATCCGTTCTCACTTCTTGGCCGGCGACGACTTGCCCGGCGCGGGCTTGGCTGGAGCGGGCGGCTGCCAGTCCGGCACGTTGTTCACAATCGGCGGGATGGATTTGAGGTACGCGAAGACCGACTTCAAGTCTTCGTCCGTTGCTTTTCCGTACCAGGGCCAGGGCATGGGAGGTTGGACCTCGCGCGAGACACCCATGTGCTTGCCCGTCTTCATCATCTTGAGAAACATGTCTTCCGTCCAGATTCCCAGGCCGGTGCTCTGATCGGGCGTCAGGTTGGACGCGTAGGAGATTCCCCACGGCCCGGCATAAGCCGTGTTGGTGCCCGCTCCGAACCAGATCCAGGGACCCTTCGCGGCCGGAGGCGGGGGAAGCTTCATCGATTCCGGGTGGCCCGAGAGCATGCGACTCATGTCGGGCTCCGGTCCCTGCGGACCCATCTTGAAGGGCGTATGGCAATCGTTGCAGCCGAGGATCGTCACCAGATACCGTCCTCGTTCCAGCCGCCCTCCGTCCCGGGGTGGGTTGCTTTGCCGGGCGTTTGACCGGCAACCGCGCCCGCCAAAAGAGCCGCGCCGCAGGCCGTCAGACAGAGAGTGAGCATCTTGCGGAAACGTTCCATCACCTCAATCCTCCTCTTTGAATTTGGTCCGGAGGAAGGTACGAGACGATGCAGAGCGAAGCAAGGAAAAAGAAAGAGCGCCGCCGCCGTCTCGTAGAATCCGTTCCCATGGCGACTCTACGACCTTTCCGAGCCCTCATGCCCTCTCCCGACTCCGCGGCTTCGGTTGCAGCCGTGCCCTACGACGTGGTCTCGACGCAAGAGGCTCGCTCGCTTGCGGCGGGAAATCCCCATTCCTTTCTTCACGTCTCGCGCGCGGAGATCGACCTGCCCGACGGGACGAACCCTTACGCGGACGCGGTCTACGAAAAGGCCGCGGCAAACTTCGAGCTATTGAAGCGGCAAGCCCCACTCCGGCAGGACGACGCTCAGCGGCTGTATCTGTACCGACTCCGCGCAGAAGGTCGCGAGCAGACAGGCGTCGCCGGTCTCTGCTCGATGGACGAGTACGACGAGGACACGATCCGCAAGCACGAGCGGACGCGCCCCGACAAGGAAGACGACCGCACCCGCCACATGGTCACGCTTCGCGCCCAGACCGGGCCCGTCTTCCTGACCTACCGCAACCGGCGGGAGATCGACGACCTGGTCGAGCTCGCGAAGCGGACCGCGCCGTTCTTCGACTTCACGGCTCGCGACGGCGTGCAGCATACGGTCTGGCGCTTGGACCCCGCTGTGACCTACCGGCTTTCCGACCGGTTTCGCGCCGTGCCGCTTTTTTATATCGCCGACGGCCACCACCGCGCCGCGAGCGCGAGCCGCGCGCGCCAACAGATGCGCCAGGCAGCTCCGGCATCGGCCGGAGAGCAGCCGTTCGACTCTTTCCTCGGCGTGCTCTTTCCCGCGCGGCAGGTCGCCATCCTCCCCTACAACCGGGTCGTCAAAGATCTCGCAGGCCGGTCTGCGGAGGAGTTTCTGGCGGCTCTTCGCGAGAACATGCCGGTGTCCGCGGCGGCCTCACCCTCACCGACTCGACGCGGCCAGGTCTCGCTCTACGTCGCGGGCCGCTGGTACGGACTGTCGCTTCCGCCGCCGGAATCCGGAGACACGATCGGCTCGCTCGATGCCGAGCTCCTGCAACGGCACGTTCTCGATCCGATCCTCGGAATCCGCGACGTCCGGACCGACAAGCGGATCGAGTTTGTCGGAGGGATTCGGGGTACCTCCGAGCTCGAGGGGCTGGTCGACTCCGGAAAGTTCGCCGCCGCCTTCTCGATGTTTCCCGTCTCCGTGGACGAGCTGATGGCCGTCTCCGACGCGAAGCAGATCATGCCCCCCAAGTCCACCTGGTTCGAACCGAAGCTGCGGGATGGGCTGCTGATCCATCTGATTTAGGGATTGATTGATTGAGTTCATTGATTCATTGATAAATTGACTCGCAAAACGCCGAACCCCACAGATGTATCAAGCGGAAATACTCAAGCAGCGAAGCAAGCGGTTTGCCCTCTCAGCGGTTCGGCTTTTTCGATTGCTTCCTCGGACCGAGGAGACGAAACTGCTAGGGCGTCAGTTGATGCGTTCTGCCACGTCCGTTGCAGCGAATTACCGAGCAGCTTGCCGCGCGCGATCGCACGCCGAGTTCTTGGCGAAGATAGGAATCGTCGTCGAAGAGATGGACGAGACCCTGTTTTGGTTAGAACTACTGGAGGAGTCAGAGGTCGCTACACCCTCAGAGATTGCCCCCCCGCGCGTCTGAGGCGAAGGAGCTACTTGCCATTTTCGCCGCGTCTCAGCGCACCGCGAGGAGGACACGGTCTACAGCGACTCGTTCCGCACCAATCAAACAATGATTCAATGAATCAATGAGTCAATCGTTTCAGGCATGAAAGTCCTCGTTGCCGACAAGTTTGAGAAGAGCGGCTTAGAGGGTCTCCGGTCCGCCGGCTGCGAAGTCGCCTACGAGCCCGACGCCAAGGATGACGCGCTGGCGAAGGCGATTGCGAAAACGGGGGCGGAGGTCCTCGTCGTCCGCTCGACGAAGGTCACGCGAGCGATGCTGGAGGCGGGCAAGCTCGGGCTCGTGGTCCGCGCGGGCGCCGGCTACAACACGATCGACGTCGAAGCCGCCTCCGAGCGCGGAATCTACGTGGCCAACTGCCCCGGCAAGAACTCGATCGCGGTGGCCGAGCTCGCCTTCGGACTGATCCTCGCCCTCGACCGGCGGATCGTCGACAACGCGGCCGACTTGAAGCGGGGAGTCTGGAACAAGAAGGAGTACAGCAAGGCAAGAGGGCTCTTCGGCGCGACGCTCGGCCTCGTCGGTGTCGGGGGCATCGGGAAAGAAATGATTCCGCGCGCGCGTGCTTTCGGCATGCCGGTCGTGGCCTGGAGCCGCGGTTTGACTCCCGAGAAAGCTCGAGCGCTCGGCGTCGAGCGGAAAGAAACGCCGGCCGCGGTCGCCGAGGCGGCGGACGTGGTCAGCCTGCACGTGGCCTTGAAGCCCGAGACCAAGGGCCTCGCCGGCGAGAAGTTCTTCGCCGCGATGAGGCCGGGAGCTTTCTTCATCAACACGTCACGCGCGGAGGTTGTCGATCAGGCGGCGCTGGAGAAGGCCGTTTTGGAAAAAGGCTTGCGCACTGCGCTCGATGTCTTCGCCGAGGAGCCCCCCGGCGGAAGTGGAGAAGTGAAATCCTCCCTTTTCGGCCTTCCGGGCGTGATCGGCACGCACCACATCGGCGCCTCAACGGACCAGGCCCAGGAGGCGATCGCGGCCGAGACCGTTCGGATCGTGCGCGAGTACAAGGAGGGCGGCCGCGCGCCCAACGTCGTCAACCTCGCCAAGAAATCGCCCGCCTGCTGCCTGCTCGTGGTGCGTCACTACGACCGCGTCGGCGTGCTGGCAGCGGTCTTCGATCGCATCAAGGAGGCGGGCGTGAACGTGCAGGAGACGGAGAACATCGTCTTCGACGGGGCGAAAGCGGCGGTCGCGCGCATTCACTTGAGCCAGGAACCATCGAAAGAAACCCTCGAGGCGATCCGCAAATCTTCCGACGACATCCTCGAGCTGACCCTCCTGCCGCTGTGAGTCTGCCCCCTCTCCCCTTGGGAGAGGGCCGGGGTGAGGGCGACCTTGAGGCTATGATCGGCCTTATGACCGACCGCATCTTCAACTTCGGCGCCGGACCCGGCGTGCTTCCCGAATCCGTCCTCGAGGAAGCCCAGCGGCAGCTCGTCGCGCTCCCCGGCGTCGGCATGTCGGTGATGGAGATCTCCCACCGCTCGAAGACCTTCGACGAGATCATCGGCGGGTGCGAGGCGGACATTCGCAAGCTCGCGAACATCTCCTCGGACTACCAGATCCTGTTTCTGCAGGGGGGCGCATCGCTTCAGTTCTCGATGGTACCGATGAACCTGCTGCCGGCGGGCGGCAAGGCGGATTACGTCGTCACCGGCTCCTGGGGCAAGAAGGCCGTGAAGGAAGCCCAGAAAGTCGGAACGGTCCAGATCGCCGCAACGACCGAGCCGGATTTCACGCGAGTTCCCGCCGTCTCGGAGCTGAAGCTCGATCCCTCCGCCGCCTACGTGCACTTCACCTCGAACGAGACGATCCAGGGAGTGGAGTGGAAGAGGGAGCCGGAGACGGGATCGGTCCCCCTCGTCTGCGACTCCTCGTCGGACATTTTTAGCCGGCCGATCGACGTCGCCAGATACGGCTTGATCTACGCCGGCGCACAGAAGAACCTCGGCCCGTCCGGCGTGACGCTCGTCATCCTGCGAACCGACCTGCTCGAGCGCGTCCCCAAGAACCTCGCGACGATGCTCGACTACAGGGTTCAGGCCGAAAACAAGTCTCTCTACAACACGCCGCCCGTGTTCGGCGTCTACATCATGCGGCTCGTCATGAAGTGGCTCCTCGCGCAGGGAGGGCTCGAAGGGATGGGCCGGGCGAACGCCGAGAAGGCGAAGCTTCTCTACGACGCGATCGACTCCTCCGGCGGCTACTACCGGCCCCACGCCAAGCCCGCCGATCGCTCGAACATGAACGTGACTTTTCGACTTCCCTCCGAGGAGCTCGAGAAGAAATTCGTGTCGGAGGCCAAGGCCGTCAAGCTCGACGGCCTCAAAGGACATCGTTCGGTGGGCGGCATCCGGGCCTCGATCTACAACGCCTTCCCCAAGGCGGGTGTCGAGGCCCTGGTCTCCTTCATGAAGGAGTTTCAAGTAAGGAACGGGTAGTTCTCAGTTTTCAGTCATTAGTTTCCAGTTTCTTGAGGCTCCGGGCATCAGAACTGAGAACTGAAGACTGATAACTGAAAACTTTTGGCTTGTCCTCATCCAAAAAACCGAAGACGCCACCTATCCGTAGACACCTCCAACTCGTCGTGTCGAAGGAGGAAAAGATGAAGAGACTACCGAACGCTCTTTTGTCGTTGGTTCTGCTCGCCGCGGCCCTGCCTGCCGCCGGACAAGCACCGCTGAATCTGCCCCAGCCGAGCCCCGAGGCTTCGGTGAACCAGACGGTCGGCCTGACCGAGATCTCGATTCACTATCACCGCCCGGCGGTCAACAAGCGCAAGGTCTGGGGGGAACTCGTCCCCTACGGCGAGGTCTGGCGCGCCGGCGCCAACGAGAACACGACGTTCACGGTCAGCTCGCCCGTGAAGGTCGAAGGCAAGGCGCTCGCGGCCGGAACCTACGGTCTTCACGTGATCCCAACGGAAAAGGAGTGGACCATCGTCTTCAGCAAGATGTCCAACGCCTGGGGCAGCTTCACCTACGATCCGAAGGAGGACGCGTTGCGTGTGGCGGTCACTCCGATGAAGGCCCCGTTCGAAGAGAGACTGAGCTACACGTTTGCCGATCCCTCCAACCGCGGTACGACGCTCCTTCTGCGCTGGGAAGAGATGGCCGTGCCGGTGCGCCTCGAGGTGGACACGCCGAACGTCGTCGTCGAGAGCATCCGAACGCAGCTGCGCGGCCTTCCTCGTTTTTCCTGGCAGGGCTGGAACCAGGCGGCGTCCTATTGCCTGCGCAACGACGTCAACTTTGACGAGGCCCTTCAGTGGGCGGACCGTTCGATCCAGTTGAACGAGAACTTCCAGAACCTGCGAACGAAGGCCGGCCTGCTCGAGAAGAAAGGGGACACGAAGACCGCGGAAGCGCTTCGGGCCAAGTCGCTTCCGCTCGCGACGGAGGTCGACATGAATCTGTATGGCTATCAGCTCTTGGGGGACAGAAAGTTCGACGAGGCGATCGCGGTCTTCCGCAAAAATGTCAAGGACCACCCCAAGTCCTGGAACACCTACGACAGTCTCGCAGAGGCGTATCTGACGAAGGGAGACAAGAAGCTCGCCGCCGAGTACTACAACCAGGCCCTCGCGATGACCCAGGACGAGACTCAGAAAAAGCGCATCTCCACCATTCTTGCGGGGATAAAGGGGTAGGTGCCGTCGATAGTCGGTCGTCGGTAGTTGAGAGGGTAGTGTTCTGGTGCGAGTCCTTACCCTACTTTGTCATCCTGAGCGCAGCGAAGGATCTGCTCTGGTCTCATGAAACTCCGGAGCAGATCCCTCGTCGCTCCGCTCCTCGGGATGACAGCATAGTCGCGACGGTTACGTCGCGACCTCGCGCGCGAGATCCGCCGCAGGCGCGTCCTCGTCTTCGACTTCGAGCGGCTTTCCGAGAACTCCCTCCCACCGCGCCACGACGACGGACGCCACGCAGTTGCCCATCACGTTGATGGACGTGCGGGCCATGTCCATCAGCTCGTCGACCGCGAGGATCATGGCAACGCCCGCCTCGCCCGGCAGGTTGAAGGCGGCGCAGCCGGCCGCGATGATGACGAGGGCCGCGCGCGGCACGCCGGCCACTCCCTTCGAGGTCATCATGAAGGTCAGCATCATGAGGATTTCCGTCGAGAGAGGCAGATCGATGTGCGCCGCCTGCGCGATCGTCAGCGACGCCAGCGAGATGTAGAGCGTCGAGCCGTCGAGGTTGAAGGAGTAGCCGGCAGGAATCACGAAGCCCGCGACGGACTCGGGCACGCCGAACTCCACCATCTTCTCCAACGCCCGGGGCAGCGCGGCCTCCGACGAGGCGGTGGAGAAGGCGAGCAGGAAAGGCTCTCGGATCTTGCGGAAGAAGAGCCGCAGGTTCGCCCGCACGATCAACAGGGCCGGGATCAGCACGAGCAGCGTGAACAGGATCAGCGCCCCATACAGCGACGCGACGAGCTTCGCGTAGGACCCGAGGACCGCCAGGCCGTGGTGCGAGACCGACCCGGCCATAGCGCCGAAGACGCCCAGCGGCGTCAACGCCATGACGTAATCGGTGAGCTGGAACATCACGGCGACGGCGGAATCGAAGAACACGAGGAACGGCTCCGCCTTCTTCCCGATGTGCGCCGCCGCGATCCCGACCAGTGTCGCGAAGACCACCACCTGCAGGATGTCCTGCTTGGCCATCGCATCGACCACATTGGAGGGGAAGAGATGCAGGAGAGTCTCCACCAGGGTTTTGGGCTTGGCCAGTTGCTCGCCCGAGGGAGGCAAGGTCAGTCCCTGCCCCGGACGCACGATGTGGGCGATCGAGAGCCCGAGGGCGAGCGCAGCGGTCGTCGCGACCTCGAAATAGATGATCGCCTTCACTCCCATGCGCCCGACCGCCTTGATGTCGCCGGTCTTTCCGATCCCCACGACGATCGTCGAGAAGATCAGCGGCACGATCAGCATCTTGATCAGGCTGATGAAGGCGCGCGAAAGAAAGCGGAACGTTTCGTAGGCCGCGGGATGGCTCTCGGCTGGAAAGAGATACCCCGAGAGAACTCCCAGGACGAGCGCGTAGAAAATCAGCGCCGTTCCGGAGAGCCATTTGGGACGTCGATGCTTCGAGTTCATTCCCGACCTGAGAGAGCGAGTGTGCCCGAAGACACTCTCTCCGTCATCAAGAAGGAAGCTGACAGCTGACAGCTGACAGCTGACAGCTGAACCACGAAGAGACCTGTCGAATCATTCTCCTCGCTCCAGCACCATCGCGTGCCCGAGGCCCCCGGCCGCGCAGACGGTCAGGAGGCCGAACTGCACCTTGGATCGCGTGAGCTCGTTAGCCAGCGTCGTCACGATGCGCGCTCCCGTCGCCGCGAAAGGATGGCCGATCGCAATCGAGCCGCCATAGAGGTTCAGGATCTTCGGGTCCACTTCGCCCAAAGGCGCGTCGCGGCCGAGCTTCTCCCGGGCGAAGGCCTGCGAGGCGAAGGCCTGGAGGTTGGAGAGGACCTGTGCCGCGAACGCCTCATGCATTTCCACCCGGCCGATGTCGGAGAGCTTCAACCCCGCGCGATCGAGCGCGATCGGAGCGGCGTAGGCAGGGCCCTGCAGCAGCTGGTCCCCGGGATCCAGCGCCGAAAAGGCCCAGGATCGGACAAAGGCCAGGATCCTGCGGCCCTGCGCGCGGGCGCGCTCCTCGGACATCAAAAGCACCGCCGATGCTCCATCGGTCAAGGGCGAAGAGTTGCCCGCCGTCACGGTTCCGAACTTCCGATCGAAGACGGGCGGGAGCTTCGCGAGCTGCTCGAGAGTCGAGTCGCGCCGGATGATGTTGTCCGTGGTCGCGACCTCTTCGTAGCGCGGGCCGATGGGAACCGGCACGACCTCCGGAGGCAGCAAGCCCGAGTCCCAGCCGGCCGCGGCTTTTCGGTGAGAGGAGAGTGCGTACTCGTCCTGAGCCTCCCGCGAAATGTGATTCTCCTTGGCCATCTTCTCGGCGGACTGCCCCATGGAGAGGCCCGTCGTGTACTCGGCGATGGCTGGGGCGACGGGCGCGAGCTCTCCGGGTCGGAATCCCGCAAGAGCCTTCGCTTTTTGCGCGGGGGTCTTAGCCTTCGACAGCTTCACCAGCCGCCGGGCGAATTCGCGCGAGAACAGGATCGGGACGTCCGAGAGGCACTCCGAGCCTCCGGCCACGACGACATTCGCCAGACCGAGCGCAATTTTCTCGGAGGAATCGGTGATGGCCCGGTTGGAGGAGGCGCACGCCATGATGACCGAAGCGGCAGGAGTCTTCTGGGACAGATTCGCGTCGAAAACCACTTCGCGGGCGATGTTGGGACGAGAGACAGAGGGAATCACCGTCCCGTAGATCACCTCGTCGATCTCCGACGTATCGACGTCCAGCCGGATCACGAGCTCTTTGACGGCCGCCGCGCCGAGCTCGACCGCGGTCATCTTTTCAAACTGCGTTCCCGCTCGCAAAAACGGGGTCCGGAACCCGCCAACAATCGCGACCCGCCTCGTCCCGCTCGGAAACATGCGCGGAATACTATGCCCGTCAGCAGCCGGCGCGGGATGCGGGAGCGCCGATCGCCTCTGGCCGCTGAAAGGTCATGGGGCAGATCACTCGCACGCTCGGAATGACAGGAGTTGAACGCCGATCCGTCGAGCCTGCGCAAGCCTCAACCCAAAGTCGAGACCCCACTTGTTTCGCCGACCCCGTCTCAGTCCGGGTCGCGGCGCGCGAAGTCTCCCAGAGGGGAGGAGGCGCGCGCCGCGGGAGCGAGAGCGCGCGAGGGACCAGGCGCGCGGTCGAGGCCAGTGGCCGAGCCGAGCGCCGGTGCGCCGTGAGGCGCAGGTCCCGAGTAAGCGGAAGCGACGGTTAGTGGTCCACCGTCGCCGCGCGGTGGTTGACGCGCTCGACCATCGCGTCGAGCAGATCGAGGGCATCGATGATGTCGGCGGAGGCCGCCCCACCGGGATCGCTGGCAAAGGTGACCATAGCCGCCTTCGGATCGAGCTCGAATCGCGAGGAGGTGCGCGACTCGCGTCGTTCCAACCGGTAGGCTTCCGCCCAGCGCTCGTCGATCTGGCCGTTCAAGTGAAGGGAGTAACGGGTCCCTCGCTCGGTTGGAACGCGTTGCAGGCTCGCGTGCTCGACCGAGATGTCGTACGTGCCGACGCCGTGCGCGGTGTCCATCATCGAGCCCTCCGGTGGCGGCTCGTCGAACGTACTGGAGCCGTCACCGCAAACCCGATGCTTCCATGGAAAGAGGCAAGCCGCCCGCCAGAAACGTAAGTCTCTCGCCTGTCGTCACATTGCCCTCGCACGTCCCCGCGGCGGCACAGGGAATCGTTACCTCTCGTAACGCCGCCGGACCCCTTTTCGATTCCGCAGGAGCGGCTCACGCCGGCCGACGGGAGGCGGCAACGGCCCATATCGCAAAACCATAGAAGAGCAGGCCGACGGCGACGACCCCCATCAGGAGAGGGCCCGCCGGAGACTGATGGGAGATCTGCCGCAGAGATCCGCCGATCTCCACCACCTCCCGCGGATCATGGTCGGCAACGGCTTTGAGCAGAAAGAATCCCATCACGGCACCCACGATGCCGCGCGCCGCCAGACCGATTCGAGCCAGACGGGAGACGGCGGTTCGAGTTCGCGCCGTTCCGGCTTTCGCGAGCCAGTCGGGAAGCCTCCCGCTGGCTCCCTGAAAGACAGCGACGAGGCCGGCGATAATCAAGATGACGCCGGCCACCTGCAGCGCGATTCGACCCGCCGGGGAAGCGAGCAACGAGTCGAGGCCCGCTCGGTGGAGTGGAAACCCCCCGCGAGCCCGCAGGACCAGCCTCACGGCAGTCACCGCCAGGATGGCGTAGCCCACGGCCGTGACGAACCAGCCGGCTCTGAGGATGAAACCCGCCCGGCGCGCCGCGAAGGTCTGCATCAGCCTCCAGATCGCGAATGCGAGGAGTCCGGCTGCCATCGCCCCGACGATCCATGCGCCTTCCGTCTGGCTCAAGAGAGCCCTCAAGGCTCCCTGCATCCCCGAAACCCGGTCGCGCGATCCCAGAAATGCGATCCGCGCCGCGAGAAAACCGATCGTGATGTAGAGCAGTCCGACCGCGGCATAGCCCACCCGAGGAAGTACGTGCCGCAGCATCTGCGGATCTTATCGGTGACGGCGACCCCTCCGATATCTCCGGCCCTTGTAAGATCGCCGGCCATGAAAATTTCTCTGCTTCTCCGTTGCCTCGCCTGGACGGCGCTTGCCCTTCCGGTCGCATTCGCGGCGATCGGTCAGCGGTCCTCGAAGAAACCCGCCTCCTCGCACCGGATCGCGGTGCCGCCCGATGTCGCGCCAGATATTGCCGACCGTCTCCGAAAATGGAAACCGCTGGAAATGCCGTTCGACGCCGGCAAGCTCTCCTCCCGCGAGCGCCAGCTCGTCGAGAAACTGGTGGACGCGTCTCGGGACCTCGAAGAGATCTACTGGCGGCAGAGCGACCCCGAAGACATTCCCCTCACCAAGATGCTTCTGCGCTCAAACGAAGAGAAAGACCAGCAGCTGGGCCGCTTCCTTTGGATCAATGGCGGCCGCTACGACCTGCTCGAAGAGAACCGGCCCTTCATCGGCTCGGACCCGACTCCCCCCGGACGGGCGCTGTACCCCAAGGGAATGACCCGAGCCGACGTCGAGGCGTACCTCCACGCGCACCCGGCCGAGCGCGCCGGGATCTACGGAGACCGCACGGTCGTGCGCCGCGAGAACGGACGGCTCGTGTCGGTGCCGTACCGCGTCGCTTTTGGCCAGTGGCTCGGGCCGGCCGCTCAGAAGCTGAAGGAAGCAGCGGCGCTCTCGGACGATCCTGCCTTCGCTCAGTTCCTGAGATTGCGGGCCAAGGCGCTGACCACCGACGACTACTTCGAGAGCGACGTCGCCTGGGTCAAGCTGGAGAACCCGAAGTTCGATCTCATCTTCGCTCCGTACGAAACGTATCTCGACGACCTGCTGGGCGTGAAGACCTCATACGGGTCGGCCGTGCTCGTGCGCAACGAGGAGGAGAGCGCGAAGCTCGCCGTTTTCCAGAAATACGTGCCGGAGATCCAGGACGCCCTGCCGCTCGCGCCGGAAGACCGGCCTTCCAAGCACGGCCGAGCGGCGCCGATGGAGGTCATGGACGCCCCGTACCGCTCCGGAGATCTGCGTCACGGCTATCAGGCGGTCGCCGACAATCTTCCCAACGACCCGCGCATTCATCAACAGGTCGGCAGCAAGCGGATTTTCTTCAAGAACTACATGGACGCTCGCGTTCAGTACGTGATCCTTCCGGTGGCCAAGCGTCTCCTGCGCGAGGATCAGGCGGCCAAGGCATCGGCGGAGGGCTATCTCATCACGACCCTCCTGCACGAGATCAGCCATGGCCTGGGCCCCGCGTTCTCGCGGCGCGATGGAAAGCAGATGGGCATTCGAGAGGCCATCGGGTCGACTTTCTCGGGGCTGGAAGAAGCCAAGGCGGACATCACGGGCATGCTCGGGCTTTACTGGCTGATCGAGCACGGCGCCCTTCCTCGAGAGAAGAAGGAGGAGTATGAGGCCTCGTACGTCGCCGGCATCTTCCGCACGGTTCGCTTTGGAATCGGCGAGGCTCACGGGCGAGCCGAGATGATGGAGTTCAACTATCTCGCCGAGCATGCCGCTATCGCGCGCGAGCCCGCTTCCGGCCGATACGTGATCGATTTCGACAAGATGTCCGGCACGGTCGCGAGCCTTGCCAAAGAGCTTCTCGAGATCGAGGCGACAGGCGACCGGGCGCGCGCGGAGGCCTGGTTCCAGAAGTACGACAAGATGCCCGCCGACCTCGCTACCGCGCTCAAGGAGACCGCGGACATCCCGGTCGACATTGACCCGCGGCAGCCGTTTCCGGAGGGGTTGAAATAGCTGTCAGCTTTCAGCTCACAGCTTTCAGCTCTGAGTCGAGCTTCTGTTCCGCATCGGTACCTCAATGTGGTCGGACCGCGTTTGTCTCGGGGGGAGCTGCAGCTTATTGATGAGTTGTTCAACATTGCTGGTTCGCGAAGCTCGTCTGGCTGCGAGCTGAAAGCTGTCAGCTGATAGCTACCAGCTGATAGCTTTCTTCCGTGCCCTTCCAACCCCTTCTTCCGTTCGACGCTCCCGCGGAACCTCCCCGCGAGCCCGCTTCGCCCCCGGCGACCGCCCGCGTCATCGAGGAGCTGGCGCGGATCTGCAGGGAGAGACCTCTCGAGGAGAAGGTCCTCGTTTCTCCCTCACTGGCCATCGGACACACGCTCGTCGAGCGGCTGGCGCGCGAGGGCCACGACTGGACGAATCTTCGGGTGGAGACGGTCCGCACACTCGCCGCGGCGGCCGTCGGGCCGCAGCTGGCAAGCGGCGGATGGAAGATTCTTTCGCGCGCCCAGACGCTGGCGTTAGTCGAGCAGGCTTGCGCCGAGAGCGCCGGCCCGGGCGGCTACTTCGGCTCCATCGCGGATCGGCCGGGGCTTCATCGAGCGCTGCAGGAAACCCTCGAGGAGCTGCGCGCCGCAGGCCTTTCCGCCGACACCCTGCCCCGCCAGGCATTCGCGGATGGCCGCAAGCACAACGAGCTGACGGGAATCCTCCGCCGTTACACGGCCGCCCTGCGCGAGGGAAAGTCAGTGGACGGGATCGAGGTGCTTCGCCGCGCGATCGAGGCAGCCGATCGGGTGCCCCGCGCCGGAGAAGGAGCGCTCTACCTCGTGGTCGCGGCCGAAGAGCTCTCCGCGCTGGAACGCGCGTTGCTCGATCGGCTCGCAGGAGCGCGCCGGGTCTTGCTTGCCGGGGACGCCCCCGAGGATTGGGCGCACATCGCGCCCTCCGCCGCGATCTTTCGAGCCGTCGGCGAGGAAAACGAGATCCGCGAGGCCTTTCGACGAGTTCTCGCCGCCGGCGCCGCCTGGGACGACGTCGAGTTGCTTCACACGGATTCGGCCGTCTACCCCGCGCTGATCTACGAGCTGGCGCGCGAGTTCGACATCCCGTGCACGTTTGCCGGCGGAATCGCGGCCACGTACACGCGTCCGGGCCGCGCGGCCCTGGCGTTTCTGAATTGGATCGGCCGGGGTTTCGAGGCCGAGGTCCTGCGCAGCGCGCTCGCCTCCGGAACCCTCACGTTCTCTCGGATGGGCGTCTCCCCATCACAGGCCGGGGCGCGCGCCGCGGCCCGCGCCGTCCGGGAGGCAGGTGTCGGATGGGGCCGCGACAGGCATCTGACCCGCCTCGATCACCTCGTGGCGAAGCTCGAACGGGAGGAAACCTGGACGAGAGCCGACGCCGACCGGACCGAGGAGGAGCGGGCCGCGCGCATCCGCTCGCGGGAACGCCGACTCGAAGCGGCGCGTCGGGCGCGCGACTTTGTTCGGCGTGTCGTCTCTCTCGTGCCGAGCGGGGTCTCGCAAGGCAATCCTCTCCCGCAGCTGGCCGCCGCGACCCGAAGCTTCGTCGCGGCGTTCGCGCGCGTCGCGGACTCGGTCGACGCGACCGCCCGCTCCGCGATCGATGTGCTCTTGAAGGAGTTCGAGGACCTGGAAGCTCTGCCGACGGAGCCCGCGGCCGCCGTGGAGCGCTTGCGGGACGCCGTCTCGCGCCTGTCGATTGATTCGGACAGAGCTCGCGCCGGCCGCGTTCACGTTTCTTCTTTCGCCGCCGGAGGGTTCTCGGGCCGGCGTCAGACGTTCCTGCTCGGCCTCGACGAGGGACGCATGCCGGGACGCGACCTCGAGGACCCGGTCCTCTCGGACGAAGAACGACGCCGCATCAACGAGGAGAGACCACAGGCGCCTCTGCCGCTGGGCCGGGATCGCCCTCGCGACGCGGCTCGGGCCTTGCGGGCCTGTGTCTCGAGATTGCGCGGAAGGTTGATGGCGAGTTATTCGAGTTTTGACCTGCGCAACCTCTCGCAGGCAGGGGAACCGGCTGCCTCCCCCTTTCTGCTGGACCTCTATCGGAAGGCGTCCGGAGAGGCTGGAGCCGATTACGGGAAGCTGGCCGCTGCCCTTCCGAACGCCCATGGGTTCATTCCGAAACCCGAGGATGCGCTGGACGACACGGAGTGGTGGTTGGCCCGGCTGCGCGGGCGTGCGGCGTCCACGTCAGGAGAAGCGCAAGGCCTCGTGCGGGGCTTCTATCCGTGGCTGGCGGACGGCCATGTCGCTTTGACCGCGCGCGAGAGCGGCGAGTTCACCATCTGGGACGGCTGGATTTCCGCGGGCACACCGGAGCTCGACCCGCGCAACGGACGGTTGCCGATCTCCGCGTCGCGGATTCAAGAGCTCGCCAAGTGCCCTTTCGCCTACTTCGTCAAGCGGGTCCTGCGCGTCGAGCCTCCCGAGGAAACCGAGAGCGATCCGACCCGCTGGCTCGAGCCCATGGACGAAGGCAGCCTCCTCCACGAAGTCTTCCGCGATTTCTTCGAGCGAATCGGCGAGGCGGGCCAGAAGCCGAACGCGACGCTCCACGCCGAGCTCATCCTCGAGGTCGCCGAGGAGCGCATCGCCGCCTGGCGCGAGGCCATCGCGCCTCGCAGCGAGCTCGCGTTTTCGGTCCAGCGGCAGAACATCCTGTTCGCCTGTCGAACTCTGCTCACTCTCGAAGAAGAGAGCTGCCGGGACGTCTCGCCCCGTTTCTACGAGATTCCATTCGGCCTGCCGCGGCAGCGCGCACGGGCGGGCACACCTTCCAGCGCGGAACCGGTCGAGATCGAAGCCGCGCCCGACGCCCGGTTTCTCCTGCGCGGCTCGATCGATCGAGTCGATGAAGCTGCGGATGGGACCTTCCACGTCTGGGACTACAAGACCGGCGGCGCGTGGGGCGTGCGGGAGGGAATGGGTCTGAAAGGAGGCAGGCACATTCAGCCTGCGCTCTATGCCTTCGCCTTCGAAGCCCTCCTCAGTCGCGCGGGCCGGACCGGGCGGGTCTCGCGTTCCGGCTATGTCTTTCCCGGCTGGAAGGGGGAGGGCCAGCGCTTCCTGACTCGCCTCGATCGACAGGAGACGCGAGAGGTCCTCGGCCGCCTGTTCGACCTTCTCGCCGCGGGGAAGTTCCCGCACGCCCTGTCGGAGGATGACTGCAAGAACTGCGACTTCGAAAGCATCTGCGGCGGCGCCCGCTGGGCGGCCGAGCGCGCGGGGGAGAAACTCGCCAACACCGCCGACCCTGTCCTGGCCGCCTTTCGAAACCTCCATGTCGAAGAGCACGACTGAACGCGTCGTCACGATGCGCCGGGGCGATGACGCCGCGCGCCGGGCGATCGCTGCGGATCTCGACTCGACTCTTTTGGTCGAAGCCGCGGCGGGGACCGGCAAGACAAGCAGCCTCGTGGATCGCATGGTCGCTCTGGTAGCGACGGGCCGGGCGACGGTCGACCGGATCTCCGCCGTCACGTTTACGATTCGAGCAGCGGCCTCGCTGCGGCAGCGCTTCCAGAACGCTCTGGAGAAGGCGGTTGAAGCCGAGACCGAGTCGGGAACGCGGGCTCGGCTGTCCGAGGCCCTAGTCGGCGCCGACTCCTGTTTCATCGGGACGATCCACGCCTTCTGCGCCCGCCTGCTTCGGGAAAGGCCGGTCGAGGCAGGAATCGAGCCCGGTTTCGTCGAGATGGACGAGCCGGAAAATGGCGTCGAGCGCGGGCGCGCGTGGGGGCGCTTCACCGAGAGCCTCTTCGTTTCGGGAGATCCGCGGCTGGCCCGTTTGATCGAGCTCGGCATCCCGCTGGCGGACTTGCGCAGAGGCTATGAGGACTTGTGCGACAACTCCGATCTCGAGCCGGCCTCACACCGACAAGGCCGGCCGCCTGACTTCGCCCCCGCCCGCGAGCGTGTCTACGAGTTTCTCGATCGGATTCGTCCGCACCTGTCCGCTCCGTCGCCCGGCAACGACTTCGAAGAGGCGGCCCGCCGCGCGGATCGCCTCCGCAGGCTTCTCGATTCCGGCCGGAGCCCGGACCTGGTGCGCATCCTGCGCCTCTTGAAGTCCGAGAGCCTGGCCTCGGGTGCTCCCAAGCCATTCAAGGCGGAGTTTCTCCGCCTCGTGCGGGAGGTGATTCGCCCTGCCCTGGAAACCTGGGAGGAGTTCGTGCATCCGGACGTCATGGCCGTGCTCGCGGAGGCGCGCGACCGGTACGCATCGTGGCGCCGCCGCAACGGCCGGCTCAATTTTCAGGATCTGCTGGTTTATGCGCGCGATCTGTTGCGGGACTTCTCGCAAGTCCGGGGAGAGTTGCGGGAGCGTTTCACGCCGATTTTGGTCGACGAGTTTCAGGATACGGACCCGATCCAGGCGGAGATCCTCCTCTATCTGACGGCAAGCGACAACCAGGAAAAAGAGTGGACCAAGCTCGTGCCAGTGGCCGGATCTCTCTTCGTCGTGGGAGATCCGAAGCAGTCGATCTATCGATTCCGTCGCGCGGACATCGAGATTTACGACAAGGTTCGCCGGCGAATCGAGGCCTGCGGACGCAAGCTTCTCCTTTCGACCAACTTTCGCTCCTCCGCGACTCTCTGCGACTGGGTCAACGACGTCTTCGGCACACGCGGATTCTTTCCGCCGACGCCATCCCTCCAGCAGCCTGCCTACGTCCCGCTGTCCCCGCACCGCAGAAGCGATTCCTCCGCCCCGTGCGTTTACCGGCTGGAGACGGCGGCGGCGGGGAGCGCGGAGCGCCCGGTCGCCGAACTGGATGCGGCGCGTCTGGCCGCGTTTGTCGCCGGCGAAGTCGCCGGTAGGAGGCGCGATCCCGGGGATTTCTTGTTTCTCTTTCGCCGGCGCAAGTTCATCGTGGATTACGCCCGTGCTCTGGAGCGATCCGGCATTGCTTGCGAGATCGTGGGGGGCACCGCCTTCGGAGAGTCGGAAGAGCTCGCCTTGCTCTTACCCGTGCTGCAAGCCCTGGCGGATCCGGATGATCCCGTGCCGCTGCTGGCGACTCTGCGCGGTGCGCTCTTTGGAATCGACGACGAAGCGCTCTACGGGTTCGTTCGTTCCGGCGGCCGCTTTCACTTCCGCACGGCGCTGCCTGCGGAGACAGACCCCCGCATCGCGCGAGCCTGGGAGCTACTGGCGGAAGGAGACTCTCTGGCTCAGAGCCTGCCTCCGGGCGCCGCCGTCTCGCGGCTCCTGGGCCGCCTCGGGGCGACGGCGCTTGCCTCTGCCGGCGATCTCGGCACGAGCCGCGCCGGTAACCTCGTCAAGGCGGTGGCCGCGATCCGCAAACTCTCCGCTGAGGGGCTCGACTTTCCCGCGGTCGTTGCCGAGATCGATCGCCTCCGCCGCGAAGATCCGATCGAGCAGATGAGCCTCGAGCCGAGGCGGGCGCACGTGACCCGGCTGATGACGCTCCATGGGGCCAAGGGCCTGGAATCCCCGGTCGTGTGCCTGGCCGATCCGACGGGACCAGTCATGCCGGCTCGCAACTATGTCGTGGATCGGGATGCGACGCCGGCGCGCGGCCACTTCCGTGTCTGCAAGCGGGTGGGGAGCTACCGCGACGAGGAGATCGCCAGACCCCGCGACTGGGAGCAGATGCAGGAGACCGAAAAGATCTTCGACGATGCCGAGAGAATTCGCTTTCTCTATGTCGGAGCCACGCGCGCGAGGGATTGGCTGGTCATCAGCATCCGCAGGACCGCCGCGGGCAAGGCGACCGGACCCTGGGCGGCCTTCGATCCCTTTGTCACGGAAAAGCTGCCCGAGACCTCGGTCGAGCCGACGAAGCCGGGGCAACGGCTCCCAAGCCTCGCCTCCGTGACAGAGGAGCTATCCGCAGCGCGGGCGGCGCGGGCCAGTCGTCGCGCGCGCGCTGCCGTACCCAGTTACGCGACGGTCTCCGTGACGGCACTCTCGCACGCAGACTCCGCGAGACCGGCCTGGGAACGGACAGGCAAGGGAATGACCTGGGGACGAGTCCTGCATCGCCTCCTGGAAGCTCTCATGAACGACCCAACGCTCGACGTGGCCGCCCTCGCCGGCAATCTCCTCGCCGACGAGGCTCGGCGTCCCGAGGACGTGGAAGAAGTCGTGCGAGTGGTCGCCGGCGTTCAGGCATCCCCCCTCTGGCGCCGCGCGCTGGCGGCCAGGAGACGTCTGGTGGAGGTCCCCTTCGCGGTTCGAGTCTCGAGCGCGGAGATTCCCGGCGGGGAGCCGGCCGGCGAGACGCTCCTCCAGGGCGCGATCGATCTCGTGTTCGAAGAAGAAGAGGAGTGGGTCGTCGTCGATTACAAGTCGGATATTGTATCCGAGAACAGGAACAGCCTCGTCGATTTCTACCGGCCGCAGGTCGAGCACTATCGCAAGTATTGGGAGAAGCTGACGGGAAAGAAGACGATCGCCGGCCTCTACTTCATCCATACAGGCGAAGAGGTGTGGCTCTGACGAGGAGGTAGGACTTAGGACGTAGGACGAAGGACGGGCGCGACTCTTCTCCCAACCACCTTCGTCCTTCCACCTACGTCCTTCTGCTATCGGATCGTCGGCGGCGTGCGCGCGCCGGGCTGGCCCGGCAGATAGGAGATGACGAAACGGCCCTTGGGCCGACCTGAGATCTCGTCCAAGCGCATGGTCAGCGCCTCCAGGAACTCCTTGTCGACTTCGAGAAGCTCGACGGCCGCGAGCGCCCCGCCCGACAGCTCACCGTCAGCGCCCCCCTCGGGTAGGTCCGTTCGGATTTCCATCTGATGCAAAAGAGAGCAATCGGGAAGCCATGTCCGAAAGGGTGGAAACGCCCGGAAATCAGCTGTTTTCATGGACTTGGAAGAGGACGGTGACGAAGTTTGCAAGTCCGATCGACGCCTTTGCCGACAGTTTTCGTCTACGCCTGGCAGGGCGGATTTCGGCCTCCGGAACGCTTCCTGCCTGCCGGCGGAGAGAAGCCCGGTTCGGAAAGAATCTCCTGGCAGTCGATTCAAGGGCTGCTCGTTCGATAGAGAGTGTGAAGGGAGAAGAAGACCATGCAATACCTGCTGCTCATCTACGCAAAGGAATCGGATTGGGCGAGGCATTCCGAGGCAGAAACCGGAAAGATCTTCCAGGAATACATGGAGTTCTCCAGGGGAATCCGAAAGAGCGGCCACTACGTGGGCGGCAACGCTCTGCAGCCGGTGGCGACGGCCACGACGGTGCGGGTGAAAGACGGAAAGACGTTGACGACCGACGGTCCCTTCGCCGAAACGAAAGAACAGCTGGGCGGATACTTCCTGATCGAGGCGAAAGACCTGGACGAAGCGATCGCGATTGCCGCGCGGATCCCCGACGCGAGGAGTGGCTCGATCGAGGTCCGGCCGATCATGCCGACGCCGCCGGTGTAGAAAGCTGTCAGCTGTCAGCTGTCGGCTGTCAGCTTAGAAACAAGTGGATCTCGAACGCCTTTATCGCGAAGAAGCTGGTCGTGTGCTGGCGACCACGATCCGCGCGGTCGGCGACTTCGACCTCGCGGAGGAGGTCGTACAGGAGGCCTTCATCGCGGCGGTCGAGCAATGGCCTTCCGCGGGTCCGCCCGCCAATCCCCGCGCCTGGCTCGTGGCGACCGCGAAACACAAGGCGATCGACCGGCTGCGGCGCCGTTCCCGGTTCGAGCAAAAGCTGGGGGAGATCTCCTACCTCTCTTCGCTCGAAGAGGAGGAACGCGCGACACCCGCGAATCTGCCGGACAACAGCGTTCCCGACGAGCGGCTGCGGCTGATCTTCACCTGCTGCCATCCCGCGCTCGCCTCGGAAGCGCAGGTCGCCCTGACCCTGCGCACGCTGTGCGGCTTGACGACCGAAGAGATCGCGCGCGCGTTTCTCGTACCGGCGCCGACCATGGCCCAGCGCCTCGTGCGTGCCAAGAAAAAGATCCGCGACGCCGGGATCCCCTACAGCGTCCCGCCGGCCGAGCTCCTACCGGAGAGGTTGGAATCCGTCCTCGCGGTGATCTATCTCATCTTCAACGAGGGTTACGCCGCGACCTCCGGTGTCGCGCTCCTGCGTCCCGAGCTGTGCGCCGAGGCGATCCGGCTGGCGCGGCTCGTGTCCGATCTTCTCCCGCCGTGCGAGACCGAGCCGGCCGCCCTTCTCGCGCTGATGCTCCTGCACGACTCGCGCAGCGCCGCGCGATCGGGCAGCGACGGCGAGATCGTGCTCTTAGAGGAGCAGGATCGCTCGCTGTGGAATGCGGATCAGATTCGCGAAGGCACCGGGCTCGCTCGCTCGGCCCTCCAGATCGGAGGAGCGCGCTTCTACGCCGTCCAGGCCGCAATTGCAGCCCTCCACGCGGAAGCGGCGCGTCCCGAGGAGACCGACTGGCGACAGATATCGGAGCTCTACGCGCTCCTTCTCGGGCTGGCTCCTTCGCCGGTTGTCGAGTTGAACCGTGCGGTCGCCGTCGCCCAGGCCTACGGCCCGAAGGAGGGACTGCGCCTCCTCGACGCTCTGCAGAACCGCGGCGATCTGCCCGGCTACCATCTGCTCCCCGCCGCGCGCGCACAGCTGCTCGAGCGCCTGTCTCGCCTGTCCGAAGCCGCCGACGCGTACCGCCGAGCTCTCGCCCTCGTCACCAACGAGGCCGAACGCCGCTTCCTCCAACGCCGCCTGGCACGCATTGAGGAGCCGAGTTAGGCGTTCGCCTCGAAGTTCGTCCTGCAGTAGAGGCTTCTGTCAGCTCGCGTGCGGCGGCGCGGGTCCGCCGGCGGGATGAGGGCGTCGGGCCTGGCTCTGATGTTTTCCTTTCGCAACGCCGGTTGCCGGGCGATCGCCCGCGACGAAGACCGCGTGATGAGGGCACGGCCCTGCCGAGGATGCCGCGTCGTGGACCTGGAGGTTCTTGGAGACCTCCGCTGAGGGCTTGGGCGTGCCGCAGAATCCCTCCTCGGGAGCGCTCCAGTAGTCCAGCGGCGGAATGAGCAACAGGAGGAAGAGCGCAGTCGATCCGATTCGATTCCCGGATCCTCGGTCAGGAGTGCTCGGTTGCAGGCGCGGCATGGTCTCGCCTTTCACCTGCCGGAGGTCTTCCCGAGCCGGCGAAGCATCTCGATCGCTTCGGGGTTGTCGGGCGAAAGCTCGAGAGCCTTGCGGTAGAAAGCGAGAGCCCGGGGGCGGTCTCCGAGAGCCGCTGACGTCTCGCCGAGCCTCGCCTGGATCGTCGTCTCCGCGGGCGCCGTCTCGGCGGCAAGCTTCCAGATTTCGAGCGCGTCCTGGAAGCGTCGGCGCTGCAGAAGCCGGTTGGCCGGGAGAGTCAGCTGTCCCGCGCTGAAGTTGTAGTCAGCGGAGTGCTTTTCCTTCAGCTCGCGGTACTGCGAGACGGCCGCTGCGGCGCCCTCGGCCAGGAACGTCTTCTCGAGGGCCTCGCCGATCGAAGGCTTCTCGCGCGAGTCGTAGCTCCATTTGTCGAAGTTGAAACGGTTGCAGAGGACCTCGATCTCGAGCTCGACCTCGTCGGAAAGGGCCTTCTGGCCCCAGAACTCTCCGCCCGAAATCCCGAAGTCGGTTCGCTTGATCGTGACGCGTCCCGATCCGCCGACGCGGACGTTGCCCCACCCGGAGTCCGGACCTCGCGGCACGGTCTGCGTCATCGGGAGCGCGACCGGGCGCTTCACCCCGCGGATCTCGAGCGTTCCGTGGACGACGTAACGGTCCGGTCCCACGCGCTCGATCGAGTCGCTCTGAAAGAACATTCGCGGGTACTTGCCGACGTCGAAGAAACGGTCGCCCTTCAAGTCTTTGTCACGCATTTCGAGGCCCGTATCGATCGAGGCCGGGTCGAGAAAGACGGTCACGGAAGATTTCGCCGGGTCCCTTTCGTCGTAGAGAACGGCAGCGGAATAACTCCGGACCAAGCCGCGAACCTTCGTCAGCCCCAGAAAACCGATCGTGAAGCCGACATAGGAGTGACCCGTATCAACCCCAAAGAGCTCCGCTTCGACGAGGGGAATCCTTCCCCAGGCCGGCGCCGGCGCTTCGATCGCCGGCGCGGTCAACGCCAGCAGGAGACCGCTCATCCACGCTGTGAAGATTCGTCGCATCCGGACCTCGTTCTCTGAGCGTCCCAAGGCTAGAGAAACGCACCGCCCCCAGGGTCGCCTTGTTCTCCGGAGATCGCAAGGATTGCGCAACCGTCGTGTCCGGAACCTGTCAAATGGCGCGAAGGCGCGCCGCCGGTGGGCGCAAGAGTCCAACCGCTTGGTAAATTGGCCGAATGCCTCGAGGGCCGGAAGACGATCGAACGGGTTCCGGGTCGCGGGCGATTGCTCTCCTGCTGGCCGGAGCGCTCGTCCTCGTCGTCGTGCTCGCCGCGCAGGCGATCAGCGCGGAACGCTCGCACCGTCGCACGGCCGAGGGAGTCCTCCGCAGCTATGCGGACCTGGCCGCCCGGCGTTTTCTCCGCCGCGCCAAGTGGGAGGTCGAGGTCTACGGTTTCTATCCCGCCGTCTACGTGCTCTCCGCGCGACAGCGCCAGGCGCCGGGAACCCCGTTGCCCGACCCCGAGTCGCTCCGCCGAGGCGAACGCAACCTCGTGCGGGCGCCAGGGCTCCTGCGCCATCTCTTTCGCGTCGATCTCGCCTCCGGCCACATCGATGCCTCAGCCGGAACTCCGGCCGATCTCGTGGACTGGGTGCAATCCCACCTGCCGGCGCTCTTGACCGAGCGCGCTGGAAGCCAGGGCGAGGTCTCCGTGATTTCGGAAACAATCACGGGCCTGCCGCGGACATTCGTGTACGGCGTTTCGCCGGAGTCCGAGCACTCGTTCGCTCTCGCCTTCGAGATCGACGTCCAGAACCTCTTGCCGTATCTGGAGCGGGCCTACCGGGACGAGCCGCTTCTGCCCGCGCCTCCGGGCATCGATCTGCCGGTGGAGGATCTCCTCTTCCTCGAGCTCACGGACGCCTGGGGACGGCCGATCTTCCGCAGTCCCGGCGCGTTCGAGAGCGCGCTCGGAGTCTCGCTGCGGATCGAGGATCCCGCGCTCGCCCTCTTTCGAGGGATGAGGATCCGGTCCTCCGTCGCGGGTCGCGCGGCGGAAAGGCTCGTCATCGGAGGGCTGCCCCGCTCGCGCCTGCCGGTCCTGCTCGCGACCCTGACGATCGCCTCCGGCCTGCTCGTCACGGCTCTGGTTTTGTGGCGCCGCGAGCGGGCGCTCTCGCAGCTGGAGTCGGACTTCGTCTCCGGCGTCTCGCACGAGTTGCGAACTCCACTGGCGCAGATCCGTCTCTTCGCCGAGACGTTGGTGCGCGATCGAGTGAGATCCCCACAGGAGCGGTCCCGGTCGCTGGCGATCATCGATCAGGAGGCACGCCGCCTGTCCCAGCTGGTCGAGAACGTGCTCCAGTTTTCGCGGGGGCGGCGCGGGGCGATCGCGCTGGCCAAAGCGCCGACGGAACTCGAGCCTCTCGTGCGCGAGACGGTCGAGGCGTTCCGGCCGCTGGCGGACGCGCGCGACAACCGCATGGCTCTGGAGCTGGCGCCCGCGTCCGCGCCCGTCGACGCCGACGCGATCCGGCAGGTCCTCTTGAACCTTCTCGATAACGCGGTCCGCTACGGCCCGGCGGGGCAGGAGATTCGAGTTGCTCTGTCGGGCGAGCACTTGGCCGCCACTCTATCCGTCGAAGACCAGGGGCCGGGTGTTCCCGCGGGCGACCGCGCCGAGATCTGGAAGAGATTCGCCCGATTGGAACGGGATCGCAGCACGCACCGTGCGGGCACGGGTATCGGCCTGGCCGTGGTTCGGGACTTAGTCGAGCTCCACGGCGGCCGGGCGTGGGTGGAGGAGGGCGCTCGCGGCGGCGCGAAGTTTTTCGTGAGACTGCCCAGCGGATCGCCGACATGAGCCGGATTCTGGTGATCGAGGACAACGACGATCTGGCCTTCGGTCTGCGCAACAACCTGGAGATCGAGGGTCACGAGGTCGAGGTGGCGGTGGACGGAACGGAGGGATTGGTGCGGGCGCGGCGCGGGAAGACGGACCTGGTGATTCTCGATCTCATGCTGCCGGGCACCGACGGATTCCGCATCCTGCGCACGCTCCGCTCCGAAGGCTCGCGCGTGCCGATTCTCATTCTGACCGCGCGGGGCGAGGAGGCGGACAAGGTTCGCGGTTTGAAGCTCGGCGCCGACGACTACGTGACCAAGCCCTTCGGTCTGCTCGAGCTGCTCGCCCGGGTGGAGGCCCTCCTGCGCCGGGGGCCTGGCGCGGGGGAGCCTCCATCGACCGCGGCGATCGAGCGTTTCGGCGACGTCGAAATCGACTGCTTGACCCACACGGTCTCCAGGGCCGGCTTCCCAATCGAGCTCGCGCCCAAAGAGTACGACCTGTTGTTGGCGCTCGTGCGCCGCCGGGGCGCGATCGGGTCGCGGCTGGACCTGATGCGGGAGGTCTGGGGCTATGCCGACGCCGTCATCACGCGAACGATCGACACGCACGTGGCCGAGCTTCGCCGCAAGCTCGAGCCCGATCCGGCAGCGCCCCGCCACATCCTGACCGTCCGCAAGGTCGGCTACCGACTCAAGCCCTAGCAGGCTGCTGAAAAAGGGTGTGGAGCGGCGTTGCGAGCGCCGCGGGGTCGGATGCTAGGCGCCGCGACGAAGGCGATGCCACTGCGCATCGGGGAGGAGCGGCAACACCGCAGACGGCCCCGCGCGGCTTTCGGCTGCGGCGGTCGCCTTGCGACCGGCAGCCGAGAGTTTTCAACAAGACCGGGGGCCTTGCCCCGGGAGCAGAACCTCTCGGCCGCCGTTCGCGCAGCGAACGCCTGCGGCCGAAAGTTAGAAACCACGCCCGCATCCATTTTCAGCAGCCTGCTAGTCGGCCAATTGCTGGCATACGTCTTGAGTCAGCTTCTCTCATGGCCCCACACGGCCCGGCGGAGCCGACGGCTGCCAAGTTTTTCAGCTTCCGCGCGTGGCGGCAGATCCTGTCGGAGACCGCCTCGAAGTGGTACGAGCACGACGCCATGACGCAGAGCGCGGCGCTCGCCTTCTACACTCTTTTCTCGCTCGCGCCCGTGTTGACGGTCGTCACGTCCACGGCCGGGCTCGTGTTCGGTGTGGAGGTCGTGCGAGGCCGAGTCGTCAGCGAGTTTCAGTCCCTGATCGGCCGGGACGCTGGCCACGCGGTGGAGCAGATCCTTCAGGCTTCCGCCGCGGAGAGCTCAACACTCGGCCAGGTGCTGGGATTGGCAGCGGTGCTCTTCGGCGCGACGGCTTTCTTTCTTCAGCTGCAAGATGCCTTGAACCGAGTCTGGGAAGTCGCCCCTCGCAAAGGCGCCTGGTTGAAGACACTGCTGACCAAGCGGCTCGTCTCCTTCGCGCTCGTCCTGGCTCTCGGGTTCCTGTTGCTGGTGTCGCTCGCGCTGTCGGCGGCGCTCGGCGGTGTCAAGGACTACTTCGGCGCGCACTACGAGTTGTCCGGCAGACTGCTCGGCCCGATCAATGTCGCGGTCTCCTTCGTTGTCTTCGGCCTTCTCTTCGCGCTGATCTACCGAGTCCTTCCGGATGTCGACATCCCGTGGCGCGACGTGTGGTTCGGCGCGGGGGTCACCTCCGCCGTGTTTTCCCTGGGCAAGTGGCTCATCGGGCTCTACCTCTCGCGCACCAATGCGGGCTCCGCCTACGGAGCGGCGGGAGCCCTCGTCCTCATTACGCTCTGGGTCTACTACGCCTCCTTTCTCCTTCTCTTTGGCGCGGAGTTCACACGGGTCTTTTCCCGGACGGTCTTCGACTCCCACCGCCACGCCTCGGCCGGCGCCAAACGTGTTCGCGTGACCCGCCAGGAAATCCGGGACAACCCCCGATAGGCCCTTTTCCTCCCTTTTTCTCAGAACATTCCCGGGGGCTCCTTCGTCTTAACCACCAAGGGAACCCCTGGACCGCTGGTCCTTGGGGAAGGAGGATCGCCATGAAAACGGGCACGCCACTCGCGCTGGGTCTGGCTCTGGCCGGATGCCTGACCGCTGTCGCTCCGGCCCTCGCGGCGGACCGGATCGAGAAGACTTTCAACCTCCAGCCGGGGGGGCGGTTCCGACTCGAGACGGGGATGGGCCGCGTGCGTCTGACGGGCAAGCCCGGCGGGGGAGTCCACTTCGTCGTCACGTCGCGCGGCCGCGACCTGGACGATCTGCTCACCTTCCGCTACGAGGAGAGCCCTCAGGCGGTCACGATCGTGGCCCGCAGCCGGCACCATCTCTTCTTCTTCAACAACGGCTCGGTGGAATTCGAAGTCGAGGTCCCGGCCGAAACCGCCACGGACATTCACACCTCCGGCGGCTCGATCACGGCTGAAAACCTGCGCGCGCCCGCCAAGCTCGATACCTCCGGCGGCTCCATCACCGTTCGCGACTTGACGGCAGACCTCGAGGCGCATACCTCGGGAGGATCCATTCGCCTTCGCGACATTCGGGGCAAGGCGCGGGTCGAGACCTCGGGCGGCTCGATCGAGGCAGTCAATCTCTCCGGGCCGCTGCGCGGCGAGACCTCAGGGGGTTCGATTCATTTGGAAGACGTCTCCGGCGACGCGGACGTGCACACGTCGGGCGGGGGCATCACGATCCGCAACGCCGGCGGGCGGGTGGCGGCCGAGACCTCCGGAGGATCGATCGAAGCCTCCTTCGCGAAGGGCAACTCGCACGGAGGCCGGCTGGAGTCCTCCGGCGGAGGCATCACGGTCTCTGTCGACCCCGCCGTCTCCCTCTCGATCGACGCCGAAGGCAATCATGTCCACGCCGATCTGCCTCTGCGGGTTCAAGGAGAGATCTCCCGGCGCTCGCTGCACGGCTCCCTCGGCAGCGGCGGGGAGAGCCTGCGCCTGCGCACCAGCGGAGGCGGCATCCGGATCCGGTCGCTGTAACCGTCGCTCCGCTGTCGACGAAGCAACCGCCGCGCCGAAAGCCGCGGCCGGCGCCGGGGTAGCGAGAAGAGACTAGTTCGCGGGCACGGTCGGCTGGGATGCGACTTCGAGACGGGGCTTGGCGGCCGCGTCGGGGTTGCGCAGGCGCAGGGTCTCAATCGCCTCTTCGATCGGGATGAAAGAGTTCAGCCCCACGCCGACGCCGATCTGAGGCAGGATCACGCCTTCGACCGCGACTCCGACGACCTGACCGGACTTGACCAGGAGAGGTCCGCCGCTCGATCCCTTGTGAATTCCCACGTCGCTGCGGATCAGGCGCTGTCCCTCGCTTTCGCCGTAGCCGCTGACGATACCCTTGCTGATCGTCTGACCGAATTCCTCGAACAGCGGAGTTCCGATCGCGAAGACGTCCGTGCCTGGCTTCAAGGCACTCGTGTTTCCGAGCGGGAGCGGCCGGTACCGATCGCTCTCGAGCTTCACGAGCGCGATGTCCCGGTCGGCGTTGGTCCGAATCACTTCGCCGTGAACTTCTCTTCCCGTCACGAACCGCGCGATCACGTAGCGAGCGTTGCCGACGACGTGCTGGTTGGTCAGCAGATACCCGTCGGTCGAGATCAGAAAGCCCGACCCGAAGGCGTCGGCCGCCACGACCGTGACCACGGACAAACGGGCGTCAGAGAGCATGTCCTCCTGGCCGGAGAGCTTGTTGCGCTGAGTCTGGAACGCGACCACGATGGGAGGTTCCTCGACCGGCGGCTTCGACTCGACGATCACGGTGCGGTCGAGAACCTCCCGCAGGCGCGCGGTCGCCAGGAGATGCCGTGCCGCACTGCGAAAGGCCTGCCGAAAAACCTCGAATCCTCCGCCGTCCTGCGGGCTGCCCAACCGGGCCGCGCCGCTGCTCGTCATGGTGAACTCGACCTTGCGCGTCCGCAGCGAATAGATCTGCCAGTCCACGGAGAGCGAAGCCTCGCCCTTGGCTCGCGCCGTGGCCCCGCCGGGTCCGGAGGTGCAGAGGTTCGCCGACACGTCCCGGACGATGCCGGCCACCAGGTAGTCGGGATGCGTATCGGTGTCCTCGTCGAAGAGGTCATTGGGATCGCCGGCGACGGTGTATCCCACTGCGGTGAACTCTTCGCGGAAAACGTCGGCGAGGTCGCCGTCCGTCAACAAGGCGCGCCCGGCGGTGGGCGTGAGGGGCTTTTCGCTCAGGCAGGCGAATCCGCTCGAGAGCGTTCCCACGCTGGCCCGGGCGGGAACACGGATCACGAGCTTCTTCAACTCGACGACCCGGGCCGTCGCGCGCCGGGGCGCGGGCGCGGACTCGGGGGACGCGGCGGTCTGGACCGGCGCGCCCGCGGCGAGCTCGCAGATCCAGAAAGAAACGAGCGCCGCGATCGGACAGAGAAAGCGAACGGATCGGCGCATTTTAAAGTACCTCCGGGAACAGTTGCCGGAAAGGGAACTCGCAAAGCCGACGCCAAGCGGCGCCGTGAGGCGTAACTCCTCTGTACAGACGCGTTCCGGAAACCGCGCTGAGAAGAAGGGCCGAATCGTGTCGGTGCGGCGTTGTCGCCGTGACATTTTTTCTACGTCCGGCTGCAGCCGAATAGAATCGGGCGATGGCGTCCTCCGAGCCTCCCGTCGCGATCGTCGGCGCGGGCCCCACGGGAATCGCCTGCGCGATCGAGCTCTCCCGGCGGGGCATCGGCGCCGTCTGCTACGACAAAGGTTTCCTGCTCGACACGATCTACCACTTCCCCGAGGAGATGCGCTGGTTCTCGACGCGCGATCTCCTGGACATCGCGGGCGTCCCCTTTTCCACGCCCGACGCTCATCCGACGCGCCTGGAGTCGCTCGCGTACTACCGGGGCGTCGCGGAGAAGTTTCGGGTGCGGGTCGTTCCGCAGACGCGCGTGCACGAGATTCGGTCGCACCCGCCCCGAAGACTCCTTCTCTCGATCGAGGACCGGACGGGCCGGCGCGAGATCACCGCACCCGCCGCCATCTTCGCCACGGGCTTCTTCGGAAACCCGCGGCGCCTTGATGTCCCGGGAGAAGACCTACCGCACGTCCACCGGCGCTTTGTTTCGGCCTATCCTTTTCACGACCGCGACGTGGTCGTCATCGGCTCGAAGAACTCGGCGGCCGAAGCCGCGCTCGATCTCTACCGCCACGGCGCCCGCGTCACCCTCCTGGCTCGAAGCGACGCGATCTCCGACCGTGTGAAGTACTGGATCAAGCCGGATCTGGAAAATCGCATCCGCGCCGGAGCGATCCGGGCTGTCTTCCGCGCCCGGATCCTCGAGATCACTTCCGACGCGGTGCTCGTCGACGGTGCGCAGGGCCGTCTCGCGATCGGCGCCGACGCCGTCTTTCCGTTGATCGGCTACGAGCCGGATTTCGCGCTCTTCGAAAAGTCCGGGGTCCGTCTCGAGGGTCCCAACCGCGTGCCGGCCTACGATCCCGAGACTCTGGAGACCAATGTCCCGAACCTCTACCTGGCGGGCGCGATCCTGGGAGGCACCGAGATCGGTCGCATTTTCATCGAGAACAGCCGCCACCACGCGGGTCTCATCGCGTCCGCCATCGCCCGGCGACTGTCGGCCGTGACAACCGGATCGGACGCGTCGACAGCCCCTTAGACTGGAGCCGCCCTCCAGTCGGCGGGATCGGCGGATGGCTTGGCGTAGGGCTTCGGGACGTGGCGCTTGTATTTCCCCATGACCACCCTGGCGTCATCCCGTCCCCACTTCGCCATTTCTTCGACCTGGCCGTCTGCGAGGGTCTCGATCTTGTAGGGAATCTCCTTGTCCGGCCTGATCGGTGTGAGCTGAAAGCTCCGGTACTTGCCGAAGGGGGTCTCCTGAAACGCGTCGAATTCCTCCTTGGACAATTGGACTTTGGTCTCGAGGAAGCCGATCCAGGCCTTCATGTCGTTGGCCCATTTTTCATCGACGTCGAGGAGCTTCTGCGCCACGACGTCGGAGATGCGCTCGCCGATCTTTCCGAGCCGCCCCTGAAAGGAACCTCGGCCGATCGATGTGGACCGAGTCAGGACACAGATGATGTCGTCGTATCCGTCTTCGATCGCCGAGGAGATCGGCGCGGGATAGTAGATCCCGCCATCGAGCCAGGAATCGTCCCGATCCTCATGACCGTCCTTATTTCTCGCGCGGCGCTCTTTGCGATTTTCTCGCCAACGTTTGAGCGCGGACTTGCCTTTGTGAGGATCGCTCGGGATGACCCACATCGGCATGACCAGGGGCGCCATGGCGCTCGCGATGACGTAGTCGCAGATGTCTTTGTAATCCTCCAGCGGCGGCTTGGAGTCCGGGCTCCCATCGAAGTAATTGGCGGTCGTCAGGTTGAGCGTTCCGGGGTAAAACTTGATACCGCGATCCGCGGCTGCCTGCACGTAGTCCGGATTGATTTGCTTTCGGATGATGTCGATCGAAGCGTCGACGTTCAAGATTCCCCGAAAATCGTGCCGGAAAACTTCCCAGGCAATCCGCAAAATGCCTTTCGTCGCAGCAATGTCGTCGAACCGATGGATGTTGTCCTTCCAGAATTTCTCGACCCTCAGGCCCGCGGCCGCGAAGTCTGGGGCCGTCGCCTTCGGATTCGGGTCGAGGAACTGCTCTCCGAGGTAACTGGCCAACATGCCGCCGTTGATGCTTCCGACCGAGATCCCGTAGATGGCGCTCGGTCGGAAGTGCTCGCACTGGAGGATTTCGGCGATCGCCCCGGCCTGGTAGGCGCCCTTGACGTCACCTCCGCTCAAGACGAGCGCCTGCTTCGACAAGGCTGGAGCGTTTTTCTCGACCGATTGCGCCGGTTCGCTCATGATCTCCTCCTCGGCTGACGCTTGGGCCGGCTTGGAGCGGTGCCGGCGTTCGATAGCGAGTGGATCCGCGGAAACGTTGTCGCGATCATATCCTCCAGACGGGGCGAGCTTTGTGAGAGAGTCGGAGGCAATGGCGGACGAAAAATCGACCGAAGCCGAAGGGGTGCACGCCGGTAGAGTCCGCGGGGCTTTCGACTCTTTCTCGCAGCGCCTCCACGGGAAGTTGGACGACGAGACCCGGGAATCTGTCGAGAAGCTCCGCCAGGCCGCGTCGGAGAAAGACGCCGATACACTCCGCCGGCATCTGACCGAGGTTCGCGACCGGCACAGCTGGCTCTACAGAGAGTTAGTCGAGCACCCCGAGATCGCGTCGCTGTTAGACGAGCTCGCCCTCCTCGGCCTCTGAGTCGCCCGGCCGCTCGCCGGCCTGGACTCGCACGCTAGACTCGCAGGGTGTACAACGAGTTCTACGGGCTTCGAGAGGCGCCCTTCCACATCACGCCCGATCCGCGTTTCCTCTTCTTTTCCGATAAGCACCGTGAGGCGTTCAACCACATCCTCTTCGGCATTCGAGAGCGTAAGGGGTTCATTCAAATTACCGGCGAAGTCGGCGCCGGCAAGACGACAGTGTGCCGGGCGATCCTCGCGGAGCTGGATTCCTCGTATCGAACAGCTCTTCTCTGGAACCCGGCTCTCACGGGGACTCAGTTGCTGCGCGCGATCCTGGTTGAGCTCGGCGCCAAGCCCAAGAAGCTCGACCGCGCCGGGTACCTCGAGGCTTTGAACCGGCTGCTCTTGGAAGCCGCCTCGAAGGGGGAAGACGTCGTCCTCTTCCTCGACGAGGCTCAAAACCTGGATGCGGAGCTGCTCGAGCAGGTTCGTCTGCTTTCGAACCTGGAGACCGAC
>Ga0070698_100000697_pt1 | contig 35907 bp, 29 predicted proteins | sample KBSK1502metaG_FD_65477 | JGI IMG/M metagenome (GOLD analysis project Ga0070698, IMG submission 65477) | Corn, switchgrass and miscanthus rhizosphere microbial communities from Kellogg Biological Station, Michigan, USA - KBS K1-50-2 metaG | ecosystem: Host-associated > Plants > Roots >... | reverse complement strand
CGACGAGCGCCGCTTGCTTGCCCGTCCGGCGCGTCGCCACGAAGAGCTGGATGGCCGGGTCGGCGAGGTGCCGCGTGATCTCCTCGTCCGACCAGTCCCACCGGTCGAACCAGTGGAACGCCTCCCCCACCGTGCGATAGCACATCCGGTAGAGCTCGGGCTGCGGGTCGGGCGCCCGGACAATGGCGATATCCGGGAACTCCCCGAATGACGCCTTGAACTGCTTGCGATCCTTGAGTTCCAAATACGTGCGTGTTGCCTGCATGTCCAAAAAGTAAGCTATTGGCTATCGGCTATCGGCTATCGGGCGAAAAACCCAATAGCCAATAGCCAATAGCCGATAGCATATTTCCACCATGACTTTCAATAAGATGGGCACCCTGCCTCTGCCGCTCGCGCTCCACCTGGCAACCTACACGGTAATCGGTTTGTTCTGCGCTTTTGCGGGCGGCCTCAATCTCATCGACCCGACGAAGATTGTCCCCAACGCCGTCATATTCCTCGGCCTCGCCGGGTTTAGCTGGGGGTATGTGTTCGGCATTCTGATGGCGCGCAAGGAAGTTCTCGGCCTGGGTCTTGTCGCCAGCGTCGGCTACATCGCTGCCGGCATCTGGCAGCTCGGCCCGCACTGGGCGCTCGGCGCGCTGCTGCTCGCGATCGGCGCGTACGGGTTGGCCGCCTTGGCGCTGTACCGCCGCCAGATCCTGGAGGCTTAACCGATCAGGTTGTCCTGCACCGGGGCAGCGGGCAGCTCGACAACGAATTTCGCCCCACCCAGCGTCTCTGAGTCCTCGAGCCAGATCCTGCCGCCGACTTCTGCAACCACGCGTTGACAAATCGAAAGACCAAGGCCCGATCCCTCATCGGGGCTCTTGGTCGTGAAGAACGGATCGAAGATCCGGCTCCGCACCGCTTGGGGCACGCCCGGCCCGGAGTCTTCCACGGTCAGGCGCACCCAGTCTGTCCGAGCTTCGGTCGCAAGTTCGATGACCGCATTGGGACGTCCGCGCACCGCGTGTTCGGCATTGGTCACGAGGTTGATGACGACCTGCTGGAGCTCCTGGCCGAGGCCAAGCACCGCTTCGGCCCCCTGATCCATGCGCGTGCGCACCTCGATGTTGTCGCTGCGGAGGACCCGCTGGCGGATTTCGGCGACGTCGCGCACCAGGTCGTTGAGCTGGATCCGTACCGGCGTGATGTCGGCCCGGCGCGCGAGCCGCAGCAGGCTCCGGACGATGCGCGCCGCGCGGTCCACCTCGCGCACAATCGTGGCGGCGGCCGTGCTGGCATCGGCATCCTGCGTCGAGCGGCCCAGCATCTCCGCCTCCATGCGGATCGCCGCGAGCGGATTGTTCACCTCGTGCGCCACACCGCTCGCGATCTCGCCCACCGTGGCAAGTTTCTCACGCGCGATCAGCTCACGCTGAGCGCGTAGCTCGTCGGTGCGGTCATACAGCGCGACCAGCAGATCCTGGGAACCGAGACCGCGCAAGTCCGTGACCGTGCAGTCACAGATCCGGCGCTCGCCCCCCCCGGAGGGTTGGGTGACGAGTACGCGCCCATGCCACGGCTGTCCCTCCTGGCGGCCGGCCAGCATCAGCCGCACGGTGAGGCCGCTCGGCGACAACCCGAGTTTTTCGAGATGCCGTCCGACCCCCGCCTCTTTCGACTCTAGACCAAAGACGTGCATCGCCGCCTCGTTGAGCTGGCGGACGGCGCCGCCGGGGTCGACGAGCACCATGGGCAAGGGGCTGGCATCGACCATCGCCCGGGCGCGGTCGGCCGCCGCGCGAGTGGCGGCGACCGCTTCGGAAAGCTCGATACCTCCCGCGATGTGGGCAGCGACGGCGGAAACGTAGTGGAGCTCGTGCAGGCTGAATGGCGGAGGCGCAGGCGCATCCGCCTTCTGATAGCGCAGCAAGCCCACCGCGCCCACCGTCCCCTGGGAAATGCGGAGCGGCGCGATGAGCGCGGCGCGGACGCCCTCGGCGAGTGACGTCGCGATGGGGCTCGAATCGGGTTCGGCGCGCAGATCGGCGGTGATGAGCGCCTCACCGGTGCGAACGACCTTGCCCGTCGCGCTGCTCGCAAGGCCCAGGATCAGGCCATCCACCGGCGCGGCGTCGCCCAGGGCGGGCGAGATGCGGAGGTTTTCGCCGTCAGGCTGCTTCAGCGCCACGAAGGCGCCCTGCGCTTCCACCAGCTCCATCAAGCTTTGCAGGGTGTAGCGCAGCAGCAGCTGCGTCTCCGGCGCGGCGAGCAGCCAGCGCGCCAGCTCGACGACGAAGGTCCCGAGCCGCCGCTCGCGCTCCAGCGCGGCGCGCCGTCCCACCATCACCGCGAGGCGGGACGAGAACTCCACCGCCGCCTCGAGCTCCGAGGCGGGGAGCGCCGCCGGCGCACCGGCGAGCGTCGCCTCCACGTGCCGTCCCTCGGGATCGCGCCACTCCGCCCTCAGGGTCCGTCCCGACCGGTCGTCACTGCCCGCGGCAACCGATCCGACTTCGTTGACTCCCCGGTAGGAAATCGCTACACGGGCGCCGCCGGCCCAATCACTCAGGATCGTGGCGGCCGCGCGCCAGAAGTCCGGGGAGCGTTTGGCGTCGCTCGCTTCACGGAGCAGCGCCTGCAAGGCATCTCGCATTGGAGCACGAATATATCGGTTCGGGAACCACGCGGCGTTTTTGATGCATGAGCTCATTTCTCACTGTTGCCGCGGGAGGCTTGCCGAGCGATCAGTCGCCGACCTCCGCGCCACCTGCGGTTTCCGATGCCGAATTGCTGGATGCCTATTCCCGAGCGGTCACCGGGGTCGTCGACGCGGTCGCTCCCGCCGTCGTGAGCGTCGAGGTGCAGCACCGGCGCCAAGGCGCGGGCTCGGGATTCGTGTTCACACCAGACGGCTTCATCCTCACCAACAGCCACGTCGCGCACGGCGCGAGCAGAACCGACGTCACGTTCGCCGACGGCCGGCGGCTCCGCGCCGAGCTGGTGGGTGACGATCCCGACACCGACCTCGCGGTGCTGCGCGTCGATGTCCAATCCCAAATCGTCGCCCCGCTGGGGGACTCGGCCGCGCTGCGGGTGGGGCAGGTCGTCGTCGCGATCGGCAATCCGCTGGGGTTCCAGAGCACGGTGACCGCGGGGGTGGTCAGCGCGCTGGGCCGGTCGTTTCGATCGGTCTCGGGGCGTCTGATCGACAACGTCATTCAGACGGACGCGGCGCTGAACCCCGGTAACTCGGGTGGACCATTGCTGGACTCACGGGGGAGCGTCGTCGGCGTCAACACAGCCGTGATTCTGCCGGCGCAGGGGATTTGCTTTGCCGTCGCGGTCAACACGGTCAAGCTCGTCGTCGGCCAGCTCATCGCGTTTGGGCACGTGCGCCGCGCGCGCATCGGTGTGGGCGGCCAGAACGTTTCGTTGCCGCGCCTCGCCGTTCGTGCGCACCGATTGATCCAGCCGAGCGGAGTGTTGATCACGACGATCGAGCCGGCGAGTCCTGCCGCGCGCGCGGGCCTCGAGCCCGGCGACATCATCGTCGCGTTCGATGGACATCCGGTTCATGGCATCGACGACCTGCACCGCCTGCTCACCGGCGATCGGATCGGTGCGGTCACCACCGTCGCCGCTGTGCGCAAAGCGGAACGGTTGGAGCTGCCGATTACTGCTGCCGAAACGGCAAAGCCTTAGCTTGGGTGTTGCCTGCGAACACGGGTGTAAGTACCATTCCTGCTATGACTTTGTGTGCATGCAATTCGAAGATGCTCCACACCGCGGGGAACCCAACCCTCGAGGCGGGCGCTACCTGACGCGATGCACACAGTCGCAACGCTACGGATCGGCCCGCTCCTCGATCGAGCGGGCTTTTTTGTGCGAGGGATTCAACAAAGGGAGAGCTGGATGAAGAAGCATTACCTGTTGGCGAGTGACTTCGATCAGACGTTGAGCTTTAACGACTCCGGCATCGTGCTCAGCGAGATGCTGGGGATCACGAGCTTTCGTGAGAAGGTCGCGGCGCTCTCCAATCTCAATCTCGTCCAGCAGGGTGCCGAGCTGGCGTACCTGCTGGCCAACGATCCCGAGTACGCCCGGGTCACTCGTAACGATCTCCTCCAGGTCGGCCGCCAGGTCCGGCTCAAGCGCAACGTCGAGCTCCTCACCCGGATGCTCGCGCAGGGGATTGATGGCAACCGCTTTGACTTCTATGTGATCTCGGCGGCGCCTCAGGAAGTCGTGCTGTCAGCGCTCGAGGGCATCGTCCCGGCCGATCATGTCGTGGGTACGCGGTTCGAGTTCCAGCCCGACGGCGGGAAGATCGGGACGCTCCTGCGCGTCGCAGCCGGCTACGGCAAGGTCGCGGCGGTCGAAGAGATCCGCGCGCGGCACGTCGTGCCGCGCGACCAGGTCGTCTACGTGGGCGACGGACAATCGGATATCCCCGTCATGTTGCACGTGAATCGCGGCGACGGCTTCACGATCGCCGCGTCCGAAGCCCGGGAAGTTGCCCACATCGCCAAACGCACCGTCATCAGTGACGATGCGCTGTCGGTGCTCGTGCCGATTCTGGAGGAGATCGCGGGGTTCAGCCCAACCCAGATTCGGGCGCTCTTCGAGGACCAGGGCCTGGTGATTCAGGAATGGGACCGCGTGCGCACCGATTGGTTGACAATCCGGGACGGCGCGGGGGACGGCGTCATCCGGCTCGATACTGCGGCGAACGCCTAGGGTCTCGTTTCTCGTCTCACTATCCGCGTATCGCTCCCAGGAATTGCGCCGGGCTGGGCGTGTAGCCGGGGAAGACGGTGCTGAGATCCGCGGCACCCATGTGGCGTGCCAAAATCTCACCGAACAGATCGCGGAAGTCGGTCGTTACCGCGACGTCGCGCCCTTCAAAACGTTGCTCCCGCCTGAGTCCCGGCCAGCGGCCCAGCACTCGGCCGCCGTTTACGGGCCCGCCGAGGGCGAGCATGGCGGTCGCGTGGCCGTGATCGGTGCCGCTGTTGCCGTTCTCCCGGATCGTGCGGCCGAACTCGGACATCGTGAGGACGACGATGTTGCGCATGCGGTCGCCGAGATCGCGGTTGAAGGCGGCCAGCGCGAGGCCGAGCTCGCGGAGCCGCGCGGACAGCTGCCCCTCACTCGAGCCCTGGTTGACGTGCGTGTCCCAGCCGCTGCAGTCGGCGAACGCCATCTCCAACCCCACGTCGGCTTTGATGAGCTGCGCGATCTGGAGGAGCGTCTTGCCCAAGCGTCCCGGCGGATAGTCGGCGCCCGCGTCGGGTCGGTACTGCGTTGGATCGGCGCGCTTCAACATCTGTACGGCTTCGAAGCCTTCGCGCGACGACGATGCCAGGAGGCCCGTCCCCGCACCGTCGTATAACTCCTCGAAGGCACGCGTCAGGCGGTCGCGCGCCGCTGCCTCCGGAACACGCAAGCCGAACGCCTGCAGGTCATCGATCGCGAGCGACGGTGCGCTGCCCGCGAGAATGCGCGGCAGCTGCGGGCCGAAAGCGACGGCCCGGAACGGTGTGTCCGCGTGCTCGCGGTCGTGCTGGCAGTAGCGGTTCATCCAGCCGTCGCCGGTGCTCTTCACGCCCGGCGTACCGCTCTCCATGTAGTCCTGGGCATCGAAGTGGCTGCGCGTCGCGTCCGGCGAGCCGATCGCGTGAATTGCGGCGAGGCTCTTGTTGTCCCACAGCTCTTTCAGCGGCGCGAGGCTCGGATGCAGGCCGAAGTGCCCGTCGAGATCCACGACATCGGCGGCTGGAACCGCAATGCGCGGGCGCTCCTCGTAATACGCCGATTCGCCGTGTGGCACGATCATGTTCAGCCCGTCCACGGCTCCGCGCTGGAAGAGGCAAACGAGAACCGGGCGGACGGATGGGCCGATGGGCCGATGGGCCGCAAAGGCGGCGCGCGCCAGAAAGAGTGGGTCGAGCCCCAGACTCACCAGGGCCAAACCGCCTGATTTCACGAAGATGCGTCTCGAGATGGTCATTGTTTTTGGAAGTCGGGGCCGCCGAGCGCCAGGCCAACGGCGAGCGCTCGCGCCTGGACGGGGTCAGTGATGTCGGCGAGCTGCTCGAGAATGACGCTCCGCGTATGCGCGGACATGGTGCCCGCGAGCAGCTTCTGATCGATCGCGTCCACGAGCTGCGTGTGATCGTCGGTCGCCGGAATGCTCGAACATTCCTTCGCGAGCGCCACCGCCGCATTCATCCGCGCAAGCAGCGCGCCGCTGTTCACCCAGTGCGCTTCGGTTTCCGCGTAGCCGGTGGGTGCCGGCTGCTGGTACAGCGGCTCGCCGAGGCGCGCGACCATCTGTGCCAGTCGCGGCGTCGAATCCGGCTCCACGCCGGTAGCACGCACGGCGCTCACTACGAACTCGAACGGCGTTTTGACTTTCGTTTGAACGGCCTGTGGCGCCCAGAAATCGGGCGACGTAAAGATGGCGCGGAGGACGGCCCGAATGTCGCCGCGGGTCTTCTGCCACGCCGCGACTGCGGCATCGACGCAACCGTCGGGCGGGTCGTCCGCCACGAACCGCGCGCACAGCTTGGCGCTCACGTGGTGCATCGTGGCGTGCTGATTGGCGAGGAACTTGAGCAGGCGCATTCCTTCACCCTCGCCGTCGCCCTTGAAGACTTGCCCCAGGACGATTTTGTCCCCGTCATCATGGGCCCAATCGTGGAACACGAACCCGGAGCCGCGCTCGGGCGGCTCGATGCTCCAGCCGGTGAAAATGCGCGCGACGTTGATCACGTCCTGCTGCGTATACCCGCCGTCCACGCCGAGCGTGTGCAGCTCCATCAGCTCGCGGGCGTAATTTTCATTGATCCCGGTTGGTTGGCGCCGCCGCCGCTCCTCGCGGTTCATGTCGTTCGTTCCAAACCGAGGCCGTCCAAAGGGATTGCCCATTCCGAACCGAGGCCGTCCGAACGGGCCGAACATAGGCGGCGGCCGGCGCGGCGGCGGGGAAGAGCCCGGCGCGACGCTTTGCGCGTTGTCGAGATAGAACAGCATCGCGGGACTGTGGGCCGTCGCGATGAGCAAGTCCTCGAACCGCCCCAGCGCGCGCGGCCGGATCGTTTCCTCTATATACGAGGGCAGGAGAAACCGATCTGCGCCCTTGCCCACGAAGACGTTGAAGTGGTTGGTCCAGAAGTCGATCATGACCTCGCGTAACTGCCGCTCCGACAGTGCCGCGCGGACGACGGCAAGCTGCTGCAGCTCGCCCCCGAGCTCACGGAATTCGCGCATCGGCTCGGCACCGCGCATGCGCATCGTATCTCCGCTCGCCGCCGCCTCCCGTTGCATCCGCTGGCGCTCGCGCACGGCGTCGCGGTAGCGGCCCGCGAGATCGCCGCGATCGTAATCGAGAATCTTGAATTCGCGCTCGCGCGCGGCGAGATGGGAATCGGGAATGTGATCCGCATCGAGCTGCTGCTCGATCCAGCGCATCACGCCGACTTTGGCGACGCTGTCCGCTTCGCCGGGGCGCGCGCCGTACGCGAGCCGATTGAGCGCATGAAAGGCCGAGTCGCGCGGCGTGAGGCTAGGCAGCGCGGGACCGGGAGCCTGCGTGGTCAGCAGACAGATGGCGGCGACTATGGATAGCATGTGTCTGGTCTGACGTCCTTCCCAGAGCCAAGTTAATGCCCATGGGTAAACGACGACTATATCGCGCCGCCCGTGCCGCTCAGGGCGCCAGCCCCGACGCGCCGCCCACCTGGGGCGAACGGCTCGCTGCGCTGCGACACGTGCCGCCGCTGGTACGCCTCGTGTTTCAGACCCATCGGGGCTACACCGCCGGCATTCTGGTGCTGCGGGCGATCCGGTCCCTCATCCCCGTCGCGGTTCTCTGGGTCGGCAAGCTCATTATCGACGGTGTGATCGCCGGTGTGGCGGCCGCGCATGCCGGCCGCTCGCCCGACTGGCCGCATCTCGCGGTACTCGTCGGGCTCGAGTTGGGGATCGCGGTATTCGGCGAGGGACTCGCGCGCTTGTCATCGCTGCTCGAGAGCCTGCTGGGCGATCTCTTCGCCAATCGGCTCAGCGTGCGCCTCATGCAACACGCCGCCACACTCGATCTCGCCCAGTTCGAGGACGCCGAGATCTATGATCATCTCGAGCGGGCGCGGCGGCAAACTGTCGGCCGGATCGGCCTGTTCACGCTGATCCTGGGAACGGCGCAAGACCTCATCACGCTGATGTCCCTGGCGAGTGTGCTGCTGGTGCAGCTGCCCTGGTTGCTGCTGCTACTCACCGTTGCGGTGCTGCCTGCGTTCCTCGGCGAAGCGCACTTCGCATCCTTGGGCTATTCCCTGCTGTTCCGCTGGACGCCCGAGCGCCGTCTGCTTGACTATCTGCGCTACATGGGCGCCTCGAATGAATCGGCGAAGGAAGTCAAGCTGTTCGGTCTCTCGAACCTTCTTGTCGGGCGTTACGCCGATCTCTCGGACAAGTTCTATCAGGAGAACAAGCGGCTCGCAGTCAAGCGCAACATCGTCTCGACGCTGCTGGTGACTCTGGGCACGCTCGGCTACTACAGCGCGTACGCCGTCATCATCTATCGCACGGTTTTGGGTGTGTTCACGATTGGCACGCTGACGTTCCTGGCGGGCTCGTTTCGGCAGAGCCGCAGCTTGATTCAGAGCGTACTGCTCGCGCTCTCGTCGATCTACGAACAGAGCCTCTATCTCAGCGATTTGTTCACGTTCTTCGAGGTACGACCGAGGGTTGTGTCCAAACCCGGAGCGAAGGCGGTACCGCGACCAATGCAGACCGGCTTCCGATTCGAGAACGTCGGCTTCCAGTATCCAGGCTCGCAGCGCTGGGCGGTACGCCATCTGACGTTTTCGTTCGAGCCGCACGAGCGGATCGCCCTGGTCGGCGAGAACGGGGCGGGGAAGACGACACTCGTAAAGCTGCTGTCGCGTTTGTACGACCCCGACGAAGGCAGAGTGCTGCTCGATGGTGTGGACCTCCGCGACTATGATCTCGACAGCCTGCGACAAAACATCGGTATCATCTTTCAAGACTTCGTGCGTTACGACTTCATCCTGCGCGAGAACATCGGCGTCAGTCAGGTCGAGGCCATGAATGACGAAGCCCGGATTCGGGAGGCCGCCAAGCGCAGCCTGGCCGACTCCGTCGCGAAGCGCGTGCCGCAGGGCTTCGATCAAATGCTCGGAAAACGGTTCGATAACGGCGTCGAGCTATCCGGCGGCGAGTGGCAGAAGGTGGCGCTCGCTCGCGCGTACATGCGGGACGCGCAGGTCCTCATCCTCGACGAGCCGACCGCCGCACTCGACGCGCGGGCAGAGTACGAGGTCTTCTTGCGTTTCGCGGAGCTGACGCAGGGCAGGATGGCTGTCCTGATTTCGCACCGATTCTCGACGGTGCGCATGGCCGATCGCATTCTCGTGCTCAAGGGTGGCGAGCTCGCAGATGACGGCAGCCACGAGCAACTCGTCGCGCGTGGCGGACTCTACGCGGAGTTGTTCAGCCTGCAAGCCGCCGGATACCGGTGATTCACTAGGGTGCCGGCCGGACGTTCCCCCCGTCGGCGACGAACTTCCAGGCGCCTTCCTGTTGGCGCCGCCAAATCGTGAGATACTTGCTGTAGTGCTTCAGGCTGGAGATTCGCGCCTCGCCCACGGTGCAGCCGAGATCCCCCGACGGCGCAATCTGCGCCGCGACCGGCCACCACTCGAGCACGGCACCCGCCGGGAAGCCGTCGAAGCTCGCGCCAATGGCCGCCCGGCCTTCCGTCAGCTGCGCGCCACCGCCGAACGAGATCGCGTCCTCTGCCGCGTAAGCGAGAAATGCGGTCTTGGCGCCGCTCGCCGCCGACAGTGCCGCGAAGGACGAGTCTGCCAGGATCAGCTCATGCGAATCGGCGCGGCCGCGCACCTGCGCGCCGAGCGCGTTTCTGACCGCCGGCGCCGGCGCGGAATCGGCGACGGCGACTGGCCGCGTGCTCGCGTACGCGGCGAGCCGCCACCCGTCGTGCGTCTTCTGCCAACATGCGAGGTACTTGCCTCGCGCTCCGCTCGAGCGCGTCCACCCATACGAGTAGCCCAGGCGGCCGTCTGCGGAGACGTCGGCGAAAGCCGGTGCCCATGTCTGTTTTAGGATCGAGTCGGTACTCGCGAGAAACGCGCGGATGTGATCGCTGCCGCGGAGCAGCGGCGCGCCGGGATACAGGTAGGCCGCGCCGCCGTCCAGCGCCGGCACAAAGCCCCGCACCATGCCGAGCGATGCGGTTTTGTCGGAGAGCGCGCGGTCCGCGGCGAGCAGGGCATCCCGATCCGAGGTTCGATCGCCGGCAGTTACGAGTAGGGTGAGGCCGAGCAGCAGGTGTCGCATGGATAACCTCCGGGCAACAATCTGAGCCCACGCACGCGGCCAGCGTAGAGGCGGCGCGTCACCGCCGTGTGAAATTCACACGATTCTGACCACGACGCCCCCACGCCTCGGCCGACTGTTTCGTACCATGCTACAATGAGGCTCATGAAACGGGCACTAATTGTCTTCGGCGCCTGGTCGGCGGTGGCGTTGCTGTTCTCCATCCAGATGCATTTTCAGACCATTGCCGACGCCGAGCCTCGTCCCTGGGGCTGGATTCTCGCGTGGCAGTTCACGGGATGGTGGACCTGGGCGCTGTTTACCGCCCCGGTGTGCGCCTTCGCCGCGTGGGCGGTGGTGCGCATTCGTCGCCCGGCGCTGCTCATCAGCGCGCACGTCCCCATGGCGGTCGTGATCGCGGTCGCCTGCGCGGGGTTCGAAGGCGGTGTGAAATGGGCGCTCGGCGAGTGGCGCACGCCGCATACGTTCCTGAGCGGCGTGTCGGACGGCGTCGCGATATGGTGGACTTTCAATGTGCTGGTCTACGCCATGATTGCGGGGCTCTATCACGCCTGGCGTGCCCAGCGGCTGGAGATGCAACTCGTCCAGGCTCGACTCGATGCGCTCGTGGGACAGCTGCAGCCGCACTTCCTCTTCAACACGCTCCACACGATCTCGGCATTCGTCCTGGAGGATCCCAAACAGGCGAACCGGATGATCACCCGCCTGTCCGAGCTGCTCAGGCAATCGTTTAACCGGGAACGCGGTCCCCTCGTCACACTCGAGGAGGAGCTCGAGCTGTTGGACCACTATGTCTCCATCCAGGAAGCTCGCTTCGGCGATCGGTTGCGCGTGACGTTCCGGGTCGATCCGCGCGCCGCTGCAGCGGTGGTCCCGACGCTGTTGCTCCAGCCACTCGTGGAGAACGCGATCAGGCACGGCATCATCCCCAACGGCAAAGTTGCAGAAATCGAGATCGCCGCCACGCGGGAAGGCGACCGCCTGCATTTGCAGGTGCGCGACAACGGACCCGGGCTGCAGGCTGACCGGAGCCGCACGAGCAACGGTGGAGGCTGGGGTGGACTCGGCATCGCGAATACGCGGGCGCGGCTGGTCGAGCTGTACGGTCCGAGTCACCGGTTCGAGCTGACCAACGCGCCGCCCCCCGCGACCGGCGGCGCGGTAGCGACGATCGACATCCCGTTTTCCGATCATGCGCGCGATCATCGTTGATGACGAAGCGCCGGCGCGGCGGCGGCTGCGTGGCGTGCTGCAGCAGATCAGCAGCGTCACGCGCATCGACGAGTGCGCGAACGGCCGCGACGCGGTCGAGCTGCTGCGACGCGGCGTGCCTCCCCCCGATCTCGTGTTCCTGGACATCCAGATGCCCGATCTCGACGGCTTCGCCGTCGCCGCGGCGGCCAACGAGGAGCGGCCGCCGGCCATCATCTTCGTCACTGCGTTCGATGAGCATGCCGTGCGCGCCTTCGAGATTCAAGCGTTCGACTATCTCCTGAAGCCCTTCGACGACGAGCGCATCGTCGCGACGGTCAAGCGCGCGGGGGATTTTCTCGAATGGATCAGGCGCGACGGGGGGAGCGGGGGCGCCGCCGATCCGGTGCTGCACGGCTTCGGCGATGTCACGGTCGACTTCGCGCGCCATCAAGTGCGGCGCGCCGGTCGGACGGCAGAGCTCCGGCCCAAGGAATACGCACTGCTCGTCGCGCTGCTCAAGCGGGGTGGGCGCGTGGTGAGCCGCCTCGAGCTGCTCCAGGAGGTGTGGGGCTACGCCGAGGACGTGATGAGCCGGACGGTGGACACGCACGTCGCGATGCTGCGCCGCAAGCTCGAGCACGATCCCGCCCACCCGCGGCACATCGTGACCGTGCGCACGTTCGGCTACCGGATCGAGCGTTAGCGAAACAGCAACCGGTCGGCGATGCGCTCCGCGATCGCTGCCGGCTCGCCAGTCGAGCGATTGGTGAGCACCACGACCGTCAGCCGCCGTCCCGGGAACCGCTGGATCGCGTTTCGGAACCCACTCGTCTCGCCGGTGTGGCGCCAGCGATTTTCGCCGCGATAACTGTCCACGAACCAGCCAAATCCGTACTGCGTCGTCGCGGCGCCGGGCAGCTCCGGCGGCGTGGTGGCGAGCTGCAGCGTCGCCCGGTCAACAAGCTGCGTGGTATAGAGCGCCTGATCCCAGCGCATCAGGTCGTCGATGTTCGAGTAGATGCCGCCGTCGCCCAGCGTCGCGCTCGTGACGCTCTGGTCGGTCTGCACGAACGTCCCACCCTTGGGGGAGTATCCGTACGCGCGGTGTGGGACGGTATCCGACCCTTCCACGTGAACGACCGAGGCGTGCATTCCGAGCGGCTCGAAGATGCGCGCGCGCAGGAACTCGGGGAGCGTCATGCCGGACGCCCTCGCCACGATCATGCCGAGCAGGACGTAGCCGGAGTTGCTATAGCGATACTCGCTGCCGGCCGTGAAGTAGAGCGAGTCCTTCGACCCGAGCAGCGCCAACACATCGCGGTCGTCGAGCTGGGTCGTGCGTGATTCGGGAACCAAGTCCTCGTAGTCCCACAGTCCCGACGTGTGGTTGAGCAGGTGCCGCACCGTGACGGCGCGTGAGGCCGCGGGTAGCTGTGGCAGGAAATCGTGCACCGGCTGGTCGTAGCGGAGCTTGCCGTCCTTGGCGACCAGCATCACTGCCATCGCCGTGAATTGCTTGGAGACCGAGGCAAGCCGGTAGTCGGTTTCCGGGGTATCGGGGACGCGCCGTTCGAGATCCGCCATCCCGTAGGCGCGACGGACGATCACCTTGCCGTCGCGAATCACCGCGACGCTGGCGCCGGGGACATCGGAGCCCGTATACGCCGCGAACAGCGAATCGACGAACCGGAAGTCGTCAGTGGTCACGCGTGTACCAGTGGTCGCGCAGGCGGCGCACAGGGCGAGGGTCAGGACTTGGCAGCGGCGTACCACGCGTCCCAGGTCTCCGCTGCGGCGCCGATTGTGAGCTGCTGCTGGTAGCGCACCAGCGGCATGCGCAGGAGCAGCGGCTCGAGGCTCAGTTTCTCCAGCCAACGCTCCTCGCTGAGGACGGCCGAGCGCAGCCCCAGGTCGGCATAGCGGCGCGACTCGCGGTCGATGAGCGCCTGAATCCCGAGCTTCTGGGCGAAGCGCCGCAGCTCGCCCACCGCTGCGGCGCGCTCATTCAGGTCCACGAAATGGACCTTGATGCGGCGCTCGGCGAAAAAGCGCAGCGCCGCACGCGTGTCGGAGCTTTTTCTCACGCCGAAGATCTGCACTTCCATGGCCGGTAATATATTCCACGCCACCATGACCCCTAGATCCAAGATTATTCTGGCGGCCGTGCTCTTCTCGACCGGCGGCGCCGCCATCAAGTGGTGCAGCTTCGGGGGCTGGCAGCTCGCCGCCTGCCGCGCAGGCGTAGCGATGCTGACGATCCTCATCCTGCTCCCCGAGGCGCGCCGCGGCTGGAGCTGGCGAACCATCGTCGTGGGCTTCGCATACGCCGCGACGACGCTGTTGTACGTGCAGGCGAACAAACACACGACGGCCGCCAGCGCGATTTTCCTGCAGTCCACGAGCCCGCTGTTCATCCTGCTCCTGGCTCCGCTGCTGTTGGGCGAACACGCGACGCGGCGCGACATCACGCAGATGGCGGTCATGGGCGCGGGGCTGGGGCTGTTTTTTCTCGGGACGGATCGGCCGTCGACGACGGCGCCGAATCCCGCGTTGGGGAACACGCTCGCCGCCATCTGCGCCGTGACCTGGGCCTTCACGGTCATGGGGTATCGCTGGCTCGCGGCGCGCGGCGAGTCCGTCGCCGCGGCGGCGGTGTCGGGGAACTTCACGGCCGGAATTTTCGCGCTGGTGATGGCGCAACCACTGAGCGCGGGGCGGCCGGCGGACTGGGCTGTCGTCGTCTTTCTCGGCGTCTGCCAGCTCGGCATCCCCTACCTCTTTCTCGCGCGTGCGGTACCCCGCGTGCGTGCGCTCGAAGTTGGCCTCTTCCTTCTTATCGAGCCCGTGCTGAATCCGATCTGGGCCTGGCTCGTGCACGGTGAGACGCCCGGTCCGGCGACGCTGGTGGGCGGAGCCGTCATTCTCGGCGCAACGGCGGGCCGGATGATTCTCGATGTTCGCGGCGCCAGTCGAGAGTCGGTAGCCGCCTAACACAAACGGGCCCGCCGCTTGGCGAGCCCGTTTGCCGGACGCCCCAGAGCTACTGGATGGCTCTGAGCGCGTTGACTCGTCCTCCACCGTAGAAGTCGTCGTTGCCCGGCTTGCCGAGGTCATCCGCCGATTGGCGCAGCCGTCGTTCGACTTCGGCGGGTCCCACGTGCCCGAACTGGCCGACGATCAGGGCGGCGACGCCGGAGACTGCCGGGGTCGCCATGCTGGTGCCGGCGGCGAAGCAGTACGACGAGATGCTGCTGCCGGAGCCGCGGCACGGCGCAATCACCATGTCGAACACCCAGCAGAAGCTCACGACCGAGCCGCTGGGGTTACGCGGTAGCGCGCAGACCGCGTTGCCGGGAAGCGCGAAATCGCCGCCGGGCCCCGCGAAATCCACCGCCGACTGGCCGAAGTTCGTGTATGACGCCGGTCGGTCGAAGTTCGTCGCGCCGGTCGCGAACCCGAGCGGGCCGGTCGCCGATACGGCGATCACATGCGGCGACATCGCGGGCAGGAAGACGATGTTCGCGGTGTGGTCGAGGTCCGTGGCGTTGTTGCCAATGGCCGCAACGACGGTCGTGCCGCGCTGGAAGGCGTACGTCGTTGCTTTTCCCAGAGCGACCGCGAGGTGCGCCAAGCCAACACCCTGACGCGGGAACTCTGCCCCGAGGCTCATGTTGATGATGTCCGCGCCGGCCCCACCTTCGGCAATCGGCGTCGCAGCGTACACGATGCCGGCGATCACGGCGGCGAACGAGCCGCTGCCGCAGTGCAGCACTTTGACGCCGATGATGGTCGCTTCGGGCGCGATGCCGACGGTCCCGATGTTCGGGAAGGGGGTGTTCGTCGACGCCGGCGCGGCGATGATGCCGGCGACGTGCGTGGCGTGCCAGAACGAGTCGTTCAGGTGGCAGACACCGAGTGTGTCTCGGGCCTGGTCGAAGTTGAACGGCTGGCCGGGGACGAACGAGACCGAGTGTGCCACGTCGAGGCGGGGCGCGATGTCGATGTGCGTGCTGCGGATGCCGCCGTCGAGCACGGCAACACGTGCGCCGGCGCCCCGGGCGCCCGCGTCCCAAGCTTGGGGGGCGTGGACCGCGTCGGGCGCCCACTGAACCCGCCGGAAGGTCTCAGCACTGCCGAACGTAGCGTCGGGCGTCACGACAACGTCTTGCGACACCTCACCCGCGTCCATGACGCGCTCCGGCTTGACCCACTGCACGTCGATGTCCTCGTCCACTGTCGCCACGCCCTTGATTGTCCCGGCGCGTGCCGCGAAGCCGGGGTCGCTGGAGGACGCTACGGCAACGCCGATCTGGGTAATGCTGGTCGTCAACGCACCACCGGCGGCGGCCACCTGCGCATCGAGATCAGCCGGGAGCTGGGTCCCGGTGAAGTTGATGACGTAGGATTTGCCGTTGGCGGGTGGAGCGACAAGCTGCAGCGTGGGACTGCCGGCCGTCGGCATGGTGGCCGTGCTTGCGGTGGGGCTGATCGGGGCGTACTCGACGCATGCAGCCGCGACGATCGCGCCGGTGACGAGGGTGACTCGCAGGACGTGTCTGGGCATCGTGGACTCCGCGGAGCTGAGGATGGACTCGAAGGCGCTGGGATCGTCAAGCTGTCGCGGTTTTCGCCCCCCCGCAAGCATTGCATCGGGTCGCCTCAGACCACAGCGTCCTCGGCTGCCTCGAGAGGATTGGCTTTCCGGCCCGCGCGCTCCATCGGCCGCTCCATGATCTCGCGGTTCTTGTCGAGCACCTTCCAGAAATCCACGGCCCGCTCCACCAGCTCCCGTGAGGCCTCCCGCAGCGCGTCACTCGCCTTCACCTGCCGCACGTTGTTCTGCATGTCCTCGGCGTCCCAGCCGCGCGAGTGCGCGATGAACGGGAACTGTGGGAAGACGAAGCCGAGCTCCGACCAGAACGTCATCAGGCCCCCGGCGACGCCCTGGATGTTGTCCTGACCGCCGGTGATAATGAACGCGGCCACCTTGTTGCGGATCAGCACGTTGTTGTGAATCGTGATCTGGTTCTGCACGCAGTTGAGCCGCTCCGCCATCTTGTAATACAGCGACGACGGACTTCCCCAGCGGATGGGCGTGGAGATCAACACGACATCCGCCCAGTGGACCAACCCCTCATACACCGCGGTGAGCTGATCGTCGGGATCACGCTCGGTGATCGCGCATGGCCAGGTGCAGGCGTGCGAGGCCTTGGAGTAGTTGCCTTCGCACGTCCGGAAACGGAGCGAGCGCAGCTTGATCAGCTGCGTATCGGCCTTGAGCTCGCCGGCGCGCGCCATCGCATGGTCGAGTAGTGCATCCGACGTCGAGAAGCGGGGATTGGAGTCGTCCATCCCCGTCGTCGAGATGCCGAGCACGCGGCAGGGCGCGCCGGGTGCCTTCGGGTGCTCCTCGAGCAAATGACTCGGCTTGTGTTTGAGGAGTTTGCGCGGGGCGATCGGCGGGAGCTGTACGTACACGCCGTCGGCCCGCTCCTCGAGCGCGTACACGGGCACCTGTTCTTCATCGTAACCCTCAGGTCCCTTTCCGGTGACGATGCTGTATTCCCATCCGTGCCACGGGCAGGTGACGAACTCGCCGCTCACGCGACCCTCTGACAGCGGGCCGCCCTTGTGGTTGCAAATGTCCGAAATCGCCCTGAGCCGGTCGTTATGGAGGAACACCGCGATGCGGTGGCGCTCGATCTTGATCGCGCAGGGCGCGCGTGTGAGTAGCTCGGCTTTGGTGCCGAGTCGGTACCAGTCGGCCATGCGAATACTCCGGGGACGAGACTCGCTGAATGCTATATTCCAGCCCGCATGCCCGCATCCCGCTCCCGCATCGGCGTCATCTTCTTCACCGTCCTGATCGACCTGATCGGGTTCGGGATCGTGCTGCCGATTCTGCCGTCCTACGCGCAGCGGTTCGGCGCGGGCGGCCTGGGCTACGGCGCTATCATCGGCGTGTTCTCGCTGATGCAATTCGTCGCGACCGCGCTGCTCGGCAAATTGTCGGACCGCGTGGGACGCCGGCCGGTGCTGTTGACCACGATGTTGTGCAACGCCGTCGGCTACACACTGTTCGCGTTTGCGGGATCGTACTGGATCCTGTTTCTGTCGCGCGTGGTCTCCGGATTTGCCGGCGGCAATATCTCCGCGGCGCAGGCGTACATGGCCGACATCTCCACGCCGGCGGATCGCTCGCGCGCGATGGGATTGGTCGGGGCGGCGTTCGGCCTGGGGTTCAGCCTCGGGCCCGCGATCGCCGGATTCGCGGACTACTATCTCGGCCCGACCGCGCCAGGCCTCATCGCGGTAGGTCTGTCGCTCGCGAATTTCGTCTCGGCGTACTTCATCCTGCCCGAGTCGCTCGCACCCGAGTATCGCGTCAAACGGCGGCTGTTGGATTTTGGGCACATCGGCGAAGCCGTCTCGCGCCCACGCCTGCGCCCGCTGATGGCCGTCTGGGCGCTCACGCCGTTTGCCTTTGCGGGCTACACCGTGGTGCTGCCGCTCTACGCCGCCGCATCGCTCGGGTGGGGGAAACGCGAGCTTGCGATCCTCTTTACGCTCATCGGCGTCACCGCGGCGTCTATTCAGGGATACTTCTTTGGCAAGATCGTCCGACGCACCGGGGAGCGTACGCTGGTGATCGCCGGATCGCTCGGCATGGCGGTGTCTATTGCGGTCATTCCGTTCCTGCACAGCTCCCTGCTGCTCTACGCGTGGACATTCGTCCTGGCTGTTTCCAACAGCGTCTTCGCGCCGGCCGCGACGGGCTTGGTGTCGGTCTACGCAGCCGCGACAGAACAGGGCACGGTCCTGGGTGCCGCGCAGGCGATTGCGGCGCTGGGCCGGACCGCGGGCCCGCCGGTCACCGGCACGGTATACGACGTTGTGAGCCCCATCACGTCGTTCCTGCTCTCAGGCTCGGTCATGGCGCTTGCGGGCCTCGCCGCGTTTCGTCTGGCTCCGGTGAGTCACCCACCGCCCACTCCCCACGAGTCTTAACGGCATCTAAGCTTCAGCGTCAAAGGGCCGGACTTTTCATGGAGCCGTCGATGCACAAGCGAATGACGATCGCACTCGCCGCCCTCACTTTCGCGGCGGCCTGTAATCAGGATCCCACAGGCGGGACGACCAACGAACTGATGCTTGCGCAGAACGCCCAGGTGCTCGCCGACAACGCCGCCGCGGCGACGTCGCCGACCGGCAGCGCGCTGTGCGAGGGGTGGTTCAGACGGCTGCTCGATACGCTGCGCACGACCGACAACCCCGCGGCCCGCATGGATCTCGATTCGGCCCACGTGTATCGCGACTCAGCGTGGGCGGCATTGCAGCGGGGCGACACCGCCACCGCGCGAGCCGACCGGCGCATCGCATTCCGGTTCGTGCTCGCCGCCGTGATCGAAATCTTCCCCAACGCTCCAGAGCGCACCGGTCTCGCCGTCGACAACGCGATCGATCGGATCGAGCAATTCCTGGGCGGCCGCGACGCACCGCGGATTCGCGCGATTCTGGCGCACGTGAAGGACCTGCGCGTGCAGGCCGATCAGGCATTCGTCGGCGGTGACAAAGTCACTGCGCTCGCGCTCAACTTGAGGGCAATGCAGATCCTGCACCGGTTGGTCGAGCATGTCAGGTACGCCAACCAAGATCATGACGGCGTCGCTGACAGTGAGATGGAAAATGTAGGCTCTTGAGGACCTGCAACACCTAGACGTCTAGACGTCGAGCGGGTTCTGGGATTGAGTGTGGAGGAAAGCTTCTTACAGACTCAGTCCTAGAACCCGCTAGCCGTCTCGACGTCCAGACGTCTCTCTGTGCGTCTAGCCGTCTCCCCGTCTCGTCGGTCATATTTCTTTCCCCCCTCGCAGGAGATTTGCGCTGTATGCGTGTGTATAAGACGCCGGAGATCCGCAATGTGGCCGTCGTTGGCCACGGCGCGAGTGGTAAGACCTCCCTGGTCGATGCCCTGGCGTTCGTGGCCGGAACGAGCAAACGGCACGGATCTGTTAAGGATGGTACCGCCCTCACCGATTACACCGCCGACGAAATCGAACGCAAGTACTCCATCAACCTCGCGCTGGCAGTTGCCGAGTGGATGGACACGAAGATCAACCTGATCGACACCCCCGGATACCTGGATTTCACCGGTGACGCGCTCGCCGGCGTATACGCCGCCGACTCCGCCGTGGTGGTGTTGTCGGCGACGTCGGGCGTCGAAGTGGGAACGGAAAAAGTCTGGGACTATTGCGAGCGCCGTTCGCTCCCGCGGCTGTTCTTCGTGTCGTTAATGGACAAAGAGCACGCCAACTTCGAGCGTGTCTTCAACCAGATCAAAGAGCGGCTGACGCCCAAGGTGATCCCCGTGGAGATCCCGGTGGGCGAAGGGCTGGAGTTCCACGGGATCATCAACCTGTTCTCGAAGCAGGCGCACCTCTATAAGAAGGGGACCAAGGCGGGCGAGTACGACGAGGTCGACGTCCCCGACGAGTACCAGGATCGATTCGAGAAGTATTCCCAGGAGCTGATCGAAAGCATCGCGGCAACCGACGACACCCTGCTCGAGCGCTATCTCGGCGGCGAAGAGATCGGGCGCGACGAGGCGATTGCCGCGATGAAGGCGGGAATGGCGAAAGGGGAGCTCTTTCCGTTGTTCTGCGGCGCCGCCGAGCTGACGTACGGCACCCGCGCGCTCCTCAACAAGCTCGTGGAGCTGTGCCCGGCACCGCAGGAGCGGCCGCCGGTCGAGGCGCAAAAGTGGGGCAGCGCGGACCGCCTCTCGCTCACGCCGGACAATGCCGGCCCGCTGGCGGCGCAGGTGTTCAAGACCGTCTCCGAGCCCCACGTCGGCGATGTGACGCTGTTTCGCATCTTCTCCGGGCACGTGAAGAACGGGCAGGACGTGTGGAATGCACCGCGTGAGGCCGCGGAAAAGCTGAACCATCTCTGCGTGGGGCAGGGCAAGGAGCGCATCGAGATTCCCGAGCTCCATGCAGGCGACATCGGCGTCGTCGCCAAGCTCCGCGATACCCACACCAACGACACGCTATCGACCAGGGACAAGGGACTCGTGCTTCCGAAGATCCCGTTCCCCGAGCCCGTGATCACCGTCGCGGTCGAAGTGAAGCAGCGCGGGGAAGAAGACAAGCTCTCGACCGGTCTCCACAAGCTGCACGAAGAGGATCCCACGTTCCATCACGAGTACAACAGCGAGCTGGCCCAGACCTTGATCCGCGGACTCGGCGAGCGCCATCTCGAGATCGTGGTGGGACGGCTGGCGCGGAAATTCGGCGTGCACGCCCAGACCGCCAAGCCGAAGGTCGCGTACCGGGAGACGTTCCGAGGCAAATCTGAAGGGCAGGGCAAACACAAGAAACAAACCGGAGGCCGCGGTCAGTACGGCGACTGCTGGATTCGCATCGCCCCGCTGCCCCGTGGCTCAGGCGTACAGTTCGTGGATGAGATCGTCGGTGGTGTGATCCCGCGTCAATACATCCCGGCCGTCGAGCGCGGCGTGCTCGAGGCAGCGCACAAGGGGCCGGTGGCGGGCTATCCGGTTGTGGACTTCAAGTTCGAGCTCTACGACGGCTCATATCACGACGTCGACTCGAACGAAATGTCGTTCAAGATGGCCGGCATCCTGGCGTTCCGGAACGTGAGTCCGGGCGCACGCCCCGTGTTGCTGGAGCCGATCATGGACGTCGAGGTCTGGACGCCGGACGACTACCAGGGTGCCGTCATGGGCGACCTCTCGTCGCGGCGCGGCCAGATCATGGGCACGGAGAAAGACGGTCGTCTGACCAAGGTCAAAGCGCATGTGCCCGAGGCCGAGCTGGACCGCTACGCCACGACGCTGCATTCGATCACCCATGGGCGCGGGACGTACAAGATGAAGTTCCACGTGTACCAGGATGCCCCGCCGGATGTCGCGGCGAAGGTGACCGAGGCGCGGAAGAAGGAGCTCGAGGAGGCGAAAGCGTAGGATGCTCGACCGCTGGCTGCGGCTGTGGTTCGGGTTCTCCGAGCCGGTCGATCGCAGCACGTATCTCCGTCACGGCTTCGGCCTCACCGCGCTCAAATACGGCATCGACGCGCTGCTCGTGTGGCAGTTTGCGGGCAGGTTTTGGACGCCGCTCAACTATCTCTCACCGTTACTCAGCACGCGGCAGGCGCTGCTGAGCGGCGCGCCATCGTGGCTGCTGCCGCTCATGGTGGTCATCGCATTGCCGTTTCTGTGGATCGGCGTGAGCGTGACGATGCGACGCGCCGTCGATGCGGGCGCCAGTCCTGGGATCGCGCTGCTCTTCTTTCTACCCGGTGTGAACGTCGTGCTCATGCTGCTGCTGTGCTTGCCGCCGACGAAGCATTATCCGGCCGGCACAGCCACCCCGGCGCGACTCCTCGCCGGGAAGGAGCGCATGCAGAGCGCCATGCTCGGCGTGGCGGCATCGCTCGCGATCACGGTGATCTCGGTCGTCGTCGCCATCTACCTGCGCCGTCGTTATTCGGCCGGCTTGTTCCTTGGAGTCCCGTTCACGATCGGCTACATCAGCTCGTACATCTACAACTACCGTGTCGACCGTCCGGCGGGCGAGTCGGTGGTACTGGCGCTGGCGAGCGTGACGATCGCCGCGGGAGCGATGGTGGTGTTTGCGCTCGAAGGATTGATTTGCATCGGCATGGCGCTGCCGATCGCCTGGGCAATTGCCTGGCCTGGCGCGGTCCTGGGCCGCGTGATGGCGCGGCGAGGCATGCTCGGCTCCACGGGGGCCGGGATGGCTCTCGTGGTGCCGCTGCTCCTTGGTGTCGAGCCGCGTGCGACTCCCTCAACCCACGAAGTCGTGACCGTCGTCGAGGTCGCCGAGCCGCCCGACGTGGTGTGGCGGCATGTCGTGACGTTCCCGGATCTGCCGCCGCCGACTGAGCTGCTGTTTCGGGCTGGGGTGGCCGCGCCCATGCGAGCCCGCATCGAGGGCCGGGGCGTCGGCGCCATTCGCTACTGCGATTTCACGACCGGCAGCTTCGTGGAGCCGATTACGGCCTGGGATGAGAACCGGCGGCTGGCGTTCGACATCACGGCGCAGGCGCCCCCCATGTCGGAGCTTAGCCCGTACCGCGACGTGAACCCACCGCACCTGGACGGGTACTTTCGTGCGACCCACGGCGAGTTCCGGCTCACGCCTCTGCCGGGCGGCCGCACGCGCCTTGAAGGGCGCACCGCGTACGTCGTGGATATGTTCCCACAGCGCTATTGGACCCTGCCTGCCGGCCGCATCGTCGCGGCCATCCACGAGCGCGTCTTGCGGCACATCGCAGCCCTGGCCGAGGAGGAAGTGCACTGATGAGAGCGACCGTCCTCTGTACGACCCTTGCTGTCGCGGTGGCATGCCAGCCCGTCGATCGGAAAAAGGTTGCCAACGTTCTCGACACGCTCCGGGCAGCGATGGACACCGCCGCATTGGTCCCGCCGCCACCCGCCGCTCCCGGCGCCACTCGCGTGCTGACCGTCGCCGGCTTCTCCACGCCGGAGTCGGTGCTGCACGACTCGACGCAGGACATCTATTTCGTCTCGAACATCAACGGGTCGCCAACGGCGAAAGACAACAACGGTTTCATCAGTCGCGTACGGCCCGACGGCGCGATTGAGAACCTGAAGTTCATCGAAGGGGGTCATGGTGCGACCCTCAATGCGCCGAAGGGCCTGGCGGTTGCCGGAGACACGCTGTGGGTGGCGGATATCGACGCCGTGCGCGCCTTCAATGCGCGGACCGGCGCACCGATCGACAGCTTCAAGCTCGACAGCGTGGGCGCCGTGTTCCTGAACGACCTGACCATCGCGTCCGGCGCGATTTACATCACCGATACCGGCATCAAGTTCGACGACGTCGGCAACGTGCTGCATCCGGGACCCGACCGCGTCTTCCGGATCGGACCCGATCGCAAGATCACCGTCGCGGCGCGCGGTGACAGTCTGGGCTGGCCCAACGGCATCACTGTGGATCCCGTGGGCAAGCGGTTCATCATCGTGTCATATGGGCCTACCAAATCGGTGCTCGGGTGGAAGCCGGGGGACAAGGCGCCGAAGGTCATCGCCAAGGGCGCCGGCGGGTTCGACGGCGTCGAGGTCGCGGGCACGCGGATCCTGGTGTCGAGCTGGGCCGATTCCACGGTGTCCGCCTATGAGACCGGGCAGGAAGTGAAGGTGATCACCGGCGTGCCCAGTCCCGCCGACATCGGCTACGACGCTAAACGCAATCGCGTGCTGATTCCGATTCTCACGGGGAATCGAATCGAGATCTGGCAGTTGAAGTAAGCACCGAACAGACACCGAGGATTCGCGAGGTCGCGTGAGTGTCGTCACACGGCCTGCGGCTACGTCCGCTACGTCGACACGAGTATCGTTACCTCCGCGCATATGTACGGTCTTCTACGTACACCCATGCAGAGGAGGTCGCAACGATGCGCGAATCCTCGCTGCTGTCTCTCATGGAGCGCCGCCGCGTGCTGCTCGATCAGGCGAGCGCCGCTCTCCGTGGTCATATCGTCGGGTTGTGGCGGCTGACTGACGCGGGGCTGACCGTGGTGGAGATCGTCAGCCCGGCAGATGCGCCACCGCAGCTGCTCAACCTCGACCTCGGCGGAATGCTGCACCACTGGGGTCGGCTGGCCCGGCCCGAAAGCCGGTGGGTCGGATGTTGGACGGGCGGCCCCATCTGGCACATCGCGCCGGTCCGTCTCGATCCGCCGGACCCGCCGCCCTCCGGCATCGAGCGCCGCAGCCCCGAACGGCTCGTAATCGAGCTGGCCGGCCTCTCGCTCGGCGCGCTAGAGCGGATCTGGCAGGCGGCCGACCAGGCGACGGTCTATCTCTGCGCCGCGCTTGAAGTCCTCGAGACCTGTCTCGGGAGGGTGCGCCAGGCCGACGGCCTCAGCGTCGGCGCCCGCGCTCACCTGCTCGCCGATCTCGCCGGCGTCGCCGACGCGATCGACGTGGCACTGCGAACCTAACGGTCCGCCGGTTCTTGTTGTGTGAGGCAGTGCAACGTGCCGAGCCCCCAAACGAGATCCACAGCGTGGATCCCCACGACCGGACGGTCGGGAAACAGCTCGGCGAGGACGCCTAACGCGATCCGATCCTTGGGATCGTTGAACGTCGGCACGAGTACGGCGGCATTCGCGATGTAGAAGTTCGCGTAGCTGGCCGGCAGGGGTACGCCATCGAAGTAGAGAGGGGCGGGCATCGGGAGGTCGATCACCTCGATGCTCGCCCCTCTTTCCAAATGCATACCCTGCAGTCGCTCGCGGTTCTCGGCGAGCGGTCTGTAATTCACGTCCTTCGGATTTTCCTCGCGACACAAGACGACCGTGTCTGGTTTCACGAAGCGACAGAGGTCGTCTACATGCCCGTGGGTGTCGTCGCCCGCGATCCCCTTGCCGAGCCAGAGCGTATTGGTGACGCCAAGCGTCTCTCGAAAAACGTTCTCGATCTCATAGCGCGACAACCCGGGATTGCGGGTCTGCACTTTGGGATCGAGGAGACATTCCTCTGTCGTGAGCAGCGTGCCGCGGCCGTTCACGTCGATGCTGCCGCCTTCCAGCACGATCTTCGCGTCGACGAGCGGGAGCTTGAACCGCTTCGCCGCAAGCAGCGGGATCTTGTCGTCTTTCTTCCAGTCCTTGTACTTGGCCCAGGCGTTGAAATGGAAGCGCGCGATGGCGAGCCCCTTCGTTCCCCGCACGAAGATCGGTCCGAAGTCACGCGTCCAGCCGCGGTTCGTTGGAAAGCGGAGAAAGTCCACTCGGGTGAGATCCACCCCGACTTTCTTGAGTATGCGACTTGCCTGCGCCTGTTGTGCCGCGGAGTTGACCAGAGTGCGGACCACTTCGCCTCGCGCGAGCGCGCGGACGATCTCGCCATAGACCAACGGGATCGGCGGAAACTTGCCGGGCCAATCGGTGACGTTATGCGGCCAGCCGATCCAGGTCGCCGCATGCGGCTCCCACTCGGCGGGCATGATGAAGCGATCTGCCATCAGACGTCAGTCAGTGAGAAACCGATGCTGAATTCCGGAATAGGCGTCTACGCGGCGGTCGCGCAGAAACGGCCAGTTGCGGCGGACTTCTTCGATGCGATCAAGATCCACCTGGGCCAGGACGAGCGCTTCGTCTTCGGCTGCCTCGGCGACGACAACACCGAACGGATCACACACAAATGAGTGGCCCCAGAACTCGATCCCGGGACCCTGGCCATCGAGCTTCTCCAAGCCGACGCGGTTCACCGCGGCGACCCAGCAGCCGTTCGCAATCGCATGGCTGCGCTGGATCGTCTTCCAGGCGTCCAGCTGCTGCTCGCCGTACTTCTCTTTCTCCGCTGGGTGCCAGCCGATGGCCGTCGGATAGAGCAGAATGTTGGCGCCCTGCAGGGCTGTGAGGCGCGCGCCTTCGGGATACCATTGGTCCCAACACACCAGGGTGCCGATCGGGCCGACCTTCGTGTCGAAGGCGCGAAAGCCGAGATCGCCGGGCGTGAAGTAGAACTTCTCGTAATACGCGGGATCATCGGGGATGTGCATCTTGCGATAGATCCCCTTCACCTTCCCGTCGGCGTCGATGACCGCGGCCGTGTTGTGATACAGCCCGGCCGCGCGACGCTCGAACAGCGACGCGATCACCACGACGCCGTTCTCTTTCGCGATCTTGCCGAGGGTCTCGGTCGTCGGTCCCGGCACGGCCTCGGCGAGATCGAACAGCGCATGATCCTCACGCTGGCCGATGTAGAGCGTGCGGAACAACTCCGGCAGGCACACGAGCGTCGCGCCCTGCTGCGCGGCTTCGCGGATCCGCGCGACTGCTTTGGCAAGGTTCGCCGCGGGGTCGTCGCTCATGCGCATTTGCACGAGCCCGACCTTGAACTTCGACGGCAGTCCCTTCGCTCCACTCGACGTCATATGGATGAAGAATAGACCGTCGAAGTCTCCGGTGCTATCTCAGAACGACGTAGCGCGCATCAGATGCTCGGAGCCGGCGCGGGGGTCGGCTCCACGGCAAAGGCCTCGACGACCACGCTGCCGCCGAGCGAGCTGCCCGTTCCGGCGGCACTGCCCAGATCCGATCCGAAATACGCCTCTTCGCCGTGCTGGCTGAGGTCGAGTCCCGCGCTCTCTTCGGGCACGTCCGCCCGCGCGCCGATCGTCATCTGCACGAGCTTCAGGATCCCAAGCGTGCCGAGGCCCGCGAAGGCGACCGTGGCCAGGACGGCGAGCAGCTGGACGCCCATCTGGCCGGCGTTCCCTGCGAGGAGCCCGTCGCCACCGGCCGGGTTCGCGAGCTTCGTGGCGAACACGCCAGTCAGGAGCGCCCCCGCAGTTCCGGCGAGCCCATGGCAGGAGAACACATCGAGCGCGTCGTCGAGTTTGGTCCTCGACCGAATCTGGATGGCCGTGTAGCTGACGCCAGCTGCGAGAACGCCGATCAGGAGCCCCGACATCGGGGTCACGTATCCGGCCGCCGGTGTAATGCCCACGAGGCCCACCACCAGGCCTGTGGCGGCGCCGACCGCGGTGATCTTGCCGGTGCGTGCCAGGTCGAGCCCCGCCCACGTGACGAGGGCGGCGGCTGCCGCAGTGTTCGTGTTGACGAACGCGAGCGCCGCGAGGCCGTTGGCCGCGAGGGCGGAGCCGGCATTGAAGCCGAACCACCCGAACCAGAGCAGTCCCGCGCCGAGCAGCACGAGTGGGACGTTGTGCGGCGCAATGGGAGCGCGGCGGTAGTCCCGCCGGGGCCCGAGGAACCACGCGGCGACGAGCGCCGACACGCCGGCGCTGATGTGGACGACGGTGCCGCCCGCGAAGTCCAGCGCCCCGCGCTTGAGCAGCCAGCCGCCCGATCCCCACACCCAGTGCGCCAGCGGGTCGTAGATCAGCGTCGCCCACAGGACGAGGAACACGATGTAACCCCGGAAGCGCATCCGCTCCACGATCGCGCCCGAGATGAGGGCGGGGGTGATGATCGCGAACATCCCCTGGAACATCGCGTGCGCTTGCAGGGGGATCGTCGCCGAATACGCCGGATTGGGCTCGGACCCCACGTTGTGCAGGCCAAGCCAGGAGAGGCCACCAAGCCACGAGTTGCCCGGACTGAACGCGATCGAGTATCCGACCAGCATCCACTGGACGCCGATCACGCCGAGCGCGACGACGCTCATCATCATCGTATTGAGCGCGTTCTTCGGGCGCACCAGGCCGCCATAGAAGAAGGCGAGCCCCACGGTCATCAACAGCACGAGCGCGCTCGAGATGAGAACCCAGCCGGTATCACCCGAGGACAGAGTGGCCTGCGTCACGCGACACCTCCCTTACCGGCTGCGTTGATGGCCGCGCGTTGGACCGCGTCGGCATTGACCGCCGTAAGAGCAGCGTTGTCGGATTCACCGGTACGGATGCGGACCACTCGCTCGATCGGCTGCACGAAGATCTTCCCGTCTCCGACCTCGCCGGTGCGGGCCGACGAGAGAATGGCCTGCACGCACGGCTCGACGAACGGCTCGGAACACACCATTTCGATCTTCACTTTCTCGTGAAACTCCATGACGATCGCCGTGCCGCGATACTGCTCGAACCGCTCGTGCTCCCCCCCGTGTCCACTGACGCGGCTCAGGGTGATGCCGGTGATCCCGGCTCGGAACAGCGCCGCCTTGACCTCGGGGACGCGGTCGGGGCGTACGATCGTCGTGATGAGCTTCATGCTGGGCTCCCAGTCGATTGAGGTTGGGCCACCGGTTCGATCGCGGCCGCCGCCGGCGGTGCCACTTTCCGGATCAGCGGACGGTACGCGTCCCACTGCGCGAGGATCATCCGGGCGCGGGGACTGCCGGTCTTGTGGAAGTGCTGTTGGATCAGCTTGCGCAGCACACGCTCGTCCATCGAATTGAGCCCGCTGACCGCCACCATCTCCAGATTGCAGTGCGATTCGAGCAGGCCGCGTTCATCGAGCACATAGGCGATGCCGTTGGACATCCCGGCCGCGAAGTTTCTGCCGACAGGTCCGAGGACTACGACCACGCCGCCGGTCATGTACTCGCAGCAGTGATCGCCGGCGCCCTCGATGACGGCGACCGCGCCTGAGTTGCGCACACCGAACCGGTCGCCTGCGCTCCCGGCAGCGAACAGGCGTCCCGACGTCGCGCCATACAGCGCGGTGTTGCCAATCAGCGCACCGGTCGCGTACCCGGCACCCCGGAATGGCCTGATCACGATCTCGCCACCGCACAGGCCTTTCCCGACGTGGTCGTTCGCCTCACCCTCGAGCTGGAGGTGCATGCGCGGCAGCGTGAAGGCGCCGAAGCTCTGGCCGGCACTCCCCCGGAACCGCAGCCGCAGCGGCGTCCCGGGCGCCTGGCTGCCGCGCTCCCGCGCCAGCTGCCCGGCGATACGCGCGCCAACCGTGAGGTGATGGTTCCCGATCGTGTACACCCGGGGTGCAGTCCCCTTCTGGTCGAGAATCTCGGCGTCGAGCGAGACGAGACCGGGTCGGACATTCCGTTCGACCATGCGCCGCCGCGGCTCGGACTTGTTTGCCGGCGCCGCAAGCAGCAGCGAGAGATCGAGCAGGCCCGCGCGCGGAGTCTCCGGTCGCTCGATGCGCTGCAGCAGCTCGGTCCGGCCGATGAGATCATCCATCCGCCGCACGCCGAGCGACGCCATGATGCGGCGGACATCCTCGGCGATGAACGTGAAGTAGGCGATGACCTGTTCCGGCGTGCCTTTGAACTTCGCGCGCAGATCGGGCCGCTGCGTGGCGATCCCCGTCGGACAGGAATTCAGGTGACACTGGCGCGCCATGGCGCAGCCGAGCGCGACGACGGTCGCCGTTCCGAACCCAAACGACTCGGCGCCCAGCAATGCCGCGATCACGACGTCGCGGCCCGTCCGCAACCCACCATCGGTACGGACCTCGATGCGCTCGCGCAGTTTGTTGCGCATCAGAATCGCCTGCGTCTCGGCGAGGCCGACTTCCCAGGGCGAGCCGGCGTGCTTGATCGACGACAAGGGCGATGCGCCCGTCCCGCCGTTGTGTCCCGAAATGAGCACGTAGTCGGCGTACGCTTTCGCGACGCCCGCCGCGACCGTGCCCACACCGGCCTCCGCGACGAGCTTCACCCCGACCCGCGCTTCGGGATTCACCTGCTTGAGATCGTGAATCAGCTGCGCGAGGTCCTCGATCGAGTAGATGTCGTGATGCGGCGGCGGCGAGATCAGCGGAATGCCGACCACGGCATGCCGGAGGCGCGCGATGAGATCGGTAACTTTGTGTCCGGGCAGCTGGCCGCCTTCGCCGGGCTTCGAGCCCTGCGCGATCTTGATCTCGAGCTCGTCAGCGCGGACGAGGTACGCCGCCGTCACGCCGAAGCGGCCGGAGGCGACCTGCTTGATCCGGTTGTCGGCGCGATCGCCGTCCGCACGTTCGACGTAGGTTGCCGGGTCCTCGCCGCCTTCCCCCGAATTCGACCGCGCATGCATGCGATTCATCGCTATCGCGAGGGTCGCGTGCGCTTCGGGTGACAGCGCGCCGAGGGACATCGCACTGGAGATAAACCGGCGCCGGATGTCCTCGGCGGGTTCGACTTCGTCGAGCGGCACCGGCGTCTGGGCGCGGAAGTCGAGCAAGTCGCGCGGGCCGGCGGGGGCGCGACGCCCTGCGGCATCGACAAAGCCGGCGTATTCGCCGTGCTGCAGCGCGCGCACCAGCGGCGGCGACCAGCCGTGGTCCTCGCCGTCACGCCGATAGCGCACGCGGCCGTGATCGGGCAGGACTCCGGAGTTGTGATGCCGAGCCAGCACGTCCTCGGCGATCTCCTGGAAGCCGATGCCGCCGATGACCGACGCCGTCCCGGTGAAGCAGCGCTCCATGACTTCGGCGCCGAGGCCGATCGCTTCGAAGATCTGCGCGCCGGAGTACGACTGCAGCGTCGAGATGCCCATCTTGGAGAGAATCTTGAGCAGCCCCTTTTCGGCAGCGCTGCGGTATTTCTCGGCGGAGGACTCGACGTCGCGCAGGCACTGCAATGCGAGCCAGGGGTGCACGGCCTCGGCCCCGTATCCGAAGAGCGCCGCCAGGTGATGCACATCCCATGCATCGCCGGCCTCCGCCACGAGCCCGACGCGAATCCGCTGCTTGGCCTGTACGAGGCGTTGGTGCACGGCACCAATGGCGAGGAGCATCGGGATGGGCGCGCGCGCCTTGTCGGCGTCGCGGTCGCTGATGACCAGAATCGTGGCGCCACGGCGTACCGCCGTCACGGCGTCCCGCGCGAGCTTCTCGAGAGCGCGCTCCAGCTCAGCGGGGCCTGCCGGGGCTTCCCACACCGCGCTCAACGTCGTCAGGTCGGAGCCACTGACACGCCGCACCGCCGCCATATCCTCTGCGAGGAGCACCGGGTGCTCGATGCGCAGCAGTGTCTTGCCGCCCGGCCGCTGGGCGAGCACGGAGCCGCGCCGGCCGAGGTACATGACGAGCGACATCACCAGCTCCTCGCGGAGCGGATCGATCGCGGGATTGGTGACCTGTGCGAAACGCTGGCGCACGTAGGCGTACAAGCTCTGCGGCAGCTTGGAGAGCGGCGCGATCGGGGTGTCGTCGCCCATGCTCCAGACCGCGTCGCGCCCTTCTGCCGCCATCGGCTCGATGACGTAGCGCAGGTCTTCGTGGCTGTATCCGAACGCGTGCTGGCGGGCGGTCAGCTCGTCGGCGGGCAGCGCGGGACCCAGCGCGGGGACCTCGGCCGGCAGGTGGCGTATGACGCGCGTGGTCCAGCGGCGATATGGGCACCGCTGCGCGACCTCCAGCTTCGCGTCGGCGCTGCGGAGGACGACGTTGCGGAGCGTATCGACGACCAGCAGCTCGCCCGGACCGAGCCGGCCGGACTCGACGACGTCGGCCGGATCGAGGTCGACGATGCCGACTTCCGATCCGGCGACGACGATGTTGTCGCGCGTCACCTTGTAGCGGCACGGCCGGAGCCCGTTGCGGTCCAACGCCGAGCCCGCGACGACGCCGTCGCTGAACGCCAGCGCGGCGGGTCCGTCCCAGGGCTCCATCAATCCGGCGTGATACTCGTAGAAGCTCCGCAGGGCAGGAGGCATATCCGGGATGCGTTCCCACGCCTCGGGCAGCAGCATCATCAGGGCGTGCACCGGATCGCGTCCCGAGCGGACGAGAAGCTCGAATGCATTGTCTAGGCTCGTGGAGTCGCTCCCGTCGGCCCAGATGACGGGCTTCAGCAGCTCCACATCCCGCTCCCACACGGGCGCGGCGAGGGCCGGTTCGCGCGCCAGCATCGCGTTGCGATTCCCCCACAGCGTATTGATCTCGCCGTTATGGGCGAGTAGCTGGAAGGGCTGCGCGAGCGGCCAGCTTGGCAACGTGTTGGTCGAGTACCGCTGGTGGAACACCGCGATGCCGGTCTCAAACAGCGGCGATTGCAGGTCGGCGTAAAACCCGGGCAGCTCGGTGCCGACCAGGAGCGCCTTGTAGACGACCGTGCGGCACGAGAGCGAGCAGGCGAAGACCGGGAGTCCGGCGCTCGCCGCACGGCGCTCGATCACTCGGCGTGCGAGATAGAGCCGCCGTTCCCACGCCTGCGCGTTCGCGGGACCGGAGGGCGGCCCCACGAAGACCTGCCGGATCGTCGGTTGGCTCGCGGCGGCGAGTGGGCCGAGCACGCCGGCATCGACGGGCACGACGCGCCAGCCGAGCACCGACATCCCCAGCCCGACGAGGACGGTTTCGATGAGGTCGATCGCCGCGTCGCGCGCGGGTGCCGCCGCGGGCAGGAAGAACATCCCGAGCGCGACGCGTTCGACGGGGCCGACGCCGAGCAGGCGGTGAGGGATCTGAGTGAGGACGCCGGCGCCGTCACCCGACTTGTCGTTGGACGCGGCGCCGCGGTGCGCGAGCCGGGCGACGGCCGTGAGGGCCATCGCCAGGATGTCGCGGGTGCGCGCGCCGTCGGCGCGGGCGACGAAGCCGACGCCGCACGCGTCGCGCTCGCGCCACGGGTCCAACAAGCGAAAAGCCCGCTCTGGTGAGGGAGCGGGCTGGGTGGTTGCCGGTGTTCGTCGCACTATCTTACCCCGCCGCTCCCCCGAGAGGGTCCGTCGTTGGTATTTGCCAGCGGGACGGTAATCGTATGTTTATGCATTGTTGAACATAAATATACGATGGTGTTCGAACCCCGCAAGGGGGTCAGCCGACGAGAATCGGCTCGAGCGGTTGGCTGTAGCGGTAGGTCTTGCCGGCGTAATTGCGGAGAATGATTTCCTTGTCGGTCAGCTTCACGACGTATTCAGGCAGGAGCGGAATCTTGCCGCCGCCCCCCGGGGCGTCGATGACGAAGTGGGGAACCGCCAGGCCGGACGTCCAGCCCCGCAGCGCCTTGATGATCTCCAGCCCCTTCTCGACCGTGGTCCGGAAGTGCTCGGCGCCCGCCACCTGGTCGCACATATAGATGTAGTAGGGCCGCACCCGGGCGGCGAGCAGGCGCTGCATGAGCAGCTTCATGACCTCGGGGTCGTCGTTCACGCCCTTGAGGAGCACGGTCTGGCAGCCCAACGGGATCCCGGCGTCGGCCAGCATCCCCAGCGCCCGAACGGCGGCGGGGGTCAGCTCGTCGGGATGATTGAAATGGGTGTTGATGTAGAGCGGATGGTATTGCTTGAGGATGGCGCACAGCTCGGGCGTCACCCGCTCGGGTAGGTGACAGGGCACCCGGCTCCCGATCCGCAGCACCTCGAGATGCGGAATCGCCCTGAGCCGCCTGCAGATATCGTCGATGCGGCGGTCGGACAGGAGCAGGGGATCGCCGCCCGACATGATCACATCGCGGATCTCGTGGTGCTCCTCGAGGTAGCGGAAGGCGGACTCGAGCAGCGCCAGCGGGATCTTCTCAGGGTCGCCGACCTTGCGGCGGCGGGTACAGAAGCGGCAGTACGCGGCGCACACCGGAGAGACGAGGAAGAGGGCGCGATCTGGATAGCGGTGGGTGATGTTGGGCACCGGCGAGTTCGCGTCCTCGTCCAGCGAATCGACCAGCCCGTCATGGACGTCCAGCTCCTGCACGGTGGGCACGTATTGCAGCCAGATGGGATCCCCGGGCGACTTGATCAGATCGACCATCGCCGGCGAGATGCGGAACTCGAAGTTCTCGGCGGCCTGGCGCAGCCGGGCGATATCCCCGACGTGCTCCGCGCCGAAGCGCGCGGCCAGAGCCTCGAGCGACGCGATGCTCTTCTTACGGAGTAGTTCTTGCCAGGTCTCCAGCAGTCAGATCCTTGGTATAGATCACCAGATCGTCACCGGGCGCGTAGTACTCCGGGATAGTTGCGGTTCTGGTGTAGCCGCGTGATTCATAGAACGCTCTCGTCGGTCTGTAATCGGATCGCGACGACGTTTCGACGACTACCAGCCGTCTGCCGTCTGCCGCCAGCCGGCGCTCGACCTCGCCAAGTAGTTGGGATCCGACGCCGGCCCCCTGGCGAACGCGATCGACGACGATCCAGTACAGATCGCTCGTCGCCGCGGTCCCTGGCGTCGGACCCCAGCACGCATACCCGACCAGCTCCTCGCCTTCGAACCCGCCGACGAACTGATAGTCTTCGTCGCCGGCCAGAGACTCGTCGAGCAGCTCGACCGCGGTGGCGACCTCCTCCTCGCGGAAGAGACCGGTAGCCCGCGTCAGCTGCTCAAGCCGTGCGCGGTGCGCGCGCCCGAGCGGGCGCAGCGAGCAGCTCACGCGCGGCCTTCGTGCCCTGAGCCTCGCGCAGCGCCAGCTCGGCGATGCGACGGATCAGCTCGGGGTAATCCCATCCCGCCGCCTTCGCCATGCGCGACAGGCCCGCCTCGTCGGTGAGATCGGGGTTGGGGTTCACTTCGAGAATCCACGGACGGCCGGCGTCGTCGACTCGCAGGTCGATCCGGCCGTAGCTCTTCCCCTGCATCGTCCGCCACGCGGTCTCGGCCAGCCGGCTCAGGCGGTCGGCAAGGCGCTGCGGGATCTGGGCCGGGCATACCGGCCGGCTGCCCAGGTCCTCCGGCGATCCCACCTGCCACTTCGCGGCGTACGTGAGGATGTGCCAGGTGCCCTCGGGCATCGCGCTGAAGTCGATCTCCGCGATGGGCAGCGTGCGATCGCCGACGATTCCGACGTTGAACTCCCGCCCGGCGATGTACTGCTGTACCAGCACCTCGTCGAACTGCTCCGTCATCGCGGCGATGCGAGCCTTGAGGGTTTTGCGATCGGTGACGACCGACGACCGATCGACGCCCGCGCTCGCATCCTCCGCCGCCGGCTTCACGATGGCGGGCAGCGGGAAGTCGTCCTCGATCTTGCCCTGGGCGATCGTCCAGCGGGGAACCGGCAAGCCGGCGTGCTCGAGCAGCGTGTTGGCGACCGCCTTGCGGCGGCACACGCCTGTGGTCCACGGCCCGCAGCCGGTGTAGGCGATGCCAGCCAGCTCGAGCGTACCGACGACGTGATCCTCCCACTGCGCCACGCCGCGCACGCCCTCGCACAGGTTGAAGACGAGGTCCGCCCGCCGGCAGACGTTGAACCAGCGCATGTCATGCCGTACCGGGACCCGCTGGACCTGGTGGTTAAGCCGTCCGAAGATGGCGGCGATATCATCGACCGCTTCCATCACGCCTGCGATGTCCTCGGTCGTCCAGTCTTCGGCGCCGGGATCGTAGAGGATGACGACCTTCAAGCGCTGGCCGCCGCTTGAGCGGCCGGAATGGTACGTCCGGTGATTCGGGTCCAGGCGATCTGCACGACCTCCTGGATCAGCTCCTCATAGCTGTAGCCGGCGACGCGCGCCGCCTTGGGGAAGCAGGAGTTCATCGCCGGATCGGGGATGATCCCGGGCAGCGGATTCAACTCGACGACGTTCGGCACGCCAAAGCGGTCCACGCGGATGTCGATGCGGCACCAATCACGGCAGCCAAGGGCGCGATAGGCGTCGAGCGCGGCGCGCTCGGTCTCGCGACAGAGCGCGTCGGCGACGCCAGTGGGCGGGCACTGGAAAATGTCGAGCGGATGCTCGCGCGTGTCCCAAATCCATTTCGCTTCGTAGCCGTAGACGGGCGGCGCGCCGGCCGGGAGCGTGGCGAAATCGAATTCGACGATCGGGAGACACCGGACGTCGCCGTTGTTGCCGAGGATCGCGACCGTGAACTCCGGCCCCGGGAGGTACGTCTCGACGAGCACCGGCTGCGCGTAACGATCGAGGAGGAAAGCGACGCGCTCCGCCAGCTGAGCGGGCGACTCACATAAGTTATTGACAA
>Ga0070698_100000696_pt1 | contig 35919 bp, 21 predicted proteins | sample KBSK1502metaG_FD_65477 | JGI IMG/M metagenome (GOLD analysis project Ga0070698, IMG submission 65477) | Corn, switchgrass and miscanthus rhizosphere microbial communities from Kellogg Biological Station, Michigan, USA - KBS K1-50-2 metaG | ecosystem: Host-associated > Plants > Roots >... | reverse complement strand
GGCCATACAAGCGGCTAATCCGAACTACTTGTGGAGGAAGAACTACGGTATTGCGTTCGCGGATTGGTTATCGCCCGAAGGGGTCACCCCGGTAGATCTGATCGCGACGGCGTATTGGGCTTACGACGTGACGCTGATGAAGCAGATGGCGCAAGCGATCGGCAAAACAAGTGATGAGCGTAAATATGGCGACCTATTCGAGCAGATCAAGGCGGCGTTTAACCAGACATTTGTGCGTCCGGATGGATTTGTCGGTGGGGTGCCGCCGCGGCCTGTCTTTGCGCCTGGAATGGAGCGGCCGCTGAGCGACAAACCAGTAGAGACGCAGACTGGATACGTGTTGGCGTTGTACATGAATTTGCTTCCGGACGCATTACGTCAACTTGCGGCAAAGCGGCTGATCGATCGACTAGAGATGAATCATTGGCGGCTGGGAACGGGTTTCCTAGGCACGCCATATTTATTGGCGGCATTGACCGACACTGGACACGCCGATGTAGCTTATCGCTTGTTGCTCAGCACCGAGTATCCATCGTGGGGATACCTAGTGGAGCACGGCGCGACAACCATGTGGGAACGGTGGAATGCGGACCAGATGATGGGCGATCCGCGGATGAATTCCTACAACCACTATGCCTATGGGGCCGTGGCAGACTGGATTTATCGATATGCGGCGGGAATCGACACGGTTGCGCCGCACCCAGGCTTTCACACGGTTTTGTTGCACCCGAATTTCGATGCCCGCTTAGGAACCCTGAACCTTACGTATCAATCGGCGTATGGGACGATTTGGTCCGCGTGGTCGATTTCTGGAAGTTCGGCAATGTGGAAGATTACGCTACCTGCTAACACGAAAGGACGACTGCCGATTGCGCGTGAGCAAAAGCAATCCTTCAAGATAGATGGCCAGGCCTTGTCACACAGTTCGCGAATCCGATTGTTGGGATCGGATGGCGGACGCGAAGTATATGAAATTCCTGCTGGGACATACACCTTCGAAGTCAATCTGCGATGATCGGCTCACGACCTGACTGCGGAGCAATTTGTGTGCGCTAAGCGACTCACAGCTTGAGGTCGAACCGAGAGCAGAGCTTTCTTGAATCGGGAGAACCAACTTTTTTTCTTGACAAAAAGAAATAATACCATATTGTGGGACGCGTGCCACGATCCAAGACTAAGGATTCCCCTTACCGCGTTCAGGTATTGGACCGCGCGTTTGCGGCGCTGCAGGTGTTGGCCAATGCATCGAGCGAGTGCAGCTTGGTGGAGCTGTGCAAAGCGCTGAAGCTACACAAGAGCACCGTGCATCGTTTGATGATGGCGCTGGAGCAGCACCGGCTTGTCGAAAAAAATCCAGATACAGCACGATATCGACTTGGACTGAGACTTTTTGAACTCGGGTCCAAGGCCATTGCAGCGCTAGACCTTCGACGGCATGCGCGGCCATACCTCGACCGATTGCAGCGTGAAGCCGGGGAGACAGTGTTTTTCTGCATTCTCGACGAAGGCCAAGTTCTATACATAGAGAAAATAGAATCGCAGCAGAGTGTGCGCACAGCCTGCTCGGTGGGGAGCCGTGCCCCGGCGTACTGCACAGCAGTCGGCAAGGCGATGCTGGCGGAGCTCCCGGAGGCGGAAGTGAACGAGATCGTGCGCAGGTGGGGGATGAAACCGATCACCGCGAATACGATCACGACATTGGCCGCGCTTAAGACAGAGTTGCGAGCGGTAAGGTCCCGTGGCTATGCGATTGATAACGAAGAGAAAGAAGAAGGACTGCGCTGCGTGAGCGCAGCGGTGCACGATCACTCGGGGAAGCTGTTTGCGGCAATGAGTGTTTCGGGACCTGCGTTTCGAATAAGCAGGGAAAGAATTCCGGAAATCGGCGAAATGGTGATGCAGGCGGCGAGCGAGCTTTCCGCAGAGTTCGGCTACCAGGCGGCACGATTGAAGTTAGTGCGGCCGGCGGCCAGCTGAGCGGATAGGAAGCTCCATGGCTAGCCGTTTTTTCCGGCCACAATTGAGTATGAGACGGCGTCTCGTATTCCGGTACGGCTTGGTAGGGCCGACCAGCGGGCAGAACCTTCGAGTCACCTTTGGGGTGGCAAGGGAGGAACAGCGCGAGCTGAATTCGACGGACGAGGGACTCCTGTTCGAAGCCAGAGACAGTGACGAAGCTCTTTATCTCTTGAAATTTGACTGGCGCGCGAGGAATTCCGGTCCGAAAAGCGTAGGGCTTAAGTAAACGGGAGGGGGAAATGAAATTGAAAACGCCTGCATGGCTCTCCGTTGCCGTTTTTGTGCTCTCGGTCACGTGTCCTGCGCGAGGGCAAATAACAACTTCTACCCTGCTTGGCCGAGTGACGGACACAGCGGGCGCTGCGATGGTAGGGACGCAGGTCACGGCCACGAATAAGGACACAAATCTGTCGAGAACAACGGCTACCAATAGCCAGGGCGAGTACCGAATCGAGCTATTGCCGGCAGGGAATTACGACCTTCGAGTGAGCGCACCAGGATTTAAGACCACTGTTGAGAGTGGAATTGCGCTTCAGGTGAGTGCTGAGGCGCGCGTAGACGTAAGAATGGACTTGGGCGAGGTGAGTCAAACAGTCCGGGTGAGCGCTGAGACGCCGCTGGTCAATACTACGAGCCCCGAGATCGGACGCACCATCGAGAATGCCGAGATCACAAATCTTCCGATCGTAAATCGCGACCCATATACATTGCTAACGCTCACGCCGGGGGTGCAGCAATCGAATTCCGGTCAGATCATTCTGGGTTATCCCGAGCAGCGCACATTCATTCATGGCGGCGTGGACGGTGGCGCTGGATCGGTGAGTTATTACCTCGACGGTGGAACAAACATGACCGGGATACGTAACATCGGCAACATCCTTCCGAATCCGGACGCGATTCAGGAATTCCGGGTGGAGACAAACAACTACAACGCGGAATACGGCCGGATGTCAGGTGGCGTCGTCACGGCTATCACCAAGTCTGGCACAAACGTTTTTCATGGATCGCTTTTCGAATTCTGGCGCAACAACGCACTGAACGCGAATAATTGGCAAAACCCGAATCCTACACCGCCTCTGCACCGTAACCAGTTCGGAGGCACCATCGGTGGTCCCATTCGCCGGGACAAAACCTTCTTCTTCTTTTCTTATCAGGGACTCCGACAGACGACCAGCGCGTTTCTGGCGGGAGCAATTGTGCCGTCGGCGCTCGAGCGGACTGGGAATTTTTCGCAATCGAGCGGAAGCAACATGATCCTAGTTCCGACCGGCAAGACCTTCACGGGCCAGACTGCCGGCACGCCCTTTCACTGTAATCCAACTACGGGCCAGCCGACTGGCGGCGGCCAAGTCAATAACGTCATTTGTCCGAGCTTTCTCGATCCGGTTGCGTTGCACATCCTGACGCACGTTCCGGCCGCGAATCAGCCGGGAAATGGCTGGGCCGGTTCGGTTCCCGGACCAGATAACCGGAACGATTTCCTGGCCAAGGTTGATCACGCTTTGAACGCCGCGCACCGGCTGACTTTTAGCTATTTCGAGACGAGCGGGAAGAGCGTAACCACGCCGTTGAATTCCAACACACAACTGCCGAACGGCAATTTGCCGTGGTCGGTACAGCAATTTCAATGGCGCCAACATGTAGCGAACGTAAGCGAGACCTGGGTCGCCAGCCCGTTCCTGGTGAACCAAGTTTGGCTGAACTACACCCGAAATTTTGGCGGAAGGCTGAACCTGGCGGACGCCACTATGACCAATCCCACGCTTGCTCCCCAGGCTTCGCTCGGAGATCTCGGTTCGGCTTTCACGATTCAGGGCACACCTTCCCTACCAAATATTGACGTAACCGGCTTTTTCCATCTGGCTCAGGCGAATGCCGGCCCGAAGACGGGGACGAATTTCTACGGAGTGCGGGATGTGGCCACTTACACCCATGGCCAGCACGCGCTCAAGTTCGGCGCTGAGGTTTCACTCGACAAAGACATCCAGCAAGCCGATCTGAGTAATTGGGGGAGCTTCACCTTCAACGGTTCGAATGGCACCAAGAACGCGCTCGCGAACTACCTCTTAGGGCTTCCCAACGCGATTCAGCAAGACGCACCCGTTATTGGGTACACCAATAGTTGGTCGACCGGATTTTTTGTGCAGGATGATTTTCGGGTTTTTCCGCGATTGACGCTCAACCTTGGGCTGCGTTGGGATATTCAAACACCACCTACTGATCCCTTCAATCGCGAGTCCACTTTCGTTCCTGGAGTACAGTCCAAGGTGAATCCAAGCGCTCCGCCAGGCCTGTTGTTCGCTGGCGACCCTGGAGTGGAGCGCGGGATCGTCCCGGTGCGATGGCACCGCGTTTCTCCGCGCATCGGCATTGCGTGGGATCCTTTCGGTAACGGCAAGACCTCCATCCGAGCGGGAGGGGGAATCTTCTACGGGAGTGTTTCCGGCAACGAATGGAACACGACCACGAATTTCGAGCCGTTTGCCATTCGCCTGCAGTTTCCCGGCGTAGGAACTTTCAGTGGACCAACGCTGAGGAATCCTTACCAAGGCCTGCCCGGCGGTGATCCGTTTCCGTACAAAGGTCAGTTTGTTGTGCCAGGCGGGCCTGTTTTGGGTATCGCCCCGAATTTTCAGTGGCCGTATTCTTATCAGGTCAACCTTTCCATGCAGCGGCAAATCACCTCGGAGTTCAGTATGTCGGTGGCGTTCATCGGAACGTATAGCCACAACCTGCCGTTCGCCGTGGATCTGAACTACCCGCAAAATGTAGTCACGAGCAATGGCTTTGTCGGAAATCCGAATAATAATTGCGGGACACCTTTCAACAGCCAAATTACGGCCGCGAACGCGATTTGTCGACGGCCGATTGATAACCTTAGTTTTGCGTCGACGACATTGAAGCCCGGTCAAGCCGCCAGCCCTTTTGGCCAAGTACAGAGCGTGCAGTCCAACCAGACCGCCTCCTACAACGGTTTGCAGATCACGGCCACGAAGAGGATGGGACACCACTTCATGCTCAACGGCTTCTACACCTACAGCAAGACCTTCGACAGCGTTCAACTGGACAACAATACCAACATGGGTCTGGTCCAGAATTTCGCGAATCTCCGCGAAGATCGGGGACGCGCGGATTTTGATTTCCTGCACATGTTCGTGACCTCGCTCACCTGGCCGGTGGATTACTACCGCGGCGAGAGTGGTGTCGCGCGGGCACTCCTTAATGGATGGTCGATTTCGCCCATCGTGACGCTGAGAAGCGGTCAGCCGTTTACCGTACTAAATGGCGCGGACGCGAACCAAGATGGCGTCAACACCGACCGTGCGCAGTTGATTCCGGGCGTCAACCCCGTTCTGGATCCACACCATGCGCAGTTCAACTCCGTAGGCACCCGCGTGTGGCTTAATCCCGCCGCATTTCTGCGCAACCCCGCGACTCCCGGCGTGGTCGTGGACGGAAACTCACCGCGCAATTTCCTCGACGGGCCAGGATACCGGAATGTGGACCTGGCCGTATTTCGGGACATCAAGCTGAGAGAGAAATTCACACTTCAGGCCCGGTTAGAGGCGAGCAACGCTTTTAACATGGTGAGCCTAGCTCAGCCAAATAACACCGCGAGTGCAACCTCGAGTACAGTTGCCTCCACGACGGGCTTCGGAACGATTACCCGTGCGCAACCCATGCGGCAGCTCCAACTGGGGTTGCGTTTGATTTTCTGAACGTGGGCGGTGGGCGCGGTTTCTTGTCCGACCAAACATCGCTACGAGCATAGGGGTTGTCAGATTTGAAGTGGACCGAAGGGGTGGGAAAGGGAGGACCAGCACAAGCTGGATTTTAATAAGTACAGGGGTGTCGTCCATGAAGACGAGGCAATCAAGATTAGTTGTTCTGAAATATGTGCAGCGTCGTAGATCTGTTTCGATTCTTGCAGTAGGAACTCTCCTGGTCTTGTCTGTGATTCTCGTTCGCCCATCGTCGGCGCAAAGTATCTTTGGGCGAATCTCTGGGACAGTCACAGATTCGCAGGGTGGTGCAGTTGCCGGAGCGAAAATTACGGTTGTGAACGAGGAGACGCAGATCGAACGCGTCACCACGACCGACACAAATGGCTACTACGTGGCGAGCGATCTGCCCGTTGGCGTGTACAGCGTGAGTGCCGAGCGAACTGGGTTCAAGACCACTAAGAACACGGGTAATGACTTGGTCGCCGGGGCGCGCATGACGGTCGACTTGGTCTTGCAAATTGGGGAGATCTCGCAAAGGGTCGAAGTAGCGGCGGTGGCTGAAAGTGTGGACACCACATCGGGTGAGCTCGCTCGAACCATCGATTCGAACCAAGTAAAAGACGTAGCGCTTAACGGACGAAACTACATGCAGTTGCTGTCGCTCATGCCGGGCGTGGCGATCCAAACCGATGACGAGCTGAACCTAACGACTAGCCTCGCGACGAACAATCAGTCCGTTAATGGTAACCGCAACGATTCCAACTCTCTTTCTGTTGATGGAGGTTATAATCTCGATTCCGGCTCGAACAGCAGCCAAGTCAACAACGTGGGGATCGATTTCATTCGCGAAGTGGCGGTGAAATCATCGAACTTTTCGGCGGAGTACGGACGCAATTCCGGCGCCTCTGTCAACGTGGTTACCCGCAGCGGCGGCGATGCCTTCCATGGTTCCGTTTTTGAATACATCCGAAACGACGCGTTGGACGCCCGAGACCCCACTCCTGGCGCTGTCAAGGGTCCACTGCGGTTTAATGACTTCGGTTGGGATTTCGGTGGACCGATCAAACGCGGAAAGTTGTTCTTCTTCGCGGGGGAGGAATGGAAGAGGATCCGACGGTTCGCAAGCGCGGCGGTAAGAACGCTTCCCACGACTGCTGAGATCAACGGAGATTTCAGCGCATTGCTGGCCTTGCCGAAGCCGATTCAATTACACATGCCAGGAAGGCCTGGCACCCCGATTCCCGGAAACAATGTAGCCTCGCTGATCACTCCGGACGGCAAGGCCATCGGTGCGGTTTTCGGAGCGATGAGGCAGGTTACCAGCAGCCTTGCGAATAACGCAACGAACACGGCGACGAACGGAACTTTTCAGCCCAGCAATCCCTTCAATTGGAGGGAAGACCTCGTTCGCATCGATTACAACATCACCTCGAAGCACACACTCTACGGGCGGTATATTCACGACAATTACGATTTGATTGATCCGTTCGGGACATTTTCCCAGAGCGGCGTTCTGCCGACGACGCCCACGAACCGGCTTCGTCCCGGCTATAGCTATCAAGTAGGTGAGACTTGGCTCATCACGCCGCAACTCATAAACAACGCCAAAATTAACGCCTCCTGGAACAGCCAGCACATTCCTCCGGTTGGTAACACTTGGAAGCGGTCAACCTACGGCTTCGCGTTTCCCACTGTTTTCGGCGGGGGTCTATTCCCAGGTGGAATTCCCGACGTCACGGTGGCTTCAATTTCCGGAACTCCAGTTCCGGCACTTGCACCATTTCAAGGCCCTGCGTTCTCATTGTTGTCGCCGACCACAGACATCACACCGACAGACGATTTAACGTGGCAAAAGGGCTCGCACACATTCAAGACGGGCGTGCTAGTGGCGCGCAACCGGAAGGACCAGAACGCGCGGCCCGGAAACAATGGTGCGTCATACAACGGTACCGTCCTCTTCAATCTAAGCAATACGAATACGACGGGAGACCCGTTTGCCGATGCGCTGTTAGGGAACTATCAGCAGTACACCGAAACATCCTCGGATCCAATCGGGCACTTCCGCTTCACCGACATTGAAGCGTATGTGGCCGATACATGGAGGATCACGCGGAAACTCAGCTTGGAGTTTGGATTGCGTTATCAGCGGCCGGGGCCAACGTATACGCAAGGGAACAACGTTACAAGCTTCGACCCGAGGCTCTATGATCAGGCCCAAGCCGTAACTGTCACGAGCAAGAACGCTATCGATACTACTAAGGGAGGCGATCGCTTCAACGGGTTGGTCCGCCCAGGCAGCGGCGTGCCGTCCGATCAATTGTCGCGCGTGCCGAACGGAAACAGCCCTCAAGTGTTGGCGGTTCCGGCAGGAGCGCCGCGCGGGTTCTATGATGCGGAAAATCTCTTCGCACCACGCTTTGGTTTTTCCTATTCACCCTTCCGAGACGATCGCACTGCGATTCGCGGAGGATTCGGAATTTTCTACGACAAGCCGGAAGGCAATATAATCTATCCCTTACTTAATACTCCGCCATTTCCGCAGGTTGCCTCTTTTCAGAATGGAAGTTTGGCAAATCCCTCGGGCGGATCAGCGCCGGCCACTGGCCTCATTCCGGACATCAACACGATTGACCCGCATTTCAAAGTTGGCCGGACTATGCAATATAGCCTCGGTGTGCAGCACGAGCTGCCATTTGGAATTCTCTTTGAAGTCTCCTATGTGGGCAACGAGGGGCGTCACCTAATACGTCAGCCGGACATCAATCAACCGAGCTATGCCGTCCTGCAGGCTAATGCGGCCCTTCCGGCCGCCCAACAGTTGACCACGAATCAACTGCGTCCCTACAAGGGCTACAACCGAATCCTGGCATTCGTAAGCGATTCCACATCCAACTACAACGCGCTTCAGGTCTACGCGACAAAGCGGAAGGGCGATTTCCAGATGTCGGTTAGTTACACGTTCTCAAAGGCGCTCACCGATGCCAGCGTGCTCGGCGCACACAGCGATAATCCCGTGGACCGACACTACAGCTACGGAGTAGCAGATTTTGACCGACACAATATCTTTGCCGTTACTTATATCTATTATATTCCGTTTCTTCGCAATCGCGGGGGATTTTTGGGTTCGGCATTGGGAGGATGGCAATTTAGCGGCATAACGCGAGCCCAGTCTGGACAACCAATAACTATTCTGGCCAACACCGCGCTAGGCAATGGTACCAATGTGAACGGGAGGCGAGCGAATTTGGTTCCGGGCCAATCCATCACCGTTCCGCACCCGAATGCCTCTCTGTGGTTCAATCCTGCAGCTTTTGCCAACCCTTCACCCGCGAGTCCAGGCACGAGCGGCGTAGGTAGTGTCCTAGGCCCTGGGTTCTTTGCCACGGACCTTTCGTTGCGCAAGAGCTTCAAATTGCCCAGAGAGGGCATGAACCTGATGTTCCAAGCCGATGTGTTTAACGTATTCAACCGCGCAAATTTTGTGCTGGGCAACCTGGGCAACGCGACTCTGACCGTGGGCGCCGGAAACTTCGGAGCCGTTGGAAGCAATATCAACGCTCGCAACGTTCAATTTGGGCTGAAGTTCAATTTCTAACGAAGCCCGAGCTCTCAGAGCCGCTTGCGGTTAGGAGGCGCAGATGAGTAACTGGTCTCGTCGGAGTTCGTCCTGCATTTCGAGAGCGCGACTGGTGTCCATTCCGGAGGTTAGATGGAGGAGCAGGCGAAATCCTTTCCTGATCTTGCCATCGTGCCGTATGACGCGACGAAGGCGAGAACGCCCGAACCAGGTCTGACTCGCAGAGTGATGGCTTACAACGACGGACTTTTTCTCGCCGAGCACGAAATGGCCAAAGGGTGGGCGGGCAGCGTCCGCAGCCATCCTCACGACCAAATTGTTTATGTCGTGCGCGGGCATTTGAAGGTAACCTGCCGAGACACCACATTCGAAGTTCGATGTGGCGATAGCTTTGTCGTTCGCGGAGGAGTTGAACATGGAGCCTCAGCGTTAGAGGATTCTTTGGTAGTAGATGTTTTCACTCCCTGCCGTCACGACGACATCTCCTGATGATTTCAGCGCCACAGCACCACTTCACTTCATTCGGGATCAAGCACATATGTTGAGAATTTCGCCACTCATCCTTGCGGTGTCTTGCCTCACATTCGGTTGGCCTGTCTGGGCACATCAGAGCATTAAGGGCATCAAGCTCGCTATTTCCAATCCGAGCTCTCAGCCGCGGCCTTCAGCGAATGTGGTCGTTTCAATTCCTGAGCTCCGAAAAATCGCGCCAGACTTCACGCCGGGCACGTTAGTTGTGACGGCAAGCGATGCCGCAACTCTGGATGAGGATGCCGCGACGCTGCAGACCAGCGAGCTTCCGTCACAAGTAGATGATCTGGACGGAGACGGAAAGGGAGACGAGCTGGCATTTCAAGTCGATCTTGCGCCGAACCAAACTCGAATCCTCACGATTTCGTACGGCGCGCAAGATCGCATCTGGCGGTTGCGTGCGGACTACCCGCAGCGCACGAATGCTTTATTCAGCCGAAAGATTGAAGGGCCGGGTTGGGAATCCGAGCGGATTGCGTTTCGGATTTATCTTGACCCTCGCAATGCCATCGATATTTACGCAAAACGCCGCCCGTCACTCCAATTGAAGATGTACGCCTCTCCCGACTACACCTATCACGATGAGTCTCCCGAAGGCCGCGACATTTTTAGGGTGGGCGGTGCCATCGGCATTGGTGGAGTGGCCGCGATGCTCGATGGAAAGTTGGCAAAAGTAGCCGACGTAAAAGAGCGGAAATGGCGAATTATATCGACCGGGCCTGTACGAGCGATTCTGGAACTTGAATATGATGGATGGAAACTGGGCAGCAAGGTCATCAATCTGCGTTCGCGAATTACACAATGGGCAGGCGAACACGGCTTTTTGCACACAATCACTGCGGACCCTGCGGATGAGACCCAATACGTCACGGGATTTCCCGTCAATGAAGGTATTCGTCCTCGAACCTCCGTTAAGTCGTCAGAATCGAACGCGACCTGGATCGAGACGTGGGGAGAGCAGGTGGTTGAGCCGGGACTAAGAGCCTCGGAAGCAATTGTTCGAGGCCAATATCTAGGGCTCGGAATCATTACAACGCTCCCCGATGCGGGCTTCGCGGAGGATCCGCTAAATCATCTCGTAAAATTTCAGCTCCACAACGGCATGGCTAGCTGGTACGCGATGGCAGCCTGGGACCAAGAGGGCACAAACCGTCGAGTAGGCTTCGGCGGTCAGAATGGAATTGGGGAACATCTATCGTTTGTACTTCCTAACCACGGCATAAGAACCGAAGACGAATTCGTTAACGCGGTCAAATTCCAGGCAGAGCGCATGGCGACGCCTGTCGGTGTTCGTATGGTGTCAACCGCTGCGACAACACAGCCCGCTCCGTCTGATACAAGCGCTCCGCACAAAGCGAAATCTACCGATGATGCCATCGGATTGCTACGAGAAGCCATTGACCGCACCGCGACCGAATGGGAACCCGTGCTGCGGTCGTCCGCATCTGCCTCATTCGGGCCTAGGAGCGGACTTGGTTTTTTCACGGAAGGCGACAACAAGACCGGCAAATGGCAGCAACAAAACGGATATTTCTGGACCGGAAGTTTTTGGATCGGCCAACTGTGGCAGATGTATGGCCTTTCACACGACGAGAAGTACCGTGCTTGGGCAGAACTATGGCAGGCGAAACTCCTTGGGCAGGAGCTTCAACAAAATCACGATGCCGGCTTTCTCTATTACTACTCCTCTGCACTCGGCTACGATTTAACGCATCAACCGTCTTTGCGGGACAGCGCACACCACGCGGCGGAGCGGCTGGAGCAGTTGTTCAATCCGCGCACTGAGCTGATCGCTTCCTGGGCCGTGAACGGCGACGACACGATCGTCGATACGATGATGAACTTGCAGTTGCTCTGGTGGGTGAGTAACCGCACCGGTGAAACCAAATGGCATGAAATGGGTCAGAAACACGCCCTGCGTACGGCTGATTGGTTCGTTCGACCGGATGGATCTGTCATCCAATCGGTTCACTACAATCCGGGGGACAACCGGCAGGAATTTCAATTGCATGGTGGCGCGTCGCACGACATGTCGCTGAAATTTGCGAATAGCGCCGCTGCGGGCGAGAGGGTTTTCTCTCATACTCACCAGGGATTTGGGCCAGACACAACATGGTCTCGCGGGCTGGGCTGGGCCGTCTATGGGTTCAGCGTCGCGTACGCGGAGACACGCGACCCGAAGCTGCTAAGGACTGCCGAGCGAGTTGCTAGGTACGCCATCGAGAATCTGCCGGACGACGGTATACCGTGGTACGACTTTTGCGATGAGGGCGTTCATTTCCGCAATCGAGACTCTTCGGCTGGGGCGATCCTCGCGGGAGGCTTACTCCGCCTCTCGACTCTCGTCAGCGACAAGGAACGTGGCGCGCAGTATCGCCAAGTCGCTGAGCGCATAGTGCAATCCCTAATCGATCGTTACCTGACGCCGGTCGGAGACGGAGATAGCACTCCGCCGGGTGTGTTGAGGCACGGGTCAAGCACGCGGCCAAATGACTCGATGCTGATTTATGGTCAGTACTATCTGCTTGAGGATCTGTTATGGGTCAAGGAGCACAAGCGCTGAGTGCACGCCCAAAATGCGTGTGCAAAATATCAGAAATAGCGCAGTTTGTTCATGCCGCAGGTCTAGACATCCTTTGACTTTGAGTGGTTGCGAATTGAAAAAATGAAAACCCGAACCAGCGGTCTCCTATTGGTCCTCATCTCAACCGTTGTAATGCCTGCAGTGGCCCAGCAGCAGAAATCCGACAAAGATAACGCTGCGCTTCAGGTGTTTTCTCTTCCCTCAGCAGAACTGCGAAATTTGCGCCGTGAAATCTCGGCAGGCAGGCTCAAAGACTTCTCTGTAGATCGTCTGCGAACTGACGCTGACACCGCGCTCAAACAACCAACGCTCTCGGTGATGGACAAAGGTGTCGCGCCACCCAGTGGAGACAAGCACGATTATTTAAGTTGGGCGCCCTATTGGTGGCCTGATCCCGCAAAACCGAATGGTCTCCCGTACATTAGGCGCGATGGCGAGGTAAATCCCGAAATCCAGCAAGTTCAAGATCACAAGAACGTAGATCGAGTGCTCGCAGCCACGCACACACTGGCTCTCGCCTACTATTTTCTCGTGGAAGAAAGGTATGCGGCCCACGCCGCGGAGATCTTGCGCGCCTGGTTTTTGAATCCGCAAACACGGATGAATCCCAATCTTGCGTTTGGGCAAGGCATCCGTGGGGTCAACACTGGGCGCGGAACAGGATTGATCGAGACTCGCGGGATATATCGTCTGGTTGATGCTGTTGGATTGCTCGCCGGCTCTAAAGCGTGGACCACCGCCGATCAGAAGGGCATGCAGGATTGGTGCAGCCGGTACTTAGACTGGATGCTTACCTCTGCAAATGGAAAAGATGAGGCTGCCGCGAAAAATAACCATGGCACTTATTACGATGTGCAGATCGCATCGCTTGCCTTATTTATTGGCAAAAGGGACTTGGCAAGGCAAATCCTTGAAGCTGTTCCTCACCAGCGGATCGAAATGCAAATCGAGCCGGATGGCCGCCAGCCACGGGAGCTCGCACGAACCAAGTCTCTCGGATACAGCACCATGAACCTTGCAGGCCATTTCGAGTTGGCTTTGCTCGCAGAAAACGTGGGAGTCGATCTGTGGAGCTTTCAATCCGCGGATGGCCGGAGCATCCGCAAGGCACTGGATCATCTTCTGCCTTTTGTGAGCGGCCGGGAGAAATGGCCTCACGAACAGATCGTGGAGTACCAGCCGCATGAAATCTCGCCGCTTCTAGTCATTGCATCGGCGAAGTTCAAAGATCCGAGCTACCAGCAATTGGCGGTCAAGATCGACCCGGATGTGCTTTCCAGGATTGAGCTGTCCCCATTTCACGTCCAAGCGCCGCGATAATTTCGAGACCCATCAGCGACAATAAATCTCATTGAATGCGAGATAGCCGACCTTCGCTGTGAAGGTCACAACGTGGCTTGAATAGATACCGCGTGAGAAGATTTAAGCCCGGACCGCTAGCGAGAGTGGTCGAGCCGCATCGAAATCATTCTCGCACCGTTCTTTACCGCCGCAGCGAAGGCGTAAATCCTGTCTCTGCTGATGCGCGTAACAGGTCCCGAAACACTGATGGCGCCAGCAACTTTCCCGCTCTCGTCGAGAATCGGTGCCGCGACGCAGCGAGCTCCAAGATCGGTCTCCTGATCGTCCAGTGCATAGCCTTGTTGGACTGTTCGCGCCAGATCCTTCTTCAAACGTGGCAAACTCCCGATGGTGCGTCGAGTGATGCGCTCGAACGCAAGGGTTGAGAGCAGCTCCTCCTGCTGTTCGGTAGGAAAAAACGCCAGCATGGCTTTGCCCAAAGCCGTGCAGTTCAGAGGGCGATGCATCCCCGGTTGCGAGACCATGCGGAAAGTGTGCGGGCTTTCCATCACATCGAGATAAAGGACATCATGTCCATCAAGAACGCCGAGGTTCACCGTCTCCTGGGTCTTTTTTAGGAGCAAAGCAAGTGTCGGCCGGCTTAGCCGTTTCAGGGTCGCATGATACGCGATGCCGGCACCGAGCCGCGCCAGCTTGGGTCCGACGATGTATGCACCAACATCGTCGCGAAATAGATAGCCTTCGTTTTCAAGGTGCGCCAGAAAACGATAGGCTGTGCTCTTGTTTATGCCGGTTTGCTCCGCAACCTCGCGAAGTTGCAGGCCCGTCGCTGAGCCGTCGAGAGCCTCGAGGATTCGCAGGACTTTCCCCACGACGCCAACAGGGGCCGATTTGGACCGACGTGCTCGGATCATCGCTAAGCTGTGCCTCTAGCTGTCACCTACACACAAAAGTGCAGTATAGACCGAAGTGTCGTGATGGCGCCGCGACCTCTTCCAGCGCGTCTCACATTCTGAGATTCAGAATTTTAAGATATGAAATACAGATTTTCAATATTGAAGTTTTTGATTTCCCCTGCTAAAAGGCCATTAAGCCACGGAGCCGTTTCAAAGTCGAGGGGTGGGCGGTTCACAGGCGAACGTCCCAGTATATACACAGCACGATGTGCGTTCGTGCGCAGGGGGTGTGGGTATGCGATTGGCGAAAGCGACAACTTTGCTTGTCCTTCTCTTCGTCGTAGCGGCTGACCGGGTCCACGCCCAGACAGCTTCCGGCGAAGTGAATGGAACGGTGACGGATAAGTCTGGCGGCGCTGTCGCGGCCGCCTCTGTCATTTTGATCAACCAAGGCACCCAGATTCACGATCAAGCTACGACCAACGCCAATGGATATTTCGTTTTCATCAACGTTAAGCCGGGAACCTACGTTCTCCAGATAGAAGCCCAAGGCTTCAAGAAGGCCCAGGTTTCCCCGTTCGATGTGGGCGTCAACCAAACGGTCTCCCAAACAGTGAAGCTCGAAGTCGGCGCGGTCGCGCAAACTGTCAACGTAACGGCCGAAGCCGTAATGCTCGAACGCTCCACGAGCGAATTGGGCACGGTCATTGAACAGCGCACCGTCAGCGACCTGCCCTTGAACGGAAGGAACTTTACACAGTTGCTGACGCTTACTCCGGGAGTTACGCCTGTCTCGACCAGCCAAAATAAGAGCATTGGCTGCTGCGAAGGCAACGTGGGGATTCCCGGATCAGGATTTTCAGACGCCTCCTTCCACGGTCAGGAGAATCGTTCAAAGCTTTACTTTTTCGACGGAATCATCAATACCAACGTACGCGGCCCGACGTACATTGTGATCCCCAACATCGACCTCATCCAGGAGTTTAAGGTCGTGGGACATGACGCCAAGGCTGAGTTTGGCGGAGCCACTGGCGGAGTTGTGGATATGGTGTCGACCTCCGGAACGGGATCATTCCATGGCTCGGCCTTTGAATATGTGCGCAACGATGCTTTCGATGCTCGCAATGGAGTTACGGATTTCGATCCCGTCACCGGAGCCCCCAAAATCTTTCCATTCCGCCAGAATCAGTTTGGTGCAACTTTTTCCGGTCCAATCATAAAGAACCGCACGTTCTTCTCAGGTGGATACGACGGCTGGCGCTACACTAAACCCACGCTGGATCGTTCGTACGTTCCGACTGCGGCGGAAATCAGCGGCGACTTCACCAAACAGCCGGAGTTCGCTAGTGGTGTACATCAACTTTACAATCCTTACAGTGGCTCTGGCGCAGCCCGCACTCCGTTCGTCTGTGACGCCAGAACGGGTGCCCCCATTAACACCCTAAATGCGAATCGCGTTCAGGTCGCAGCGCCTGGGCAGCCCACCGCGCCGTGCAACAAGCTGCCCCAGGCGCTGATTTCGCCGGAGATGCAAGGACTGTTCCTAAAATATGCCGCCCAGCCAAACTATTCCGTTGCCACCGACCCTGGTCACAACTTCATCCAAACCAGGCCCACGCCAAACAACTCGAACGCTTTTCAAGTGCGCATTGATCACCGCTTGAGCCAAAAAGATAACCTTTTCTTCCGCTACACCGAAGAGCGAGTTTCGGTCCTGAATCCCATCGGAGAGGTCGGATTCACCGGCGGCGGTTCAACCGGCCGGAATTATGGAGGAGGTTGGGTCCATACTTTCCGGCCGAACTTGATTATGGACCTGCGCGTTGGCTATGCAGGGCGTCCTTCTGTGGATGCCGGTCAGCAAAACCAGCACCCGCTCGGACTTGACCCCCTGAAGCAGCTCGGCTTTAAGGACATCGATAAGTTTGCCGGCATCCTGGTGAGACTGACCACCACCGAGTGGATAGCCGGAGGCAGCAACGATTTCGGTGTTCGAGGGCCAGCGCCAAGGGAGAATCCAAACTGGAGCATCACGCCAAATATCGCTTGGATCAAGGGCAGTCACAACCTCAAGACAGGCTTTTGGTTCATCGACACAAAGCGAATTCAGGAGAACACTTTTCAGAGGTTTACTTTTGGCGACGGCCAAACCGGACTCGCCAACAGCAGCAGTACCGGTCTGTCGCTCGCGTCCGCCCTTCTGGGCTTGCCAAGCAGTGTGGGCGGAGAACTGCCGGTGTCCGGCTCGGGGCCGGTTAAGTACAAGTATGCTACTTGGGCAGCCTACATTCAGGACGAGTGGAAAATACGTCCGAAGCTAACACTCAATCTAGGTTTGCGTTATGACTATCTGACACAGCCGGAAACTCTGGATTCTCGGCTTTGGAACGCCCTCGATCTCTCCAAACAGCAATGGATCATCGGCGCGGTGAACATGCCGCCCCTCTGTAGTGTGGCACAAAAGGCCCCGTGCATTCCTGACGGTGCGCCGCTGTTTACTCCAGTAACCACGCCAGCCTGCAACAACACAACTATTCCTTGTGATTTCACCAAGGACCCGCATTTCAGCAACGTGGTAGTTGCGGGCAAGCGTTTCTTCTCGCCGCCGGCGGTCAAAGACAATTGGGGACCGCGAATCGGTGTAGCTTGGCAGATTACACCGAAGACGGTTCTTCGAGGCGGTTACGGGCTCTACTGGGATACTCTCGCGGGAAGAGGCCAGGGAGCACAGAACGTTCTTGAGAAAGCCGTGTGGCCCGACGCCTTGGCGCTTAACGGCGATTTCAATGGAAACAATCTGGCGCCCAGCCAACAGAAAACGATCGACCAGATCCAAGGAAATTTCGCCGGCTCCCTACCAGCTCCTACGCCATGGACCTCTGGGAGTTTCTTCGTCGCCCCCAATTACAAAGATCCCTACTCTCAGCAATGGAATGTCGAAGTCCAGCGGGAAATCACACCAAATCTGATGTTCTCAGCTGCGTACGTGGGCAGCAAGAACGGGCGGCTAGACTACGAAGGAAACGCCAATGCGGCCACGCACGCCTCGCCAAACAACACGTGCGCCAGAACGGATACCGCCTGCAACAACGCGTACATTGCCGCAATAGACAGCTTGCGGACGATGCCTTGGGCGAATTCGGGAATCGTCTATGCCCAAAGTATTGGCTACTCCAACTACAACGCTCTCGAGGCCAAGGTGCAGCGGCGGTTTGCCAATGGTTTGAATTCACTGCTGTCCTACACCTTTGGAAAATCCATCGACACGAGCAGCGGCTTTTTCAATGCGGAGAACGGCCCCCAGGGAGGGTCGAGCGTTCAAAACTATTTTGACTTGAACTCGGCGCGCGGAGTCTCTGCCTATGACATCACCCACTTTGTTTCGTGGGCGACCGTGTATGAGCTGCCCGCCGGAAGAGGAAAGAAATGGCTGCAGAGTGGGCCACTCTCGTGGGTTCTGGGGAACTGGCAAGCAAATTACATTTTCCAGGCTCGCTCAGGCCAACCCTACGGTCTCACCGTTGCCGGAGACGTAGCGAACATCAAAGGGTCTGGCGGAATTGGGAGCAATGGTCCGACGGACTACGCTAGGCCCAACATAATTAGCGATCCCTTCGTCGCTGGTCCAGTTGCCGCAAATCCCAACGCCAGATGCCAGAAGACGATCTCACAAGGGGGGCTGGCCGCGGACGCCGTTCACACCGTGCAGACGTGGTTCAATCCCTGCGCGTTCGCCATCCCATCGGGATCATTTGGGAACCTGGGCAAAAACCCGTTTCGAGGGCCTGCGGTGTTCAACATGGATTTCTCGATGTTTAAAAGCGTCCCCCTGCCCAAAGAAGGAATGTTCCTCCAGCTTCGTTTCGAGGCCTTTAACGTCTTCAATATCCAAAACTTCGATGCGCCGGGAGTTCCAAGCGGAAGCGCAAATGCCGTGCGCGTCGGCAACGCCAGCCTCGGAATCATCACGGGCCTAGCCGTTCCGCCACGGCAGTTGCAGTTTGGCCTGAGGCTTACTTTCTAAATCACAATCAGTATTGCGTTTTATCATCCCGCAGGGCGGTGCTCACCCCCACCGCCCTGCGGGCCTGACAAGAAAATAAAATTCTGAGGAAGAGGACTGAGCGGATGTCAACAAACAGAACGTCGCGACGCGATTGGATGATCGGAACCGGCTCGCTGTTGGCTGCCACAGCGCTTCCCACGCTGGCGCGATATCGCGACCCAATCGAGCGACCATCTCCTGATCTCATGGAAACTCAAGCAAGAACGGCGGCAGCGGCCGACGACGCTGACCGCTTGCGCCGCATGAAATGGTGGCACGAAGCACGGTTTGGAATGTTCATTCACTGGGGGCTGTACAGCGTTCTCGGACGCCATGAGTGGGTGATGGAGAATGAGGGCATTCCGGTTTCCGAATACGCTCCCCTCGCTAAGCAATTCAAGCCTCAGCCGTTTCCTGCTCGCGAATGGGCCAAAATCGCGCGCGAAACCGGCATGCGCTACATGGTCATGACCACCAAGCACCACGAAGGTTTTTGCCACTTCGATACCAAGACCACCGATTACTGTTCGCCGAAGCAAGGACCTGGCCGTGATCTCGTTCGCGAATATGTCGACGCTGCTCGTGCCGAGGGCATGCGCGTTGGCTTCTATTATTCGTTGATGGATTGGCATCACCCCGATGGCGCACGTTGTGCCACCGACGAGGCGGCCCGCAAGAGATTTGTCGAGTACATTCACACGCACATCCGCGAGCTTCTGACGAACTACGGAAAAATTGACATCCTCTGGTACGACGTTTCCTGGCCTCTCGATGCCGCCGGCTGGGAGTCGGAGCGCATGAACAAAATGGTCTTCGAGCTGCAGCCGGACATCATCGTCAACAATCGCAACAAGCTTCCCGGCGATTTTTCCACGCCCGAACAGCAAATTACGGCAGACAAAGAAGGCCGCGCGTGGGAATCCTGCATGACCTTGAACGATAGTTGGGGCTACAACCGCGCGGATGACGACTGGAAAAGCCCACGCCGGGTCATCCAGAATTTAATTTCTTGTGCGCGCGATGGCGGCAATTACCTGCTCAACATCGGACCGCGCGCCGACGGTAGCGTGCCCGAAGACTCCGTTCGCGTGCTAACAGAGGTTGGACAATGGATGAAGCGAAACGGCGAGACCATTTACAATTCCGACCCCTGTCAGCCCCGTCGCTCAAACTACGCCAGTTTCACCCGCAAGGGAAACACCCTCTTTATGCATGTACATTTCTGGCCCGGCGACTATGTCGCTGTTGCCGGACTGCGGGCGCAAGTGAAGGGAGCCCGGCTCTTGGCCACCAACCAGAAGGTGGACTTTCAGCAGGATCGTTTCCGCGTTCGCCTGACGGGCTTGCCCGCCGAAGCTCCGGATCACCCGGTCACAACCATCGCCATGGAATGCGATTCCGTGCCCACCATGGACAACATCTTTGTGCGCAACGAGAAACCGCGCGACGGTGTTTAGCTCACGACAGCCAATCCACTTGGAACGCAAATCGTTGCACCCGAATATTCTCAACACCATTTTGTTCGGACTCGCGGTAGCCTTCTGCTCTGCTCAAGCGAGCTATGCGCAGGCCACAGGTCCATCTCAGCAGCAAAGGACGAGGCGGTCGCAACGCGTTCGGATGCAAGAAATCCAGGTGGCAAGCCCAGATAACAAAGTTAAGTTCACAATGTTACCGAACGCAGAGCGACTCACATACACGGTGACCTTCGGGAACACGACTGTGGTCGAACCCTCGCCTATCATCATGAAACTCGACGGCTTCGACCTCTCATCGGGTGTAGTCCTCGGCAACGTGGAACGCTACGAAATCAACGAAACTTACCCGTGGCTTGGCGCGAGTAACATCGCATCCAATCATTGCAACGGTGCTCGAATTTCTTTCGTCCATGACCTGAGCTTCACCGAATACACGCTGGAAATTCGCGTCTTTAATGACGGCATTGCATTTCGGCACATCATTCCAGCCCAGGAGAACACGTCTCGCGTACCCGAGGAGTATTCAGCCTTCGTCATTCCTGAAGATTCAACCGTCTGGTATGGCGGTCTCGCGGACGGCCACTACGAGACCGAGTACACTAAGAAGACTATCGCCGATGTGAAAGCTGGAGAATGGGCCGGCCCTCCCTTAACCATCAAGTTGCCTCGCGACACGGGCTATGCCGCGATTACCGAGGCCAATCTGGTGAACTACGGTGGCATGGGCCTAGAAGCGGATAGCCGGCGTGGCTGGGTTGTGGCTTTGGGGCATCGCCAGCCTCTGAACTACCCATTTGAGCTGCGCTATGGCAGAGAAGAAGCGAGGCGGCTCGGCAGGCCCGCTTCGATCGCCGGAACAATCACTACTCCTTGGCGTGTTGTGATGGTTGGCCGCGATCTGAACACGCTCGTGAATAGCACAATTCTTCCTAGCCTTTGTCCCCCTCCAGATCCAAAGCTCTTTCCTGAAGGAATCCGCACCGCCTGGATCAAGCCCGGCCGTGCGGTTTGGCGTTATCTCGATGGAGGTCCCGAAGGCCTAGCGGGCATGGAAGATTTTGCCCGTATGGCCGGCCAACTCGGATTCGAGTACAACGTGATCGAAGGTTTTTGGAGCAAATGGACGCCGGAACAAAGAAAAGAAGTGGTGGATTATTCTCGGCACCAAGGAGTCGGTGTATGGTTCTGGAAGCACAGCAAGGAGCTTCGCGATGCGGAGGCACGAGAAGACTTCTTCAAGATGCTCCATGACCTCGGGGTGGTCGGCGCCAAGATTGACTTCTTCGACCACGAAGCCAAAGAGCTGATCGACCTCTATGAGGCCCTGCTGCAGAAAGCTGCGGAATATCACATTCTTCTCGACTTCCATGGCGCAAACAAACCTACCGGGCGCGAGCGCACCTGGCCGAACGAATTGGTTCGAGAAGCCGTTAGGGGAATGGAATCAAGCGCACTACGGGAACGTGCGCGACACGAAACGATCCTGCCTTTTACGCGATATCTCGCCGGCCCGGCGGACTATACCGCCATGCTCTTCAATGATCGCCGCCGCGATACAACCGTGGCACACCAAATCGCCAGCGTCGTCGTATTCGCCAGTCCGTTGCTCACCATTGCCGCCAATCCTCAAACCATATTGAACAGTCCGGCCGTTGATCTGATCCGGAGCGTCCCATCCACTTGGGATGAGACGATCGTGCTGCCTGAGTCGGAAATCGGAGAATTGGCGGCGTTTGCTCGTCGCAAAGGGGACACTTGGTTTCTGGCAGTGATGTGTGGTCCCCAGGCAAAAACTATTCGCTTACCTTTAGCATTTCTAAGTGACGAGCGATACAACGCTGTGTTGGTCCGTGATGATAAGGCGGATAGTCCTTCCGTGGGTCTCGAACACTCAACGCATCAACGAAGCGACTCCCTCACCATCGAGATGCCGCCAGGAGGAGGTCTCCTCGCCAGGTTCTCAAAGCCATAAAACAGGAATGGTTGAATCGTGGATCAGTATGCGGAAGAACTCGTTGGACCATACTGCTGCTTCAGGGACCGCGCTCCCGGCTTGGAAAACGCCATTCGCCAGAAATTTGAGTTGGGAGATAAGAATTCTAAGCCGAGATAGCGTTTGCCATCGCGATGCCGGCGAGTTGTAACCACACGACACTGCACCGATTGCCTCGTATGTTCATTCATTAAAACAAGCATTTGATCGGGCACAACTTCCGCTTCGAGCGGAATCATGCAGCCAAACTGACTCACTGTGTGCGAATGCGTGCGGATCATGAATTCGTCTCCCGAAAGCTCTTGCCCATCGACACGTAGGGGAACGGCTAGCGTGACACGCGCCGAGCGACGCCGTTCGACTCGTCGATAGTGAGATATTTGCATTTCGCACAGGAAACCAACAGGGAACGACTCAGCGGTGGGGGAGCCTATACCCTGGGGGCGCCTTGCCCATATCCTACTACTAATCGCGAGCGAAAAAACCTCTCTCGCCCACGAATCACTGCATAAAACGCTGGGAGTGTCGAATCGGAAAACTCAATGCACACTGTTTGACCGCCTGGTAGAGGGAAACGAATGGCTTACAGAGAAGAGGGGGGACAGGTGCCTGCGTTCGGTGTGAGGAACAGGCACCCGCCCGTCAGCGAGGGTCGGTCTCGCCATGAACGATTCTGTTACGCGAAGGTTACGGCACAGGCGTAAAACGGGCAATAAGGTAAGTCCTGTAGATGGAACCTGGGAAATCCGGCATTGCCCCGGGAGGCGCCTACGCGTGAACGTGATCCGAGGTCCCTAAACAGAGTGATAGGCGGGCTTGCCCGCTACGCCGAAGCCACGAGTACAGGCCGGAGTTCGCGCACTGCGGCGGCCGCTCGGTTCGCCGAGCGATCGATGCTCTCCTGCAAGTTCATCAGTATCAATAGCGTTGTCAGGACCCGCTTTTTCAGCTCATCTGACAATCGCACCCGACCCGTTGCCACCTCTGTAAGCTTTAGCGCAGTGGCTTTGACGTAGTTGGCAATTTCGGCTTGACGTGCAGGTGTGCTTCGTCCCAACGCGGTTTCACGACGCAGATCGGCGCAGTCATGCTCAATAGTGAGAATGAAATGGAGTGCGCAAACACGCTCTGCCTCGAGCTCTTGCGGTACCGCCACCTGACACCAGCAGACGCAATTCGGACTGGGGCTCGTTTCTGACATCACCGACCTCTTCACGCCGTGAGCAACGACGGTACCAAAGTACTACTTGTGGATCGATTTTGCCTCGGAGTCATCGGAGATGCTGGCTTGTTCGCGTCACCGCCTTGTCAGCTTATAGGTGCACAGTGGAGGTTTATGACCTAGCCTCGATTTCTCGCCTGTTCTCCCACGAGGGCAGCAATACCCGTATTTGCGTAACCACATAAGAAGCAATGGTTTACGGCAACGTTGGCGGGCTCCTTCTACTGTTTCCCTTTTGTGTGAGGCAGCCCCTCAGAAATCCTCATCTTGGTCCGTCGAGCGGAAAGTTCACGGAAAACGCGAAGGCACCCCCCTCACGTTACGCCTAGTTTGGTCACGATTTCCTCAGGAAATTGACAGGCGAACAACCCAACTGCCGTAAACCGGAAAAGAAATTCCGGGCCGCTGGCAGCATATAGACACACTTGTCGGGCACGTCATACGATCCGTAACCTATTGTACACTGTGCGCTTATCGACCGCTTCACCTTGATGTTTGAGAGGATGCAATTACACCTGCCACAGCCGAAACCCACCTAGGAAGGCGTTCTCATTATTGCCCAGCCGAGCTCCGGGCGGCACCTCCTTCAGCTCCTTGCAGTTGCCCCCTCCCAAGATCATATAGTCGGCTCCAAGGGCAGATTTGAGCTTTTTGGCGACCTTTGCCACGTATCGGCGCCACTTTTTCCTGCCCAGTCGCTCAAGGCCTCGCAATCCGAGATAGTCCTCGTAAGTTTTGCCTTTCTTGTAGAGCAGGTGCGCGAGCTCCATTGGCTCCAGAATGCCATCGACGATCATCGCGGATCCAAGGCCTGTGCCGAGGCCAAGGAATAGCATTCGTCCGCCTTGATAGCTGCCTAGCGCCTGCATCGCAGCGTCATTGATCAGTTTCACCGGCTTCCCAAACGCTCTGTTGAAGTCGAAACCCACCCAGCCTCCGCCGAGATTGTGCGGTTCGCGCAGCGGGCGACCGTTGATGATCGGGCCGGGGTATCCCAAGGAAATAACATCGAACTTCCAATCCCTGACCGCGTTCTTGACGATCCGGACCATCTTTCTCGCTGTCATTTCAGGTCCGGACAGTATCTTGATCGGCACTTTTTGCCCGCTTGCCAGCATCTTGACGTGCGTGCCTCCGACATCGATTACCAACACTCTTCGGGACTTCTTCGTGGACGACGCTTTCACCCTTCCTCCGAGACCATTGCCGATTTGTGCCTTTTTCCCTTCGCCAGCACCTGTGTGGCGACCTAGCTTACGACAGCTCGTCCAATCGGTTGTATCTGAAATGCGCTGATTCTGGTCCGGCGTCCGGCGCGACAGAAACGCACGTGGAGGCACATGCGAAATGAGCATCGGTATAATAAAGCGGAAACAGTAAAAGGGAACTGTTTAGAGTCCGGCCTCGTAGAAGGCTAAGGAGCTGTAGCGCGGCGCCGAAAGCTCAATCGACCCACATCCCAAAGGACCCAGATCATGGAAACCCCCTGGCAAGATATCCGCCTCGCCTTACGCAATCTATTGAAAAGCCCCGGCTTCGCTATTGTAGCTGTGCTGACGCTAGCTCTCGGCATTGGTGCCTCCACCGCCATCTTTAGCGTAATAGAGAACGTCCTTATGGAGCCGTTCCCTTATAGGGACGCGCAGCGCCTCATGACCGTGCAAATCCACGACACCGAGCAGAACCGCCCCGGCGGTCGCGCGGCATTCCTGGGCCCCGAATACTTGGACTATTTCGAGCAGAATCACGTCTTTGACAGGGTCATTGCAAACGCCATGAACACCGACGTCTTGTATACCACAGCCGAAGGCACAGAGCGCTTCCAGGGTAATTTTGTGACGCCGGACACGTTTGAGTTCTTCGGGATGCCCGCGCTGCTCGGTCGGGTGATGCAGCCGGCTGACTACGAGCCCGGCGCGCCGCCGGTGTTTGTGCTGAGATACAAGACCTGGCTAAGCCATTTCAGCGGAGATCCCTCCATCCTCAACAAAGTATTCGTCTTGAATGCGGAACCACGCACGCTGATCGGCATCATGCCCCCTCGCTTTGGTTGGGGCGGCGCGGATTTGTGGATACCGGAAAAACCCAGTCGCGCGACTGCCGCGGGAGGCGGCGACCTGTTTGTACGCTATTGGTTCCTGCTTGCGCACCTCAAGCCGGGCATCTCCATCCGCGAAGCCGAAGCCGACCTTTCCGTGATCGCCCACCGGCTCGCCACGGTCTACCCGAAAGCCTACCCGAAGAACTTCATAGTGCAAGTCCGGACTTTGACCGATATCGTCGTAGGGCAGTTCCGCAACACGCTCTATATCGTGCTGGCGGCAGTAGGACTTCTCCTGCTGATCGGCTGCGGGAACGTCGCCAATTTGCTCTTGGCGCGTGCGACCACGCGAGAAAAGGAATTTGCCATTCGCGCCGCTCTGGGTGCGAGCCGCTGGCGATTGGTGCGTCAACTCCTGGCCGAGACCTTGATCCTGGCGCTCGGCGGAGCTGCGGCAGGCACGCTTCTCGCCTGGGGAGGACTGAAATTCCTAGTCGCCGCGATACCCCAGCAAATAATTCCCGCCGAGGCGGTGATTCGCCTCAATGTCCCTGTTCTGTTGTTCGCCCTCGGCGTTGCCATCGCCACGGCATTGATTTTCGGCCTCGTCCCCGCATTGCAGGCGGCTCGCCGCGATCTGAATGATCCGCTGCGCGACAGCGGAAAGGGAATGGCCGGAGGTTTCCGCCACAATCGGCTGAGAAACGCTGTGGTCGTCTTGGAAGTCGGCCTGTCCTTGACCCTTTTGGTCGCGGCCGGCCTGTTGATGAGGAGTTTCGTTGCCCTCCGCGACGTGCACCTAGGATTGCAACCCGATCATGTCTTTGTCGCTCGCATTCCGCTCCCTCCCGATCGCTATAAAACTGCCGATCAAATCGCCGGCTTTTATCGGGCGCTGCTGGCCCGCCTCAAGGCGCTGCCAGGAGTGGTGGACGCAACAGAAACAAGTACGCTGCCTCCCTACGGTGGCATCCCCTCCGATATCGAAATCCCAGGCAGAACGCATACCGAGAAATGGAGCTCGCCATTCCAGTTATGCAGCGAAGGATATTTTCCGGTCCTAAAGATTCAGTTTGTTCAGGGACGAGCCTTCACCGAAGCAGAAGTCAACAGCGCCAGAAAGCTCGCCGTAGTCAACCAAACCTTCGTCCACAAGTATTTAAACGACGATAATCCCATCGGGCAGCACGTTCGGCTCGTACAGCTCGAGACTTTTCCTGATCCGGTTCGCGACCCCGTATTTGAAATTATCGGCGTAGTCGCAGACGTGAAGAACCAAGGCTTGCAGGAGCCCGCTACGCCCGAAGTGTGGGTACCCTATACTGTCACAGGTTCTGGCTTCCGCGGCGTCTTGGTGCGAACATCCGTTGATCCAGCTACGATGATGAATCCCGTGCGCAAGGAAATTTGGGCCACGGACCGTAACGTCGCCCTGACACTCACCGGCACCCTCGAGAGCTACATCAATTCCTTTTCGTATGCCGGGCCGCGCTTCGGATTTCTGTTGATGACCATCTTTAGTTTTATCGGTCTTGTGCTCGTCACCATCGGCGTCTACAGCGTGCTCGCCTACGCCACGGCGCGCCGCACGCAAGAGATTGGCATCCGCATGGCTCTCGGAGCCCACGGCCGCGACGTCCTCCGCCTCGTGCTTTCGGTCGGCCTCCGGCTCATCGGCTTAGGCATCGCCATCGGCTTGATCGCCAGCTTGGCTCTTGGCCGAGTCATTGCTACGCAGCTCTGGGGAGTCTCTGCGTACGATCCAGTCACGCTTTCCGCCGTCTGCGCCATACTTCTGACCACCGGCATCGTCGCGTGCTGGGTTCCCGCGCAGCGTGCCTCGCGCGTCGATCCGCTTGTCGCCCTGCGCTACGAATAGCTGCACATATGCGCTCACATTTACACAGGCCTCCGCGCTCATTTTTGCAGCAATTTGCTGACGCGTGAGATCAGTCCCTTTGCGTCAACCGGCGCCCGCACTTTCGCGTCGTTATCAAAATAAGCGAATGCGTCCCGGCAGGGCGCTTCGGGGCTGGATCGTTGAGCACTCGCCGCCCGTCTGCCGGCTCACCGCCCTTCGCCCACGCCACCACTCGCGCTGCCCAGCGGTCCAAATCCTTCTTGCCATTGCCGCTTACATACAAGACTTTCGATCCGTGCAGCCGGCAATACACAAAATCCGCGGTAACATCCATCAACAGCGGCCACTTCACGGTATCCGCACAAGCAAGCGCGACATTATAGGATAGGCCCGCGGCATGTCGATGAATTCCTTTGTGACGAAACTCTCGTGCTGGATTTCGATGGCGTGCCGCAACCTGAGCTTCACGTCAAAGCGCGTCTCGGCGCGTCCTTCCACCCGTCGATCGTGGCAAGACGCAACCGCTTCAGCCCTCTCGGAATCGCGCGGAAGCAGTTTCAAGAAAGCCTCGACGCGCTCCGGCTCAAAACTGAAATTTGGCGGCAACTGCCACAGGATCGGGCCCGGCTTGCGGCCCAACCGAAAAATTCCGGACGCCAGAAAACTTGCGAGCGGCGCCTCCACATCTTTCAGCCGCTTCATGTGCGTAATGAATCTCGATCTCTTCACCGCGAAGACAAAATCATCCGGCGCTTCCGCCGCCCATTTTTCGAAGCTCTCTGGTCTCTGCAACGAATAGAAAGTTCCGTTGATCTCGACGGATCGAAACACGCTGGCCGCGTATTCCAATTCCTTTTTCTGTGGGAGATCTTTCGGGTAGAAGACGCCGCGCCACGGCTTGTACCGCCAGCCTGAGATACCGATGCGAACATCCCCCGCACTCGGCATGCATTACGACTGCCTGAATCTTAGAGTCACCTGGCGGCTCATCGCGCAAATCTCGCCAGTTTCTTCAGGTCCGCGACAAATTTCTCCATCTCACTGTGTCGCGTCGCTTCGTCCGGCGCCCGCAAAATCGACGAAGGGTGCACCGTAGCCATAATGAACGGCGCCACCGGTGATTTCATCAGCTCGCCGCGATGCTGTGTCACGCGAAATTCTCGTCCCAGAAGCGCTTGAGCTGCCGTCGCTCCCAAGCACACGATCACTTCAGGAGTCAGCGCCGCAATTTCGGAATCGAGCCACGGCCGGCACGCCGCGATCTCCGCGGAGTTCGGCTTCTTGTGAATGCGCCGCTTTCCCCGCGGCTCCCACTTGAAGTGCTTGACCGCATTCGTCACATAAGTCTTGTTGCGATCAATTCCCGCCTCCAGCAGAGCGCTGTCCAGCAGCCTTCCCGCCGGCCCAACAAAAGGCTTGCCTTGTATATCCTCTTGATCTCCGGGCTGCTCCCCCACAAACATGATCTTGATCTTCGATTCGCCACCTTCGCCAAACACCGTCTGCGTCGCATTCTTCCACAGATCGCAAGCCCGGCAATCTTTCGCCTTTTCCCCGAGCTCCTCGACCGAATACGAAAAGGGAAGCAACGAAGGACCGTGATTCTTTGCCGTGCGCCTAGCCACGGAAGTTAGATGCGCAACGCGAAATGCTGGCTTTTGCATTGAGTGGAATCCTTCGTCCAAAGCGCCCAAGCTACATCCAAGCCTCGAATCACTTGTTTTACACATTTATATGAATAAACTCTTAAAAAATGGCTGACCAAAGCCCATGGGATCACATATTCGGTGGAGCAGTGGATCAAGGCCTCGCTTTGATGAGGGCATGCCTCGCCAGTAAACTACTCCTTCAATTATTACCGGCCTGGGCAAAGAAGCCGGAGTCGCTAAGTGGTGTCTGAATGAGCCGGAAATTGCCATTCAGCAATGGCAGCTCGGCCTTCGCGCTACATACACAGAAGGAGCGGGAGTCGTCAGTTCAGCACTCCTGCTCTTTGCAGCTTCAATTCTCAGACTCGAGGTTATAGCGCGGAAAACCGCTGAGCAATTTCTCACGAAAAAAGTACAGTCCAAATCTCCCTTCGCTAAAAACTGGCCGAGTCACCTTGGCAAATTCATGCTGAGTTTGATCGATGAGGAAGCGCTTCGCGAGGCTTGTGTTGGTGTCAACGAACTCGACACGAATAGCCGTAATTGGATAGTCCCGTTTTATAGAGACATCTTGTCATTTGCCAATGGAAAGATTCCTCAGAACAAACTACGGGAACGCATGCGAAAAAAGGGAACTATCTTGCATCCTGAAACGGCTGAGCGGCAGAGAGTCTTGTCTATTTTATGGAAACCAGAATTTTTCATCGCCCGCCATGAGGGGTAGGACGAAGCATCGCTAACTTCCAATTAGTCGGGAAACGGGACGAGCCCTGGTTTCACTGAGCTAAATCCAGAGTTGAGTTTCCTTGTGCATCGATCTCTCGGCCGTACATTGACAGTCCCCGACTCCAGCCCTATACTCCGCGCGTTCTAGCCCAACTCACCTCCCATGAAGGGGGATTTTTCCGTGCGCTCTCTGCGAATTGAATCGAGCCTTGAATCGAGCCTTGCCGCACCACTCGTCATCTTCCTGGCTGCCCTCGCATCATCGTTGTACCCATTCGCGCAGAAAGCGATCGCACAAGAGCCTCCGAAATATCAAGTCGATCCCGCGTGGCCAAAAGAGCTGCCGAACAACTGGATCATGGGCCAAGTCGGCGGCATGGCCGTTGACAGTCACGATCACATTTGGGTTCTACAACGCCCAAGCACGGACACGCCGGAAGAACTAGGCGCCGCGCAAACACCGCCGCGTTCGATGTGCTGTATGACCACGCCGCCGGTTCTCGTGTTCGATGCGCAAGGAAATCTACTGCAATCCTGGGGAGGCCCCGGCGAAGGCTTCGACTGGCCCAAGATCGAGCACGGAATCTACGTCGACAAGGACGACAACGTGTGGATCGGCGGAAATGGCCCTACCGATCGCCAGGTTCTCAAGTTCAAAAGTGATGGCAAGTTTGTGATGCAAATTGGCCATTCTTCCGCCGACCCGCCGGACAGCTCACGCACCGATATCCTCGGCCGTCCCGCCGGCATCGATATCGATCCCGACGCTCACGAGATTTACATCGCTGATGGCTACATGAACAAGCGCGTAATCGTATTTGATTCAGAAACGGGCGCCTTCAAGCGGCTTTGGGGCGCCTACGGCAATAAACCGAACGACGCGGATCCCGGTCAGTACAATCCTTCGGCGCCTCCCGATCAACAATTTCGCAATCCGGTTCATTGCGTGCACATTTCGCGCGACGGTCTTGTATACGTGTGCGATCGCGTGAACGACCGCATGCAGGTGTTCACCAAACAAGGAAAATTTGTCAAAGAGTTTTCCGTGCGTACCCAAACATTAGGTATGGGTTCGGTGTGGCAGTTCGCGTTTTCAAAAGACGATAAACAAAAGTTCCTCCTGATTGATGATGGAGAGAACAATGTGATTTGGACGGTGCAGCGCGACGATGGCAAGGTTGTAGGGCAGATGGGACACAGGGGACGCAATGCCGGCCAATTTCATTGGGTCCATCAGATCGTCTCCGATTCGCAAGGCAATCTCTATACCGGCGAAGTAGACACCGGCAAGCGAATCCAAAAGTTTGTGCTCGTGCGTCAGAAGAAGTAGAGATCAGCGAGAGTCAGTAGCTATCCTTAAAGTTTTTCGGCGGCACATTCACCTGCCTTGACAATCAGCCAGTATTCTAGGGAAAATGACATAGGCGAATAAAAAGCGAATACAATTCGCTTTGTCTCTATGCCCGCTTCCTCCCTCACTACCCTCCGCTCCCAAATCGAATGCGATCTCCGCGGACGTGTCACTGCTCCATTCAACTACCGCGATCGCAATCTCTTTGATCTGGTTTCTACCGGCATTCCCGAAATTGATTCCCTTGTAGGGGGCCTGCCTCGCGGCGCGCTGACGGAAATTTGTGGTCCTCCATATTCAGGCCGAACCAGCATGTTGCTTTCGACTTTGGCGTCGCGAACAGCGCATGGCGAAGTGTGCGCGCTGGTTGACGCGCGGGATAGTTTCGATCCACAAACCGCCAACGCCGCAGGTGTGGCGCTAAAGCAATTGCTCTGGGTGCGTTGTCAGAATATTGAACAAGCGCTTCGCGCTACCGATTTGCTCATTCAAGCAGGAGGCTTCGGTCTGGTAGCTGTTGATCTGAGTGATGTTTCTCCGAAAACGGTTCGCTATGTTCCGCTGAACGCTTGGTTCCGTTTTCGTCGTGCTGTCGAAGATACGCCGACCATTCTGATGCTCCTAGAGCAAGAATCGAATGCAAAAACGTGCGCCTCGTTGGTCCTGCGGTTGCGCGCAGAATCTGCTCAGTGGACCACACCAGAGCAGACGCAGGATACGAATTTTCTATGCCATCCCTTTGCTCGCTTGCTGAAGAGCATTCCCATTTGCGCGGAAATTGTTCGTTCTCGTATACAGCCGCCCATTACAGTTTTTCCACACAACGGCTCAGCCGCAGGAAATAACTCAAATCGCCCCGGAAAGTTTGAAGCGAGCCCAATGTGGACCGATTTCGCCGAAACCCAGGGACTTCAGCCCAAATGAGGTGAAGCGCGAATTGAAACTTTTGTTGCTGTCCCCACGCTCTGGATCGAATGGTTATGGCTTTTGCTTGCATTTACGTTCCCGATTTCTTGGTGCAATCCGTAGTCCGCGCCGAACCGGATCTCCGCGATTGCGCCATCGCGTTGATCAGCGGAAATCCTCCGCTCTGGAATGTTGTGGCCGCAAATCCAGCCGCTTTTCAAGCGGGCATTCAGTTAGGCATGACGAAATCGCAGGCCGAGGAGTTTTGTGCCGTCCAAATTCGGCACCGGTCCGAGTCGCAAGAAAAGTCCACTCACGCAGCTTTGCTGGACGCAGCCTGGAGCGTATCGCCTCGCGTGGAAGACACTGCGCCGGATACCATCGTTCTCGATCTCGATGGGCTAGACTCACTATTCGGCTCTTTCGAAAATATCGCGCATGAATTAGCGCAACGTGTCTCCAAAGTTGGGGTTGTCCCGCGTGTTGCGGTCTCTTCGAACATCGAAGTAGTCATTCATGCCGCCCGCGGCTTTCCCGGAATCACCATTATTCCCGCTGGTCAGGAATGCGAGCACCTAAGCAGCCTGCCAGTTCGTGTGCTTACCACTCCCCCAGACATTATTGAAATCCTGGAACGTTGGGGTGTGAACACTTTGCAAGCCCTGGCCAGCCTGCCAGAGCTGCAGCTCTCCGAGCGTCTTGGCCAAGAAGGTGTTCGCCTTCGCAAACTCGCGCAAGGAACCTTCACACGTTCGCTGATTCTCGCGTTGCCCAAGCTGCACTTTGAAGAAGAATTGGAGCTGGAAGACTCTGTCGAAGAACTCGAGCCGCTCTCGTTTTTATTGAGTCGTCTGCTTGCGCAGCTTTGTGCGCGCCTGGAAACGCGGGCTCTCGCTGTTCGCACCGTGCGCATCCGATTTGATTTGGAGACCTCTTTTGAAAAGGATTTTCAAACGCTTAAGGGCGATTCTCGAAAGCACGCTGTTGTAAAACAGTATACAAAAGTCTTGAACTTGCCCGTGCCCATGCGGGATCCCAAAACGCTTTTGAAATTGCTACGTTTGCAACTGCAGTCGGATCCCCCGCGCGCGCCCATTCAGAAAATTATTATGGCTGTGGATTCCACATCTCCACGCGTAGTCCAGGGCGGCATGTTTGTGCCGTGCGCTCTCGATCCGGAAAAGCTCGAGCTCACCATCGCTCGGCTTGCGAAATTAGTAGGCGCTTCCAATGTGGGTTCTCCTGAATTGCTCGACACTCATCGTCCGGACAATTTTCGAATGATCGGCTTTGTTGCCTGCGAAGAGCGAAAGAAGAAACGTCGAAAGAAAGAAGCTTCGCTGAAAGGAGGAGAGCTTCTCCAATCTCGCCGGACCGTCGGCTTTCGCGTCCTTCGTCCTTCCATTCCAGTGACCGTCGAATTACGCGAAGAGCGTCCCACGCGTGTGTGCCTCAGAGGAATGTGTGGCCATGTGGTTGCCGCTGCGGGTCCGTGGCGTAGCTCAGGGGAGTGGTGGCAGGAAGACGCCTGGAACCACGACGAGTGGGATCTCGCCATCGATTTTAGTTCTTCTCACAAGCAACGCGGCCAAAACACAAACTCTCCACCTCCATATGCCCTGTATCGCATTTATTACGATGCGCTACGTCGGAGCTGGTTCGTGCGGGGCCTTTACGACTGATGTACACCGAACTTCACGCGCGTTCCGCTTTTAGCTTTCTCGAAGGTGCGTCGCTGCCTGAAGAATTGGCCAGTGTGTGCGCCGAGCGCGGCATGTCAGCCATGGCCATGCTCGATCGCGATGGCGTCTATGGCGCGCCGCGTTTTTATCAAGTCGCAAAAAAAAGTCCTTTGCAAGCGCATATCGGTGCCGAAGTCTCTTCTGCTTCTGGATGGCGCTATCCGCTTCTCGTGAAATCCCGCACTGGCTATCAGAATCTCTGCCGCTTGATAACCCGCATGAAGTTGCGTGCGCGAAAAGGCGAAGGACATATCGAGCCTGTAGAGCTTGCCGAATTGGGTGCTGGTCTCGTGTGCCTTACGGGCGGCGAGGAAGGGCCGCTCGCCGCCGCGCTCGCAAAGGGAGGAATCTCCCAAGGAATCGAGTGTGCGCAGCAATTATGCGAATTATTTGGCCGCGAAAATATTTATGTCGAGCTGCAAAGGCATCATTCCCGCGAAGAAGAGGCCCGCAATCAAGCCGCTGTTGAGATCGCGCGCAAATTGTCTCTGCCTCTGCTCGCTACCAACGGCGTCTCCCATGCCCTTCCGCACGAGCGCGAATTGCTCGACGTTTTCACCTGTATTCGCCATCATTGCCGTCTCGAAACCGCCGGTCGTCTTCTCACTCGCAATTCAGAGCGCCACCTGAAATCTCCCGCGGAGATGCAGCGTTTGTTCGCCGATCTTCCCGAAGCCATCGCAAACACGCAGATTCTCTCTGCCCGTTTGCAATTCACCCTCAAAGATTTGGGATATGAGTTCCCAAAATATCCGGTTCCCGACGGCCAGACGCAAATGCAATTTCTGCGCCATCGCGTACACGATGGAATGCTTTCGCGCTACGGATCAAACAACGAAAAAGCGCGCCGGCAAATCGATCGCGAGCTCGCGCTCATCGAAAAACTCGACCTCCCCGGCTATTTCCTGATCGTCTGGGACATCATTCGCTTCTGCAACGAGAAAAATATTCTCGTTCAAGGACGCGGATCGGCCGCCAACAGCGCCGTTTGTTATGCGCTTGGCATCACCGCCGTTGATCCTGTCGGCATGGGCCTTCTCTTTGAGCGCTTTCTCTCCGAACAACGCGGTGAGTGGCCGGATATCGATCTCGATCTCCCCAGCGGAGATCAGCGCGAGCGCGCCATTCAATATGTCTATGAGCGTTACGGCAAACTTGGCGCGGCCATGACCGCGAACGTCATCACCTATCGAGGGCGTTCCGCCGCACGCGAAATCGGCAAAGCTTTATCTTTCGATTCCGAAACACTCGCTCGTCTGGCTGGTCTTGTCGGCGCATGGGAATACAAAGACGAAAATGACACGCTGGAACGCCATTTTCATGACGCCGGTTTCGATATCAAGCATGCGAAGACCCGCAAATTTTTCGAACTATGCGTGCAAGTCCAAGACTTGCCGCGTCATTTAGGCCAGCATTCTGGTGGCTTGGTGGTTTGTCAGGGCCAGTTGGACTCGGTCGTGCCGCTCGAGCCTGCCACTATGCCCAATCGCGTTGTCGTTCAGTGGGACAAAGAAGATTGCGCCGACATGGGCATCGTCAAAGTGGACCTTCTCGGCTTGGGAATGATGGCCGTTCTCGAAGACTCGCTAAAGCTCATTCGCCAGCATCAAAACGAAGAAGTCGATCTAAGCCATCTCCCTTCCGATGATTCCGCTGTTTACGAAACGCTGCAGAAAGCCGACACCGTCGGCATGTTTCAAATCGAGAGCCGCGCCCAAATGGCTTGCTTGCCGCGTCTTCGTCCAAATTGTTTTTACGATATCGTCGTTCAAGTCGCGATTATCCGGCCCGGTCCCATTGTCGGCAAAATGGTTCATCCTTATTTAAAACGTCGCCAGGGGCGCGAGCCTGCGCAATGCCTCCATCCTTCGCTCGAACCTGTTCTCTCCCGCACTTTGGGCGTTCCACTTTTTCAAGAACAATTGTTACGTATGGCCATGATCGCCGCAGGATTCACGGGAGGCGAAGCCGAAGAATTGCGCCGCGCCTTTGGTTTCAAGCGCTCCGAAAAGCGCATGAAAGATGTTGAGGTAAAACTTCGCCGCGGCATGGAGAAGAACGGGATCACCGGCGGGACTCAGGACACCATCGTCAAATCGATCACTTCGTTTGCGTTATATGGATTCCCCGAATCGCACGCCGCAAGTTTTGCGCTGATCGCCTACGCCAGCGCCTATTTGAAGTGCCATTATCTCGCCGCGTTCACTGCAGCTATGCTCAACAATCAGCCCATGGGTTTTTATCATCCAGCCACGCTCGTCAAAGATGCCC